>WNFR01000320.1_pt1 | contig 48933 bp, 48 predicted proteins | sample 5400221 | NCBI WGS metagenome assembly WNFR01 (sample SAMN13153357, study PRJNA577476) | soil metagenome | isolation source: 40 cm soil under Madrone tree | place: USA:California | collected 2016-06-14 | reverse complement strand
GAGGCTCAGGCCCGCCTCACCGCCACCCTCGATGAACGGCTGAACTCCGAAGTGTTCACCTGGCGCTACTACTGGAACACCGTACGACGCTGCAAACTGTACGATTTCGCGCAGCACGTGTGGACCGATTTCGACGGACGCATTACCTCGGAGCCGCTCGTTCAGACTCGATGACCGCATTCCTGGGTGATCACCGTCGTGATCACTAGCCGGAACTACTCACGAACGATCAGTCTTTTCGTGCGCGAAGGCGGGATTGGGCAGGCATTTTCCGGATCGCCGTGAATCCATTGCACTACGCAGTCCCTGCTTCGCGCAAGCCCTGCGGGGCCGAAGTACGCCCTGTATTGACGGCCCAAAACCTCTGTGCGGACGTCCAGTGTCGGCGAAGAACGCGCCGTTGACCTCAAATGCCGTGGAATCCGCAGTGCCAACTCCGATCGTCATGAACGATTCCCGGCTTTCCAGGTACTCAACTGTGTAGGCCGGGTGTAAAAGACCCGACCGTGTGTCGGTGGAGCGGTTGAATGGTGCAATCCCAATGTTGCCGATTTGCTCATGGATGATTCGGATACTGTTGCGGCCACTCCATAGCTGGGTCTGGCTCGACCCGGCGCGGCGGGCACGCAAGCTGCTCCGCTTCGCCGAAACCGAGGCGGATGGCGGGCGTGATCTGGTGCGCGCCGCCGAAGTAACGCCCGATCCCTTGCTGCGCAGGCTCTTTCTTTTCCATGCGCGCGACGAGCAGCGCCATGCGCAGCTGTTTCGCCGGCGCGGCACGGTTCTGCTCCATGCTCTATCCGGGCCTTCCCGATCTGGTTATCGGGCCGACTGGCTGGCACCGGGCGAGCGCGGGCTTGACGATTTGCGAATCGAGGCGCTGGAGGATGGCGCTCTGCTTGCCTTTCTCCACCTATCGGAAAAGTCCGCCGCGGCGGATTTCACGTCGTATCGCGACGTACTCGAGCGCGATCCGTCGACGCGCGCGGTCTTCGAGGAGGTTCTTCGGGACGAGGCCTACCACATGAATTACACGTTATCGCAGCTCGTGCGCGTGTCACCCCAGCGTCACCGTCATCTATTGTGGCGCGCCCGTCTGAGCCGCCTGTGGAAGGGCTACTTGCGGCTGGCGCTCGCGTTCGCGGGTGCCATGAGCGGACTGATCCTGACGGTCCTATATTTTGCCTTGTTGCCGCCCTTTGCCTACCTTGCCAAACGCGCCGCCCGGCAGGAGCCCGTCGGCTGGTTACCGGTCTCCGCTGAACGTAACACGTCACTCGACAGGCAGTACTGAAGTGAAGATTCTTGGTATCTCGGGTCACTATCATGATTCGGCGGCGGCGCTCGTCATCGATGGGATGCCGATTGCAGCGGTCCAAGAAGAGCGGCTCTCCCGGCGCAAGAACGACGCAGCCTTTCCGCTGTTGGCGATCGAGTGGTGCCTGGACCACGCCGGCGTCGGACCGGAAGCTCTCGACGCCGTGGTCTTCTATGAGCGTCCGATGCTGAAATTCGATCGCATTCTAACTTGCGCGCTGCGCACCTTCCCGCGCTCTTGGCGCGCATTCCCGAAGGCGATGGAAAACTCGCTCGGCGAGAAGGTCTGGGTGCGCGGGGTGATCTCATCGTACTTGGGCTTACCGAAGCGCAAGATTCTGTTCACGGAGCATCACCAATCGCATGCGGCTGCCGCTTTCCTCACGGCACCGACGCGTCGGGCAGCGATCTTGACGACCGACGGCGTCGGCGAATGGGCTACGCTGTCGATCGGCATCGGCGCGCGACACCCCGCGGGCGCCTCCTCGATCACCTTGCTGCGTGAAATCAGGTTTCCCCATTCGCTTGGAATGCTCTACTCGACCTTCACGGCCTATCTCGGCTTCACGGTGAACGAGGGAGAGTACAAAGTCATGGGGCTGGCAAGCTTCGGCCGCCCGACGCTGGTCAATGAGGTCCGTCGGCTCATCCGCCGCACGCCGGACGGCGCTTTCGCACTCGAACTCGATTACTTCGAATTCCACACCACTGCCGAACGCTCCTTTTCATCGCGATTCATCGATCTGTTCGGCCCGCCCCGAGACCCGTACGAACCGATCGATCTCAAGACCCCCGAGGGAAGGCGATTTGCGGACTGCGCGGCCAGCGTGCAGCGGGTGCTCGAAGACACACTGGTGGACATCGCCCGTGCGCTTCGCCGGGAAACGGGTTTGCCCGATCTGTGCATGGGCGGTGGCGTGGCGCTGAACGGCGTCGCCAATGCGCGGATCCTCGCTGAATCGGGCTTCGAGCGCCTGTTCGTTCCGCCGGCCCCCGGCGATGCCGGCTGTGCGCTCGGTGCCGCTCTGTATGCCGACCGGATTCACTTCGGCAATCCGGATCGCGCGGTCCCGGACCATCCATTTTGGGGACCGGCGGTGGACGAATCTGCACTTGCGCAGCTGGCACGTGAGGATCGGCAGCCCTGCGATGAATTGGACGACTCGGAACTGATCGATCGGACTGCCGACGATCTCATCGCCGGCCGTGTCGTCGGGTGGATGGACGGCGCTCTCGAATTTGGACCGCGTGCGCTCGGGCATCGCAGCATCCTTGCCGCGCCGCACGCGGTCGAAATGCGCGATCGGCTCAACCGCGAGATCAAATATCGCGAGGAATTCCGGCCGTTCGCTCCGGTCGTGCCGATCGAGGCTGCGGACCGCTATTTCGAGTTGCCGCCCGGTGGGGCGCGGCTCGCACGGTTCATGTCGGGAGTGTTTCCCGTGCGGCCCGAGTGGCGGACCAGGCTCGCCGCGATTACGCACATCGACGGCACGGCCCGATTACAAACCCTCGAGCGGAGCATGGCGCCCCGGCTCCATGCCTTGCTCGAGTCCTACGGACGGCGTAGCGGCATACCGGTGCTGCTCAACACGTCGTTCAACCTGGCAGGGGAACCCATCGTCAATCGCGCCGTCGAGGGGTACTCGACGTTCCGGCGCAGCGGAATCGATGTGTTGGTCGCCGGCCGGACGCGGGTCGTGAAGCACGCGTCATCAGCAACGCAGAAGGGGGAAATGGCGTGCTCAAGAAGCGTGGCAGGATAGAACGCAGCCTGGTCGTGTTCGGCAGCGCGGGCGGATCCATCGCGGACCTCGTGCGTGGGATGTGGCGAAGCGGGCCCGAGAAACGGTGGATGGTGCCGCTGGCCGTTTTCCTATGTGTGATGGGACTCGTGCTGATCGTCGCGGCAAGCGTCGAGGCGCTGGCTCCGTTCGTTTACTCGATCTTCTGACGGATGGACGCCTTGCGCGATCTTCTTGCCTGCCCGGACTGCGGCGGCGTGCTGGCTGTCGGCTGGCAGTGTCGGGCATGCGGCGCCCGCTACACGGCGCCCGACGGAATTCCGGATTTGCGCCTTGGCGGCGACAGACGCACCGACGCCGTGCGCTGCTTTTACGAGTGCGCTCCATTCCCCGGCTACGGGCCGCGTGACAGCTTGGCGTTGCTCCGCGCGCGGGCGGAACGCAGCAGGTTTGCGCGGCTGCTGGACGAAGCGATCCCCGGTAACGCCCGGATTTTGGAAATCGGGTGCGGCACGGGGCAGATGAGCCTTTACCTGACGCGCGCCGACCGGCTGGTCATCGGCGCAGACCTGACACGGGCTTCCTTGCTGCTCGGCCAGGGCGCGGCGCGGCGCTTCGGACTTGCGCGCGTTCAATTCGTCGAAACCGATTTGCGCCGTCCGGGATTGAGGGATGGCGCATTCGATGTCGTCTATGCATCGGGCGTCCTGCACCATACGCCGAACCCACGCGCATCCTTTGCCCGCATCGCTGCGTTGGCGCGGCCCGGCGGAATCATCGTAGTCGGCCTCTACAACTCATTCGCGCGCATCCCGCTTCGGCTGCGGCGCCTCGTCGCCCGGATATCCGGGTATCGATGGATCCCGTTCGACTCGGTGCTGCACGAGCGGAATGGCGAGCCGGCGCGGCGGGAGGCCTGGCTGAGGGATCAATACCGGCATCCCGAAGAGCATCGGCACACTCTGGGCGAAGTGCAGAGTTGGTTCATCGAGAATGGCGTCGGGTATGTTCGGGCATACCCGAGTGCACTCATCGGCGAGGACCCGGACGATCTTTTCACCGCTGCCGGCGATACATGGCGTCCCGAGGCATGGCTGGCGCAGCTCGGCTGGATGAGAAGCATAGGGCCTGAGGGCGGGCTGTTCGTGACCATCGGCCGCCGCGAAGCGGCATGAGCCGGCGCCTCACGGAGGCCGCGTTGACCGGCCTCGGCATCGCTTTGATCCTGGCAGCGCTCGCGGCGGACCAGGGCTGGTGGGACCGTCACTTCATGCCCGTCTTCGCCGTCGAGCGCTCCACCATGGTTGCCGCGGAACAGGCGGTGCGCGGCCTCATCGCCCTGGCAGGTGCCGCGCTCTCGCTCGTCCTCCGCCGCCCGATCGGCGCCGCCTTAAGTCGGGCGACCATCGGCGGCGCGCTGCGGACCCTCCTCGCCGTGGTGCTGGCACTGGGTGCCGCCGAGCTGATCCTGCGCTCCCACCCACCTCACCCGCACGACGCCGATCCGCTGGAGCGGGAGCCGCGGCGCCAGGCCGATCCGCGGCTCGGTTGGGAATTCGTTCCGGCGCGATCGGTCGCAGCGGAGGAAGCGGGCCGCCGAGTGTCCTACAGCTTCGACGCCGCCGGCCATCGGGTGGAGGCTCCCGAGGCCGCGGTCGATGTCGAGCGGCCGACGCTCCTATTCACCGGCGAATCCATCATGGCCGGATTCGGCCTGGCCTGGGACGAGACGATTCCCGCCCGTATAGGCGCGATGCTCGGGGTACAAAGTGCCAACCTGGCGGTGTCCGACTACAGCAACGATCAATCCTTTCTACGGCTGGCGGCCGAACTGCCGCGCTTTCGCAAGCCGGTCGCCGTGATGACGCTATTCATGCCGTCGCTGTTCGATCGCAATCTCCTCGGCAATCGCCCGTACCTGACAGCGGGACTGGTCTGGCGGCCGGCCGGCCGGCACTGGCGCCTCGCCCAGCTGCTAGGCTGGCTCGTTCCCTATCGTAGCAGCGCTACCGTCGAGCAGGGCATCACGCGGACCCGCGACAGCCTGCGCGCGCTGGTCGATCTCGCCCGCGCACGGGGCGCCGAGCCGCTCATCGTCGTACCGCAATTCGGTCCGGAGAGCGCGACCGAGGAGATGTTGCGGCGGCGCATCCTCGATGAAACGGGGCTGCCGTACGTGCCCGTGAAACTTGATCCGAGCTGGCATCTGCCGGGCGACTTGCATCCCGATTCACGCGGTGCCCAGGCAATTGCAATCGCAGTCGCAGCGCGGCTGCACGGCCGCTGTTGTCCGGGCGCTCCATCGTTGCCAACGCCCACAGGGTCGGCGTGTCCCGGATGCGGTCTCGATGACATCGCGCACGGAATCCTTCCCAAGGACGGCGACTACCGGTGCGCAATTGGATCAAGCTTGCGAAGGCAGGATTCTCGATGAACGGAACCTAGGTAATGACACCGATTGAGAACACCGAAGACCGCTACGGGGTTGTCGCGATCCTGTTCCACTGGTCCATGGCTTTCCTGGTCATTGGACTAGCTGCGTTGGGTCTCTACATGGTCACCCTTCCGGATGTCGGTTTCAACACGAAAAAGGTTACGCTGGTTCTCTACCACAAGGAGTTCGGCCTGTTGGCACTCGTTTTACTCGCAACACGCTTGGCCTGGCGTGTAACTCATATCCTGCCGCAACTGGTTGAACACCTGCCTGACTGGCAAAAAATCGCCGCCCGATTTGTCCATCTTTCCTTTTATGGGCTGCTGTTCGCCCTGCCCATGACCGGCTGTCTCATGTCTTCGGCCGCCGGGATTCCGGTATCGTTCTTCGGCTTGTTCATGCTCCCCGATTTCGTTCATCGCGACGGCGATCTGTTTCAGCGATACATCGCCGTCCACAAATGGTTGGGTTACGTCCTCATTCTCTTCATATTCGTGCATGCGGGCGCGGCACTGAGGCACCATTTCGTATCCAAGGACGATACCTTGCGCAGAATGCTGCCTTAGTCTGCCTTCTCGACCACGAACCTGGCGAGCTCGCGCAATAGTTTTGGCATGGCCTCATTTGCCGCCACAACTCCCGCATAGGGGTTTCTTTCCGACATGGGTTCCCGGACCGACAATTCCTGGGTCGCGACTGTCTGATTCGTTGCCTCGCGACTTAGATGAACGCGCATCGCGAGCAGCAGCATCGCGGGTTCGGAGGTGAAGTCCTGCTCGAGCTCCAGGATTTCCACGTGAATCGCGAAAGTGGATCGACCGAAATAAGGCGGCGACAGAACCTCGCTGAAATAGTGAGTGTTTCGAAGTGTCTCGACGATCAAGGGCTGAATCATCTGCGATGGTGTTTCGGCCCATTCATTCCTGCTGAAATACGCGATTTGATGAGCCTGTGCCGAATAGGCCATTCGCGTCGTGGCATAGACCGGCATGGTATCGGGGACCAGCACCAACAGGGTGGCCGAGCGAGTCTTTTCCCTGGGGAGATCGAGCGGAATATCGTTCAACATATATTTTTTCGTATCGATGTCGACCGGAGCGAACAACGTACAGCCCGAAAGGAACACTACGCATGCGATCACGGCCGTCCTGCCCCTATCGAGTATCACTTCGATTCCCCGGGCCCGGGCGGCGGCGGCGGCGTACCGCGAATCAAGATCGATGGCTCTCGATTGATCTTGGTCGCCACGCCCGTGAACGTGGTGGATAGGGTATCCAGGTCAATCAGCGCCTTGCGAGCGGCCGGCAAGACTTGCGTCTGCAGCGCGCTCACGGTGTCATGGCTCGATTCCAGCAGCGGTTCAAGGTTCGTCAGAACTTCGTGAACCTCCGGCACTATTTGCGTCCGCATCTGTCTCAGGGTGTCATCGGTCGATTCCAGCAGCGGTTCGAAACGATGGCTGGCGCGCTCGGTATTGGCGACGATGGAGTTCAGCTTCCGGGCATTTCCCGCCAGTACTTGGGTTAGTTGCTGCAAGCTGTCGACTGACTGCCGCAGTGACATCATGGTCTTCTTGTCGAGCAAAGATTGCAGCAGGTCGGTGATGACCTGAACATCGTCCTTCACCTGGTTGATCGACGTGTCGAGCGTTATGACTTTCGATGGCACCGTCCGTATGATGGGATACGGCTCGCCCGACCGTGTGGTCAGCGGCCGCGAATCGACGCCGACATCGTCGAGGGAAATGTAAACGTAGCCGGTATATCCGTGTGTCGCGAGTCCTCGAGAGGTAATCGTCGCCACACTGGCCGATGTTACCGGAGCACTCTTTTCGATGCTGAGTTCAATGCTCACTGAGCGCGGATCGACCAACCTGATGTTTCTGACCTTTCCGACCTCGACGCCGTGGAATTCGACCGGGGCATCGACGGTGAGGCCCGACACCTGATCCTGGGTATAGACCCTGTAAGTCGCGTATCCGCTCACGGATTGCAAATACCACACGGCACCAGCGGCAATCGAGATCAGCAAGACAGCCGCAAACAGGAGCCTTGCCATCGTGTTGACGTCGATTTTCACTTCGCATCACCTCTCACGACAATTCACGTGGCCGCCGAGGTGGATTGCGGTGCGCGCGCCGCTTCACTGGACGACTCACTTGCGATCGGTCGCAATGAACGCTCGACGCGACGGAAGCTGAGCGCACCACGCCTACAGCGTAGGTATCGCGTCAAGCTCGAATAGTTGCTTTCGGTCGGGGAAATCATTGCGCTGAATCATTCCTGCCGTCATGTACGACTTCGATCTCATCGAATCGCTTCCACCGGTATACGAAATACGAAGCCGCCCATGCCGCGGCAAACAATCCGACGATCGCAAAGCCCAGCGCATTGAAATGCTCGGCAAGAGTGCTTGCGAGCTTCCAACCGCCGCGGGTCAAATCCAACTTGTGGGCGATCAGCGCGGTCGTCTCGATGCCTCCGATGATGATCGCCACCAGCGCCGAGACGCCCGTGATCGTCATATTGTAATAGAGCTTGCGAATGGGCTTCACGAATGCCCATTGATAGGCACCGAGCATCAATACTCCGTCGGTCGTGTCGATGAGAGCCATGCCCGCCGCGAACAGCGCGGGAAACACCAAGATGGCCGCGATTGAAACGCCATGCGCCGCCTCGGCGCCCGCAAGCCCGAGCAGAGTGACCTCGGTGGCGGTGTCGAAACCCAACCCGAACAGGAAGCCGAGCGGCGCCATCTGCCAGCCATGGCGAATCAGCGCGAACAGCGGCCGAAACACGCGCGACAGCGGACCGCGGCCGCCCAACAGGGCGTCGAGGTCGTCAGCCGAGTACTTGCCTCCCCTGCGCACCGTCTGAAAGCGCTGCCAAACGGAACGCAGTATCAGCAAATTCATCGCTGCTATCGCAAACAGAAAGGTAGCCGAGGTTGCGGTGGCGATCACGCCGCCGATTTGAGAAAAGCTCCGGAAGCGCGCCATCGCGCCGACGGCGAATGCGATGAGTCCGGCCGCGATCAGCACGATGGTGGAGTGCCCCAGCGCGAAGAAAAAGCCGACGGTGATGGGCCGTTTGCCGTCCTGGATCAGTTTTCTGGTCACATTATCGATGGCGGCGATGTGATCGGCGTCGACCGCATGGCGCAGGCCCAAGCTATATGCCAGCAACGCGGTGCCGAGTTTCACCGAGTCGCCGGGAAAGAGGACGAACGCCCAGATGCCCGCGGCAATGTTCGCGCAAATCAGGACCGTGTACAGCGCGATGAGGCGCGCCCTGAACGGCGTCACGCTGCCCGGTCCAGGCACGCGTCGAAACCCTGCGTCAGCAGGTCCCGGTCGAGTTCACGCCCGATGAACACCAGTTGCGTTCTCCTCGGCCGATCGCCCCACGGCCCGAGCGTGCTGGTATCCACGACCATGTGCACGCCCTGAATGACGATTCGCTCGTTCATACCCCTGAAATTCAAAAAGCCCTTCATGCGGTACAGCCGCGTGCCCTGCGTTTGCAGGGTCGACGTGAGCCATGCCTGAAATCGCTCGGGATCGACCGGCCGATCCGTCTCCAGGCTGAACGAGCCGACTCGCTCATCATGAGAGTGCCCGGGATCGAAATTCCTTTGCACGCGCGGTGCCGGCTGCGCATCCCGGCCATCCTCGAGCTTCAGTGCGAACTCCTCGGGCAGGTGCTGCGTAAAGAGCCAGTAGGTGCCCCGCGTCGCGATGCGCAGCACGAACCGGGTTTCCGCGCCCCTCGGCAGGTCGAGAAGCCGCGAGCGGACCTGCGGCTCGATCACCGCGCCGGGGGCATCGAGCGGAGCGGCGCCGGAGAACAGGGCGAATACCCGCTCCGCCGCCTTGACCGGATCGAGTTCGTCGGAGGCCAGCGCCTCGCACACGACGATCTTCATGGCGGGATCCGGTCCATCCTGAAGCACCAGGGTGTGATCTCCCTCGGCGAGATCGTAGGCTCCCACCCACTCGAACGGATATTCGGGCTCGAGAAAGGTGGGCTTGTACTCGAGCGCCCGCGCAAGATCGAACCCGCCGATACCGAGCACGGAACTCATGGGAACCGATGCCTGCCGGGCTGGGTCCGCGCGCACGATTCGCGCCAGGGCATTGATGGCGCGCACCCTGCGCTCCAGGGCGTCGAGGTCGGTACCGCCGACCAAATCAGTCTTGTTCAAGACGATGACGTCGGCGAACGCCACTTGCGTGCGCGCTTCCTCGCTCTCGATGAGCTGTTGATCGAAATGCCGCGCATCCACCATCGTCACGATTCCATCCAGCGCGAATTCCGCGCTCATTCCTTCGTCCACGAAAAATGTTTGCGCGACCGGCCCGGGATTGGCGAGGCCGGTGGTCTCCAACACGATGCGATCGAACTTGTCCCGGCGAGCGATCAAATTGCCGAGAATGCGGATCAGGTCGCCGCGCACGGTGCAGCAGATGCACCCGTTGTTCATCTCGAAGATCTCTTCCTCGGCGTTGATCACGAGTTCCTGATCGACGCCGATCTCGCCGAACTCGTTCTCGATGACGGCGATGCGCTGACCGTGGCTTTCGGTGAGGATGCGGTTCAGAAGGGTGGTCTTGCCGGAGCCCAGGAAGCCGGTCAGCACGGTCACAGGAATACGATTCGCTTCACCCAAGACGACACCTCCCTCGCTTCGCCAAGGGCGAAGACGCGCAACCCCAATGCGACCAGCGAGCGGGAATGGAAGGTGAAATCGCTTGAGCGGTACGAGGGATGCAGCGGCGTTCGTGCCGTGCACCGCTGACCCCACAGCAACGTACCAATCGCCCACCGCGACGTTCGCAGACATCATCGTCAGGCCGGTCTCCGGACTCACGAGCGCATGTGAATCATGCCGGCGACCCGCCTTCCCGCGTCCCACGCAGTGGCTCTCGGATCGTCTTTACTCGTTTACCGTTGCGGGGGCAGCGCCGGGTTTGGTTCCAGTGAATGACTGGAACGCGCACCGGCTTCCCGTTTCACTTGCCGACATTCACGATCGATATCGAGAAGGCAGCGAAGCACCTGACAACTTCGCCGACGATGCTAACCGCCGCAAAAGCGATTGGCAAGCCGGAACCGCGCCGATCTCTCGGGGCGTCTGATAGATTACGCAATACAGTGGTAATTCGATGTAAGGAGCAGCACTTCCTCCCCGGCCTCGAGGCCCGGGTTTCCGTGCCGAATATCTGATGAAGGCCTTGTCGATTCTTGGATCAGGCTCCGGCGCGGGAAAGAGCTGGATCACAACCGCGCTCGGCGCCTGGCTTCACGGTCAAGGAATTCGTGTAGCCCCCTTCAAGGCCCAGAACATGTCCAATAACGCATGGGTCACGCTCGACGGAGGCGAAATCGGACGCGCCCAGGGCGTGCAAGCGGAAGCTTGCGGTCTGATCCCGACGGTGGAGATGAATCCCATATTGCTCAAGCCGAGCGGGGCCCAGGGATCGCAAGTGATCGTGTTGGGCCGCTCGCAAGGACACTGTGCCGCGGCCGAGTACTATCGGCACTTCGACCGTCTCTGGCAGACCGTCACGGAAGTCCTCGATGGCTGGCGGGAGCGGTGTGACGTCTTGCTGATGGAGGGCGCCGGCAGTCCCGTGGAACTCAACCTGCTGGACCGCGACCTCGTGAATTTACGGCCGTGCCGCTACTTGAACGGTCGATGGGTATTCGTCGGGGATATCGACCGGGGAGGAATATTCGCCCAGCTCGCCGGGGTATGGAACCTGCTCCCGCCGGCCGACCGCGCGCGCGGGCTGGGCGCCATCATCAATCGGTTTCGCGGCGACCTGGCGCTGTTTTCAAATCCGCAGCGGTGGATCGAGTCTCACGCTCCCGGTTTTGCGGTGCTCGGCACCCTGCCCCTTCGATCCGATCTGCAGCCCGAGGAAGAAGACGGTCTGTCCCGCGATGATGCCGTCCGCGGAACCGGGGACGTCATGGCCTGGGTACGCTTCCCTCACCTGTCGAATCTGACCGACTGTCAACCCTGGTGGGCGGATACCGGCGTCCAGGTGCGATGGGTGACCACGGCCCCGCAGCTTCAGGAGGCGCGAGTCATCGTGCTGCCCGGAACCAAGAATACGCTCGCCGACCTGCGTTGGTTGCGGGCGAGCGGACTGGAGGACGCCATCATCGCAGCATTTCACCGCGGCGCGCTCATCATCGGCGTGTGCGGTGGATTTCAAATGCTCGGCCGGTCACTGAGCGATGAGGCAGGGCAGGCCGGCGATTCGGGCACCGAACGAGGCCTTGGACTGCTGCCGGCCGACACGGAGTTCAGTCCATCGAAGACGCTTCGTCAGGTCACCGCGAGCTGCGGCGGCCGCGAATGGCGGGCCTACGAGATCCATATGGGTGTCACGCGCGCGCGTTCCGCCGTCGAACCGCTCCAGACGGTTCGCGATGAAGCGGGAGCGCGGCCCGAAGGCATGCGTCTCGGGAACGTCTGGGGTACCTACCTGCATGGCTGGTTTGAATCGCCGCATATACGGGCGCAGGTGGCCGCCGCGGCCGGTATGCAAGCGCACCGGCCGCACCCGATACCGTGGGCCGAGCAGCGCAGCGCCGTCTATGGCGCCATGGCGGAGCATCTCGCCGCGCACGTGAATTTGGAGCCGATCAGGCGGTACCTGTGCCTTTGACGCAAACCGACGTTTCGCTCGTTGACTGCGTGCCGCTCCAGCGTATCGTGATTGCGGGCGGACCGGGATCCGGCAAGAGCACGCTTCTCGAGGCGCTGGCCGAATCGGGCGAGATCTGCCACCGGGAGTCCTCGAGAGTGTTGATACGCGAACAGTTGGCTCGAGCGGGCCGTCTCGTTCCCTGGGGCGATCTTCCGGCCTTCGCGCAGGAATGCAGCCGGCGAATGCTGGCCCAGATCGCCGATAGCCGGCGCACGGATGCCCAACTCACCGGCAATGTGCAGCATGGACGATGTTTCTTCGATCGCGGATTGCCCGACCTGATCGGCTACCTGAGCCACGGCGGGCATGGCGTGCCCGATGCCTGGCGGGTGGCGTCGCGCGCGTACTCATCGGTGGTTTTTTTCGCCCCCCCGTGGCGAGAGATCTTCGTGAACGATGACGAGCGGCCGCAATCCTTCGCCGAGGCGCAAGCCCTGAGCGCGCACATACGGCGCGCCTATCTCGACTGCGGCTTCCGGCTCGTCGATCTGGTGAAGAGTTCCGTTGCCGATCGTCTCCGCCAGGTCCGTCGGCATCTCGGTGCGCATCAGCCAGGCCGCAATCATGGGTGAGCTGACCTTCATCACCGGACCCGTGCGCAGCGGCAAGAGTCGACGGGCCGTCGAGCAAGCCAAGGTTTGGGGAAGCGGCACTGTTTTCGTCGCCACCTATTGCGCCGATGCGCGCGACCCGGAAATGCTGGAGCGCGTGCGCCGTCATCGCGCCGAGCGGCCCGCGTGGCGTACGCTCGAAGCGCCGGCCGATGTGTCTGCGAGTCTGGCGGCGCTCGCACCGCCTCCGAGCGGCGTGATTCTCGATTGTCTGACGCTGTGGGCCGGCGCACGGTTCGCCGATTCGGACACGGCCATCACTACCGCGTGGAGCGCACAGTTGTCGGCGTTCAAAGCCGCACCCTGGCCGAGCGTCATCGTCAGCAACGAATTGGGCTGGGGTTTGGTCCCCACCGACCCTCCAGCGCGTCGGTTCAGGGATCTTGCCGGTACCCTGGCGCAGCTGACGGCCGCGGCGGCAGACGACGCGTGGCTGATGGTAGCCGGGTGCCCTTTGCGATTGAAATGACAGCGGCCCGGCGCCTCCCGGGATGACTCAGGCACCGTTCCGCGGCAGGGAACCTGTCAGACTTGGGGCCATCGTCGCAGCAGATGGACCTAAGTCCGACTGACTCCCAGTTTTTCGACGAACCGGCCGGCGATGCCGGCGCGCTGCGCAAAATGGACGTGCAAATAGCTCGCGAGCAGATTGCCGCTCACGAATCCTCCCGAGTCGGCGGGCGCTTCGGCCCGCGTGCCGCGAACCCGCCAGGCAACGGCGTCGCCGGCAATCGGTTCATCGCAGACCCAACGGCTGTATCGGAATTCATGCCCACGCAGTTCCTCGCCGGCCTCGGCCAGCAAGTTGGGATGCAGCGCGGCAGCATGCCGATACCCGAGCGCCGCCAGCTTGTCGGTCATGCGCGCCACGCCGGGAATGAGGCCCGCCATCGGCCAGCGGCGACCCTCGCCATCGATCAAGCCCTGGGTGAGCACCATGAAACCGCCGCACTCGGCGAAGATGGGCGCGTCGCGAGCCCGTAGTTCCTTCAATGCGTGCCACAACCCAACATTCGATGCGAGTTCCGAGGCGTGCAACTCGGGATAACCGCCGCCCAGATAGACGCCGGCCGCGTCGGGACTGGGTTGCTCGCCTTTCAAGGGACTGAAGAATTCGATCGCCGCGCCGGCCTCCGTCAGCAGCTCCAGATTCTCGGGGTAGTAGAAGCAGAATGCGTCGTCGCGCGCGACCGCGATCACGGGGCGGCGGGCGGCGGGCCGGTGAGGCACGGCGCGCGCGGGTGCCGGGAGGTCCGCCACCCCGGCGGCCGTTCGAGCAATTTCCATGACCGCCGGGAGATCGAACCGCTGGGCGACCGCATCGGCAATGTCGGCAATCAGCGAGCTCGAGTCCAGATGTTCGCCGCCCGGTACCAACCCCAGATGCCGCTCCGGAATCTGCAGTTTGGAATCGCGAGGCAGCCAGCCCAACACGGGCAATCCGGTGATCGTGGTGATCGCCTCGGCACAGCCCTTCGCATGACCCTCGGACCCGGCAAAATTCAGAATCACCCCTCGCAAGGCCAGGTCGGGGTCGAAATGCTGACAACCCAGTGCGGTGACCGCCGCGCTGCGTGCCGCGCCCGCAATGTCCATGACCAGAACGACCGGTGCACCCAGGAGCTTCGCGATCTGCGCCGTCGATGCGTGTTCGTCGTGCCAGTTGCTGCCGTCGAAGAGACCCATGACTCCCTCGATCACCGCGATATCCGCATCCCGGCACCCGCGGGAGAATCCCTGCAAAAGCTGCGCGGCATCCAGCATCCAAGCATCGAGATTTCGACAGGGCCGCCCGGCGGCGCGTTCGTGATAACTCGGATCGATATAGTCGGGACCGCACTTGAACGGCTGAACGACCAAACCCTGCCGGCGCAGGGCTGCGATCAGTCCGGCCGCAATCGTCGTCTTGCCGGCGCCCGATGCGGCGGCGGCGATCACGATCCGAGGCACGTTGCGCCGAGTCACAGCGCCCGCTCGAGCGCCGCAAGCAAGGCTTTCTGCGCGGCCGGGGGCTGCGCACTCAACCGTATCCACTGCCGCAGGCCGAACGAGCTGCCGTCGCGAACCCGCACGTCATGGCTCCGGAGGTATGCGGCGATCCGCGCGCCATTGCCGACCTTCGCCAGAAGAAAGGTCGCCGGGCTCTCGCGCACGGGCAACCCGAGCCGGCGCAGCGAACCCGCCAGCCGCTCGCGCCATCGCCTCACCCGGGGGATCCCCTGGGCAAGCCACGTGCGCGCCCGAGGCTCTGTGGCGGACTCCAGCAATGCGACGGCGTCGCGCCCTATCACCCAGCTCGGCGCCGCGTCGGCAAGGCGCCGATCGATTCTCGGGGTGATGAAGTACGCGCCGCGCACGCCCGTCAGGCCGAATGCCTTGTTCGGAGAATACATACGGTACGCGCCGGCGGCCGCCGTCTCGATGGCGGCTGCATGGCCCGCATCGCAGAGGGGCGCGTAGGCCAGGTCCACGACGAGGGGTCCGGCGGCCGCGGCAGCGGACACGAATTCCGGAGACCAAAGATCACCGGTCGGATTATTCGGCCAGCAGAGGAACCCCAGACCCGGATGCTCGGATTGGGCGCGCAGGAACGCGGCCTGCGAACGTGCCGAGATCAACTTCCGCCCCGCCAGTCGCGCTCCGCGCGCGTACTCCGAGAACGTCGGCGCGAGTTGCTGAATCGACCCGTCGATGCGCGAGATCAACCGCAGGATCAATTCGCTGGCGCCGGCACCCACCACGATTCGCTCCGGTGCCGTCCGGTGATGGACCGCCAAGGTGGCGCGAAGCTGCGTGTAGCTGGGATCGGGATATCGAGTCACATCCGCATTGCGCACCGCGGCGAGTATCGACGGACAGGGCCCCAAGGGGTTGGCATTGCTCGAAAAATCGTAGCGTGGATCCGGCAGCGAATCAGTGCCGCCGTGCACGGGATGCAGGCTAGGCATGACCGGCACCCGGCAGAAATCGCATTCCCACCGCCAATAGAGCCGCGACGATCCACGCGGTTGCCTGCGCCCGGCGCAGCGCCGTCGACGTGTCCGCCGCCGAGGCAGCGGACCCATTCGCATTCAGCGCATAAACTTGCGGCTTGCGCAGCCGAACGTCGAGGGACAGAGCCAGAGCACCCATCGGCCAGCCCGAATTGGGCGACGCCGTGCGTGCCGCTTCAGCCGGCAGCCGCCGCATTCGCGACATCCGGTTTGGGCCCGCCAAGAGCAAGCCGATCGCGGTCACCCGCGCAGGTATCAAATTCAACAGGTCATCGGCCCGCGCCGCAAATTTCCCAGCCCACTCCCACCGTCCGCGATAACCCCACATGGCATCCGCCGTGTTGGCGAACCGATAGACCGCCGCACCCGGCAGGCCGAACAGAGCAAACCAAAAGAGGGGCGCGATGACCGAGTCCGAAAGATTCTCCGCCAGCGATTCCAATGCGGATTCGCGGATCTCGCCCGAATCCAGGTTCGTGGTGTCGCGGCTCACGATGTGAGCCAGGCGCGCACGGCCGGACTCGACGCTTTGCGCCAGCGAGCTCTCGACGGCGCCCACCTCGCTCAGCAGCAGGCGCAGGGCAAACAGCGGCTTCAGGAGCGCCGCGGTCAGTATGATGTCCAGCCACGCCGGCAGCTTTGCAGACTCTGCATCGGCAAATCCATACACCGCTGCGACGAGCGCCGCGCCGGCCAGCCAATACGCGGCACCGAGAAAGAGTGCCGTCCGGGGTCCGCGATCCGGCAAACCGCATCCGGCGCGCCTCAGGTAATACCCCATCCATACGACCGGATGCATGCGCGCCGGCGGCTCTCCCCACAAGCGGTCGATCAGCAGTGCGAGAATGATGCTCACAGGCTCTCGAGGCGGCCATGGATGCGCAGCGTGAGCGCCGTCGCATCCATGGCATCGAGCGCAACGCACTCGGCGCCGAGCGCCTGGGCAAGCACCCGCGCGCGGCCCAGCACGATCGGCCCCGGCTCGCAATCGATGACCAGCGCACCGGCGCATGCTGCCTGCAGCACCGAGCAGGCGGCGAGCGCTTCCTCCCAAGGATCGCCGCCGTCGAGGCTGACGTTGGCGCGTCCGTCGGTGAGCAGCACCAGCAAGGCAGGCTCGCGTGTTTGCATCAAGCGCGCCGCGTCGAGCAGCGCGCGCGCGAGCGGTGTTCGTCCGCCCGTGGGCACGTCGCGGAGTGCCTGCTCTATGCTCGCTATATGACGTGTAAACGGCAGCGCAAGATCCGTACCCTCGGCGCGAAAAACCATGAGGGCAACCTCGTCGCGCCGCTGATAGTTCGACGTCAGCAACCCCAGCGCGGCGCCCTTCGCCACTTCCAGGCGGCGCTTCGTCGCCATCGACCCGCTGGCGTCCACCAGGAACAGCACGTGGCAGAGGCCGGGTCCGCGGCGTTCATGCTGCATGAGATCGGCTGCAGCAAGTCTGACGCCCTGCTCTCCGGCGCGAACCCCCCGCCTGGCTGCAGCCGCCAAAGTCTGCGGCATGGCCAGGGTACCGGTGTGCTGGAACGGAATTGCGCCGATTACGCGTTGCGAGCCCGGCGATTCCGCGCGGCGCCGGCCGGCTCCCTCGCGATCGACCACATCCGTCATCAAACGTACGGGGCCACGATCCGGACCGGGCGGAGCCATTCGCAGCCGCGGACTCTCGGCAAGATGCGCCGGGGCCGGCGCCGCGCCCGTTGCATGCGCCGCCTCGCCGTCCGCCGGGGTTCGATTTTGATCCGGCGGCTCGAGGCTCGGGCGCGCGCGCGGCTGAGCCTTGGATTTCTTTTGGCGCGTTCGATGCGACAGGGCGAGATCAGCGGCGCGGCGGATATGCTCGTCGCGAATCTCGGACGCAGCTTGCCACGCCGCCAAGGCGCGCGCGGCCCTGATGATGGCGAGATCGCCTCGAATCCCGTCCAATTGGTGCTCGACCGAGAGCGCCGCGACGACCGATAGGTGGGCGTCCGTTATGGAGAGCGCGGCGAGCCGCTCGCGCGCCGCAACGATTCCCCGGCGCAGCGCCTGCTCTTCCGGCCGCACAGCCTCGATGATGCTCTCGGGCAGATCATCGAACGACAGCCGCTGGCGGATCGCCGCAATACGGGTCTCCTGCGCCGCGAGACCGCGAACCTGCACGCAAAGGCCGAAACGATCGACAAATTGCGGCCGCAGATCCCCTTCCTCGGGATTCATGGTGCCCACCAGGATGAACCGCGCCGCCTCGCCGGCGGAAACACCGTCACGTTCGACCGTGACCCAGCCGCTGGCGGCCGCGTCCAGCAAAAGGTCGACGATGTGATCCGGCAGCAGATTGACTTCATCCACGTACAGGACGCCGCCGTCGGCGCGAGCGAGCAGACCCGATCGCAATTCGGTGCTGCCATCCTGCAATAGCCGCGAGATATCCAGCGATCCAACCACTCGATCCTCGGTTGCGCCGAGGGGCAGCTCGACGAACGGCGCGGCCTTCCCTTCGGAAGTCTCGGGCAGGAGCGCCGCGAGGCCACGCGCCGCGGTACTCTTGGCCGTGCCTCTCTCGCCGGTGATCAATACGCCGCCGATGGTGGGGTCGACGGCGGCCAGCATGAGCGCGAGCTTCAAATCATCCTGTCCCACGACCGCGGAAAACGGAAAATCAGGTCTCATGGCGCACTCTCGGCCACTTCCTCGATGGTCCCCTCGCTCGCCAGGAGCGCCGCGCGCAACCTCTTCAGTGTCTCCGGCTTCGGGTTCCACAGCTGCCGCTGTTCCGCTTCCAAGAGGCGCTCCACGATCGCGTTCAACGCCCACGGATTATCTCGCTGCAAGAAGCGCTGAGCTTCGCCGTCGGCAAAGTTTTCCGCGACGCCCTCGAACATCCAGTCGGTGACGATTCCCGCGGTGGCCGAAAAGCCGAACAGCGCGTCCACGGTCGCCGCCATCTCGAGGCCGCCGCGGTAGCCGTGACGCTGGATGGCGCTCAGCCACTTCGGGTTCACCACCCGCGAGCGATAAACCCGCAACGCCTCTCCCTGCAGGGTTCGAACGCCGGGCCGGCGGGGATCCGACGAATCGCCGAAGTAGGACCGCGGCGCCGTGTTCGAAATCGACGTCACCGCCGCCACCAAGCCCCCGTGAAATTCAAAGTAGTCGCTGGAGTCGAACAGATCCTGTTCCAGATTGTCCTGGTTGTGCAGCACCAACTCGACGCCGGCAAGCTTGCGGCGGAATGACTCCACGGCCTCTACGCCGTCACTGCATTGCGGCGAGTAGGCCCACCCGCCCCACAGCAGGACTGCCTCCGCGAGATCGTTGGCATCGCGCCAGGCACCGCTGTCCATGAGTTGCATCAGCCCCGTTCCGTAGGCTCCCGGCTTGGAGCTGAAGACCCGGTAGGAAGCTCGGCGCCGCGCCGAATCTGCATCGCACCCTCCAGCTTGCAGGGCCGACGTTTCCGCCAGCCAATGCTTGCGCACGAAGTTCTGCTCCGCCGGTTCGTCGAGAATCACGACCCGCTGCACGGCATCGTCGAACAGGTGCATCAAGGCGGGAAACGCATCGCGGAAAAACCCGCTGACGCGCAGCGTCACATCGACGCGCGGACGGCCGAGCTCGGAGAGCGGAACGACTTCGAGGCCGCAGGTGCGGCGGGTCTCGGGCTCCCACACGGGACGCACGCCCAGCAGCGCCAGGGCCTGCGCCATATCGTCCCCGCCGGTACGCATGGTCGGCGTTCCCCAGATGCTGAGCGCGATGCTCTCGGGCCACCGGCCTTTCTCTGCGAAATGACGAGCGAGTACCTCGCGCGCAAGCGCTCCGCCGGTCGACCAGGCGGCCGGCGTGGGCAGACCGCGCGGATCGACCGTGTAGAAATTGCGGCCGGTGGGCAACACGTGCGCCATGCCGCGGCTCGGCGATCCGGAAGGACCGGCGGGCACGTAAGCCCCATTGAGCGCCGCCAATAGATGGCGGGTTTCGTCGGTGGTCCGCGCCAGATCAGGGGCCAATGTCTCGCACGCGAAGCACAAGGTCCGCGACAGATCGATCAGCGCGGCGGCCTTGGGCCCGGCGCCGTTGAGCCCGGCGGCGCTCCGCGCGCCTTCCCCGCTTGCCGCGTCCGCTGATGCAAACCTCCGCTGAATCACGCCGTCAACACACGCCGGTGAAAATGCACTCGCGGCGAGCTCTCGGAGCAGCGCTCGCGCCAGCTCATCGACGGCGGTTCGAACTTGTCCCGCGGTGGCGCCGGCGCTCGCCCATGCCGAAAGAACGGGCGCCGGCGGGTTCGGCCAAGCACCGCGGGCATCGCGCAGCACGGCGGGTTCGATGCCGGCGGCGCGCGTCACCGCATCGATCAAGGACGGGATGCCGCCGTTCGGACTGCGCAAGATCGCAAACAGCAGATCCACCAGCGCGGACCCTTGGGGCGGCGCGCCGAACACATGCAGCCCGCCCCGAATCTGGGCTCGGCCCAGGTCGCATAGGTAGGCATCGAGGTCTTCCAATAGATGCGCAAAACCGCGTCCCGAGAGCCGTTCCAGCGCGCGCGGAATGCCCTGCTCGTTGATGCGATCGTCCCACGGGTGCTCATGATCGCCGTGCCGCTGGAGCCGGATCTGCCTGAGGTCATCCTCCAGCCGCGCCGAGCGTACGAGATCCCACACCTGACGGCGCAGCACCGGGAGTTTGTTCGTATCGAGCACTTCGGCGCGATAGTATTCCTCGACCAGACGCGCCAATGTCGCGAGCGGCCCGTACGTGTCCGCATGGGTCAGCGGAGGCACGAGATGATCCACGATGACGGCGTGCGTGCGGCGCTTGGCTTGCGCGCCCTCTCCGGGATTGTTCACCACGAACGGATAGATGAGGGGCAGATCGGCCAGGAGCACGTCGGGCGCGCAATCCGCGGACATCGCCATGCTCTTGCCGGGCAGCCACTCCAGGGTTCCGTGCGTGCCGAAATGAATGATCGCATCGGCCCGCCAATCACAGTCGAGCCACCGATAGAAGGCGGCATAGTGATGGCACGGCGGTAGATCCGGGGCGTGATACACCGCTTCCGGATCGACTCCGAACCCGCGCGGCGGCTGGATTGCGATCAGAACGTTGCCGAACTTCAATCCGCTGAACAAGTAATCGCTGTCGTCGGAAAACGGCTCGTGGAGCGCGAGCAAGGGCGAGCGACGGGCGGATTGCTTGTTGCCGCGCCAGAACGGCGGAGGCACCGTCGGTCCGGCCGCGGCAGGCTTGCCCCATGTGCCGCTCAGCGACGTTTGAAATCCTTCGGATTGCGCCGCGAACCATTGCGCATAGCGCCCGCGGGGCATGCGCCAGGCCGTGTCCGGATCGAGAGGGTGCCTTTCATCGTAACTGCCCTGCGCGAGCAGCTGCGCCATCAGTTCCTCCGCCGAACCCGGCAGCGCACCGACCTCATAGCCCGCCGCGCTCATGTCCATGAGCCATCGCAGAAGCGATGCGGGCGTATCCAGACCGACCGCACCGCCGATTCGCTGAGCCTTGCCGCCGCCATTGCTGAGCACGATGGCTATCCGTTTCCCCGCATTCGATTTACCGCGCAGCACTGCGATCCGCCGCGCGAAATCCGCCACGCGCCGCACACGTTCCGCATCGGGCACGTAGCGATGATTGTCCTTGAACGAGATGGGCACCGAGATCACGCGTCCGTCGCATTCCGGCAGAACGACGTGCATGGCGGCTTCCGACGGACTCAAGCCCCGCACGGATGCATTCCACGCCGCGCGCGGCGTACCGCAGCAGATCGCTTGAATCAACGGCGCACCGATGAGCTCGAATGGCGTGCCGGCCGGCCGCGGCGGGACGCTTTGCGGCGCATTCAAGTTGAAGACCGGAAAACTCACCGTGTTGACGATGATGTCCGGAAAATCAGGCAACAGGCGCAGCGCGAGCGGCACTCCCAGCGCGTCGCAGTCGCGCAACGAACTCGTAAAAGCACCGATCGCAGAGAAGCCGCGGCTCTCCAGCGCGCGCAGCGCGGCATCGACGAATTGCAGATTTCCGCTCAGCACGTGGGCACGATAAAAAAGAACGATCGCGGTGGGTCTGTCCGGGGCCCGATGACCGGTCCACTCGACGGCATTCGTCACCAAGAGATCCGGGTGATACAGGCCGTGGGCGGGCATCGGCCGGGGCGGCGCAAATGACCCGCCCACTCCAAGATACTCCACCGCCGCATAGCGCAGGGCTTCCGCCACGTTGGCGACGCCGCCCGCCATGAAATAGGACGTGAGATTCGATGCGAGTTCGGCCTTTACGCCCGAGGTGCGGGGAAGCAGCTCGGCGCTGCCGCCGACGCCGCTGATCACGACGAGTCCCCAGCCCTCCCGGTGCGCGAGGCCGATGAGATCGGCAAGGCCCGGTACGGAGGATACGGAGCCATGGATGCGCACGATCGCGAGCAGCCGCGGCGAACGGCGCGCACCGACCAGCGCCGACAGCGCATCCGGCGTGGACAAGCCAAGAAGGGAGCGGCCCACGACGGCCGGAAAATCCGCCGGCAGCTGGGTACGAGCTCGCTCGAGCGCCAGCAGGTCCGTTTCTGCGTGCGAAAGCAGCACGAGACCCTCCGCGAGCCCGGCAGTGCTCGATGAGGTCTCTTCGCACGCGGGCCCCGCCGTCCTGCACGTCAGCGCGGGAAGCGCGCACACGGCTGCGGGGAAACCGTCCGCATCGAGCACGGCACCGGCGTACTCGATCGTCAGACGGCGTTTATCTGCATCGTCGATCGGCCCAAACCAGCGCAGCGTCTCGCCATAGCCCAAGCCGACCGCACACGGGCCGCGCGCATCATCGCTGCGGGAAACCCGCTGCAATGCGATCCGCGATGCGTGGGCACTCGCCTGCCGCGCGGCCTGCCAATCCGCCCAGGACTCGTCATCGACCCCGTGCATCGCAACCAATATCCGAATGCGCGATGGCCTCGAACTCTCCGGGTTGGCCGTGGACATCGTCAGATCCTCGTCAAAACTCGATGCCGGCTTGCGCGCGAATGCGTTGCAGCTTCAAGGGATGTTTGATGAGGGTCATTTCGGTCACCAAGTCCGCGCGCTCGACCAGTTCCTGCGGCGCGTTTCGTCCTGTGAGCACCACATGGGTTTTCGGGGGTCGTTGGTCGATGCCGGCCAATACTTGATCGACCGACAAGTAATCCTTCTTCAGGGCAATATTGACCTCATCCAACAAGACCAGGTGGTACTCGGGGTCGGCCAGGTAACGCAGAGCAACCTCCCATCCCGCCTGAGCCACGAGCTTGTCGCGGACCTTGTCCTGCGTTTCCCACGTGAAGCCTTCGCCCGTGGCGTGAAATTGCAGCTGGCCGCCCCATGGCTCGAATGCCCGCTTCTCAGCCGGTTCCCACGCACCTTTGATGAACTGCACGATCGCGACGCGGTAGCCATGACCCAGGCTGCGCAACACCATCCCGAGGGCAGCCGTGGTTTTCCCCTTCCCCGCTCCCGTGTGAACGATCACCAGTCCCCGATCCGTGACGGTCTCGGCCATGCGCCGATCCTGGATTGCCTTGCGTCGCTGTATGCGCTGCGCATACGCGTCGCCGGTCTCGGTACCTTCGGACTCCTCGGGAGGCAGGCTGGGTTCCGCCATAATCGCTCACTTTCCGCACGAATCGGCTTTGGACCGCGGACAATCTTAAGCCGACGAACGTCTTCCCGCGCCGTCGGCGCAGTGACGCATTCAGGGTAATGCATACGGCCGGCGACGACAATAGAGCGGCCCGAGGGGCGGCTCATCGCGTTGCCATTGACAATGCGAGGGCGCAACGCTGTACTACCGCCCTTGATGGCCTCTCTCGAACGAGAGAGCGATGAGGGAATGTGGTACGCATCGAGCGCCGCAAGGTACTTCGGTCCAACCCACGGCTGCCCCCGCAACTGTAAGCGGAGAGCGCTTGCCCGATGCCACTGATTTCTGCCCCCAAGGGACAGGTCGGGAAGGCGGCAAGCTGCACTGACCCGCGAGCCAGGAGACCTGCCATCCCTTTGGTCGCGTGCCGGGCGGGGTGCCTCGGCGACGGTCGAGCCCGTCTCGACTGTGCGGGAATCGGCAGCAGCTGATTTCACGCCGGTTCCGCACCCCGAGCTTGAGCTTGTCAGGAGAGGCGGATGAGCGACATCGGGGCAGCGGGCCGGGCCGGAGTCTTAGTGTGCATCACCTGCCGCGCCGCCACAAACCCGGCCGACGCATCGGAGGCCGACGCACCGCGATCCGGCCTTGCCCTGGCCGAGGCGACTGCCGCCGCCGCCGCGAGCGCCCCGGACATTTCAGTGACACGCATCCGCTGCCTTGGCAACTGCAGCCGCGGATTGAGCGCCGCAATCCGCTGCGACGACGCTTGGACCTATGTGTTCGGCGGCCTGGAACCGACGCGAGATGGCCCCTCCCTCATCATCGGCGCCCGCCTGCTCGCGCAGGCCGTGGACGGCATCATGCCATGGCGCGGCCGACCGGAATCCTTGAAACGCGGCCTCATTGCCCGCGTGCCTCCCGGCAACTTTCGCGAAGAATTACCGTGACGCCGCTGACTCGCGGTGCGTGTCCCGGCATCTCGCAACCCATGCCGACCGGCGACGGACTTCTCGCGCGGCTGATGCCGTCGGCGCCCATTTCCCTCGACACCTTGGTTGCCCTCTGCGACGCCAGCGAAACGCACGGGAATGGCATCGTGGAGGTGACGCAGCGCGGCAGCCTGCAGATCAGGGGCCTTTCGCCCGCTTCGGCGCCGGTATTTGCTCGAAGAGCTTTTGCACTCGGACTGGGGACGGAAGGCGGCCCGCCCATCCTCGCGTCGCCTTTGATGGGTTTGGACGCTCGAGAGAGTGTCGATCTGCGTGCGCTGGCTGCCGCCCTGCGCACGGATTTGGGGAACCGCGGCGCACTTGCATCGCTCGGTCCCAAGGTCTCGGTGCTGATCGACGGCGGCGGTGCCCTGCACTTGGACGATGTGCCGGGCGATCTGCGATTGCGGGCGAACACGGATTCTCGTCTGCACCTCAGCATCGCCGGGACCGCCGCGGACGCGACCAGTCTTGGCTGGGTCCAACCGCATCGAGCGCTCGAGGTCATCATCCACGTCTTGGGCAGCATCGCGAATCGCGGCGTGGGTGCGAGAGCGCGGGATATCGCGAAGGGCACGGACGCGCACGCCCTTCGCGCATCGCTTGCCGGCGTGCTCAGCGACGAACCACCGCCCACCCCAAGGCCGCCCGCGGAGCCGATCGGCAGCCACCGGCTGAATGACGGACGAGTGGCATACGGGATTGCGCTCGCCTTCGGCTACACCGAGGCCGCCGTGCTCAGACGATTTGCGCATGCCGCTGAACGCTGCGGCGCCGCTTCGGTACAGCCGGCACCCGGTCGCGCGCTGTTGACCGTCGGGTTGGCCGCGGCCGCAACGGACCAACTAGCCGATTTTGCGGCGGCGGCGGGATTCGTCGTGCGGCCCGACGATGCGCGCCGGTATGTGGTCGCCTGCGCCGGCGCACCGGCCTGTCGGTCCGCCATGCTCTCGACGCGTCAAGTGGCGCCGGCGATTGCGCAGGCGGCAAGGCCGTTTCTCGACGGCTCGTTGACCATACACGTGTCGGGGTGCGCCAAAGGATGTGCACATCCGGGCGCCGCTGCCTTGACTTTCGTTGGCCCCGACCGCCTGGTAGTGCACGGCCGCGCCGGCGACGTGCCGCATGGCACTGCGTCAGCCGCTGATTTCATCGCCGGCTTGCCGCGCCTCCACGCTGAACGGCAGCACTCGCACGCAGGCCGGGAGTGCAGTGCGGCAATGATGTCGCGGCTCGGCGCGATCCGTGTGCTCGCCGTCATGGATGGGCAGGCGCTCCATGATTGACTACCTGCGCGACGGCGCCGCGATTTATCGGCAATCGTTCGCCATCATTCGCGCGGAAGCCGACCTGTCACGATTTTCCGACGCGGAAGCGGATGTCGCCGTTCGGATGCTCCATGCCTGCGGAGCGGTTGAAACCGCCAAGAGCATCGTGTTCTCGGACGGAGTGGTAACGGCGGCTCGCGCAGCGCTGCACGCCGGAGCGGCCATCCTGTGCGATTCTGAAATGGTGAGCCATGGCGTTACGCGCGCCCGCCTTCCCGCGGGCAATGCAGTGATCTGCACGCTGCGCGATCCGGCCGTGCCGGCGCTTGCCGAGAAGCGGGAAACCACGCGCTCGGCCGCTGCGATGGAGCTTTGGCTCGACCGGCTCGAGGGCGCGGTCGTCGCGATCGGCAATGCGCCCACCTCATTGTTTCGCCTGCTCGAAATGCTCGACGAGGGCGCACCGCGGCCGGCGGCGATCCTGGGGATTCCCGTCGGGTTCGTCGGCGCCGCCGAATCCAAGGAGGCGCTCATCTCCAACCCACGCGGCGTGCCCTTCATCGCCGTGCGCGGACGAGTCGGCGGAAGCGCAATGACCGCGGCCGCCGTGAACGGCTTGGCGCGGGCCGGCCTATGAGCGGCACAGGAAGGCTGATCGGCGTCGGTGTCGGACCGGGGGATCCGGACCTCTTGACGCTGAAAGCGGTGCGCGCGATGCAAGGCGCGGACGTCGTCGCCCATTTCGCGAAAGCCGGAAATGCAAGCAATGCGCGGGCTACCGTCGGGCAGTTTCTGCGTCCGGGTGTGACGGAGCTGCCGCTTCTGTATCCGCTCACCACTGAACGGCCGGCGAGCGATCCCGAGTACCGCTCGGCGATTCAAGGTTTTTTCGATGAGGCGGCGACCGCGGTTGCGGCGCATCTCGACGCCGGACGGACGGTCGCCGTCCTGTCGGAAGGCGATCCGCTGTTTTTCGGATCGTATATGCATCTTCACGTGCGGCTGATGAAGCACTATCCCACCGACGTGATTCCCGGCGTGACCGGCATGTCGGGGTGTTGGTCCGCAGCGGGGCTGCCGATCGTTCAAGGAGACGATGTGCTGACCGTGCTGCCGGGCACGTTGGATGAGGCGGAGCTCATCCGCCGGTTTCGTGAGAACGATCCGACCGTCGTCATGAAGATCGGGCGGAATCTATCGAAGGTGCGGCGTGCGCTGGCGGCGGCGGACCGCCTGAACAATGCGACCTACGTCGAGCGCGGCACGATGAACGATGAACGGCTGATGCCGCTCGTCGACAAGCCCGATGACTCGGCACCGTACTTCGCCATCGTGCTGGTTGCCGGCCGCGCGTGGCTCCCATGAGCGGGAAACTGACGGTGATCGGACTGGGGCCCGGAAGCGCCGGTCAACTCACGCCCGAAGCTTCCGACGCGCTGCATGCCGCCGATGTCGTGTTTGGATATGGCCCGTATCTCGAGCGGGTTGCCGCTCGAGCGGGTCAGCGCCGCCAGGCCTCCGACAACCGGGAGGAAATCGATCGTGCGAGAGGCGCCTTGACGGAAGCGGCGGCGGGAGCAAGTGTCGCGGTGGTCTCCGGCGGCGATCCCGGCGTCTTTGCAATGGCCGCCGCAATTTGCGAGGCGCTCGAACGCGGACCCGGCGCATGGCGCGACTTGGATGTTGCCATCGTTCCGGGCGTCACCAGCATGCTCGCCGTTGCCGCGCGCGTGGGTGCGCCGCTGGGCCATGACTTCTGTGCACTGTCATTGTCGGACAACTTGAAGCCATGGCCCGTGGTTGAGCAGCGTTTACGAGCCGCGGCGAGCGCCGGCTTCGCCATCGCACTGTACAACCCAATTTCGCGATCGAGGCCGTGGCAACTCGACCGTGCGTTCGAGCTATTGCGCGTTCACCTTCCCGCCGGCACGCCGGTGGTGTTCGGGCGCGCCGTGGGTCGCGTCGATGAGCGCGTACGAGTCACGAACTTGGCGGAGGCCAAAGGGTCCGACGCGGACATGGCAACCTGTGTCATCGTTGGGTCGTCCGAAACGCGCCTGGTGGAACGGCCGAATAGAACCGCGCTGGTCTATACCCCTCGATCGGCCGGGCTCTCGAGCACATGATCGAGCCACGCAATCGCCTCGCCGACGGTCGTCACCCGTTGCACCGGCAACTCCGGCGGTCGCCGCAGCAACATCACCGGGATGCCGAGCCTGCGCGCCGCGGCGATCTTGCCGTAGGTCGCGGGGCCGCCGCTGTTCTTCGCGACCACGACATCGATCGCATGGGCGCGGAGCAACGCTCGCTCCTGTTCCTCTTCGAAGGGACCTCTGGCGAGAATGTAGCGCGCGTACGGAACCGCCAGCGGCGGGTCCACCGGATCGACGCTTCGAATCAGATAGCGGTGTTGCGGCGCCGAGGCAAAGTGCGCGATCTCCTGCCGGCCCAACGCGAGGAATACATTCCGGGACTGGACACCCAGCGTGCGCACGGCCTCGGGCGCATCGCGAACTTCGGTCCATCGATCGCCGGCGACGGCGCCCCACGGCGGCCGGCACAGCACGATCATCGGGGTTTTCGTCTGCGAGGAGGCACGCAGCGCATGAGCCGAAATCGTCGCCGCATACGGATGAGTTGCATCGATCAACGCCTCGATCGCGTTGTCGAGGAGATACTGCGCGAGTCCGTCGACCCCCCCGAAACCGCCGCGCCGCACGGGTACTCCTTGAGCCAAAGGCGCGGCCGTGCGGCCCGCCAGCGACAAGGTCACTGCGATATCGGTGCGGGCCGCGAGCTGCTGCCCGAACTCGCGCGCCTCGGTCGTGCCCCCAAGAATGAGGATGTGCTTTCTCATGTCGCTCGCTGAACTCGCCGGTCCCCAGCCTGCCGTATCGCATCGATGGTTGTCCATCGTCGGGATCGGCGAGGATGGCATCGAGGGGTTGACTGCGGCCGGCCGGGAATTGATTCAATCGGCGGCCTTCGTCTTCGGCGGCGCGCGCCATCTCGCGCTGGCGGCACCCTTGATTCGGGGCATTCCCAAACCTTGGCCTGCACCTTTCGACCCGACGGTCGCTGAGGTGCTTGCCCACCGTGGCCGTGCGGTGTGCGTACTTGCCTCGGGGGACCCTTTCCTTCATGGCATCGGGAGCCTGCTGTCGCGCCACGTCTCGTGCGAGGAAACAGTGGCGGTCCCCGCCCCATCCGCCTTCAGTTTGGCGGCATCGCGCTTGCTCTGGCCGCTCCCGCAAACCATCCTGCTGTCGGCGTGCGGCCGCCCTCTCGACCTCATCCGCCCCCATCTTCACGCCGGCGCGCGAATTCTGATGCTCACCTCCGGCCACGACGCACCCGCGAAGCTGGCCCGCCTGCTGTGCGGAATCGGCTTTGGACGTTCGCGAGTGACGGTACTTGAATCACTGGCGGGCCCGCACGAGCGAATCCGCTCCTCGCCGGCGAGTTCCTTCGATCTGGAAACGATTGATCCGCTCAACACGGTTGCGATCGAGGTCGTCGCGGAGGACGGCGCGCGCATTCTTCCCAGGGCGGCCGGCATGGCCGACGAGTTGTTCGAGCACGATGGGCAGATCACCAAACGCGAGATTCGCGCCCTGACGCTGTCGGCGTTGGCGCCGCGGCGCGGCGAACTCCTCTGGGACGTGGGCGCCGGCTCGGGATCCGTGGCGATCGAATGGCTGCTCGCGGATGCCTCCCTGAGCGCGATCGCCGTCGAGCGGCGCGGCGATCGTGCCGCACGCGTCGCGCGCAATGCCGCTGCGTTCGGCGTGCCGCACCTGACCCTGATCGAGGGCTCGGCTCCCGCCGCCCTGGAGGGCTTGGCGTCGCCGGACGCGGTATTCATCGGCGGCGGCGCTGCGACACCCGGGGTGATGGATGCCGTACGAACTGCGTTGCGTCCGGCGGGCCGCCTGGTCGTCAACGCCGTGGCCTTGGAGACGGAAAGCGTCCTGCTGAAATGCCAATCGCAGTGGGGGGGAACACTCACGCGAATTGCGATCTCGCGCGCAGGTCCCATCGGCGGCGAAAACGCGCGCACGATGGGCTGGCGCAGCGCCATGCCGGTCACGCAATGGACTTGGGTGAAGCGGTGATCGTCGCCGGAGTCGGCTGCCGCAAGGCAATCTCGGCGGCACAGGTTGACTCGGCCATCGAGGCGGCATTGCTGCACAATCGGGTCACCGGCCACCGGCTCGAGCGGATCGCGGTACCGGCCGCGAAAGGCACTGAAGCGGGCATCGTCGAGGCCGCCGCGGCCCGGGGAGTTCCACTGGTGTTGATAGCTCAGAACGCATTGGAAGCCGCTGACGCGCGCACGTTGACCCGCTCGGCGCGGTCCATGGACACGCTGAACGTGCATTCGGTCGCCGAGGCCGCGGCGTTGGCCGGCGCCGGGCCAAACGCACGATTGCTTGCGCCCAGGGTTGCCGTCGGCCCGGTGACCTGCGCGCTCGCCGAAGGGGAAATCGCGCCATGACGGTACACTTCATCGGTGCAGGACCCGGGGCCGCCGATCTCATCACCGTCCGCGGCCGCGACATCCTCGCCCGTTGTCCCGTGTGCCTGTACGCCGGTTCGTTGGTGCCTCCCGACTTGCTCGCGCACTGTCCCGCCGGAGCGCGGCTCATCGACAGCGCGGCAATGACCCTCGATCAGATCGAGAACCAGTACCTCGAAGCCCATGCTGCGGGCCTCGATGTCGCGAGGCTTCATTCGGGGGACTTGTCGATTTACAGCGCGCTCGCCGAGCAGCTTCGCCGCCTGCGGCGTCATGGAATTCCGTACACTTTGACGCCGGGCGTACCGGCTTTTGCCGCCTCGGCCGCCGTTCTGGGACGCGAGCTGACGGTACCCGGCATCGCGCAAAGCGTCGTTTTGACCCGCATGTCGGGACGAGCATCTCGAATGCCTGAAAGCGAACGTCTGGCGACGTTTGCGTCCAGCGGCGCGACGCTTGCCATTCATCTGGCCATCCATGCGATGGACACCATCGCGGAAGAATTGATTCCGTACTACGGATCCGACTGCCCGGTAGCGGTGGTGATGCGGGCGAGTTGGCCGGACGAACGCGTGCTGCGCGGAACCCTTGACGACATTCGCGCCAAGCTATCGCTCGAACCCATGGAGCGCACCGCCCTGGTCTTCGTCGGCCGGGCGCTCGAAGCCGTGAATTTCGAGGAGAGCGCCCTGTATTCCCCTGAGTATCAACGACGCTTCCGCAACGCCAATGCAATCTGACCGCAATCAATCCGCCTGCGCGGGAACGCCGGAAATATCCGGCAGGCAGGCACTGGCCGCGTTGCGAGGGTCTTATCCCGAATTCATGCCCGGCGAGGTATGGTTGGTGGGCGCGGGACCCGGGGATCCCGGCCTGCTGACCCTCGATGCACTGGCGGGCTTGCTGCAGGCCGACGTGGTCGTTCATGACGCGTTGGTCGACGCTCGCGTTCTTGCCCTTGCGCCAAGCGGCGCGCAGATGCGGTTCGCGGGCAAACGGGGCGGCAAACCCTCGGTCGCTCAAGAAGACATCAGCGCGCAGCTCATTGCCTTGGCCCGCGGCGGCCTGCGGGTGTTGCGACTCAAGGGCGGCGACCCCTTCGTGTTTGGCCGCGGCGGTGAAGAGATCTTGGCGCTGGCGGCGGCCGGCGTGCCCTTCCGCGTCATCCCGGGAGTGACCGCCGGTCTCAGCGGATTGGCGAGCGCATGCATTCCGGCGACGATGCGGGGTGTCAATCAGGCGATCATCCTGGCCACGGGCCATGGTCCCGATGAGGAAGGCGTCATGGATTGGTCTGCGCTGGCACGCACGCGCCAGCCGATCGTTCTATACATGGGATTGCGCAATCTGGAAAATATTGCGGGGGCGCTGATGCGCGGGGGGCTTCCCGGAAGCACACCGGCGGCCGTGATCGCCTCGGCGACCCTGGCCGAGCAGCGAGTGCTGGTGTCGACACTCGAGTGCATCGCCTCGGATACGCGCGCGGCGAATTTCGCCGCCCCGGCCCTCGTCGTCGTCGGCGACATCGTGGACGTCCGCCGGCAATTGCTGGACGCGTCCGCGCAATACGCCGCCGCCGCGCGCCCCCCGGGTACCGCATTGCCCGTCGCGGGTACCGCATTGCCCGCAGCGGGTGCCGCATTGCCCGGCGAGAGTTCCGCATGCGAAGGTTGAAGCTCATCGGTATCGGCGCCGGCAATCCCGACTACATCACGGTTCAGGCCATCAACGCGCTCAGACAGGTGGACGTGGTCTTCGTAACCGACAAGGGCGAAGACACCACGGATTTGCTGCGTGCCCGGAAAGAGGTTTGCGAGCGCTACATGCAGGCAAAACCTTACCGGATCATCGAGATTCAGGACCCGGAGCGGGATCGCAACCCCGCCGAGTACCGGTCCGCGGTCTCGGTATGGCATGAAAAGCGCGCCGCCTTGTACGCCCACGCGATTCGAGAGCAGTTGTCGGACGGGGAGTGTGGCGCGTTTCTCGTGTGGGGAGACCCATCGCTCTACGACAGCACGCTTCGGATCATCGATCAGGTGGCGGCGCTGCGAACCGTGGATTTCGAGTGGGAGATCATTCCCGGGATCACCAGCATCCAGGCGCTCGCCGCCCGCCACCGAATCGCGCTGAACGGGATCGGCGAGCCGATCCATATCACGACGGGGCGCCGGCTGGCCGACGAGCCGCCGGCCGGCGGCACGAGCGTGCTGGTATTGCTCGACGGCCGCTGCGCATTCAAGAGCTTGGCCGATGACGACATCGACATTTATTGGGGTGCATATCTGGGCACGCCGGATGAGATCTTGCTCTCCGGCAGACTCGGCGAGCTGAGCGATCGGATCGAGCTGCTGCGTGCGCAAGCTCGGGATAGAAAAGGATGGATCATGGACACTTATCTTTTACGCAAGCGCGCAGCGTCTTCATGTTAGCCGGGCGGCACCCCTGCCTTGCGCGCTTCAGCACGATTCCGCCGGTCGACGAGGCGATTCGATCCGCGGCATTCCGGCGCCTCGATGTGCTGACGAAGCCGCGCGGCGCACTGGGGCGGCTCGAGCCGCTGGCCGCGCAAGTGTGCGCGATTCAGGGAACACTGGACGTCCGGCTCGCTCAGCCGGTCGGTATCGTGTTCGCCGCGGACCATGGTGTCGCGGATCGCGGCGTCAGCGCGTATCCGCGTGAAGTGACCGCGCAGATGGTCGCCAATTTCTTGCACGGCGGAGCGGCGATCAGCGTGCTCGCGAAACTGCAAGGAATCGAACTGTGGATCGTGGATGCCGGCGTGGACGGCGACTGTGGGCCACATCCGCGCCTCATCGAGGCGAAAGTCCGCCGCGGCACGCGCAACTTCATCGACGAGCCCGCAATGACGCCGGACGAATGCGCCGAGGCGTTGCAGAGGGGCCGCGATGCGGTCGAGCGTGTGATGCCCGCCGGCGGCAACGCTCTCGTCCTCGGCGAGATGGGAATCGGCAACACGGCGGCCGCGGCGATGCTGATGCACGGACTCACCGGACGAGAATTGATCGATTGTGTCGGCCGCGGGACCGGGCTCGACGACGGCGGGCTGGAGCGGAAGAGGCGGCTCTTGGCGCAGGCGCTCGAACGTCGCGCCGCGCCCGAGGATCCGCTCGACCTGCTGGCTGAGTTCGGCGGATATGAAATCGCAATGCTCACCGGCGCGGTGTTGGCGGGTGCCGCGCGCCGAGCCCTGGTAATGGTGGATGGATTCACGGTCACCGTCGCGGCGGCGCTCGCCGCCGGATTGGACCGACGCGTGCTCGATTATTGCGTATTCGGACATCGTTCCGAAGAGCATGCCCATCGCGCGCTGCTCGAGCATCTCGAGGTTCAACCGCTGCTCGATCTGGGAATGCGCCTGGGCGAAGGCAGCGGCGCAGCCTTGGCGCTCTCCGTCGTGCATGCAGCGGTGGCGCTGTTTACGGACATGGCGACGTTCGAAGGCGCAGGGGTGAGCGACAAGGACGCCTGAGCCTCGATGAAACGGCAATTCTTGCTTTTCCTGTCCGCGATCCAGTTCTTGACCCGGCTGCCGGTGCCGCATCTCGACGGGTTTCAGGCGAACTGGCTGGCGCAATCGGCGCGGTTTTTTCCCCTGGTCGGTGCGCTGGTCGGATCGATCGGGGTCGGTGTCTGGTGGCTGGGTTCGATGTATCTTCCGCCGGCCGTGGCGGTCGGCTTGATGATGAGCGCCTCCTTGCTGCTCACGGGCGCGTTTCACGAGGACGGTTTCGCCGACGTCTGCGACGGATTTGGCGGCGGAAGAACGCGCGATGCAGTGCTGGCGATCATGAAGGACTCCCGGGTCGGCGCCTACGGCTCCATCGGCATCGCCATGATGCTGGGCCTGAAATGGTCGATCTTGGTGTCGCATCCACCGGCGACCCTGCCGTCCATGGTCATCGGGGCGCACATGGTGAGCCGCTGGTGGGCGATAGGTCTCATTTGGCAATTGCAGTACGTGCGCACGGACGCCGACGGCAAATCGAAAGACCTTGCCGGCAGTTTGGGCGCCGTGAACTGGTTGTTGAGCGGTGCACTGGGTGCGGTCGTCCTGCTGCCGGTGTTCCTGCTGGTCGATCCTGCGGTGAAGCCTCGATTGGCCCTGGCGCTCCTGGCTGCGCTGGTGTCGAGTGCAGCCAGTACTCTCGTTGCGGGCGCATACTTTAGAACCCGGATAGGCGGCTACACGGGAGACTGCTTGGGCGCCGCACAACAGCTGGCGGAACTCAGTTTCTTGCTGGCCGGTCTCACCGTCTTGGGTGTGATTCAGCGAACAGGATGAAGGCAGCGCCGATGCAGATCTATCTCATCCGCCATCCGCCACCGATCGATGTCGACGGTCTCTGCTACGGTCGTCTGGATGTGGACGTGGACGAGAAGGACATTGCGGGAACAGCCGAGTCGATATTCGAGCAGATACCGGGCCAAACGCTCGCGAGCGCGGCCGTTTACTGCAGCCCTTCCGCGCGGTGCGCAGGACTCGCCCGGCGCATCGCATCGCCGCGCCGGCCCACGGCGGCAGAGGATTTGGTCGAGATGCATTTCGGGCGCTGGCAAGGCATCAGGTGGGATGCGATAGCTCGGCTCGAGATCGATGCCTGGGCGAAGGACCTTTGGGGTTATCGGCCCGGCGGGGGAGAATCGGCGCAGATGGTCGCGACGCGCTGGGAACGCTGGTTGCATCGCGTGCGCCGCAACGATGGCGGCAACGTCGTGGCGGTGACCCATGCCGGCGTGATTCGCGTCGCACTGGCTCGATCAGGCCGCGGCAACGGCTCATCCGCGCTCGAAGCGCAAATTCCGTTCGGCTCCGTTCACCGTCTGGATCTCGGATAACTCATCATGACATGCGAAACAAACACGGGTGATTTTACGGCGCAGGAAATCGCGACCGTGTACCGCGTAATGGCCATGCGGCGCGACATGCGGCACTTTCTGCCCGAGCCGCTCGACGAGGAGTTGCTCGGGCGCTTGTTGGGCGCCGCGCACATGGCGCCGAGCGTCGGTCTGATGCAGCCCTGGCGTTTCATCCGGATACGCAATGCCGCGCTTCGTGCAAGCATTCACGCGCTCGTGGAGGCGGAACGCATCAAGACGGCTCAGGCGCTGGCCGAGCGCGAGGACGAGTTCATGCGCCTCAAGGTGGAGGGCATTCTCGAATGCGGCGAGCTGCTGGTTGCCGCGCTTGCCGATGGCCGGGAAAGTCACGTCTTCGGGCGCCGGACCATGCCGGAGATGGACCTGGCGTCGGTGGCATGCGCCATACAAAATCTCTGGCTGGCCGCACGCGCCGAGAATGTCGGGATGGGCTGGGTGTCCCTGTTCGATCCGGAGACCCTGCGGCGGCTGATTCATATGCCCGAAGGCAGCCGCCCCGTCGCCATTCTCTGTTTAGGGTACGTGCCCGCCTTCTACCCGCGTCCGATGCTCGAGGAGGTCGGTTGGGCGCATCGCTTCGACCTGAAAACCATGGTGCATACCGACTGCTGGACCGATGGTGATGACGCACGGCGGTGACGATGCACCCGTCATCGTTGCGCCGGCGTGCGTGCGAATTTCTGAACGTCGAGCCGTGCCCCTACAAACGTCATTGCCGTACCGCGCCGCGCGTACGGCGGCCGGGGCAGAGCTTTGCTACGGCTTCTTCAGCTGCTTCGCGTGGTGGCGCAGATGGTCCGCCATGAAGGTCTGTATGAAGTAGTAGCCGTGATCGTAGCCCGGCTGCATGCGCAGACTGAACGATTGTCCCGCCTTCGCGGCGGCCGCGGAGAATATCTCCGGCATCAGCTGCTCGGTCAGAAATTGATCCGCGGCGCCCTGATCGATGAGGATGGGTCCCGGGAACGGCCGGCGCGCGACCAGCTCGCTGGCGTCGTACCCGCGCCAGCTCTCGGTATCCGCCCCGAGATAATTCGTGAACGCCTTCTTTCCCCAAGGCGACTGCATCGGCGCCGCAATGGGCGCGAATGCGGAAACCGATTTATACCGGTCAGAATTGCGCAATGCGCAGACCAGCGCACCGTGCCCGCCCATCGAATGGCCGAAAATTCCGGTCGCGCCCGCCAGCGCCGGAAGGTTGGCGTCGATGAGCTCCGGCAGCTCCCGCGTGACGTAGCTGTACATCCGATAGTATTGCGACCACGGGGCCGACGTGGCGTCCACATAGAAGCCGGCCGAATAGCCGAAATCCCAATTGTCGGCATCGCCCGGCAGGCGCGGCTCGCGCGGGCTCGTGTCCGGATTGATCAGCATCAGCCCGAGTTCCGCCGCGACTTGCTGCGCATGCCCCTTGATGGGAAATGTTTCCTCGGTGCAGGTGAGGCCGGACAAGTAGTACAGCACCGGCACCCTTCCCGTGCGCGCCTGCGGCGGCAGGTAGGCGGAGAACTTCATCGGCCCGCGGATCTCGCGGGAGTCGTGCTTGTAGAACCGCTGCACGCCGCCGAAACAGCCGTGCTCGGAAATCAGTGTCAACGCGCTCATCGGATTTTCGGCGCGGAAACCCGGACCTTCAGGCCGGGGAGGGAGTGCCGCTCCTTACATTGAATCATCACCGTTGCTCCTATCAAGAGTACACGACCACGCTGCGGATCGATTCGCCGGAATGCATCAAATCGAAGGCCTTGTTGATGTCGCCGAGCGGCATTTTGTGCGTGATGAGATCATCGATGTTGATCTTGCCGTCCATGTACCAGTCGACTATCTGCGGCACCTCCGTGCGTCCGCGCACGCCGCCGAATGCAGTCCCCTTCCAGACGCGTCCGGTCACCAGCTGAAACGGCCGCGTGCTGATTTCCTGGCCCGCTCCGGCCACGCCGACGATGACCGATACACCCCAGCCGCGGTGACAGCATTCCAGCGCCTGGCGCATAAGATTCACGTTGCCGACACATTCGAAACTGTAATCCGCGCCCCCGCCGGTGAGCGCCACCAGGTGCGCGACGAGATCGCCCTCCACCTCTTTCGGATTCACGAAATGGGTCAGGCCGAATTTCTCGGCCAGGGCCTTACGCCCCGGATTCAAATCCACGCCGATGATCTTGTCGGCGCCCACCATGCGTGCGCCCTGGACGACGTTGAGGCCGATGCCGCCCAACCCGAACACCACCACATTGGCTCCCGACTCAACCTTGGCCGTGTGGGTCACGGCGCCGATCCCGGTGGTCACCCCGCAGCCGATGTAGCACACCTTGTCGAACGGGGCATCTTCGCGGATTTTCGCCACGGCGATCTCCGGCAGCACCGTAAAATTCGAGAACGTGGAACATCCCATGTAGTGGTGAACCAGGTCCTTGCCGATGGAAAAGCGGCTGGTGCCGTCGGGCATGAGTCCCTTGCCTTGGCTTGCGCGGATCGCCGTGCAGAGATTGGTCTTATGCGAGGTGCACGACTTGCACTGACGGCATTCCGGCGTGTACAGCGGGATGACATGATCGCCTTTGCGCAGACTGGTGACGCCGGGTCCCACGTCGACGACGATCCCGGCGCCCTCGTGGCCCAGTATCGCCGGAAACAAGCCCTCCGGATCCGCGCCCGAACGCGTAAACTCATCGGTGTGACAGACGCCGCTGGCCTTGATTTCCACCAGGACTTCACCCGCTTTGGGGCCGTCCAGATCCACGGTGAGGATCTCGAGTGGTTTGCGGGCGGCAACGGCAACGGCGGCTTTGGTCTTCATCAGGATATCCCTTGGGTCTGTTCGACTATCGAGGCGAGGAAGGTTTAGGGCGATACCCTAAAACAACCGGCGCCGACTTGGAAGCTGCACATGAATATTGAATTTTCCCCGGATGAAGCACGTGTAATCGGCTGTCTGCTCGAGAAGGAAATCACCACTCCCGATCAATATCCCCTGTCGCTGAATGCGCTCACGAATGCCTGCAATCAGAAGACCAATCGCGAGCCGGTGCTGGAATTGAGCGAAGCGGTGGTGCAGCAAGCGGTGGACTCGCTGATGAGAAAACACCTGGTGAGCGACCGGTCCGCCGGATACGGCGGCCGCGTCACCAAGTACAAGCACCGTTTTTGCAATACGGAATTCGGTTCGTTGAAATTCTCGAAACAAGAGCTCGGCATCATCTGCGTGCTCTTGCTGCGCGGACCGCAGACGCCGGGCGAATTGCGCGCGCGCACCAACCGATTGTGCGAGTTCGCCGGCGCCGATCAAGTCGAGGCCACGCTCGAGAATCTGATGGCGCGCGAGGATGGTCCCTTCATCGCCCGATTGCCGAGGGCCGCCGGCGCGCGCGAGTCCCGGTACGCCCACTTGTTCTCCGGAAACATCGAGTCGGTCGACGAACCCGCCGCCGCCGAGGATTCGGCGCCGGGTGCCCCCACTTTGAGCCAGCGTGTGGGCCAGCTCGAAGAGCGCGTGGATCGGCTGCGCGCGGAAATCGATGCGCTCACAGAGGCCGCGAAGAACGGCGCGCCGCGCGCAGGCCCCTTACCTACTACGGATTAGGAGCGGCCGCGGACGCAGAGGCAGTCTGCTTGGCGATCCCTTCGCGCTCCTGCAACCATTTGCCGAAGGAGTCGATATCGGCGGCGCGCATCCCGCCAGCCGCCGCGCGGTGGCTCTCGAGCCAACTTTGCATCGCCGCCATCAATTGATCCGCGAGCGGGCGCGCATGGTTGAAGAGATTCATGTACACAGTCTTTGCATCTTCCAGCCGGTCAACCGCCATATAGGCCTCGGCGCGATGCTCGACCGCTTCGGGAAGTTCCGGCTCGATCGCGAGCGTGTGATTGTAATCGTCGATCGACTCGCCATAAGCGCCCAAGCGCAAATGAATATAGCCGACATGATTCCAGGCCTCGAACATGTCGCCTTTGTTGCGCAACGCCTCGGTGAACTGATCCAGCGCCCTGCCGTATGCATCGCTGGCCTTGTCCATGGCGGCGCCCTTTTTATCCGGATTCGTCGCCTTGGCCGCGACTTCTTCGTATTCACGGGCTTTGTTCAGTGATTTGACTCCGGCGTTGAAGGCCTTCTTTGCAGCGGCGTCCGGTTTCTCGGCCAACGGCGTGCTGGGCATTTCCTCGGTGGGCCCGCTCATGCCGCCCCCCATGCCCGGTCTGCCGCCCGCTCCGCCCGGATACCCCTGACCGCCGGCGAGCGCCGTCTGCACGCCGGCACCAAGCCACGCCAGCAACAGCAAGCAACCGATTGAAATCCGACGCATTCCGACCTCCGCGAGGCTGCTCGACCGTTTGTGTAATACTCGATGCATGCCGCTCAATATTAAGTTCTTGGCCCTGTGTACGCTGACCTTTTTGTGGTCAGCCGCCCCGGGCGCCACGAGCCCTAGTATGCCGGAAGTTCTGGCCGCTACTCGTCGTGACGCGAGGCTGCCTCGGCCGCCCCGGCCGCTTCGATGCCTATTCGCAGTGTGTTGGTCGCGACGCGCACTTCGATGAGGAAGGCCGACAGCGACGCGGCCAGCGACAGCATCGACAAGATGAACATGCACGCGATGAACACCGACAAGTCCCAGCGCAGAAAGGCGTTCACGAACAACATCACCACCACGAGCGAGATGACGAGCGCGGACAGCGTGATGAGCGTGATCGCAGCATTGATGTAACGGGCTCGTCTCGCCAACACGTTGAGCACGCCGTGCAGGTCCCGCCCGCTCTGAGTCTGATCGGGCCGGCGCAAGGTATCCTCCGTCGCTCGTGCGCGGTCCACGATGCGCGCCAGCCGGTTCGTCAGCACATTGAGCGTCACCCCGATCCCCGAGATGAGGAATATGGGCGTCAGCGCAATTTGAATGAGATGGGCAATGTCGACGGATTGGACCGTGTACGTGGACAAACTGCCGATGCCGTTCATTTCCTCGAGTATACCCAACCCCTTGCCCTGCTATTTCCAGATCGGTGTAGTCCCGCTTTTATTCAAAGCGCTTCCAGGTCACATGACGATCCCTTCCCGCTCGACAGTCCTAAGGAAGCCAGGCCTTAGAAAGTCATCGGGATGCAACCAATCTTCGATAGCAATCGTAACCGGCTGGATCATGATTCCGGTGTCGAGAAACACGTACCACGCAAGTCCTGCGAGCATCATCAGTGTTTGACCATCGTTGCCCCGTTCGTGCAAGATCAGCGCAAGATCCGCGTCGCTATCCGGCCCATGTTCTCCGCGAGCCCGAGAGCCAAACAATATTGCCCGCTCCAGCTGTATGTCAGCGGGAATCCGCGCGAGGAAATCGCGTACGGCACTCTCGGTGTCTGGATCCAAGAATTTCATAACTTGCCATTTTGAGCGCAAGGTCATAGGCAGGCAATTCTCTACAGATCGGCGGGCCCTGCAGCCACCGCAATTCCGTTGCTAACTATATGTTTTCACATGCTTTACGGCAAACATCGTTGCAAAGCGCCTTCGTCACGCCTTACGTCCCGGTCGGGAGCCGTGGCGCCGCCTACCACTTCACCCAGCCGAAGTACCAGGTGCCGAGAATGACGAACCCGAACGCAATCCGGTACCAGGCGAACACCTTGAAATTGTGGCCGCTCACATAGCGTATCAAGGCGCGCACGGCGAACGCTGCGCTCACGAAGGACGCGATCGAACCGACCCCGATGACGGCGAGATCGTCGAACCGGATGGAGTGCCGGGCCTTGAAAAGCTCCAGCACCGTTGCGCCGAATATCGTCGGAATCGCCAGGAAAAATGAAAACTCCGTGGCGGCCGGCCGGGACAACCCACGCAGCAGGCCGCCCATGATGGTTGCGCCCGAGCGCGACGTGCCGGGAATCATCGACAAGGCCTGCGCAAATCCGACCCAGATCGCGTCCGGCGGCCGAATTTCGTCGACGGCGGAGACTCTCGCGGTTCGCTTCCGGCTCTCGATCCAGAGAATGAGGAATCCGCCGATGATGAACGCCGTCGCCACCGGTACCGGGGCGAATAAATACTTCTTGATGGTGTTGATGAAGATGACGCCGAGCACCGCCGCGGGCAAAAACGCCAGGACGAGATTCACCGTGAAGCGCTGCGAGTTCCGATCGCGTGCGAGCGTCGCGACCACGGTCCAGAGCCGCTGCCGATATAGCCAGCAAATGGCCAGAATGGCGGCAAACTGAATCACGATTTCGAACAGTTTGCCCTTCTCGTCGTTCCAGTTGAGCAGGCTGCCGGCGACGATCAGGTGACCGGTGCTGGACACCGGCAAGAATTCGGTCAGTCCCTCGACCACCCCCATGATCAATGCCTTAACCGCAACTATTGGATCCATGTACGCCCTCGTCGATCGTGGCACCCTTCATGAGGCAAATGAGTGCGCCCTGCCGGGCGCACCAAAAAAAACGCCCCGGCCGCCGCTAGACGGTCGGGGCGCCTTACCAAATGATCTTACTTGGTTGTCGCAGGAGCGGCGGCCGCTTTCTTCTTCTTCTTGCTGTGCTTCTTGGCGGGCTTCGGCGCATCCGTCGCAGGGGCGGCGGCGGCAGGAGCGTCGGCGGCCATCGGCGCAGCGGCTTTCGGCATATCGGCGGCCATCGCGGCAGCGGCAAGGCCGAAGGTCAGCAACGCAGAGGTAATCAAGGTTCCGGACTTATTCATGAGATCTCCAAACGGTGGTATTGACAAGCGGGTCAGAGAATACGCCGGTTCCATCCATTTCATCCGAGATGAAGATCATTTCACAAACCCCGGGCCAAACGCCGGGATCAGTGCCTACCCCTCGACCGGACATGCCACGCGAGATATATGACGATGGCCGCGTTCGCGACCAAGACCAGCGCCTTGCCGACGGTCGGCCTGAAAATCAGCTCCCAGACCTCCAGCGGGATCAGGGAGGCCGTGATGATCACCGTCAGCCACTCGGCCCAGCGCTTTTGCATCCACAAACCGACCCCTTCGGTTGCAAATATCGCCGCATAGGCCAGCGTGACCATCCGCAGTGCATGGAGCCGCGATTCACTCAAGCCGCTGAACCACACCAGAAACCGGGTCGCGACGTCGTGCTCGAGCCCCAAGGGGCGTGCCGAGGCCCAGGTCACCAGTTTGGCCGCGAGCGAGGCATCGCTCAGGCGCACTTCGCCGTAGGCCAAGGCCAGCAGCAGCAGCACCTTCACGAGCTTGTAGAGCGCGATGGTGCGCAGAACATTGAAGCGCGGCGCCGCCGCCGGCCGAACAGCGGTTATCATGAAAAATCAGGCCTGACCCGCAGGCGGTTGAAACTCCAACGTGGCATCGAGCAGCGCCGGAATGTCGAAAACCGCTCTCTCGTTATCGATCACCAATGGAGCAACCCCCGCGGCGGCCACCAGCGCGGCCGGCACCTGAATCCGGTCATGCTCCCGAGTGACGGTCCAAGTCTCCAATCGCTTGTCTTGAAACGCCAGATTGAGCGCTCCCCAGCGCAGCAGGGCGGCGCGTGCCAGCGGGGTATCCCCTCCCCAGTGACGTTGTGCCAGCGCCATCGCGGAACTGGCCGCAATTTCACCGTGCGGCAGCGTCATCAGATCCTGAATGTACTTCACCATTTCATCCGGTGGAACATGCAGGTCCATATAGGGTGCCGTCTCGGTCATGGTCGGCATTTTACCTTAAGTCGGATTCTCGAGACTGAACATGGCATTCTCGTCATCGTAGGCAAAGGCTTCGGCATAGCGGCCCCAGCTCACCACGGCCCGCAGGGTCTGGTCCGCGGCCTCTTCGCTCATGAAATCCTCCAATTCGTCGACAAATCGGCTCTTGCGCGCCGAATGAGAGGCACGTTCGTCCAGAACCCTTCGAATATGGCCGGCCAGGGGTACGTAGGTCAGTAGATGACGAGTGAATATCCGCTTGCGCTCGTCGAGTTCGGAATGGGCGAAAGCCAATCCGTCCTCGGTCAATTTCAAGTCGCCGCCCTCGAGTTCCGCGAATCGCAGCATCTGCAGGGTTTCCGCCACCGGAAACAGCTCGTCGATCTCCATTTGCAGATCCGACGCAATTTCGGGCAAATCGGCCTTGCCGTTGAAGGGCGGAGCTGCGATGGCCTCCGTCAGGCCCGCCAGCAAGTTCGAGGACACCCTCGGCAATACGCTGCCGATCCCCAGACCCGCGAAGCGCTCCTGGCGGGCGGCGCCCGGCCCGGCCAGCGGACGCGCGGTCATCTCCACGTAAATACGTTCCACCAGTTCGCGGAAACTCGGGTCGAGGCGATTGCGCGGCTGAGGCAGCGACACCTTGATCTCGCTCAAGATCCTGCCCGGATTGCTGCCGAACACCAAGATACGGTCGCACATCAGCACCGCCTCTTCGATGTTGTGAGTCACCAGGATGACGCCCTTGATGGGCATCCGGCCCTCGGCCCACAAATCCAGGAAATCGGTGCGCAGCGTCTCAGCGGTCAGCACGTCCAGCGCGGAAAACGGCTCATCCATGAGCAGAATGTTCGGATGAACCACCAGCGCGCGGGCGAAACCCACGCGTTGCCGCATGCCTCCCGACAGCTCTCGGGGATAGGCGGATTCGAATCCGTCCAAGCCGATGAGATCGATCGCCGCCAGGGACCGCTTGCGGATGTCGGCCCTCGGCATTCGCTGCGCCTCGAGGCCGAGCGCCACGTTCTCGAACACGGTCAGCCACGGGAACAAAGCGAAGCTCTGGAAGACCATGGCGATCCCGGGCGCAGGGCCCGAAATCGCCTGGCCCATGTAGCGCAGCTGGCCCGCGGTCGGCTCCGTCAGTCCGGCAATGAGCCGCAACAAGGTCGACTTGCCCGAACCGGATCGCCCCAGCAGCCCCACGATCTGGCCCTCTCGCAGCTCGAGATTCATGCCCTCGAGCACCAGCAATTCCGCGCCGTCCGGCTTGGGGAAGGCCTTGCGCACGTCGTTGCATTGCAGTAGCGGAGAGTCGTTCATCGCGAAACCTGTCAAGTAAGTCGATATTTACGCTCGGCGTAGAAATACAGGGGACGCCAAAAGAGCCTGTTGATGACCACGACGAACAGACTCATCGTGCCGATCCCCAGGATGATGCGATGGAAATCCCCTGCGGCCGTCGCCTCCGCGATATAAGACCCGAGTCCCCGCGCCTTCACTCGTGTCTCGCCCCAAGTGGCCAATTCGGCGACGATGGCCGCGTTCCATGACCCGCCCGACGCCGTAATGGCGCCCGTGACGTAGAAAGGCAGGATCGCCGGCAGCGCGACCCTGCGCCACCACAGCCAGCCCGTGACGCGAAAATTTGCGGCGACATAGCGCATCTCCGTCGGTATGGCCGACGCGCCGGCGATGACATTGAACAGAATGTACCACTGAGTTCCCAATATCATGAGCGGACTCAGGAACACATCGGGATTGAGCCTGAAGGAGACGATGCCGTACACCGCGATGGGAAACAATAGATTCGCCGGAAAGGCCGCCATGAACTGGGCAATGGGCTGAATGATCTGCGCCGCCCGCGGCCGCATGCCGACCCACACTCCGACCGGCACCCACACGCAGCTCGCGAGCGCGATCAGGATGAACACCCGCAGCATCGTGAGTGTCGCCAGTCCGCACACCTCGAGAGCCTCGCGCGCAGATGTGTTCTTGATCAGCACCCAGACGATGTGCCAGAGACCCAGAACGACGGCCGCGACCATCAGCGACACCCACATGAGGTCCAGACTGCGCCTGGGCGCCGCCGCGACGACGGGCTCATCGCTGCGCGTCACCGCCCGGCTGGTCCACAGCACGGCGGCATGAAAGGCCAGAGTAGCGCCTTGAATCAATCGCGATCGGCGCATCATGGTCAGCGCCCAGGAATCCGGCACGCGGACCCCGGGTTCCTGTTCCACGCGAAATCGGTCCACCCAGGCGACCAGCGGCCGGAACAGCAGCTGGTCGTACAGCAGAATCACGATCAGCATGGTCGCGATCGCCCAGCCGATGGCGCCGAGGTTTTTCTGTTGAATGGCGCGCGCGATATAGGAACCGATGCCCGGCAAGGCGACGGTGGTGGTACCGACGCTGATCGACTCCGAGGCGACGACGAAGAACCACCCGCCCGACATGGACAGCATCATGTTCCATATGAGCGCGGGCATGGCGAACGGCACCTCCAGCTGCCAGAAGCGCATCCACGGCGATAACCGGAACGATTCGCTTGCTTCCGTCAGCTCGAGCGGAACGGTGCGCAGCGACTGGTAGAAGCTGAAGGCCATGTTCCACGCCTGGCTGGTGAATATGGCGAAGATGGCCGCGAATTCGGCCCCGAGCACCCGTCCTGGCGCCAAGGACATGAAGAACACGACCGTAACGGAGATGAAACCCAGGATCGGCACCGACTGCAGAATGTCAAGGATCGGCACCAAGAGCTTGCCGGCCCGCTCGCTCTTGGCGGCCCAGGTCGCGTATGTCAGAGTGAAGGTCAGCGAGAGAGCGAGTCCGGCGAGCATGCGAAACGTGGTACGTGCCGCATACTCCGGAAGATGCGAGGGATCCAGTGACAGCGGCGTTATTTCGAGCTGCGACAGTGGGGCGAACAGCCCCCGCGATGTCTCGCCCAGAAAAGCGATCAAGCCGATGACGACGATGAATGCCAGCACGTCCCAGCGAGACGCAAAGTCGCGGAGAAAAACATTCGGCGTGAAGCGGGCCATCGACGCATTCTCGCAGGACAGTCGACGAAGTAGCTAGTAGGGTACGTGTTTATGGAAGAGAGTTTCATCGCCGCCGCGCCGAGCGGCACCTCACCGGTGGTTCCGCCGGCGGCACGGACGCACTTCAATGTCTTGGGCGCCATCAGCTTCTCGCATTTTCTCAACGACATGATGCAGTCTCTGATCGTCGCGATCTATCCGCTGCTGAAAGGCGAATTCCACCTGAGTTTCGTGCAGATCGGCGTGATCACGCTGATCTACCAGATCTGTGCTTCCATCTTGCAGCCGGTCATCGGCGTTTACACCGACAAGCACCCACAGCCTTACTCGCTCAGTCTCGGCATGGGTTTCACCTTGATCGGCATGGTGACTCTGGCCTTCGCGCCGAATTACGCGAGCGTGCTGGCGGCCGCGGCGCTGATCGGCGCGGGCTCGTCGATTTTTCATCCGGAATCCTCGCGGATTGCCCGCCTGGCTTCGGGCGGCCGGCACGGTCTCGCGCAGTCGATTTTTCAGGTGGGCGGCAATGCGGGCAGCGCAATGGGTCCCCTGCTCGCCGCCTGGATCATCATTCCGCACGGGCAAGCGAGTCTCGCGTGGTTTGCGCTGGCCGCGATGCTCGCCATCGCCGTTCTCGCGAAGGTGGGCGCATGGCACAAGAGCCGGCATCTTGATCGCCCCGGCACCCCCAGGAGTCGGCCGGCGGTTGCAGGCCCGGTGTCGGCGGGCAGGGTAGCCTGGTCGATCGGGATCCTGGTCGTGTTGATTTTCTCGAAGTATTTCTACATCGCCAGCATCACGAGCTACTACAGCTTCTACCTGATCGGGAAATTCCACGTGTCGGTGCGGTCGGCACAGATCTATCTCTTCGTATTTCTGTTCGCGATGGCGCTCGGCACCCTTCTCGGCGGTCCGATCGGCGATCGTATCGGGCGCAAGCGCGTCATCTGGGCGTCCATCCTGGGTGTAGCGCCCTTCACGATACTTCTGCCGTTCGTCGGATTGACGTGGACCTGCGCCCTGAGTTTCGTCATCGGATTCGTGCTGTCCTCGGCGTTTTCGGCCATCGTCGTGTTCGCGCAGGAACTGATGCCCGGCAAGGTGGGTGCCGTGTCCGGTTTGTTCTTCGGCTTCGCCTTCGGCATCGGCGGCATCGGCGCAGCCGTGCTCGGAGGGCTCGCGGATCAATACGGCGTCGAGTTCGTGTACCGCATCTGTGCGTACTTGCCCCTGCTCGGCATGGTGGCCGCGTTCCTGCCCGATATCGAACATCGATCCCGGACCGCCGGCGCGCTCCGCGGCGGGCGCACGCTCACGGCTCGCTGACCGGCCGGCGCCATGACGCACGACGTCTTCGCGATCTTGAGTCAATACGGTGTCGCCGTAGTGTTCGTGAATGTATTGCTCAACCAATCGGGGCTTCCCGTGCCGGTGGTGCCGACATTGATCATCGCCGGCGGCGTCGCCGCCGGCGGACAACCGCAGCTCTCGACGCTGTTCTTCTCATCGGTGGCCGCCTGCCTCATGGCCGACAGCGGGTGGTACTTCATCGGACAGAAGTTCGGCATCCGGGTCCTGAAGACGCTGTGCAAAGTATCCTTGGAGCCGGATTCGTGCGTCAGTCAGACGCAAACGCGCTTCGAACGCTGGGGGGTCAACTCGCTGGTCATCGCAAAGTTCATTCCCGGTCTCTCCATCATCGCGCCGCCGATGGCCGGCGCCCTGCGCATCGGGTGGCTGCGGTTCATCGTTCTGAGCATCTGCGCCGCCACTCTCTGGGTGGGTTGCGGTCTCCTCGCCGGCATGCTGTTCAGATCGCAGATCGAGCGATTGCTGGAACATCTGCGCGAGTTCGGCAGCGCCGCCGGCGCCGTGATTTTGATCCTGCTGGCCGCGTATATCGCCTTCAAGTGGTGGGAGCGAGGCCGCTTCTACAAGGTGCTGCGCATGGCACGGATCAGCGTCTCCGATCTCTACGATCTCATCCAGGCCGGTGCAGAACCACTGATCATCGATGTGCGTTCGGTCACCGCGCGCCAGCTCGAGCCGCGTTGGATTCCGGGCGCGGTGCATGTTCCCCTGCAGGACGTGGCGCGCCGGCTCCAGGAACTGCCGCGCGATCGGGATGTCATTTTGTACTGCACATGCCCGAACGAAGCCTCGGCGGCGCGCGTCGCCAAAATCCTGATGAATCACGGCTTCAAGCGGGTCCGCCCCCTGCTCGGCGGCCTCGATGCCTGGGTGGCCGCGGGCTATGCTGTCATCACGGCGGAGGCGCCGGATTCCTAGCGCGGTAGACGTACGCGCCGCCGCCGCGTGCGGCATAATGCGCACCGTGCGACGTCATATGCAGAGGAATGCCCTTGCAGGGCATGCATTGGAACGCGGCCACCCATCGGCGGCGACCCTTGGCGCGTTTGCGGCTCTTCTCGCGTTCGGCGCAGTGCCGTATGCCGCATCCGGCGACTGGACGCTGGGCGCGGCTGCAGCCCTCCGCCACGACGACAACGTCGGCAACGCGCAGTCCTCGTCCGATATCGTCGGGGACACGGCCGTCGACGCACGGCTGTCTATTTTTCAGCTGTTTCCGCTGGATGAAAGCTACAGCGTGACGGTCGGCGGCGACCTCGGCGGCGAAGCGTTCCGCAGGCTCACCGGGCTCAACAATGCGTCCCTGGACGGCACATTGGCCCTGAAGAGGAAATGGGGGCTCGGCGCCTTCGTCCCCTGGGCGCGCGCCGGAGCATCGGTGGGTCGGTCGAGCTACGACGATAGCTACCGCAATGCCTGGAATTACCGCGCGACGCTCGCAGCGGGCCGGCGCGTCGATGAGCGTTGGAACCTCTGGGCCGAATATGCATTCGAGCGCAGGGCCGCAAGGTCCCAGGCGGAAGAGGTGCCCGGTGTATCCGGCGACGCATTCAGTCAAACCAGCCACAATGTGGCGGCCAACCTCGAATACTCGTTGAACGAGAACGCTTTTTTTGCGCTCGGCCTGCGGGGCCGGCACGGCGACGTGGTATCGACCACGCGAGCCGGCAAGAGGATTTACTACGCCTCCCGGGCGCTGGCCGACGATCCGGCATTCGGACCCGATGTCTACGCCTACAAGCTCACCGGGAC
>WNFR01000319.1_pt1 | contig 48944 bp, 48 predicted proteins | sample 5400221 | NCBI WGS metagenome assembly WNFR01 (sample SAMN13153357, study PRJNA577476) | soil metagenome | isolation source: 40 cm soil under Madrone tree | place: USA:California | collected 2016-06-14 | reverse complement strand
GATAGTCGCAACACGATCGCCAAGGTGAAGGGCGACGATTGTGGCTGCCATCATCGACAATCTTGGGTGCTCGTGTGACATTCGATGGATTGAAGAATTCGCTCGTTGAATGGCAATCTCCATAAGATCCTCAACGTCTACTCCAACCGTTTGATGTCGGAAAGCTTCATCAAGGACCTCCACCGCAGTCTGCGAGGCAACTTCTCCGGCCTGCGCACCGCCAACCCCATCCGCAACGGCAAAAAACCGCCGCTTGGCATCGGCGAGAAATGAATCCTCGTTTAGCGGCCGCTTTTCGCTCAATCCTCGATCCGATACCGAAGCCGCCTGAACATTCAACTCGGACTTTTGTTCACTCATTGAACCGCCTCCGGAACTGCCAGATCGCTGATTTTAACGACTGATTCGCTAATTGAGATATTTACCTCTCGCGAATTCAGATGAGAAAATGCCATAAGCATCCCGAGCATAGAAAAACTAGTAATCAGGCTGAATCCGCCGTGACTTACAAACGGCAGCGTGATGCCTGTCATTGGAAGCGCCCGCGTTATACCTCCTATATTAACAAGCGCCTGCAATCCCAGAAATGCCGTCAAACCGGCGGCACATAGTTTCGTAAACATATCACGAGCGTCGATAGCAGTCCGAACGCCAGCGTTGACAAAGACGATCAGCGCAAGGACTAGTAGCGCACCACCGGCAATACCCATTTCCTCGCCAATAGCCGCGTAAATATAATCGGAATCGGCAACGGGAATCACTTCAGCAAACCCCAACCCGAGGCCTCGTCCGGTCGTTCCACCTGAAGCCACGCCAAATATCGCCTGAGCCGGTTGGAATGCAATTCGATCAAACCAAATATCCGTATTTACTGTCCGCTGCATGGCGGCACTTTCGTCCGCCAGTGCTTTCATTTTTGGATCTTTGATTAGCGCGTCGTCATAGTCTTTTTTCCACCATGACACCTCCGGAGAAGGAGGATCAAAACCATCCAGCCACAAATGGAAACGCTGCTGTATTCGCGACGGCAGAGCTGCCTGAATCGGACGGGCAATTGTCGGAAGTAGCGGTACCCGTTCCTGAATGTTGACAGGAAGCGCACCAACCACGAGCAAGGCAGCAACGGTTACCACGGAACCGACAAACACCAGTAACTGCGGCCATCGGCGGACCGCAATTAAATACAGTGTCGCATAAACTCCGCCGAATACGAGCATTTGGCCAAAGTCCTTCAGCGCAAAGAACGGAATAAATGGCATTGAGGCCATAACGAGCAGTGGTACCACTTCACGGGCGCGCGGAATTCCCCAATATGTCTTTGCAAGTTCTTTGTATCGGGCGGTCAACATTCCTGCGAATCCAAGCAAAAACGGGATTTTTGAAGGCTCCCAGGGAGTCATATTGCCCAACGCTTTCCCGGCGCTCGACGTTATTATTGCGAACGACAATGGGACGAGCGTCAGGAGGACAATTATGAAACTGTGTCGCTGAACAAGCGAAAGAAATCGATCCTGAACACAAAACCAGTACGAAACGCCAAAAATTAGAAACGAGAAGATCGGTATCCAGGTATAGCTTGACACTAATGCCCGACCAACCGAGTAAGTTGACTCGATTGTCTGCACCGATTCGGGATCGACCGGGTGCGGGGGAGTTGGCGGCAAACCCATCATTTGTTTCTTGTCAGCAGTGTACGTTTCTTCGATATAACGGAGACGCAAAGTTTCGGTCTTTTTTGCGCGCGCTTCGGCCTTGTTTCGGGCATTATATTCGGGATCGCTATATAGCCTGTACTGGACCAGCAGTCCAATTGAAAACAGCAGAATTGCGCTGGTGTACAGTGTCCAGTTTCCTGCAAACTTCATCACTCGGGAGAGCCAAAAGACAATCAGGACAATCGGAAGGTAGAGGAGCAGATCTCGTATACCGCCTATCCATGACGTCTCATAACCTCGGGTTAACGCTGCCCTGTGGACCGCAATATATCCGACGATTTCGAATCCGATAATTATCAAAAGAACGAGTAAATGTGACGATGCGCGATTCTTCATTTGGCGATAATCGAAATTGTTTCAGTCAAGAGATCAGAACAGTCAAATTAGTAAACCTACGGAACCTTCGACAAATCACCTGCGTGTTGTCAATGGCCGCCGTACGGGTTGCTGCACCGAAGTTTGTGGCGCACCTGGGGGTATCCCACCCAGCAAGCCAAGTTCCTTTGCTTTCAAGACGATCGCGGCAGCGACCGGTGCGGCAGATCGTGAGCCGTAGCCGCCACCTTCAATAATCACCGACATCGCTATCGTCGGCCGATCAAGTGGAGCAATACAAAGAAACCACCCGTCGATTCTGGGATGTTCGTAATCAAAAACTGCAACCTCTCTTTGACTGATAACATTACCCTTTGGGTCCCGTTCAATCTGAAGCTTCATCACCGGTTGACCGGTCTTTGGATCGTAAAGCGGTACGTCCTTTTGCGCAGTTCCAGTTTTCCCCCCACTGGATATGCCCGCTGCAGTCACCGGAGCAAAAACACCTCGACCGGTTCCTCTGGGCCCAGTAGTTACAAGGCCCATGATCGATCGGAGCGCCGCGCCGATCTGGGGCGTCACTACCTGATTGTAAGCTTCTGGTGCGCGATCGAATTCGATCCTGGGTTTCATCAACTTGCCTTCGGAGTTTGCAACGGTCGCAGCAAGTAGCGCCATTTGAAAGGGCGTCATTTGGCCGGCATATCCCTGTCCGTAACCTTCGAGAGCCAGGTCGAATTTGCTGATTCTGGGCCCTGTTACGATTGTAGCTTCTCGCGGAGCAAGTGCTCGCCGAATGGCATCGGAGCTTGCATTCCAGATTTGGGGTTCTTTCTTGCCACGTACCGCCTCCTCGGGCGTATCGTATGCGCCGATTCCCACCAGGCGAGCAGCTTCGGCAAGGCGCGCGGGTCCAAGCTTGACCGCAAGTTGCGCAAAATATTGGTTGCACGATACTTCGTAGGCCGTATCGATCCCGATCCTGCCATGTACCTCTCCGGGCCCACCATCGTCCAAAATTGGTTTTGCGCCAGGAGCAGCGACAAAACCGGAACTGCTGCAGGTAAATTCCGAGTCCTGTATTCCAGCTCGATGTGCGGCTATCATAACCAGGGTCTTAAAGGTGGAACCAGGAATATAGTAGGTACCAAGAGCCCTGTTCACCAGCGGTCGATCCCGTTCATCTGCATTCAAACGAATCCAGGTCGCTTCATCCTTAACGTCGTTTAGGCTAAAAGACGGATTGCTGTACATCGCAAGTACTTCGCCTGTCTGCGGATTAAGAATGACGACTGCGCCATGTTTGCCTTTTAACTGATCGATCACTGCCTGCTGAAGGTCACGATCTATTGTCAAGCGAACATCTTTATTTGCTTTCTGTTCGTCGACCTTTCCCGTGACTACTTGCAGTGCCTCAGGCAGCGCGCCGCTCTCTACGCCGAAAAGCGCCCGCTCCAGGCCCGGATCACCGCGTTCTGATCCAAGCAAGTGCGACAAGCCGCTATCCATCGGATATTCACGAACGATCTCGCCGCGCTCGTTACGCTTATAGAGCGCGATCGCCTTATCCAGCCGGCCAGAACGATCCAAAATCCAGCCTCGCAAAGTCGATTCCGTCAATCGGCGGTTTCGGAGGTCCTTATAGCTCAGTTGGTCGAACCGTTCATTGCTGCCTTCAGCGTACCTGGCCCAATAAACATGAAAGCCGAACACAGAAAGCGCCAACAGGACGAACACCCATCTCAAGATCTTTAGTCCGCGATTCGTTGCGGTCGACCCCAGGCGCTTGAGAATTTCGGGTGATAAGTCGTATGCCACACCGGGATTTGCTCTTCTACGGCGGTACCTGAAAAGAGAAAGGAAAAGAATTAGTGCGACGAAAGCCAAACCTGCAATATAGATCAGGCTAAACAAAGCCGGCCGGCGTTCAGGATGCGTTGTCTGAGTAGCCGATACGACTACATTTGAAGCATTCTGAAGCAGCAAAAGAAACGTCATAGTGGCTACTTAGCTCCTTCGAAACCGAACTTCAACGTCGCCAAAGCCGACAACATCGCCGTCCTCGATTTGACGTGCTTCGCCATATGCTATTCGTCGGCCATTAATAAATGTTCCGTTCGTAGAGCCAGCATCGGCCAGCAATAAGGTTCCTTCGCGATTCATCATGACCGAAGCGTGAACTTTAGAGACGCTTGGATCATTCAGGCAAAGGTCATTGTCTGAACCGCGACCTGCACTGATCCTGCGTCCTCCTGGTGTCATTGTCAGTGGGATATCTTTGGCAGCTCCCTGACTGGCAACGCGGGCTTCGAGCTTAACATCGGAAACCGGCGGTGCGGCCTTTGGAATAACGACCTCGCCATGTTCTCGTGCTCGGCGAATTTCCTCGTCACGTTTTGCCAGTTGTTCCTCAAACTCTCCAAACGTCGGGCTAACCGACACCCCCGTAGTGAAAATGTCCACTTCAGTCTCGATGCGAGGTGGGGCTAAGGTACGGTACCTACTGTCGTTAAGGTGATCGATCGCGGCCGCCAAAAGCTCAGCCTCAAGCTCCTTAATCAGATCCGCGGGCGCCTCGGAATGCGTTCCCCATTCAATTTTCAATTTCAAGACATGGGGAGCAACCCGACCTTTGTTACCCTCGTCCCTTACGCGTTCATCGATCATCCGGGTCATTCTGCTAATCAGAGTGCTGGTGGTTAGGCCCGATTTTGCGTCGACCACTCGTCCCAGTTTACGGTCGACAGCCTCGCCAAAACCTTCGAGCAGCCGGTGCATAAGCCGCTCGGGTAACATTTCCTTCCACTTCGGCTTTTTCGTTTCTTTTTTCTGATCCATATATACGTATCAATACGTCAACAGTACTCGGCATGTTCGAGATAGATAAGATTCTGAAAGCAATGACGGTTATGACCGAACGAGTTTGGCCGCCAAACAGTCGCGTCAAAAGGGAGGAAACCAGTCTCAGGAGTCGCGTCTTTATTCTAAAGGGGAAACGCGAAAAGGTAAAAGGCGGTCCGGTGCCCGTCGAAACCAGCAAAGCAAGCTAGCGCCGATAAATTCCTCGAATTTGACGCGCAGCTTCAAAAAAGATAATCGCAGCGGTGGCTGCGACATTCAGGCTTTCTACAGGGGGATTCATGGGAACAGTAACAGTCCGATCCAGTTGATTCAACTCGTCGCGATCAAGTCCAAATGCCTCCGAGCCCAAAACGATCGCAGTCGGATTGGTCCAGTCTACCTGGGTATAAGAAAGGTCGGCACCCGGGGCGGTGCCGATCACTGCCAGGCCCCGCGATCTGCACTCTTCGATCGACTGTTCAAACGAAAGCTTCTGAATTACACGCAATCGGAATGCGGAGCCCATGGAAGCTCTAAGGGATTTTGGCGAGAAAATGTCTGCCGTTCCCTCGGTTGCTAGAACCGCGGACACCCCGGCGGCTTCAGCTGTCCGAAGAATTGCCCCGGTATTCGTAGGATTTCCGACCTTATGCAAGATCGCCAGCAATAGCGGTTTCTTTGCGGTCGAGATGTCTGTTAGCGTCCGATCAACCGGCCTTGTCGCCACGAGGACAATTCCCTGAGGGTTTTTTGTATCCGAAATACCGTCCAGTATCCGCGAAGTTGTTTCAATGATTCTGGCGTTTGTCGACTGAAGTCGATTGAGCAATTCGCTGCCGCGTGCTTTAAGCAACTGATCCTGTACAAAGAACACCTTTTCGATACCGAGGTTCGCGTCGAGTGCCTCTTCGGAAAGTCGAAGTCCTTCGATAAATATCCGATCGCGGTCTCGCCCGTCACGAACGGCAGCCGCTAACTTAATTGCCGGATTTTCACGGCTTGTAATTAATAAATCGGACACCCTAACTCTCCTTGAGTTATGAGAAATCGATCTCGGCCCAAACTGGCCAATGATCGGAAACACGAAGTGGTTTGGCAACACCCCATCGCTTGACAGTTGCGTTTCGAACAAAAAACCAGTCCGTGTGTAATCTTATTGCGCCAGCGCGCCAGGTTGCCAATTTAATCGGTAGAGGAGTTGCAAATCGTTCGTACCGCAGCATGTCGAGCATGGCGTCGCATGCTGCTTTTGATAATGTATTAAAGTCTCCAGCATAGATAATCGGGGAGTCAATCTTTGCGGCAAACTCAAGGATTGCACGATGCTGTTCCAGTTGTCCGGGAATCGAAGAGTGCGGGTCGATGTGGGCATTAATAATAACAACCTCGGACGCGCCAAAAGCGAGGGAAGTGGCCATCGCGAGTCTTGGTCTCCATTGGCACCCATCCCAGGGGAGGTCAATGCGCTGGACCCGTCCAAAATCGAACCTGCTCAACATCGCTATTCCTGTATCGCCGCCATCATTTGCGTCGATAGGTTCTTCAAAGTCCAGGTACCATTGTTTGCGTTTCGGGGGCTCTTCTGATGAGGTTTCTGCTGGTGCGTGGGCATAAACCATCGAAAGCCCGGCCGCAAGAGAGGCTGCTATATTTCGCCGGGCGGCTCTTTTCGTCTCGATATCCGCTTCCTGAATAGCGATAATATCCGCAGGAGGCATAATGGTGCCTGAAGAAAATATCCGAGCTGCCGCTTCAAGATTATTGCCTATCAACGCCGGACGATTTGCGAGCCTGTCTAGTCCCAAACGACGGAGAAGGTTGCCGGAAATCAGCCGGGGGCCAGCGGCGTAACGTATATTGAATGTGCTGAGAATGATCGATTTGCCGGTCCACGGCTGAGTTCCAGGATGGCCTCCGCTCAAAATGGATTTGTGCGGGCCGATTTTTTCAAGGCTCGGTTCGTTGGATAAGGAGCTTTTCACTGTCGATTCAATAGTGTTACTCGGAGGCATTGCAAATGGAAGAAACTCAAGATCGAATCGTGATCGCTGCGGTTGACGATATGTTTTTTGCGTCGAAAATCAAGGCGGCTGCCGACCACCTCAATATCATCATACGATTCACAAAAAACGTCGCGAGCGCACGTGACGCAGCGCATTCCGGAAATGTTTCCTTATTCATCGCTGACCTTCAATCCCAGACTTTGGACGTTTATAGTATGGCAGAAGAGCTTAAAACTTTCTCGGAATTTGCAAACGCTCGATTCCTGGGCTTTTATTCACATGTAAATACGGAGGTGCCAAAGCGGGCTCTGGCATCAGGCTTCGATAAGGCAATTCCGAGGTCAGCGTTTTCTCGAAATCTGGAAGAAATACTGATCGGGAAGAGTTACGAAGACAAGTAAGGTGAACAATTGAAACTTGCCAGTGGGTAAACCAGAGTCCTGGTTGTTCTAACGATCAGGAAAGACTTCGTCAAAGGTGGTTATAACAGTGTGAGCGACAAATTTGGGTTCAACGATTTCAGGAAGGATGCATAATAGTATCGTGTTTACATTCCGGAATGGCTTGCAAGGAGATTCAGGCGTTATTCGCGCCTGAACCTCGACGAAAGCCGCTTCCGTACAAACCTGCACTACATAACCCCTACCGGCACGATCACATCGTGAATCGCTCTGACCTCTTCGACCAGTTGATTGTACTGATTGAAGGTCAGTGCCTGCGCTCCGTCGCACAGGGCTCGTTCCGGATGATCGTGCACTTCGATTATCAGGCCATCGGCCCCAACGGCAACACCGGCCCGCGCCAGGGGATTAACCATGTAATTCTTGCCGGTACCATGCGAGGGATCAACGATTACCGGCAAGTGCGAGATTCTCCTTACGGCGGGAATCGCTGCAAGATCTAAAGTGTTTCGGGTGTGCTGCGCAAAGGTTCGAATTCCACGCTCACACAATACGACGTTATAGTTGCCTTCGGCCATGATGTACTCAGCTGCGAGCAACCACTCTTCCAGCGTCGCCGCTAGTCCACGCTTTAACAGTACCGGTAGGTGGGATCTGCCCGCGCGCTTTAGCAGTGAAAAGTTCTGCATATTTCTGGCACCAAGCTGAATCATGTCGCCATATCGTTCAACCAGGTCCACTCCCGATTCGTCCAAAGCCTCGGTGACAATCTTCAGACCATAAATCTCCCTCACTTCGGCGAGAATCTTCATCCCTTCTTCGCCCATCCCCTGAAATGCGTAAGGCGATGTTCGCGGTTTGAACGCCCCGCCCCGGAAGAATTTCGCACCGCTTCGCTGGACAGCTTCGGCGATCGAAAACGCCTGTTCGCGACTCTCCAACGCACAGGGTCCTGCTATGATCGCCAGCTGATCTCCACCAATTTCGGCGTCTCCAATTTTTACGATCGTCTTTTCCGGCCGCAGGTCGAGTGTGACGAGTTTGTACGGCTTACTGACGCGGACAACTTCAGCCACACCAGGCATGTTTTCAAACCTGGAAGCATCGACTGCACCTTGATTTCCAGTGATACCAATAGCTGTTCTTTGACTGCCCGGCATTGGGTGACCGCGATAACCAAGCTCGGTAATTATTCCTAAGATCGTCTCGATCTCGTCATTGGTCGCTTCGACCTTCATTACGATTAACATCAAGTTCTCCAGATTGTTAAAACTGCCGAATGAATACGGGACTCTACATCCGCTCGGGCACCGAAATACCAAGAATCGAAAGAGCCGCGGTTAACTGATTACGCGCAAAGTCTGCCACCAGGATTAGCATGGCTTTGCGAATTGGATCCTCTTCGGCGAGGATTCTGTGACGGTGGTAAAACAGACTGAATGCCTTGGCAAGCCCGAAAGTGTATTTTGCCATATACGCCGGTTCGGCGCTCGCTTTCGCCGCCTGTAATTGTTCTTCCAGGCGCGCTGCCAATGTGACGAGACTCCAGATTTGGTCGCCTGATTCTCCGTGCAAAAGGTCGCTTAACTGCTGTCCCGTATTAGGATCATTAAGAAGGTCGGTCAAAAGCTTCCTTGCCGTAACGACGGCATCCGGCGCGGCTTTTCTAAATATAGAGTTCGCGCGCACGGCAGCATACTGGCAATATGGGCCTGTCTCGCCTTCAAAGGAAAGCGCTTCTTCGAAATCGAAGGCGATCACCGAATTCCTGGTGTATTTTAATAGAAAATAACGTAAGGCACCCACTGCAATTGCGTGCGCTGCCTCGATCTGATCTGCCACTGACAATGCCTCATGCCGAGAGTGGACTTCGGCGAGAGCACCGGCTTCCAGCCGGTCTATCAAATCATCGGCCTTTACGCCAAGGCCTTTGCGCCCGCTCATCTCGATAAACGGCTTCGTCAGGTCTTCCTCGGATAATTTAATGCCGAGCTCTTTACAGGCTTCCGCTGTAAGCGCCACGGTTTCGTAAGAAAGATGGACACTTGCCTGAGCCCCAATGTCAGGCGCAATCTCAGCAACGCCCTGTTTTACGATGTCCTGCGGATAAGACTGCCTGACATCGATCACGTTATACACGGTCGAGCCGTTGCCAAATTTCAGGGCTTTTGCAGTTTCCTTCGAGATGGCATCTTTCGAAGAAGAGGTGGTGATCCAGGTACGCTTACCATCAGGGTATTCACGAAAGAGACGGTAATTGAAATCAAGGCCCAGTCGCCCAAGTTTCCACAACTGATACGCGATATCCTTACCTGTGTATGTGACGGTCCCATTCGACCTGACGATGACTTTATCAGCGTCATGCTCTTCGGTGCCTGTGTGTGACTCGAACGGCATCACCCAGCAACCTCTGTTTTTGCCTTCCGTCTCCAGGCGGATTACGCCGATCTCCTTCATTCGATCGAATGCGTGTTCCCAGAATTTCAGATGGAGTATTTCCGATTCACGGGGCAGCAGGTCATAGCGAATCCCCAGCCGTTCCATCGTGTCCAAAATGCAACCAACATTTCGCGTAGCGACATATTCAGCGATATCGGATATGGCGTTTCCATCTTCCTCTATCGCATGAAGCGTATCTTGCCGCAGCCTTAGCTTTTCGGGGTCGTCATCTCCGTTAGGATTCCCATTCTTGTAAAATAGTCCGACCTTCGTGTACAGATCCCAACAATAGTAATCAAATGGCCGCTCGGGAGGCAGTGACCTGTCGAGTTCCTTTATCTGCTCAAGATTCAAATTCTCGATGTGCATAAACCCGACAACCACATCGGCGACCTGCACTCCGGTGTTATCAATGTAGTTCTGAACCTCGACACGTTCGCCGCTGGCGGCAAGAATATTTACGAAAGTATCGCCCAGCACAGCATTTCGCACATGTCCAATATGCGCTGCCTTGTTTGGATTGATACTGGTATGTTCGACCATGCGCTTTGGAGCGTTCTCCAAATCCAGAGTCGAAATTCCATTCTGAGATGTTAGTTCCAGAAGAAGACTGGCGCGGTCGAAAAACAGGTTCAAGTAGCCTGCTCCTGCGACCTCGATTCTTGCGACCTGTGGCACGGTCGACAACCTCAGACGTAAATCCTCAGCGATTGCACGCGGGGCGCGCTTTTCTCCGGTGGATTGTTTGATTCGCTTTGCCAATTCGAATGCAACCGGGAATGCAAGGTCGCCGAGCTCCGTTTTTGGTGGGACTTCGGCCCCGACATCTGCCAATTCGATTCCGAAGAGGTCCATAGCAGCAATTTGGACCTGCTCCTTCAGAAGTTCCCGGAGATTAAGAAGAGTAACTTTATTCATCAATGTCTCGCTATACAGTCATCAATTCGAGCTTCCAAACAAAAGTCCAGTATAGCTTTGCACCATACGGTTGCCAAACCACGGTAAAAACCGTTCACAGAAGCGGACTCCGCACCACTTTTCCGATTCCCGTCCGCTGGCGACGGGCAGTTTCAAGGCAACAAATGGGTCGGCGCGCCGGAAACGCTTGTACGACGGTAAGCGGCTTGAATTGTAATTGCCTGTCTCGCTTGACACTCTCGGCGCGCGCTCTGTTACCATGACCGTTCGATTTTATGCAGGCAAATGTCTCGCCATTCATCAGTGCTGCTGTCCGGAAGAGTCTGAACGAGGCAAACAATGTCTTTGTGCTTACCGGTGCCGGCATTTCTGCCGAATCCGGTGTTCCGACTTTCCGGCTGGCGCGTTCGAGAAATCCGTAGCAGGGGCGGAAAATTGTGATATCTGTCTTATTGTGGGCACTTCGGGCATGGTTTATCCCTCTGCCGCCTTGCCGTCAATTGCGAAGCGTGCTGGAGCTTTTGTCGTTGAAATAAATTGCGAGGAAACCCCCTTATCAGAGATTTGTGATGAGGTCATAAAAGGGAAAGCTGGTGAAGTAATCCCATTACTCTGAATCTGAAATGATTCTCGGGGGAAAGCGATAGATGAGAACTCTTTATTTTGACTGTTTTGCGGGAATCAGCGGGGATATGATCCTTGGCGCCCTCGTCGATCTGGGTATCGAACGAGAGTTCCTGGAGGGTCAACTGTCGAAGATCGGGATTTCCGGTTACGAATTGGAATTCAGCAAGGTCGATCGTTCAGGTATTAGCGCGTCAAAAGTGTCGGTTCGGACAGGCCACGAACATCACCACAGGCATCTTAGCGATATCCTTAAAATTATCGATGGCGCCCAATTAGACAGAGAAATCAAGGCTCGAGCATCTAAGATTTTTACACTGCTGGCAGAAGCGGAAGCGAAGGTCCACGATGTTCCGGTCGAACGGATACATTTTCACGAAGTTGGGGCAGTCGATGCGATCGTTGACGTGATCGGAGCATGTATTGGGTTCCAAGGGCTGGGTATAGACAGATTTTTCTGTTCGGCACTACATGTTGGCAGCGGTACCGTTGAAATGGCTCATGGGCGTTTTCCGGTTCCGCCTCCTGCCGTCGCAGAATTGTTAAAAGGTGCTCCGATTTATTCTACTGAAATCTTAGGTGAGTTAGTTACCCCAACAGGGGCTGCAATTGTTCGTGGAGTAAGCGAGGGATTCGGACCGATGCCCGTTATGCGCATCGCTGGTACAGGATACGGCGCTGGAAGTCGCGAATATCCCCGATTTCCTAACGTGCTGAGATTGCTTATGGGGGAAACAACCGATAATAGTGATGATGGCAAAGTCCTGGTCCTGGAGACCAACATCGACGATATGAGCCCACAGCTTACGGGCTATCTTATGGAGAGAGCGCTGGAAATGGGGGCCCTGGACTGTTATTTCACGCCGATTCAAATGAAGAAAAACCGGCCAGGCGTCTTGATCTCAATAATTTGTCGCCCTGCTGACCGGCAACTTTTGACAGAACTGTTATTGTTGGAAACGACCACGCTTGGGGTACGATTTTATGAGACAGATCGCACCGCCCTTCAACGTGACAGAATTGCGGTTGAAACAATTTATGGACCCATTCGAGTCAAGATTGCAAAGTTGAACGGTAAACCTATCAAAGTAATGCCTGAGTTTGACGATTGCCGAAAGGCAGCCCTGGAACATAAGGCCGCGTTGCGAGACGTTACAGCGTCGGCGTTGGCTGCGGCTGAACTTGAAGGGAAATAATCCCGCTTTGGTACTTACCAGGCGATCGATATTGGAGTTTGAAGTTGGAAAACGAAAATCAAGATGTAATTGTTGACGTCACGCGTGGAATAGACCTGAAGCGTGTCGCTGAAGGTGTCCGTTTAATATTGGAGGGAATTGGCGAGGATCCGGATCGTCCTGGTCTTCGACGAACACCGGAGCGGGTGGCAGAGATGTACGCCGAACTCACCGTCGGAATGCGCGAAGATCCATTGCAACATCTGCACCCACTTCCCGGCGACACTCACGATGAGATGGTCATCGTGAAGGACATCAGTATCGCTTCGATTTGCGAACATCATCTTGCGCCGTTTGTTGGGAAGTGTCACATCGCCTATATCCCAAAGAACGGACGCATCCTGGGATTGTCCAAACTTGCGAGGCTCGCTGAAACTTTTGCTCGGCGGCTTCAGGTCCAGGAGAGGTTGACGAGTGACATCGCTAACACTCTTTTTGAGGCGCTTAATCCCCTCGGGGTGATGGTCGTTATTGAAGCTGAGCATACCTGTATGACCTTGCGTGGTGTGAAAAAGCCGGGCGCGATTACTATTACTTCGACCGTTTTGGGCGGATTTCGCAAGGACTCGCGCACACGAGCTGAGGCGATGGCTCTCATCAAAGGAAGGTAAGATCCGAAGCGCATTCTGGAATTTCAACTCAAAGCGAGGAGACAAATGAATCGAACCTTGCGGACCTTGTCCGTGATTGCAATTCTGTCTTTAACAACATTCATTGGCACGGCTCAAAAAAAAGAAACAGACCCAGCTCTTTTTAACGTCGACGGTTTTCGAGCCCGCGTCAAATTCCTGTCGGACGATCTTTTGGAGGGGCGTGGTGTGGGTGCTCGCGGTGGTGAACTTGCTGTCAAGTACATCGCCTCGCAATTTGAGGAGTTGGGATTAAAAGGCGCAGGACCCGGCGGCAGCTTTTTGCAGCCCGTTTCGCTTGTCGGCGTTAAAGCCGATCACGGAAGTGTTCTCCGCGTGACCAGCCCCAAGGGTAGCGAGTCATTTCGATTTGCTGACGAATTCGTTGCCTTTACTGGCGCACAACGACCCGAAGTAAACATCGACGCTGACCTTGTCTTCGTCGGATATGGGATCGAGGCGCCCGAACAGAAGTGGAATGACTATAAAGGTCCAGCCGACGATTACCGAGGGAAAATCCTCGTTATGTTGGTTAATGATCCTCCTGCAACTGCAGCGGAACCAACGCTGTTTGGGGGCAGGACACTGACATATTATGGCCGATGGACTTATAAGTTCGAAGAGGCCGCGCGTCGCGGTGCTGTCGGTGCAATACTTTTGCATACCGACGAATCCGCCGGCTATCCATGGAGTGTTGTTAGAACATCAAATGGTTCGTGGAGGTTCGACATCGCGCGAACCGAGGCTGACTCAACACCCTACTTAAATCTTCGTTCGTGGATGACTGACGAAGCAGCTCGCAAGTTGATGACGCTCGCTGGGCAAGATGTGGCGGCACTTCGACAGGCGGCGGCATCGAGGGATTTCAAGCCGGTAAATCTTGGCGTAAGGGCTTCCATCGATCTGAGAAGTGAAGTAAAGCGTGTCGAGTCCGCCAATGTTGCGGCTATCTTCCCAGGCCGTGACGCAGCTCTCCGAGATCAATACGTTGTGTATTCCGCACACTGGGATCACCTGGGTATCGGTGAGCCTGATAAACGGGGCGATGCCATCTATAACGGGGCTGTCGACAACGCAACAGGCGTGGCCGCGGTCTTAGGGATAGCGGAAGCTTATACAAAATTAATTCCCGCCGATCAGCCCCGTAGATCGATATTGTTTCTGATTCCTACAGCAGAAGAGCAGGGTCTGCTTGGCGCGGAATGGTACTCAAGGCACCCTTTGGTCCCGCTCGCAAAGACCGCCGCAAACGTAAACCTTGATTCGATGAACATCATGGGACTGGCGCGGGATTTTGTTCCTCTGGGGGCCGACCGTTCGAGTTTGGAGGCAATCGTTAAGAAGGTCGCCGAGGAAATGGGACTGCGTATTTCGCCTGACACCAGGCCTGAACAAGGGTCGTTTTACAGGTCCGATCACTTTCCGTTTGCTAAGGTTGGCGTCCCATCAATAAGCTTAAAGGAGGGGGACGACTTTGAAGGCAGACCTGCCGGATGGGGTAAAGAGCAGTTTGAGGCCTACAATACAGCGCATTATCATCAGCCGTCAGATGAATATAGCGACAGTTGGGATTTCAGGGGTTTAATTCAGGAAACACGCATCGCGTTTGAAATCGGACAACATATCGCAAATGAGACGCGTCTGCCTGAATTTAATCCCGGCGATGAATTCGCAAAGGTAAAACGATAGTTGAGCTAAGGGCGTGGAATTGTTTTTGGGAAATTATGTATTGAGTGATGACAGGTCGCGAGTCGACCTCAAAGTTGTCCACGGTTTTCTGCGAACGGCTTATTGGTCAGAGGAAATTCCGATTGAGATCGTCGAAGCCTCAATCGCAAATTCGCTGTGCTTCGGGATTTACCTGGAGCAGTCGCAGGTCGCGTTTGCTCGGGTCGTTACAGATTATGCGACATTCGCCTATCTCGCGGATGTATTTGTACTTCCCGAATACCGGGGACAGGGCCTTTCAAAGTGGATGATGTCGGGGATCATGAGTCATGTTGGACTTAAGAATGTTCGACGCTTCATGCTGATGACGCGAGATGCGCAGGGCCTCTATAAGCAGTTCGGATTTGCCCCATTGACGGAGCCGGAGCGCGTTATGGAGATTTCCGAAGTTGATTTTTACAAGAAACGGCAATTAACAATGAACTCAGCTTCACTAGTACAAAGAGATTCCAACTGAATGAAGAAGACTTTTTACGTTACTACTCCTATTTACTACGCAAACAATCTGCCGCATCTGGGCAGTCTGTATACGACAATTGTGGCCGACTGTTTACGCCGCTATAAGCAGCAGCGCGGCTTTGAAACCTTTTTCCTAACGGGGACTGACGAGCACGGCATAAACATCCAAAGGATAGCGGAACAGACCGGAAAAACTCCGATTGAATACACCGACTATATTGTAAGTCGATTTAAGGAGATGTTTGGCCAATTTGGATTGGATACCGCGCACGGCGGATACGACATCTTCATGCGCACTTCAGAACCCTTTCACTATAAGGGTGTTGCGGAGCTTTGGAAGCTGGTATCGGCCGCTAAAACTCCAAAGGGGAACAGCCCTATTTATAAGGGCTTTTATGAGGGTTGGTTTTGTCCGTCATGCGCGGCATACAAAACCGAAGATGAATATTCGCGACCTGAAGTCGAAGGTGACCCGCCGCTCTGCCTGGAGCACTTAAAACCTTTGGACCGAGTCTCAGAAGAGAGCTACTTTTTCCGTTTGTCCGACTATGACGAAGCATTACTGGCGCTTTACGAAGCCCGACCGGACTTCATTCAGCCAGAGGCACGACGTAATGAAGTCAGGAGCTTTGTTGCTTCCGGCTTGCAGGATTTGTCAGTAAGCCGGCAGAAGAGTTCCGTGAGCTGGGCAATACCGGTACCCGAAGATCCGTCACAGTCAATTTACGTTTGGTTTGATGCCCTTAGCAACTACATAACTGCAATTGGTTTCGGAGATGACGACCCCAGTCGAGTTGCAAATTTCAATAAGTTCTGGCCGGCGCTTCACCTTGTCGGAAAGGACATATTGCGATTTCATGCAGTCTACTGGCCGGCATTCCTGATGGCTGGTGGCCTGGAACTTCCCCAAAAAGTCTTCGCGCACGGCATGTGGCTGGATCCAAATGGCCGGAGAATGTCTAAGACCCTGGGTAACACAATCGACCTGGCTGTACTTCATCGTCACTTTTCAAACGATGCAGTCCGGTACTTTTGCCTTCGGGATATGGTTTTTGGACAGGATGGTAAGTTTGGTTATGAGAATTTGATTGATCGCACAAACAGCGATTTGGCGGACGGACTCGGGAATTTATCGAGTCGAACGCTTACGATGATCAATCGCTTCTCCGGCGGCAAGGTTGGAGAGGGAACTCTTCCCGAGTCGAAATATCTTGGCGCAAAACGCGCTGGGATCGATGCGGACGCGTTACCCGTTGCTTCCATGTTGGAACATGCGCGCGATCAGTTCATTCAAAGCTTCGACGATTTTGCGTTTAGCAAGGGGCTGGAAACAGCCTGGGCTGTGATAGCCAAAGTTGACAAGATGCTGACCGACGCCAAGCCGTGGAAGTTGGCGAAGGAAGACGAACAGAAGCCGATCGTCGATGCAGTTTTGTATCGTGCGGCCGAATCGATCAGATGGCTTTGCGTAATGCTTTATCCGATAATGCCGTGGGCCACGAGGGAAATTTGGGGACAGCTTGGTCTGACGGATGACCTCAGGTCATTTGATCCGGCGGAACTCACGTGGGGAGGTCTGAAAGTCGGCACGCAACTTGGCGAAGTTAAGCCAGTTTTTCCAAAATTAGACAAGGTGAAATTAATGACTGAAATCGCGAACGAAACGGGTGGTGCGGGAGTGCATGCTACGGAAGCGGATGCCGTGGCTGGATCTGAATTGGCAAACGAGACACAAGGAAACGCACCGGTTGTAGGCGCCACCGAAGCGGATGCAGTCCCTGAACCCCAAAGCGAGACGAATGCTAATGTCGCAAGCTTCATTGAAATTGGGGATTTTGCAAAAGTCGATATGAGGGTTGGCGAAGTGCTAACGGCGGAAAGAATTCCGAAATCCGACAAACTTCTTCGATTTACGATCGATATCGGTGAAGCACAGCCAAGACAGGTACTTGCAGGTATCGCGGAGTATTACGCCCCGGAATCGATGGTTGGTAAGAAGGTGATTGTAGTTGCGAATCTCAAGGCACGTAAACTGCGTGGGTTCGAGTCGCAGGGGATGGTGGTCGCAGCGTCAGTTGGTGAAAATGGCAGACCCGTGGTCGCCACCTTTACCGAGGACGTGCCTAACGGGGCACGGTTAAAGTAACAACGTTGAGTGGTTGTGCGGTTGATTTGACTGAGGATGATCTAAGGAATGTTCATTGACTCGCATGCCCATATTGATGGCCCGCATTTTGACTCGGACCGAGATGAAGTCGTCAATCGGGCGTTCGAGGCCGGAGTTGGACTGATTCTCAACGTTGGAACCGGGAATCCGTTGAACGGCGAGGTCGAACGAGGCGTGGCAGTCGCAAACCAGTATGACCGGGTGTTATCTGCCGCCGGAATTCACCCGCACGATGCCAGCACGTTCGACGATTCAACCGAGGGATTTCTGAGGGGGCTTTTCGAGAAGAACAAGCGCCTCGTTGGGCTTGGCGAGATTGGGCTTGATTTCCACTATGATCATTCGCCACGAGACATTCAAAAGGCGGTTTTTCGCAGACAACTGCGGATTGCCAGAAGTCTCGACGTTCCGGTAATCATCCATTCCCGAGCCGCCGATGACGAGACTATCGAGATTTTGCAAGATGAGTGGGGCGGAGCTCGGAGGCAGGGCATCATGCACTGCTTCAGTGGCGGCGAACCATTGGTTTCCGCGACTCTGGATCTGGGATTTTTGATCTCTTTTTCTGGAAATGTAACGTTCAAGAATGCGCAGCCTCTTCGCGATATTGCCAGGATCGTTCCTTTAGAGAGATTGTTGATCGAAACTGATTGTCCTTTTTTGACCCCGGTCCCGTTCAGAGGTCGCCGTAACGAGCCCGCCAGAGTGGTCGAAGTTGCGCGATGCCTCGCGGAGGTTCGAGGGCTCGACCTTGCGGTCATCGAAACCGCGACGACAGAGAATTTTGTTCGCTGTTTTAGGTTGGAGCAGATTAACGGTTTCATCGGATAACTTTTGGTTGGGCCTGGGGTTGCACTTGCAATTTTGGCATGCCATTGTTTGATGTTATTCTCAGCTTCGGGTCAGACCTGATGGCACCTGAAAGGCCTCATGTCACCCGAATTCTAATATTTAGAGGGGCTTAGGGGTTCACATTCGAACATGGCTCAACAGAATTCATTTGACATTGTTTCTGAGGTTGATCGCGCCGAGATCGTCAATGCGCTAAATCAAACTATGAAAGAAGTCGGGCAGCGATTTGATTTCAAGGGCAGCACCTCTAAAGTCGAACTCGAGGACGAAGCGCTGGTTTTGTCGGCCGAGGACGAGACCAGGCTTCGAAATATGAACGATATTTTGCAGCAGAAGCTCGTACGGCGAAGTGTCCCATTGAAAGCGTTTAGCTATGGTAAGGTCGAACCTGCCGCTGGTGGTACCGTTCGACAGCGCGTCGATATTCAACAGGGTATCCCCCAGGAAAAATCCAAAGAGATTGTAAAATTCATAAAGGATTCCAAGATTAAAGTTCAGGCCGCGATCCAGGGGGATGTTGTTCGTGTGACGGGGAAAGATCGAGATATCCTCCAGGATGTAATCGCCAAGCTGAAAGCGCGGGATTTTGGAATCAACATGCAGTTTACAAATTATCGCTCCAATTAGCCCTTGCGGCGTTTGTACGCCCGGCTCTGGAGCCGGAGAAGTATCGTGCTGCGCTAATTCAATATGAACACTTCAAGCATCACAGCTTCAATCGAAGATCCGCGTGTTTCCGCCCGCAGAATCTTCAGTATGATCGCCAATGAACTCGGACTTGTCGAGATTGAGTTTGAAGAACAGGCGCGCTCTAACATACAGGTAATTGCGTATTTAGGGGACTATTTGAGAGGTTCCGGTGGGAAACGCGTCCGGCCGGCTTTAACACTTCTTTCGACTTTTGCAGTCGGAGGGGACGCTTCGAAGTCGAATGTTATCAGGATGGCGACGGTGATGGAGTTCCTCCATACTGCCACGCTCGTTCACGACGATATCATCGACAACGCCGATACGCGCCGCAACCGCCCTTCTATAAACTCCAGATTCGGAAATCAGACTGCAGTCCTGATGGGAGACTGGTTGTACATGTCTGCGTTTGAGACAAGCCTTGGGGAAAGATCTTTGCCGGTGCTGGATATTCTCACGGCGGTCACAAGAAAGATGACCGAAGGAGAACTTGTTCAACTCACTGTACTTGGGCGAACCGACATTACTGAAGGCCAATATCTTGATATTCTGGAGCGCAAGACCGCGTATTTATTTAGCGCTTGTTGCGAGATCGGGGCGATTTTGGGCCACTCTGCTGCCGCAGAACGTGAGGCCCTTCGAGATTACGGAATGAATTTGGGTACTGCGTTTCAACTCGTGGATGACCTTTTGGATTTTACCGCGACAAATGAAACGCTGGGTAAAGCGGCAGGTGCGGATCTGATTGAAGGTAAGGTAACGCTTCCGCTGATATATCTGCTCGAATCCGAACCTTCCCTGCATAGTTCATTACAAAGCATCATTCGTGACGGCAAGTACGCTGGACCGAGTCGCGCCTCCCTGATGGATGCACTGGAAACGACAGGTGCTCTCGAGCGGGCAAAAGAACGGGCCCTGGAGTTTGCGGAGACAGCCAGAAGCGCATTGTCGGTTTTGCCAAACAGCAAGTATCGTGAGGCTCTGGAATCGATACCTACATATATTCTCGAACGAGAAAACTAACGAGCGGTAGGAAATCGCTCTTCGGAATCAATCGTAGTTCTGACGAGGTGGTCTATGGCTGTAGATAATCTGCTTTCAACGCTTGAACAGACCCTTAAGCAGACAAAAGCGGTCAGGGGGCGATTAGTCGCGCGCCTTTCTGAGCTTGAGTCTGAGGCCGCAAGTCTGAAGTCTGAGCTTCGCGAACTTGATCATCTGACGTCGCAAACAGAAGCGGCGATGTATCGCCTCCTGTCAGGCAGTATGTCGAATTCGACCGACGCAAGTCATAGCTTTTTAGTTGATCGACCCGAGGTTGACGACCAGGGAGTTGAGGGCGCTTCAGTTCGTCGATTCGATCAGGAGCGGCATCCGGCTCCGGCTTTAAAGCAGGATATTGAGGTAAAGAGCGATAGGTTCATCGATCGCACCATTCCTCAGGCAACCTCTGTTTTGTTGCGCGAAGCGGCGGAACCGCTGCATGTAAACGAAATCTACAACAGATTACGTGAAGGCGGTTTCAATTTTACAGGACATAATCCCACCATCAGTATCGCGGTGTCGCTGAACCGTAACGGGCGATTTCGCAAAGTGGCGCCCGGAACTTTTGATCTGGTGATACGCGACGCTTCCCAGGCTTCTTGAATAAAAATCGAGGTCGGAACTCAGATTCAGAAACGTATTCACCGTCATATGGCGTTGAACCCTTTATGGATCTCAGACATCAAACGCCCCACAAGTAAAGTCTTTCCAGTTGAGGTTTTCTTTTAAATTATGCGCGCGATGATTTTGGCCGCGGGTTTTGGTACCCGCTTGTGGCCTCTTACCATAGACCGAACTAAGCCTGCAATTCCCGTCCTGGGAACTCCGTTAATTGGACATGTGGCCCAATATCTTTCTCATCATGGAGTCCAGGACGTAATTATCAATCTACACCACGAGCCGGGCTCGGTCAGGGATGCCCTTGGTGACGGCTCAGCTTTTGGCGTAAAGCTTCATTATGTCGAAGAACCAGAGATTCTCGGAACCAGCGGTGCTCTGGACAATGCAAAAGAATTCTTTGCAAACGAATCATTCGTCGTTATAAACGGAAAGCTAATCACTGACATCGATCTATCCGAAGCGCTCGCGGTTCACAAGAGCACTAATGCGATTGCTACGTTGATTCTGAAGGAGAACCCAAAACGAGAGAAGTTTAGTGAAGTACTGACCCGCGACGGGTTCGTCACCCGGTTTGGCCCGATGCCTTCGGCTTCATTCGACAGGACCGAAAAAGCACCGCTCATGTTCACGGGAATTCAGATTCTCGACCCCAGGATTTTCGATTATATCCCTCGAAACCGTTTTTCGCATTCAACGGTCGACGTCTACCCCAAGGCAATATCAGCAGGTGAAAGGGTGGTCGCGCACGTTGGAACGGGCATGTGGTACGAATTGTCCACGATTCCAAGATATCTTGATGTCTCTTTGGAACTGATGCGACAAAGGGGTGAAGAGTTTCACCTTGGGAAGGGGTGCAGGGTTTCCGGAGGAGCGGTAGTTGAACACTCAGTGCTTTGGGAGAATGTCACTGTTGAGGATGACGCAGTCATCAGTCGTTCTGTGATCGGGGATGGGGTCTGTATCCGGCGTGGTGAGAGAATCGAGAATTCAGCTGTTGTGCGGGCTTGTCTTGTTGCAGGCGCCGAGCCGCCTGTCAAAGCGTTAAGAGGTTCAATCACTGGGGATAACTTTGTTGTGCCTTTAACAGAATGATACAATTATTTTTACTTGATGCGATGAATAAGAAATTGCTAATCGCCTGGCGACGTGGCCAGGGTAATGGCAAGGGTTCTCTTACTACATTTTAATGACTTCCGTGATCCCATCTCAGCAACTTCCGTTCGAAAAGCCTGCGAAGGAAAGGCTGGGCCAGTTTCTTTTCGAGAGACATGGCAAGGATAATGACGTCCTGACTGCACTAACGCCGGACGCTTCTACCCGCGAATATTTCCGCGTCAGGTGGGGTAATGGCTACGCTGTGGCGGCTGTTTACCCTGAACCGATCGATCCTGAGAATCACCCGTTTCTGGATGTTACGCGGCTTTTCGTCGTGGCAAATCTGCCGGTTCCGGCCATTCTGGCAGTCGAAGCTTCGGCAGGTATTATCGTTCAGGAGGATCTGGGAGACAGGCAACTCAAAGATGCTTTACGAGACGCGACAAAAGATGAATCGGATCGCCTTCGCGAGGCGGCGATCCGATTAATCGCGAGGATACAGGGAGCTACTCCGACAGCATTCGAATTGAATTCAATTTCCAGCCAATTGGCGTTCGACAAAGAAAAACTGCTGTGGGAACTCGATTTCTTTTTCGGGCACTTTTTCACCAGACTGAAAATGCTGGATTTTTCGTTGGAAGAAGAGTCCGGATTACGCCGTGAACTTGAAGAAATTGCCGAGGATTTAGCTGCCAGGCCCAGGGTACTATGTCACCGTGATTATCATGTGGCGAACCTCATGGTTGACCAGCAGAATACGGTCAGAATAGTGGATTATCAGGATGCCCGGATGGGGCCTGCGTCTTATGATCTTGTTTCGCTGCTCCTTGACCGGAGAACGACACTGCCTTCGCTTGCAGAGGTGAGAAATCAACGGCTGATGTTTTTGGAGGAGAGACGTCTCAACGGACTTCCTGCCCTCGACCCAGATGATTTTGCGCGTGAATTCAGATTGATGACGATTCAAAGAGGCCTCAAAGCAATTGGCACTTTTTCCAACCAAACGTTGTGCGGCAGAGGCGAGGTCTATGCGCAGTTTATTAATCCGACTTTGGAGATTGTTTTGCAGTCCATGGAATGGCTTGGTCGATTTTCTTCACTTAGCTGTGTCATAAAGAAGTGTTTGGAAGAATCTGCACCAGTAGCCGCTGCCTAGCGACCTCTCAATAGAATTAGAATTCAAATGCATCAAACTTATATAAAAGATCTTTCGGACCATGTCGGCGCCGAAGTTACGATAAAAGGGTGGCTTTACAATCTTAGATCAAGCGGGAAACTGCTGTTTCCTCAACTTCGCGACGGAACCGGTATTGTTCAGTGCGTAGTTTTCAAAAAGAATGTAGCTGAGGATATTTGGGAGGCGTTAAAGGGACTCGGGCAGGAGTCTTCTCTTATCGTAAGAGGCACTGTTCGCGCTGACGAAAGAGCGCCTGGCGGCTTCGAAATCGACGTTACAGGCGCCGAAGTTGTTTCGCCGGCGACCGACTATCCAATCACTCCCAAGGAACATGGCACAGAGTTCCTGATGGACAACCGGCACCTGTGGCTTCGCTCCAGGCGGCAAAATGCGATTTTGCTGGTTCGACACTCGGTAGTTAAGGCGGTTCGTCAGTTTCTCGATGATGATGGATTTATTTTGTGTGACGCGCCAATTTTCACTCCGGCGGCATGTGAAGGCACAACCACTCTATTCGAGGTCGATTATTTCGGGGAACAAAAGGCATATCTTACCCAATCTGGCCAACTATATAATGAAGCGACGGCCGCTGCGTTTGGCAAAGTTTATTGCTTCGGACCTACGTTCAGAGCAGAAAAGTCGAAGACTCGTCGTCATTTGACCGAATTCTGGATGGTCGAGCCTGAGATGGCGTTTGCGACTCTCGAGGATGTAATGAACCTATGCGAAAGATTCCTTTCGCATATCGCCGCACGGGTATTGGAAGAGCGTCGCGAGGAATTAAAGGTGCTTGAGCGCGATACTTCAAAGCTGGAGGCGATTATCGCGCCTTTTCCACGTCTTCATTACGATGATGCGGTGAATATCCTTCATGAAGGTTTCGAGAAGGGCGAATTACCGACTCGTTTTGAATGGGGCGGCGATTTTGGAGCCCCTGATGAAACGTACATATCGAGTAAGTTCGACAAGCCTGTGATGGTCCATCATTACCCATCGATCGTCAAAGCATTCTACATGGAGCGCGATGCTGAACGGCCCGAACTTGCGTTGGGAGTTGACGTGTTAGCCCCTGAAGGTTACGGCGAGGTAATCGGAGGCGGACAGCGCGCAACCTCTTTGACTTTCTTGCAGGAGCAACTTAAAGAACACAATCTGCCGGAAGAAGCGTTTAACTGGTACTTGGATCTTCGCCGTTATGGCAGTGTGCAACATGCTGGATTTGGAATGGGCATCGAGCGCTGTACCGCGTGGATGTGCGGCATCGAGCATGTTCGTGAGACAGTGCCGTTTCCAAGGCTGCTTAACAGAATCAGACCGTGACGTGGAAGTTGGGCTGCTAAAGTGGGCTCAGGATTATTTTGATGTGCAGGGCGTTTGTTGGGCCAGGTGAATGAGCAGGGAGTTTTGTCGGATGTTCGAAAACGCTGAGAATGCGCTCCGAACCGAGTTCAATCAATGGGCCGCGGCCGGACGGGGTGATAGCATGGAACAGGGCCATGCTCCTGTTGGGGTGCAGGCGATTGCACAAATGGGGCTTTTAAGCGATTCCACGGTGCTTGATCTAGGGTGCGGGAACGGTTGGGCATGCCGGGCGATGGCGCAGACGGTTACGGCAGGGGAAGTGGTCGGGATTGATGTGTCAGATGAAATGATTCGGCACTCTCAAGGTGCTTCTAAATCTTTCTCGAACATCCGATACGTTGTATCAGGAGCATCAAAGCTGCCGTTTGAAGATTCCAGGTTTAGTGGCGCCTTTTCAATGGAATCCATTTACTATTACCCCGAACCATTACTTGCCATCAGGGAAGTGCACCGAGTTCTGAAGCCGGGCGGAGTGTTCTGCGCTGTCGTCGATCTGTTTAAGGAAAACGAGCCGACTGGATACTGGATTGATAAGCTTAACGTGCCCGTTCACTTTCTTGGCAGGGAAGACTATCAGGAGCTCTTTGAATCGGCGGGATTCGAAAATGTGGTAACTGAACTTCTCGCTGATCCTTCGCCGATTTCGGCGGATATCAGCAACGCCTGGTTCAAGAGCCGTGAAGACTACCTTCGGTATCGAGAGGTTGGTTCATTGTTAATTAAGGGATATCGAGGCCATGCCTGAACGTACAGAGAGAATAGTGACCATTTTCGGAGGTTCCAGATGCGATGCTAATTCGCTGGAATACGGCCAGGCTTATCAGGTAGGTTCTTTGCTTGCGGAAAAGGGCTATACGATATGTACCGGCGGATATCTTGGTGTGATGGAAGCTGCGAGTCGAGGTGCAAGGGAACGTGGAGGTCGAGTTCTTGGAATCGTGATGAATCAATTCAAGGCGGAGCCGAACCGCTTTCTAACTGACAAGGTTGCGACGCAACATTTTTATGAGCGTCTTCAAAATTTAATCGTCCGCTCTGTCGGGTTCGTGGCTTTGCGCGGTGGAATGGGGACCGTAACAGAATTGTCCCTTGTGTGGAACAAGCTTCAAACCCGGGTAATTGACTCAAGGCCCCTTGTTTTGCTTGGCGACTGTTGGCCACCGGTTGTTGAAGCATGGAAAACGCATCTTGTGGTAAACGATGCAGACATCTCTATTCTTGACTTTGCCTCGACACCTGACGAGGCGGTGACGATAATTGACCGAAAGGCAAAGTTTGTTAGTGTTTGAGCGGTGAACGATCGTCGGAGAATTTCTTTCATTGATTCCGGGACAAAAGAAGATCCTTTCCCGTTCGAACATAAAGCGACAGTTTGCGTTGCGCGGCCAAACGTTTAGTCAGTAGATTTGGTTGATTAGGAATCTGTTTGGCGTTTCCACATCCGAATCATCATTTGCAGGGTTTTCTAGTTTTATGTCGAAACAAGGGAAATCGAGTAACCCAGCATCGGACGAGTTGAGCGGATCCGGGGAACTTCCAGGTGTTGGAAAAACTGTAAGGATTCTCGGGGTACCGTTGGGATATGGTTGCGGTTTGGCTGGGGTTGACCTTGGACCTCCTGCGTTAAGAGTTGCCCGACTGGACCAGCGGATAGAACAGCTCGGTTATGAAGTGCACGATTCGGGTGACATGAGGATCGTTCGACCGTCATCAGTACCTGAACCGCATGCCAAAGCGCGATATTTGAACGAGATATCCGAGGTTTGTGTTGATTTGGCGCGTGAAACCAAACAAGCGCTAACCGAAGGAGAATTCCCAATTGTCCTGGGTGGAGATCATTCGATCGCAGTTGGTTCAATCTCTGGCGTGGCTTCGTTTTTTAAGGATAAAAAACAATCGATCGGGCTAATCTGGTTCGATGCACATGCGGATATGAATACCCCTGAGACTTCGTTTTCGGGGAACATTCACGGCATGCCGCTGGCGGCTCTGCTCGGGCATGGACCACCGGAGCTTACGGGCATCGAAGGATTTTCTCCTAAGCTTGATCCCGCACTTTGTGCCCATCTAGGGGCTCGCGACCTGGATCCTGCCGAAAAACAGTTGATCCGAAAGCTCGGTATCCGTTTCTTTACCATGCGCGAAATTGACGAACGTGGGATGAGTGCTTGTATGGACGAAGCCATATCCATTGCATCCCGCGGTGATGCGGGCTATGCCGTTACCTTCGATGTTGATGCCCTGGATCCGACGGATGCCCCAGGTTCAGGAACTGTTGTGCGCGGAGGTTTGACGTACAGGGAAGCGCACCTCGGGCTGGAGAAGGTGGCTGAGAATGGCGGTATGCGTTCACTTGAAGTCGTCGAGATTAACACTGCGCTTGACGTGAACAACAGGACTGCGGAGCTCGGAGTCGAATTGATCCTTTCGGCTCTCGGAAAGACTATTTTATAGATTTATGCGGGGGAGAACGATTGGCGAGTAAGAAACGGGTCGGTGTTGTTTTCGGGGGGCGTTCTGGCGAACACGAAGTGTCGCTAAGATCCGCCGGTGCGGTGATTGAAAATCTTGACCGCGAAAAATACGATATCGTGCCGATTGCGATTTCGAAACAGGGGAAATGGCTTTCGACCGGCGAAAGTTCCCGGATGCTGCCCGACAGGAGTGCCAGGTTAATTGCCAAACGCCACAGGCAACTTGCAGATGGCGCAGTCGTGATTGCGGGCGATCCTTCTCGTCGGGGCCTTGTTTCCCTCGAAGATTCAACCGCAAAACTCCAGAAACTCGACGTTATTCTTCCGATACTTCACGGGACTTACGGCGAAGATGGCAAGATTCAGGGCGTTTTCGAAATGGCTGACATTCCCTATGTCGGTTGTGGAGTGCTTGCGTCATCCTGCGGAATGGACAAGGTTGTGATGAAAACTTTGTTCCGCGAGGCAGGACTTCCGATTTGTAAACATGTTTGGTTTCTTCGCTCGCATTGGGAAAAAAATCCCGAAATGCAAATACGGCGTGTCCAAAAGGAAATAGGATTCCCTTGTTTCGTTAAGCCGGCAAACTTAGGATCTTCAGTTGGCATTTCCCGAGCGGACAACAAGTCTTCGCTTCGGGCTGCAATCGCACTAGCTGCGAGATACGACAGGAAAATCATTGTCGAGGAGGGACTTGACGCCCGCGAAATTGAATGCGGAGTACTTGGAAACGAAGAACCCTTAGCCAGCCTTCCTGGGGAATATATTGTAAAGACAAAGGCTTCAGCGTTTCTTGACTACACGGAGAAGTACTCTAAAACAGGTAATGTGCAATTCGTTGTCCCGGCGCCTATCTCAAAATCGCTTACGACTCGAATTCAGTCCATGGCTTCGCGGGCGTTTCTCGCAATTGATGGCGCAGGCCTGGCGCGAGTCGACTTTTTCCTCCGAAGAGACAATAACGAGCTTTTGATAAATGAAGTAAATACTTTGCCAGGTCTCACCGACGTGTCCGGGTACCCACAAATGTGGGAGGCGTCAGGTGTAAGTTTCAGCGAGCTTCTTGATCGATTGATTGCGCTATCTTTCCAAAGCCACCTTGAAAAATCCAGAAATGAAACCAGCATCTGAGGTAGTGAGGCCTGGCGTAACTGCGAGTCGATCGCGTTGTTGAAGTGCAGGGAAATGAAAATTTGTTTGTGAGTTTCGGTCTCTCTGGCAGAAATTGTGAGAATCACGCCTTTGCGCTGAAGTATCCTTTCCTTGTACGCAGCGCAAGTCCCTGTCGATCCAATTGGACATCAATCTTTCGCCATTTTCCGTCTTTCTTATGATTTGAAGAGTGATAAGTGATTGTGTATTGATTACTTAGTTCTTCTACGATCGCGCCGAATGTATCTCTCAAAGCCCTGCCACCCGGAGTGGAAACATATCTGCCCCCACTTTTCGCCGCATAGTTTTTCAGCGCCGCTGTGCCGGCCATGCGGTCCTGTATATTTCCAGCCGCCGGGTCTGACAAATCAACTCCAAAAATTGTGACGTCTGCGGCGACTGCACCGGCAAGCGCCTTGTTTGCAGAGGTCGAGCTGCTTGTGTCCATCCCATCGGACAGGATAATGATTGCCCTCCGATTCTCCTCGCGTTTTGCCAGTTCCCGCGAAGCCGACAAAACTGCGTCGTTCAAAACAGTCGTGCCATTCGCTCTTTGTTCAAAGACAATCGGCGCAAGATCCTTTTCCGGGCCGAAATCCTGCAACTTCGTGACCTTCGCATCAAATCTATAAACGGCCGCAACGTCGCCAGCTCGCAGTCCATCCAGAAATCGAATTGCGGCGGATCTTGCAAGAGTCACTCTCTGCTCCATGCTACCACTGAAATCCAGCAGTATGGCGGCCGCAAAGGGGGTTTCTTCGGCGCCAAACGATGAAATCCGTTGTTCCGCACTGTCCTCGAAAATCCGAAAGTCCTTCTTCGTCAAGCCTGAAACGAACTTCCCGGAAGCATCTGTCACTGTAACGTTTAAGACAACTACGTCGCTATTAACCCGGACCACCTCTTCGTCGTCCTGTTGTTGTCGAGCTGGGATTGTATCGAGCGAAAGTGTGGGCAAAAAATGGGAAAATAGCAGGCAAAAAAGAGCTCCAGCGGCGATGCTTTGGTATATTGTTTTCATTCTCAACTCAAGTATTAATGGCCCGCATCACGCGCAGTATTTTAATTACCTCGAGAAGCTCATTCGTTCGTTCGATCACAGCCGCGGATATTTCCATTCGAGATGTCTTTCCGATTCGATCATGAAGGTCACACGATAACTCGCGAAGCTTTAGCAGCGCCGAAGGCAAATCGTGCGGCGTATTTTCTATTTCGACATCCTCGCCGCTTCCGCCGAATGCGTCTCGGATTTTTTTAGCGAGTTTTTCGATACGATCAATCTTCTTAAAGTCCTGTTGCGCCAGTTTTTGTGTTTTCTGGAAAGTTTCGACCAACTCGTTTCCCAATTTCGAAGCTTCAGTTGCCCGATCAACCGTCTCCTGGTGCTCTTTTTCTTCGAGCTTGATTCTTCGCTTTGCCAGCATTTCCGCGGCGGGTGAGGTTTGACCGTCGATCAATTCGTCTTCGTCTCGATTGACCTGGGCATTGCTTGCCGCCGGTTGAATATGCGGTTGTTGTGCTATGACCACATAGAAAGCTGAAACATAGAAAGCTGAAACGACCAGCGAAATCAGGGCCAATCCTACCTGGCCGTTTGGAAATCGGCGGATGCACCAGACAAAAGGAGGGGTCACTTTCATATGCTTATGAAATGTTAGTGGCTGACTTTAAACATTAAATGATTGTCTTCTCGAATGCGCACGATTCTGACGCCTGTTTTAACAAGCCTGTCCGCTTCGCCTTCGTTGAACGTAATACTCTCGTTGCCTTGCTGGAACCAATTGCGACGTTGATCCTTCGATCTCAAAACGCTTATGAGAAACATCAGCCAAGTGGTTGATTCACATTTCGGATGTGGATTCTTAATGTCCGCGGCACTAACGCGCACGAAACGAGATTAGAGGAGAACCATGATACTTCGCGAAAACTCCGCGTTACATTCCGTCGTGACGCTTCCCAATTAGAGCGTCGATCACCCAGACTTAAGAAATTACTTGAGGAAGTTGCCCGTAATTACGTGCTGTTCTTGAAATCTCGGAATGCCTATGCTGTCGACATGCCGACTGTTAAAGTCCTACGTTAGCGTTCTGCGGTGTGAACAATCATCGGCTAAGGTATCCTTGACGGGTTATCAGGTGTGTTGATGAATTCTTCACCCTTCGCGCGCATTCTGCGACTCAAGATTACTTTCTTCGTCGGAGGTGGTCCTTCAAGCGGTCGTTTCGCTCCTGGAACCGCATGAAACGGTAAGTCAGCCTTACCATCAGCAGCAAGTACTCGTAATACTTTAAGGCTCTTATATTCTTTCGATAAGGTAACAGAATAAGACGATTGTTGCCCGGGCGAAAGGTCTGACTGTGCCAAAGGAATCAACCTGGTTTCAATGGTCCCGTCGCTTCGACGTGTCAATTCGAATTCGACCTGAATGTGAGTAAATGTTTCCTTGCTAATATTCTGAACGGTCCCATTGATAACCGCAGATGATCCTTTAATTCGGGCTTCGTCCTGAGTAACCTGCACCACGGGAATCGGAGCAGGAACCGTCAGTGGATTAGCCGAGAGTTGCTTTTGAATCTCTGCTTCCTGGTGCCGTTTTTGCAGATACAGATATCCGCCGAGCACTGTTCCTGTTAAAACCAAAGCACAAGCTATGGCAATAGCAGTGTTTCTTTTACCGTTCGAACGTGATGCGGTCGGATCCTCGAAAATCGTATCCATAAAAAAGGGTAGCCAGGCGAACAAGATTTCAGGTTTCGCCAGTACAGCTAAATCAGACAGGGAAGACTCCAGGGAACTCATCGTACTCGTCGATTCTGTTATCCCTAACCGATCACAATACTTATGGTTGATCAGGCGCCTTGGCTGCCGGTGAATTCCCAGTGATATTTTCGATCAGCACGCTAAGAAACTCCTGCTCGAGCGTTCCGTTACTGACGAGTGACGTCCACTCCGCTCCGGATGCGCCATCTGATCGTGCTTCGATTTTTGCGTTCACCGAAACGTTGCAAGACACACCATCAATTGGTTGAACTTCAACAATGACTACGTAGCGCCCTCTGGACCAACCCCTTGACTGAGTTGTCGGTACGTCAGCATAACGACTAATCTCAGATTGTGCGACAACGTTTCCCCTGATGAAGGTGTACGGCTGACTTACGATTATTCCCTCCAATGGCTTTGAGGCCGCAGTGTCGGGAATCAACTTTCGCACTCTCATCAATTCTTCAACGGACTTAACGATGGCATCTTTGCGCCCTGTCAATCGGTAAGGATTCGGCAAGACAATAATTGGCGGAGTCTTGCCCTTTCCAAAGTCCATACCACTCTCGCGGCCCCCACTCTGGTTGGTTCCGTTTTTGCCAGGCTGCCGATTCGTGCTCGTGTCTCGGATAGTTGTATTTTGAGTGTCAACCCCCTTTTCCTGCGCAATGATTGGTAAAATCGAAAACAGCATGCAAATGATGAAAATGTTAAACGATTTCAATGGTGTAACCTTTCTTTCCCTTGAAGCAAAGCATCCCTGAAGGCCTCTGGTTCGGAGAATAAAGCAAGCACCTACTGAATTCAAGTTTATCTTGTTCTATGCTTTAACTATTACTTTGCCTGAGAAGAATTTGTCGATGCTCCGTTTCTTGCATCGCGCTGCTTTTCCCAGTCTCTTAGCGCCTGAACGCCCTTTTCAAAATCCGCTGCATTCGAATAGAAATTGTGTTCACCATCATTTCGCGAAGGCTCGCGCACGTAATAGAGATAGTTAGTCGACGCAGGGTTCAAAGCAGCGTTTAACGAACTTTCGCCAGGCGAGCCGACTGGTCCGGGAGGTAATCCGAGCCGGTTTCGTGTGTTGTAAGGAGACTGTCGATCGATATCACTCTTATAAACACGGCCATCATTACGCCAAGTACCGGCAAGTTTGGATGCGTATATCAACGTCGAGTCAACACCTAAAGGCATCCCCTTCTTTAGGCGATTGTAGATAACCGAAGCAATTATTGGTCGCTCTTCCTTCAATTTCGCTTCAGTTTCAATAATTGAAGCAATTGTCACTGCCTCGTAAGGTGTAACCCCGAGTTGTGCCGCCCGCTGATTCCATTCCGGTTTCCATTCCTGCTTAAACCTCTTGACTAGTCCGGAAATAATTTGTGTGCTCGTCGCTTCCGACGGGAAGCTGTAAGTATCCGGAAACAACATCCCCTCCAGATTCTTCGCTTCAGGAGCGAACTCATGTACCGAGGTGGTGTCGTCCATCAATGTGAGCGCTTCATCGGGACCATTAAGGTGGAGTTCCTGAATGTGCGCCATCGCATCCGCAATCTCCCAGCGAGTCCACCCTTCAATTACCGTAAATCTGGCCAACCGCTGGCCGCCTTCGTTTAGCCTCCTTAGAACCGTCATCGGTGAAATAGGAGTCGGGAACTTATATTCGCCTGCCTTGAGTCGACCCGCAGACCCGGTCACCCGAACATACAGCCAAAGAGGCCAGGCGCGTCTGATAATCCCCTGATCCCTCAGCTTGGCCATTATTTCATATGACGATAGCCCTCTTGGTATTTCCACATATGCCTCTGGATTTGCATGAGATACAGGATGATGAAGATCCCAGTAAACAAACACTGTTGAACCAACTGCCGCAACCACAACCACAAGAAATAGTAAACCAATAAGTTTTAAGAAACGCCTCATCCTTCTCCATCCCTGCGCACCACGCCTCCGAGCCCGGTGTTGGCAAACTTGGCCTCAGTTGCAGCCCATCCGCGAGAGAAATTCCTGCAGGATCAATACTGCTGCCTCGCCATCCACCAATTGTTTCATCTCTTTTTCAGAGTAGCCTTCTTCCCTAAGTTTCTCCGTCGCAGCCCGCGACGTCAGTCTTTCATCCTGCAAAAAAACTGGCACTGTCAGCGATGCTCGAAAGTTCTTGTAAAGCCGCCTGATCTCCTGAGAAGCGTCGCCTTCAGTGCCATCCAGCCGCAACGGCAAACCCAATACCACCGCTTTAGCGTCAAACTCCGAGATGACTCGAATTACCGCTTTCAATAATTTCTTCCAGCTTGTTCGTTCGATGAATGTTAGAGGTCGTGTTGTAATTCGGAGTTCATCTGAAACAGCTACACCAACACGTTTTGTTCCGATATCCAGGGACAGTATCCGCCCTGATTCCGGTAGCGGAGGCAAATCGTCAGCAAACAAGTTGTTCAGTTTGGAATTGGACAAGTTTATTCGAATGTTTGAAAAGTATAAAAAGTGCGTTTGGATTCTGTCAAGTCAGGTCAAAACCGAGCTTGTCGCTTTAGTCTGTCGCTGTTATCATGAACTTTCAGGGGTTACCCTCTTGACGGTTAAGTAGTTTAGCTTTCATCCTTTTAGAGGTATCAGGAATGTCATTTAGAAGCAAATTTTCGCTTGTAGTCATTTCGGCGAGTGTTGCACTGTATGCCGTCGTAGGTGGATGGCTATCGACCTCTGCACAACAGCCTGCGAATGACCCCGGGTCTCAGCTGAGGATTTTTGAAAGTGTTCTTCAACACATTCAAAATGATTATGTCGATGAGCCCAATATGGAGAAGGTAAGGGCTGGTGCTCTAAGAGGTTTGGCTTATGGACTGGATCCGTATTCGACTTATCTTACGGCTGACCAGGTAAAGGACTTCAAGGCCGACAAGTCTGAAAATCTCCCTGGGATTGGCGCCGAGCTTTCACAGGTTTCATCCTATTTATTCGTGGTGTCGCCTGTGAAAGGATCGCCGGCAGATCAGGCCGGTGTCCGAGCGGGTGACGTAATTGAATACATTGATAGTAAGGCAACACGAGATATTTCCTTATATGACGCCAAGCAATTGTTGAAGGGCCCCGCAGGCAGCGAAGTCAAGCTCCGGATTCTGAGAGCCAATTCCCGGCCTGTAACAGTGTCAGTGAAACGAGGCTCGTTCAAATTACCTGCTGCTGAATCTCGGATGGAAGCCGGGAAAATCGGAGTTTTAAAGGTAAATAGTCTCGGTGAGGGTGAATCAGCGGACATCAAAGCGAAGTTGCAGGAGTTGCTGAAACAGGGGGCTCAGAAAATCATTATAGATCTGCGTGGCGTTGCTGGAGGGTCGCTTTCTGAAGGAATAGCAACAGCAAACTTTTTTATAAAAGACGGTGCGCTGGCTCAAACGGTCGGAAAAGAAGGAAAGCCGCTTAAGACGTTTGACGCGGACCCCAAATTGGTGTTGTTCAATGGTCCAACGGCGGTCCTGATTGACACCGGAACTGCTGGTGCTGCGGAAGTCGTAGCCTCTGCTTTTTCTGAGCGCAAACGTGGAGAAATTATCGGGGAAAAGAGCTTTGGTGCGGGTACTGACCAGCAGTTGTTTACTCTTCGTGACGGCGATGGATTGCTGCTGACAACCGTTAAGTGGGCATCTTCCTCTGGTAAACCTTTTCTCGGCGAGGACCGCACCCATTCGGGAATCGTGCCTTCCGTGGAAGTAAAGCGTTCTGAAGTGGCGGATACTGTCGACCCCGATGACCTGACTGGTTCAGACGAGGATGCAACGAAGCCAACTCCAAACAATGATAAGAGGGAAGTCGCTCCTGAGACCAATACCCAACGGCCGCAGGAGGACCTCCAGCTAAAGAAGGCTTTGGAAATACTGAAAGACAAGCCAGGAACGTCTCAAAAAGCTGCTTAGCCTTATGATCGAAAAATAGGAAATGGCGTTGCGACCAATTCGCTACGCCATTTTTCTTTTTGCCCGTCACCGGCTTATTTCACAACACGGTAAATATAAACGAGTTATCGGTGTTTGTGATGTCGTCCCGACTCGACAGTTATCGCCGGACATGCAACATTAAAAATCATTTCCAGCTATAGAGGGATGTTACCGTGCTTTCTGGGTGGATTCGTTTCTCGCTTGTTCTCGAGTAAGCGAAGTGCCCGGATAAGCTTGGGACGAGTCTGAGCGGGCTCGATCACTTCGTCAAGAAAACCTCGTTGTGCGGCAACGTACGGGTTTGCAAATTTTTCCTCGAGTTCATTTACTCGCGCTTTACGTTCGGTGTCGCTGTCTTCTGCTTGTGCGATTTCCCTTCGATAGAGCACCCCAACGGCGCCTTCTGCACCCATCACTGCAATTTCGGCTGAAGGCCACGCAAAATTGACGTCGGTTCGAATATGCTTCGATGCCATAACGCAATAAGCCCCACCATAAGCTTTTCGAGTAATCACTGTTATTTTCGGCACCGTGGCTTCCGCAAATGCGTAAAGGAGTTTTGCACCGTGCCGGATTATTCCCCCGTGCTCTTGTTGCACGCCAGGGAGAAAACCAGGAACATCCTCGAAAGTAATAAGAGGGATGTTGAAGCAATCGCAGAATCGAACGAAGCGGGCCCCCTTTGTTGACGCATCAATATCCAATACGCCGGCTAAATAAGCGGGCTGGTTTGCTACAATTCCCACCGCTTTTCCATTCAAACGTGCAAATCCCACTACCAGATTTGGGGCGAATAGGGATTGTACCTCGAAAAAGTATTGGTCGTCCGCCACCCGATGGATAACATCTCTAATGTCATATGGTTGGTTAGAGGCATTTGGCACCACGGTGTTCAGACTCTCGTCCATGCGGTCGGGTGGATCGGATGTGGGAACTATCGGAGCATCGTCAAGATTGTTTGAAGGGATGAAGGACAAAAGCTCCCTGACGAGCTGCAGCGCATGTTGGTCGGTTTCTGCAATAAAATGAGCGACACCTGAAATCCGGTTGTGCGTCATTGCGCCGCCAAGTTCGTCCTTTGTTACGTCCTCATGGGTGACGGTTTTAATTACGTCCGGACCCGTGATGAACATGTAAGAACTGTCCTTAACCATTACATTGAAATCGGTAATTGCCGGACTGTAGACTGCGCCTCCGGCACAGGGACCCATAATGCAGCTTATTTGGGGCACCACTCCACTGGACAACGTATTGCGCAGAAAAATGTCAGCATAGCCGCCAAGACTAACGACGCCTTCCTGTATCCGCGCCCCACCTGAGTCGTTGAGTCCGATAACGGGCAAGCCGGTCTTCAATGCCAAATCCATAATCTTGCAGATCTTTTCAGCGTGAGTTTCCGAAAGGGAGCCACCAAATACGGTGAAGTCCTGGGCAAAGACGAATACACCCCTTCCATCAATCAAGCCGTGCCCGGTTACGACACCATCCCCAGGGTATATCTGAGCCTGTAAGCCAAAGTCAGTTGATCTGTGCGTCACAAACTTGTCAAACTCTTCGAAACTGCCTTCATCTAAAAGGAAATCGATTCTTTCCCGTGCAGTTAATTTGCCCGACTTGTGTTGTTTTGCAATGCGGACCTCTCCTCCACCATGCTCGGCGGCTTTAGAGCGTTCCCGAAGTAATCGGATTCGGTCCGGCACATCCTCAGACATTAATTGGTCCCCCAGATTTCAAAATATCCCGTCGACACGTCCTTGATATTGAGCAACAACGGGCGACTAATTCTTTGACATGCCTCAACACCAAAGAAAAACCAGTACAATATTTCAATCCATACCTTCAGATCATCTCGCACGGTCATGTCCCTACGAGACGGTCAAAAGGGAACTGTCTTTCGAGAATCAACTTCTCGAGATCCTTAAGACTATTTTTAACACTCGCGGTCAAGTCCGTCGGATAGCTCAGGTGCATTGAGTTTTCGTTGAACTCATCTTCGTCCAAAATCCTGATAGACGAGTCTGGTGCGACCGCGATGTCTATGTCCAGATCTACGTACGAGAGCGTGGCCCCATCGAATTTCGCAGGCAACGCGAGATTACAGTAGAAACCCCGAAAGCGTCCGTTTGGCTCACTTAGTTCAAAAACGTTATATAGTCTGTCCGTCCAAAAATATTCAAGGCTTAAGGTTCCCGCTGCAATCGTGCCGAGAAAGGGATGTTCGATCACATTACTAAAAGTGCCGAATGCCACGATCAGTGGACCCTTGATCTCTTGAATCATCGCCGGCCACGAGCGTGCAATCGAGCCGTCGTATTTGTACGAAACAACAGTAATCAAATCATTCAAATCCGATTACCCAGCATCCTTTCTGCAGAAGTGGCAATTCGTCACCCCAACAGCTGGTCCCCGTTCAATGATATCCGACCGCACGTTCAGGTATCACATTAAATCCTTTACCTGAAGAGTCGGCGCGACGACATCAATTCTGGCATGCACTAGCCACGGAATTTCGAAGAACTCCTACACCATTGACTTCGATCTCGACGATATCTCCAGCCGAAAGCATTGAGACTCCAGCTGGAGTTCCGGTTGCAATCAAATCGCCCGGCAGTAGGGTCATGATATTTGAGATATATCTGACAAGGAAATCAATCGAGAAGACCATTTGCTGGGAATGACCTTTTTGTTTCATCAACCCGTTGACCCTGGTCTCAACGCCAAGCGTTGACGGATCAACGCCGAGCGCTATCGAGGGCCCGACAGGACAAAATGTATCGAAAGACTTACCTCTGGTGAATTGCACGTCTTTCCGTTGTAAATCTCGCGCGGTAACATCATTTACACACGTGAATCCAAATATATAGTCGAAAGCATTGTCATCGTCCGTGAGACCTTTAGCCGCGCGTCCGATAACGATCCCGATTTCCCCTTCATATTCGACCTGATTGCTTTGCGGTGGGAGCACTATTGTCTCTCCATTCGCAATCAGAGAAGATGGTGGCTTCAAAAATAGTAGCGGTTCTGTCGGGACCTTGTTTCCTAGCTCAGAGGCGTGCTCTGCATAGTTTCTGCCAACGCATACGATTTTCGATGGCAAAATCGGCGGCAGCAATCTCGCGTCGGTCAAAGCTATTGAGTCTCCAATTCGATCCAACGAAGAAAAAGGCGCACCTTCTGCGAGGGGGAAAAGGGTCTCTCCTACCAGCTCAGCAAAAGTTGGCCGGGAATAGTTTGCTGCCTCGAATCGGCAAATTTGTTTGATCATGGTGCCACTTCTGAATCCATTTCGGACGGCTCGCTCACGTTGCCGCTCGTATCTACTGCGGTGATTCGATAGTAGTATCGATGTCCGGACTCAACACGTTCATCCTGATATGTAGTTTTGGTCAGGAGATCCGTGTTTAATTTGGTCCATTTGTCCGGAAACGGCAGATTTGGGTCTTCACTTCGGTAGAGATTGTAGCCTGCTAAATCATTCTCAACGTTCGGGGCAAAGAACAGCGCGAGCCTTCCATTGGACGCTGCGATAGTGGGTTTAGAAGGTTGCGCAGGTGGATATTTGTCGACTGGCGATGCTTCGATGGTGTTGGAATCCAGGCTTTCAACCTGGCGACCATTTGTTCCCAATGAAACTGCTCGCACAAAGTACTTGTACTTTTCACCAAACTTGAATGTCTTGTCTGGATAGGAAGGTCCGGCAATCAAAGCGGTGTTAATCGGTACTTGATTTTCGCCCTCGCCCTTGCCAACGTTCCGGTACAAGTTGTAGCCGAGCAGATTCACTGGAGTCGACCCGTCAATGTTCTTTGATGGAGGGGACCATAACAAGTTTATCGCCGTCTCTGTATATGCCGGATCTTTCAATATCGGAGGGTTGGCAATTGATGCGGCAGGCTCTATTAGAACAAAGTTCGAGAAACCTGCTCGCTGCCCCGCGGCGTTTACATATCTCACAGAATACCGGAGACGCTCAGGTTGTCCTGCTAACTCCAGGTGGTCGACGTAAGTAAGAATATTACGCGCTGAAAGTATCGCCTGATCAGAAACTGATCCGATAAGCGTAGAACGCGAGTCAAATTCCGTTTCAGTTATCTGTAAAGGAGCCGTCGGCCTTTCCGCTAATCGATAAACGTCAATCCGACGAACGCTCTGAACACTGCTATCGGCGGCGTTTGCAATCGGCGCAGGCCAGCTTAGAATAACTGTGTTACCGCGCTGAACACCGGTCAACAGTTCTGTGCGTTGGGGAACTCTCTCGACAGGAGGGGTCGGGGGGCGCCTCTTGCCACATCCGGAAGTTGCGAACACCGCCGCAGCCGCGAACAAAATTACCACGCTCCGGCACGCCAATATCAGCAGGGAATCGCGCCGATGAATCGGAAGGTTCAGGTCAGGCTTGAGAAAGTTGAAAAGCAGTACAAGGGTTTTGGTCACAGAATGTATCGACTTAGATCCTGATTCTTGACGGTTTCTGAGAGCATTCGGTTTACGTATTCTGCGGAAATCAGCTGGTCTTTTTCCTTCAGGTCTGGTCCTTCAAAGCTGATCTCATCGAGTAGCCGTTCAACAATAGTATGGAGCCGCCTTGCACCAATATCCTCAGTCTGCTCGTTTACCTGAGCAGCAAAGTGCGCAATAGCATCGATGGCATCCTCTGTGAATTCAAGATTAATCCCCTCAGTTTCCAAAAGCGCTTTATACTGCTTAATTAAGGCATTTTTAGGCTCAGTAAGGATTCGCTTAAAGTCTTCTATTGTTAAGGACTCAAGTTCGACTCGAATCGGAAATCGCCCCTGCAATTCCGGAATCAGGTCGGACGGCTTTGAAACGTGAAATGCTCCGGCCGCGATAAAGAGAATGTGATCCGTGCGAACCATTCCGTACCGGGTATTAACGGTTGTTCCTTCGACAATTGGTAAAATATCTCGTTGCACTCCCTCACGTGAGACGTCGGGTGAGCTCCCGGATTCACGGCCGGCTATCTTATCGATTTCGTCCAGAAAGATTATTCCGGCCGACTCTACCCGATCAAGTGCCGATCGCGCCACGGTATCCATGTCGATAAGTCGTTCTTCTTCTTCCTGTATGAGGTAATCCATCGCTTCATCGACGCGCATCTTTCGTCGCTTCGTTCGTCCCTGAAAGAGGTTGCCGAGCATATCCTTCATGTTAATGCCCATCTCTTCGACACCCTGCGGGCCGGCAACTTCAATCGTCGGGAAATTTCTCTCCCTAACTTCCATGTCTACAATCCGATTGTCCAACTTGCCTTCGCGGAGTTGAGCGCGGAGCTTTTCTCTCGTCCTCTGGAAATTATCCTCTCGCGGCGCCGATTCTTTGCTGACAAGCTCATGCTCCTCGATTTCCGCGTCGAAATCGACATATCCGGCGGATCCGACCGAACTCTTGCCTGGAAGCAAAAGATCCAGAACGCGCTCCTCAGCATTTACCTCCGCCTTGTCGGTTATCTCTTCGACACGTTCTTCCCGCGTCATTTCGACGGCAATTTCCGTCAGGTCACGAATCATGCTCTCAACGTCACGTCCGACATAACCAACTTCGGTAAACTTCGAGGCCTCGACCTTCAGGAAGGGGGAGTTGGACATCCGCGCCAGACGTCGCGCGATCTCAGTCTTTCCCACGCCTGTGGAGCCGATCATGATGATATTTTTCGGCATAACATCCGCGGCCATTTCCGGCGCGAGCTTCTGCCTGCGAACACGATTCCTCAACGCGATTGCTACCGCGCGCTTGGCAGCGCGTTGTCCGACGACATGCTTGTCCAGAGCGGTGACGATTTGACGTGGCGTCATTTCATCCAGCTTTGGATTTTCGTCAATATCACCTGAAAGATAAATAACCATTTGATTGATGTTTAGCTCCGGATCCTGGTCACCTCGACGGCCATTCGACCAACTATATACAAACTGTCAGATTTCTTCGACGATCGTATTCGAGTTCGTGTATATGCAGATTTCGGCCGCGACCCGCATGGATTCGAGTGCGATTTCACGAGCTGACAGTTCGGTGTTTGCCAGGAGTGCTCGTGCGGCGGAAAGGGCAAACGGGCCGCCGGAACCGATCGCGATTATCCCATCATCCGGAGTAATGACATCCCCGTTTCCTGACAGCAGAAATGACGACTTATCGTCTGCCACTACGAGAAGCGCCTCCAGATGCCTTAGAATCTTATCTGTACGCCACTCTTTACTCAGTTCAATTGCTGCTCGTTCGAGGTTTCCGTGATATTGCTCGAGTTTCGCCTCAAACCTTGTCAATAAGGAAAATGCGTCGGCCGTCGCACCGGCAAAGCCAGCCAGGATTTTATCGTTATAGAGGCGACGGACTTTCCTTGCGCTTGATTTCATAACGGTATCACCCATGGTGACTTGTCCGTCCCCGGCAAGCGCAACTCGACCTCCTTTGCGGACCAGCAAAACAGTCGTGCTTCTAACTTTTACTTTCTTTTTTGCCATGGTTTATGCCATGCACTATATGAAGACAAGGAAAGGTAAGTCAAGCAGTGCTATCTTGTTGTGGCGGCGACACGCCAGTGCATTTAACGACTGGGCCTAACTCGTGGTAAAAGACTACTTTGTGTGGCGAATTTGTCAGGATGCTTGTGGGTACGGATCAGTGGAGGTCCAGGAAATGGGAAATGAACGTCCGGTTATCGGAATCGCAATGCGAATCGAATACTCGACAGATAGGTTTTATCTGGCCAGATATTACAGCGAGGCGGTGGAAGCACACGGCGGGATTCCGGTTCACATTCCACTGATCCCTAATTCCGATTATATCTGCGCGCTTGTTGACGGTCTGAACGGGATTCTGCTTCCGGGAAGTGACTCAGATATCGACCCCAATCTCTATGGCCAGGATCCCCTACCGGGCCTGGGCTCGGTTCATCCGATCAAGGATTCAACTGATTTGGCACTGTTGCAGGAGGCCGAAGCGCGTAATATACCGGTTTTAGCGATCTGTTTTGGTATGCAATCGCTAAATGTCAGCAGGGGTGGCACTTTAATTCAGGACCTGCCTGGTCAGCTTCCCCAGGCAATTAAGCACGATCAGGGGACCCCACGAGACCGTAGGTCGCACACAATTTCCATTCACCAGGATAGCTTAATTCACAAACTCGCAGGGGCAACGTCAGAGTTGGTTAACAGCCACCACCATCAGGCAGTCGACAAAATAGGACGTGATTTACTGGGGACTGCATCGACGAGCGACGGTGTTGTCGAGGCAATCGAAGATTCTCGGCCTGACCGTTGGGTCGTAGGCGTTCAATGGCATCCTGAATTGGGCTGGGCAAACGATCCTCTTTCGAGTCAATTGTTTGGCTCGTTTGTTCGAGCTTGCCTCGAGTTTAAACTGCGAAATAAGAGCGAGAACCGAAAGGATATCTCAAGCGTAAGTGCCTGAAAGAGCGAAATCTTACCGTGCCGAACGTTGGAAGTAAATATAGTTGCAATTGTGATTCGCGGTGCAAATTAGTTTCTTAAAGGAATAATGCGCGAATAAATCGATTGGTCAAAAAATTAATCTATGAAACATATTGAGTTGGGAATCGAGCGGCTGCTTACCGATCAGATAAGCGCTTTAAGCGGACTCAAATTAGGTTTGGTTTGTAACCAGGCATCGGTCGACCATTCGTTTAAGCACGTTGCGGACTTGCTGCATTCAGGCACGAATTTGCGAGCGCTGTTCGGCCCACAGCACGGGATAAGAGGTGACGTTCAGGATAATATGGTCGAAACTGGTCACACCATCGATAGCCGAACTAATCTGCCGGTTCACTCACTCTACAGCGAAACCAGGGAACCCACAGAATTAATGCTTAAAGATCTGGATGCCCTGGTTGTGGACCTCCAGGACGTCGGTTGTCGCATATACACTTTTATTTACACTCTTGCCAATTGTATGAGGGCGGCGCGGCGTTTTGACAAGAAGGTGATCGTTTGCGACCGACCCAATCCGATTGCCGGAGTCCAGGTTGCAGGTAATCTGCTTGACCCCGCGTTCGAGTCTTTTGTCGGACAGTTTCCGTTGCCAACCCGGCACGGGATGACGATCGGAGAATTAGCGCTGCTCTTCAACCAACACTTTAATATCGGTTGTGATCTGGAAGTAATTAAAATGCGCGGCTGGGAACGGGACTTTTGGTTTGACGAAACTGACGCTCCATGGGTGCTACCCTCACCAAACATGCCCACAGTAAATACTGCCGCGGTATTTCCAGGCACGGTCCATTTGGAAGGAACGCAGTTGTCCGAGGGTAGAGGCACCACTCGGCCTTTCGAGCTTGTAGGCGCACCCTACATTGAAGCATTCGCTTACTCCGAAGCCTTAAATAAGCTTAACCTTAAGGGTGTCTATTTCCGGCCGTGTGGCTTTCAGCCTACTTTTCAGAAGCACGCAGGTATACCATGCGGAGGCGTTCAGATTCATGTTATCGACCGTCAGATGTTTGAATCGGTAAGTGCCGGCGTAGCGGTGGTTAAAACAGCGTATGATATGTACCCGGAGGAGTTCAAGTGGAAGGTACCGCCCTACGAATATGTCTATGATCGAAACCCGTTTGACGTTATAAGTGGGACAGATAAGTTAAGGCTTGCGATAGAATCACAGGTGCCATTGGACGAAATTACAGATTCCTGGGGGGCAGGAATAGACTTCTTTAAGAGTTTGCGGACGCGTTATCTTTTGTATTAGTAACTACTTCAATGCTTTCAGCTGACGAACTACTTGAGCAATGTTCTGTACTGCACGGCCATATTTGTCCGGGACAACTGCTTGGTGTTCGAATGGCAATGCTGGGGTGTAAATTGCTGGGAATTGTGGATCCCAAAGGAGCAGACAGGAAAAGTTTGATCGTTTGGGTTGAAATTGATCGTTGTATGACAGATGCGATTAGCGCCGTGACCGGTGTGCGGCTAGGTAAACGGACACTCAAGTTTTTGGACTATGGTAAGGTCGCGGCGACATTCTTGAACACCGTTGATGGTTGTGCCGTTCGTGTGGTCGCTCTCGATTCTTCGCGAGAACTTGCCAATCGGCGACACCCGGATATCGAGTCCAGGAAAGATCGTCAACTTAAAGCTTATCGCGAAGCCACTGACCAGGAGCTTTTCCTCGTTGAGGATGTAAAAGTTTCATATTCTCGAAACGACGCTCCAGGGCGTCCGATTTCGCGAGTTAGTTGTGACAAGTGCGGCGAGGGGATTAATGACGCTCGCGAAGTGGCCAGCTCGAGTGGCCAGACGCTCTGTCGGCCTTGTGCTCTCGGGGGGTATTATTCCGTTCTGGGTTCTCGGACAGCATTTTAGTATAAGTGATCATCAAAAATTGGAATGCTCGATTGATGGAACATGCCGGCTTTCAGAGTTTGTCGAAGATTCTTGTTGTCGGCAATTTGAGACTTCTTGATTGATATCTGGCGCAGATAACGGTGTGCTGTGTTTTTGGAATTGGGAAAGGGTAAAAATAGTGGCGGAATCTCAACAGGCTGTAGCCTCATCAACTGGGCAGGGCCAATCGAGCACGGCCTGGATGGCTGGCATTGTCGCCTGGCTCGTGCCGGGTGGAGGGCATATCTTCCTGGGTCGCTGGTATCGAGGATTGATTATTGGTTTGGGCATCATTTCAATGTTTGCGTTGGGCCTCATCTTTGGCGGGCATCTCAATTCACTCGCAAATGCCGATCCACAAAACGCCTCGGCGTTTCTTAGGGTCCCACCCGTGATTGCGAATTTTGGCACTGGGGTAATTTACCTTGTCTGTTCATTGTTTGGTATTGGCTTCGAATCAAAGGCAGCCCTACCAACTTCTGAATATGGCAACACCTTTTTGTGGGTAGCCGGCCTTTTGAATTATCTGGCGGCGTTGGACGCATTTGATATCGGCATCGGGAGGAAACCATGACACATTTCCTAGTGATGTTGTTGTTTGCCGTGCTTGTCGCTATCGTTTTTGGCGTCCTTGGGAAGGATACGCCCAAAGAGCGCGTTGTTTATGGTGCAAAGGTGTTTGCCGAATTCACGTTGATCGGCCTTGCAATTGCCTGGGTTTTATACTTTTTACCGTTTTAACGATGGGTTGAAACGCCCTGCAGATTTCCTGTAAATGTTCGAATGCAATTAGTTCAAACGGACGGTGTGGTCCTGAAGACCCATAATCTGGCGGAAGCAGACAGGATCATCGTAATTTTTACTCGTCATTCGGGCTTAATCCGTGGTGTGGCACACGGTGCCAGGCGACTGAGAAGCAAGTTTGGAGGCTCGTTGGAGCCGTTTACGCTGATCGCGCTTTCCTTTTCGGAGAAAGAGGGCCGAGACCTCGTTACGCTTACCTCTACTGACATCAAACACTCGTTGTTTGGTCTGCCCTACCGTCAGGAGCTACTCCCCACATTTGCGTATATGGCAAATCTCTTCGAAAAATTTGCTCCACCGCACGAACCTAATGAACGATTATTTCGATTACTTGTAGCTGTAGCCGAGGCACTCGGGAACTCGGAATGTGATCTCGATGCTATTAAGAGATATTTTGAAATCTGGCTTTTGAAGCTCTCGGGATTTCTCCCTGATTTGAAACATTGCTTTCACTGTAATTTATCTCTTGGAAACAGCGGTCAAATTTATCAGGATCCTGAACTCCGATTCCTTTGCTCAAGCTGTAGTGGAGGAAGGGGATTGCGGGTTTCAGCAAAAGCTTTCCTATTGGCATGCGACGCCTTAAATTTTCCCCCTGCCGAGTTTGCCGAGCACTTCGCCGACGTTGATCGAAATTCACGAGATGATCTGACGGGTCTGAACAAACGATACATCGAGCGGGTATTAGAATTGGATTCCGGAACCCTCCGGGCAGCTTTTTAAAAGGGAAGACGATCTGGGAAATGGCGCGAAAATTCAAGTTAAAAGGGACTCGCCTTCTTCAGAGGTACTTACTCAGTGCCGTCCTGCCTTATACCCTGCTTTCTTTCCTGCTTCTCACCGCACTGCTTTTTGCCCAGCAAAGCAGTCGATTTGCTGAGATACTGGTATCTGCCAGAGTGCCGCTATCGCTCCTTGCCGACTTCAGCGCTGCGCTGATCCCCAGCGTCGTTGTATTCACTCTTCCGATGGCTGTACTTGCCGGCACCGTTATTGGGTTCAGCCGTCTAGGTAGCGACAGTGAAATGGTTGCGATCCGAAACTCAGGAGTTAGCACCTGGAGTCTCTTGTGGCCGCTATTGCTGTTGGGATTGGTCGCGAGTGCGTTGGCCGGTTATATCAACTTCCAGGTCGCCCCACAGTCCGCCAGTTTGATTCGACAGGCTGGGTTGGAAGCTGCCTTGACGAAGCTTAATTCTCCCATAGACCCGCGGTCGTTCAGCGTTGATATACCTGGTTACGTGATCTACGTTCGAGACGGCGATAAGATCAAGGGGGAATGGGGCCGAATCTTTATCTATAATAAGAAGAAGGACGGAAGTACCTGGGTTTTTACAGCAAAAAGAGGCCGCTTGGACACTACGGGAGATCAATCGGAGTTGGTCTTGTCTGATACTATTGCAACACAGCTACCCGCGTCTGATAACGCTGACCCCAAACAATCTTACATTGTTGAGCATACCGACAATTTCCGCGTTAGTTTCGATACAGGACGTAAACCGCTCATGGACAAACTCCATGAACAGGGAGACGATTTAGACGAGGCGAGCTTCTTCCAACTCATTAAAATCGTAAGAAGCGGGTCTCCTCCTGAAGTTCACGAGGCAGTCGCATATCTTCACAAACGAATGGCTCTTTCTTTAGCGCCTTTTTTGTTTTGCCTGCTTGGGACGGCAATTGGCCTTCGCGTTCGCAAGGGGGGCAGGGCACTGGGAATATTCCTCTCGATTGCCTTGATGCTTGGATACTATCTGCTTTCGCTAATTGGCGAACAGACTGCCCGGGCAGGAACTGTCTCTCAGTTTGTGGGTTCGTGGTTGGCAACCGCCGTGACATTGGTCGGCAGCCTGGTCCTCTTATGGGTACCGCCGGCTCGACGTCTGCCGTCATTTAACCTACGCGGCCTGTTTCGACGATCAAAGGAAAAGAAATCTACCAGTCAACCAACGGCCTCTTCAAATTTTTTTCTCACTGGTTTTCCAAGTTTGCTCGATTCGGGGGTACTGAAGTCACTTTTCGCGACTTTTGCAGTTTCAGTTGTGGCCCTGGTCGGGATTTTCCTGATTTTCACGCTCTTCGAACTCTGGAGGTACATCGCGGCAACAAAGTCGGGTGTCACACTAATAACCCAATATCTTTTCTTTCTGTTGCCTTTTGTTGTTGTCCAGATCACACCAGCAGCGATACTGATCGCCGCCTTATCCACATATGCCTTGATGGCCCGTCGAAGCGAAAACATCGCGTGGTGGGCATCAGGCCAGAGTGTTTACAGGCTCTTCGCACCAGGAGTTCTATTTGCAATTGCAGTGGGATTTGGAATCTGGTATTTGCAGGAATCCATATTGCCAATGTCTAATATGCGGCAGGATTCACTCCGGTCCCAGCTCAAAAACCCCGGTCTCCCGAGAATGGTTACGAACACTGGCAGGCAGTGGCTTGCGTCGTCTGATTCCCAGCGTCTTTACGCCTTCGACTATATCGATCAGCCCAACACCGTTCATTCTTTTTCAGTTTTCCAATTTGACGACTCAGGAACTCATCTCTCGCGAATCCTAAGGGCCGAAAACGCACAATGGAACGAAAAAGGCGACATCGATCTCCAAAATGCCGAGGTGTTCACTTTTAAATCTGCACTGTTGGAACACGAGCGAAGCCCGCATTTTCAATTCGAGAATGCGGAAAGATTCGAACTCTTTAAGCCCGCTATTGATAAGCCCTCGCAGCTTAATTCACAACAATTAAGCGCTTATATTAAGCTCAATAGGCAACGAGGTGCAGCCGTGGCTGCTCTCGTTGTTGCCCTGTATCGAAAATACGCCGAACCGTTTGGCGCCGTGGTAATGATGATGATCGGGGCGCCATTGGCGCTCTCGTTCGGACGAAAGAATGTCGTGGCCGGACTGTGTGTTTCAATCCTGGTTGGAGTTGCGTTTTGGGGAACCTCCGGCGGGTTTCAACAACTGGGAGCATTTGGGATGCTTCCCGGTGCTGTCGCAGCGATTGGACCATTTGTTATTTTTGGTTCAGTCGGCCTCTATCTTCTCTCACGGACAAGAACATAAAAAGGGCGACCAATATTGGCCGCCCCTTGTGTTCAACATAGTTCAGGTAAAACCTTAGGTTCCCGTTTCCCAGCTGTTAATATATTCAATCTGCTCTGATGTCAAAGTGTCGATTGAAATGCCAAGAGCTTTCAGTTTTAGACTGGCAATCTCGGTATCGACCTCAACAGGTAAGGTGTGAACCCCAGGCGCCAGTTTTCCCTGGTTCTTTAGCAGGAATTCCACTGACAGAGCCTGATTAGCAAAACTCATATCCATTACGCTTGCAGGGTGACCTTCAGCGGCAGCAAGGTTGATCAGTCGACCTTCACCCAACACAATTACTCGGCTTCCCGTTTGCTTGACACGATATTCCTGTACAAATGGCCTGAGTTCAGTAACCTCCTCCGAAAGATCACGTAAAGCAACCAGGTTTAACTCAAGATCGAAATGGCCCGAATTACAAACAATCGCTCCGTCTTTCATTACCGCAAAATGCTGTTCATCAATAACGTGACGATTGCCAGTGACGGTAACAAAGATATCTCCGATCTTTGCCGCCTCGGACATCGGCATAACTCTGAATCCATCCATTACCGCTTCGACCGCTTTAATCGGGTCAATTTCAGCGACAATTACATTGGACCCCATTCCTCTGGCTCGCAGGGCGACGCCTTTTCCGCACCAGCCATACCCGACTACAACAAGGTTTCGGCCAGCCAGCAGAATGTTGGTGGCTCGGATAATACCGTCGAGCGTCGATTGGCCAGTGCCATAACGGTTGTCAAAAAAGTGCTTGGTCTGGGCATTATTAACGGCCATTGCCGGAAATGTTAAAACACCTGCCGCTTCCATCGCTTTCAGCCTTACGATGCCGGTCGTAGTCTCTTCCGTTGAGCCAATAATGTCGCCAAGTTGAGACTGTCGCTCCTTCAGCAGCGTTGCAACCACATCGGACCCATCATCGATTATGATCTGTGGTTTAAAATCCAGAGCAGTTCTAACGTGGGTATTGTAGGTATCTGTGCTTTCTCCTTTGATCGCAAAGACCGAGACGTTCCAGTCCGCAACCAGGGATGCCGCAACGTCGTCCTGTGTGGAAAGGGGATTAGAAGC
>WNFR01001069.1_pt1 | contig 48974 bp, 43 predicted proteins | sample 5400221 | NCBI WGS metagenome assembly WNFR01 (sample SAMN13153357, study PRJNA577476) | soil metagenome | isolation source: 40 cm soil under Madrone tree | place: USA:California | collected 2016-06-14 | reverse complement strand
CAGCGCAGTCATCGCGCCCTGGCCCATTTCGGATTTGCCGAGAATGAGCGTCACGCGATTGTCCGGCGTGATGCGCACCCACGCATTCAGCGGATTCGCCGGCTTTTCTTCCTGGTCGTCCTCGTCTGTGGCGTAAGCGCTCCCCGGAACATGAAAGGCAATTACCAGCGCCGCGCTTCCCGCGGCTCCAGTCTTCAGAAATTCACGGCGATTCAGAACGGGCATAGCAGTCATGACGCACCTCGATTTTCGTTTCGACAGGAAGCCTGAAGGTTAGACGGATTAGGCCTTGCTTGCGGAAGCAGCCGCGGCGCGATGAATAGCTTTGCGGATACGTTGGTAGGTGCCACAGCGGCAAATGTTGCCGCTCATAAAATCGTCGATATCGGCATCCGTCGGATTGGGCTTCTTGGCGAGCAGCGCCACCGCCGACATGATCTGTCCCGACTGGCAATAGCCGCACTGAGGGACGTCTTCCGCAATCCACGCTTGCTGGACAGGATGGCTGCCATCGGCGGACAAGCCCTCGATTGTGGTGACTTTCTTCCCCGCCACGCTGGAGATCGCCGTCTGACAAGAACGCGCCGCCTCTCCATTGATGTGCACGGTACACGCCCCGCACAAACCCGCACCACACCCAAATTTCGTACCCGTCTTATCGAGCGTGTCGCGGAGCACCCAGAGCAGCGGCATATCCGGGCTGACGTCGACAGTCTGGGACTTTCCGTTGAGCGTGAAGGTGGTAGCCATACGTCCTCCTAGGGTAGAGGCATATCCTACAACAAGTTCGTCCCGCGGGTAAAAAGGCGCGGACTTCGCCCGACCGGGGACACGGTCGCACTACGAAGACTCGGTTGGGAAGACACCTGGTTCAGACGTCGCGGCGCGGCCTATGTGAGCAGACTCAGTTCAGGCCGGGGCCATTGTGCGCGGAACTTCCGGTTCGACGCCGCGCCAGCCGACCGGACGGCCGCTGACGGCTTCTTTCACGGAGCGGAAGAGCACCACGTACATAAGTTGCCGGTAATAGAAACGTTGCAAAAGCACCGGGACGAGCAAGGTCCAGTCTTCTTTCCTCTCCAGCGCGAACGCAAGGACGCACGTCAGCATATCGATCAGCAGGAACCCGAGGAAGAAGAAAACGGAGCGTTCGAGGTCGGAGGTCGCAGTGGCCGAGAGCAGCGGAAGCCGCACGATGTGATACTGCGCAAGGCCCCAGGCAACGACCGAGCCCAGAAAGAGCAGGTCAATAATGGGAGAAACCAGCGGCAGCAAGAGCTGGAACACGAAAATATTCGGCAGCGCCACTAAACCGAGTGTGCCGTACTTGGGCCGAAATAAAGTGTCGCTGTGCTTCCAGAACGATTGCAGCGTGCCAAAGGTCCAACGGAACCTCTGGCGAATCAACACGGCTGGAGTTTCTGGCGCTTCGGTCCAGGCGATGGCTTCTTCTTCGTAGTCGATGTGCCAACCGAGGCGGCGGATAGCGATGGTGAGGTCCGCGTCTTCGGCCACAGTGTCCGCGGTGATGCCTCCGGCGGCTTCAATGGCTTTTTTGCGCCACGCGCCCAGCGCACCAGGGACGACGGTGATGCAGTTGAGCAAGTCGAAAGCGCGCTTCTCCATATTTTGGCTGGTGATATATTCCAGGGCTTGCCAGCGCGTCAACCAGCGCGAGCGGTTGCCCACTTTCACATTGCCGGCGACGGCGCCCACTTTTTCGTCGGAGAAATGGCGCAACAGCTTGCGGATGGCGTCGGGCTCGATTTCCGTGTCCGCGTCGATTGTGACGACGATTTCCGTTTGCGCTTCGCCGAGCGCGCGGCTGAGGGCCGCGGCCTTGCCGCGATTGACCTGGTGAATGATGCGTACGCGCGAATCCTGCCCAAAATTACCGTCGAGCAATTCGCCGGTGCGGTCGCTCGAGCCATCGTTCACCACGATTACGCGCAAGTCGTTCAGGTCCGAAGCGAGCACGGATTTCACGGTCTGCACAATTACCGTTTCTTCGTTGTGCGCGGGAATCAACACGGTAACGCCGGGCGTCGGGTTGGGCATGACAAGCCGATCCGGCCGAAATTTTTCAATCAGGGCCAGGATGCCGATAATCAGCGCGCGCCCGCTGACCATCACGATACCCACAATAAAGACCGTGGCAATGCTGAGGCGGAACCAGTGCCATATTCCGAAAATGAATCCGTCCGCGCGCGCTTCGAGCTTTTCCTCCGTGGACAGCGGCATCATCACTTCGGCGCGTTTCTTGCCGATCAGATCCGGTACGGACACGAACTGGTAGCCCTCTTCGCGCAGCCGATCGATGAGCTTGGGCAAAGCAGCGACAGTGTTGGCGCGCTCGCCACCTCCATCGTGAAGCAGAACAATGTTGCCCATGGACGCCTGGCGCAGAACGTTGTCGACGATTTCCTGCTCGGGAATCTGTTTGCCGTCCACCTGACGCCAATCGTGAGCGTCAATTTTCTGCCCGACAATCAGGTAGCCCATGTCCTGCGCAAGAGGAAGTTGCGCTACTTCTTCCGCATATTCGGGCTGGTGATCGATGCCGTAGGGCGGACGGAACAAAATCGACTTGACGCCGAGGATGCTCTCGATGAGCCGCTGGGTCAGATTCAGCTGCCAATGCAGTTCGGTTTTCGAGATGTCGTCAAAGCTGGGATGCGTGTAAGTGTGGTTGCCGATCTCGTGGCCTTCCGCGTATTCGCGCTTCACAATTTGCGGCCACTGGCTGGCGTCCACGCCGATTACGAAAAATGTGGCCGGCACCTTTTTCTCTTTCAGGATATCGAGAATTTTCGGCGTCCAGCGAATATCGGGGCCGTCATCGAAGGTCAGCGCAATCTTGTTGTCCGCCGCGCCGATCTGATCGATGTTGTAGGAGAGCGGATAGGCCACGTATTTTTCGCTGGTGAAAATATCGCTCTGCCGATCGTAAGAAAAGCTGCGTTGGCCGCTCTTGGGCGTATCGGTGAAATGCCAGACGTCGCCGTCGCCCTCGAGAATCAAGTCCGGGCCAGGCGGAATATCTATGATCTTCGCGCGCACAGCGTCATCCGGGCGCGGTGAATCCCATACCGGCCAAATCGAGCTGTCCGAGGAGCCCATGCGCCACAGCGCCGTGCCCTGCACACCCAAACGCTCGCTGGCGCGCAACTCGTTGTAAGCAGTTACGGCGTCGAGCATCCAGACCTGATGCGTGTGATCGTGCTCGTCCGAATACGAGTAATGCGGATTCATTGATGCGGGGTCGAACTCAACGTCGGTCTCGGATTCAAAAGCGCGCAGCAGCGCCTCTTGCACGCTCATCTCTTTGGCGGCTTCGTGAAATTTTTTGGGCGCCTCGGACCAGTCGTACGCATAGTTGGCGATGCCCACAACGAGTTTTTGGGCCGGCACCTGCTCCAGAACCTGGCGCAGATTCTCCACGAACCAGTCCTGCGCGGCCACTGGGCCTGGGGGCGAGGTCAGCCAGTGCTGGTCGTAGTTCATCAGCACGATGGCGTCGCACTCTTTGCCGAAGAATTTGTAATCGTAAGCGTCATCACGCGCCGGGAGCGCGATCATCAATTTCAATCCGACGGAGTGCAGCGCGGGACCGAGCTCGGCCGCAAATTCGCGGAAGTGCGGCTGCGTCGCGTCGGGGACTTCCTCGAAGTCGACGACCACGCCGGCCTGGTGGGATCCGACAGTGTAATCGACGACGTCGCGAACCAGGCTCTGCCGCGCGGTTTTATTGCCGAGCATCGCGGCCATTTCCTTGATCCGCCAGACCTGGCCATCGTAGTTGTCGAGCAAGCCCATCACCGGGAGCTCCACATTGGCGGACTTCATCCAGCGATGCAGCTTGTCGTCCTTCAAGAGAGCAATCGCTTGCGTGGGGCTCGCTTTCACGGTCTGATAGCGTTCATAGTCGACAATGGTCAGTGCGCCATCGGGCGTCACGGCGTGGAGTTCATCGGGGATAAGGACGTCGATATCTTTGTAATGCTTCTTCAGCGAAGCGAAGCTCGAAGCGTCCCAACTCACATAAAACGCGGCGCGCAGAGGATCGTAACTGGCCGGCACGGTGCCGATATTCGAGATGCGGCGGTGGCGCCCTTCCCGAGCAGGAACTTTCTTGCTCTTGATCTTCAAGGCGCGATACGCCGGTCGCGTGTCCGGCAGCAGTCCGGCGGGAAGCTCCACGCTGACCGCGATAGTCACGAAAAAATAGGCCAGCAGCAGCGTCAGCAGCACCCCAGAAATTTCAAGGATGCGGCGAGTGCGGCGCCACCGGACGCGCTCCGCGTCATAAAATATAGGTCGGCGTTCCTTCATGAACAATTTCAGCCAGGCGGCAAAGCAGGTCTGGGCACCCGTGCCAGGCTGTGGCTATCTCCTCGACTCTGTGTGCGCTATTGCCCTGCGCTCTATTGTAAGATGCGACTTATCGATGAAGCGAATTTTCTCTAGCAGTGTTGCTGCGCTGGCAGCCGGAGTTTGTCTCCGGCTTTTTTTCGCCCTCAAGCACCCCGCGAATTCCGGCGACACGGTCTTGTACGAACAGATCGCCGCCAACTGGCTGCGCCATCACATCTACGCGATGGATGTCCAGGGTCAGGTTACCGCCGTGGACATGCGCATGCCCGGATATCCCGCATTCTTGGCGCTGATCTACGCTCTCAGCGGGCGCGTAGGCGAAGCCGCGCGGCGGTGGGTAATGCTCGGGCAGGTCGTGGTGGACCTCTTGACTTGCTCGCTGATTGCCGGGCTCGCGGCTTTACTTGCGCTGATCGCGAATAGCCGCGCCCGCCCGCAGCGCGCATTCGTTACCGGCCTATGGCTTGCCGCGCTCTGTCCCTTCACCGCAAATTATGTGGCGGTGCCCCTGACGGAAGTCTTTGCCATGCTTTTCACGACCGCGGCATTGTTGCCGCTCTGTCTGCTCGTTACCCGCGCGGAAAATCGCGGCTGGCGGCTGGTCGAAAAACACTGGATTTTCGGCAACGACTATTTGCACCTGGCGGCCTACGCTTCGCTGCTGATTGGCCTGTGCACTCTGTTTCGGCCGGAGGCGCCGCTGCTTCTGCCGGCCGCCGGGCTAGTGCTCGGGGCAATTCTCATTCGGCAGCATGAGAGCGTGCGTTGGCTGGAAACTATGGCGATTATGGCCGTGCTCTGCGCCGTTCCACTCGTGCCCTGGACGATTCGCAACGCCGTCACACTCCACGAATTTCAGCCTCTCGCCCCCAAAAATTCCAATCTTCCGGGCGAGCTGGTCCCTTACGGCTTCATGAGCTGGGAAAAGACGTGGCTCTATCGCTTTCGCGACGTCTATCTCGTCCCGTGGAAGCTCAACGAAGAAACCATCGATGTAAACGACATTCCGTCGCGCGCCTTCGACACGCCCGCCGAAAAAGAGCGCGCCGCCATGATTCTCGAACAATACAACGACGACCTGACGCTCACGCCAGAGGAAGACGCCGCTTTCGCGCAGCTCGCCCGCGAACGGACCGCGCGCCATCCGCTGCGCACATATCTCTGGCTGCCCGCGGCTCGCGCCGTGACGCTATGGTTCACGCCGCGCATCGAGCTGCTCCCGTTCTCCGGCGCGGTCTTCCCGCTGGCGCAATCCTGGGAAGACGATCGCATCGATCAATCCGTCACCGTTGGCTTGTTCCTGCTTAACATTGCCTACATCGCATTCGCGCTTTGGGGAGCGGTACGCTTGTGGGGGCGAGCGCCTGAGGCACGCGCGGCGATCGCGCTGCTCGCGGCGTTCATTTTGTTGCGCACCGCTTTTCTGACTACGCTCGAAACGCCGGAGCCACGTTATGTGCTGGTGTGTTATCCGGCACTGCTGGCATTGGCCGCGCAGGTTTTTGCGGGGAGCACGCCTGCGGACTACCCTTCCACCGGTTCGGGGTGAATGGTGACGCGGTGAATCTGCGGGAAACGCTCCTTGACGCGGTCCTCCAGCGTCGCGGTCACGTCATGAATCTGCGTGATCGGCAGCGTGCCCTTCATTGTGCAGTGGCAGGAAACTAAAATGTGGTGCTCAACCTGGCGCGTGCGCACATCGTGACAGTTCACCAGTTCATCGAACTCCGCGGGCAGGCTGTTTAGGAACTCCTCCACCGAACGCGAAAGCTGCTTCATCTCGCCGCCGCCGGCGTCTGGGGTCGCGATGTGCCTTCCGAGCGGCTCAATATGAATATTCACATCGATGGGACCGTCGCGCAGCTCGCGGATTCCTTCTTCCAGCTTGGTAGCTTGCCGGTGCGCGTCGCGCAAACTTAGATTCTCATCGACCTCGAGGTGCAATTCGACGAAAAGCTTGTTTTGCTGCTGCAGTGCGCTCAGGTCATGAATTCCCAATCCCATGCGCTGGGCTACCGCGCGAATGGCTTCAAACAAGTGTTCGCCCTGCGGCGCGCGTGGTTCCGCGTGCACCATCACATCGGAAGGCACGATCTCTCCAACGCGCTTCTCGATGGCGTCGCTGAGCGCATGCACCTGCTCGAGGCTCGCGGTGCGCGCCACGCTCACGGTGGCATCCACGAAGTGGCGATTACCGGCGCGCCGCACGCGCACGCGGTCGACGTCCAGGACGCCGTCCATGCGCGCAATGGCGCGAGCAATCTCTTGCTGCAATCCTTCCGGCGCGGCATCAAGCAGCGCGTCGATCGTACGGCGGCCAAGTTGCGAGCCGACCCACAGGATCACGGCCGCTACGGCCAAGGCGGCAAGCGCGTCGGCATAAACCAAATAGGGCACGTTCCAGGTTTCACCGGCCCACACCAGACCCACGCCGGCGATGACGACGGTCGTGCTCCAAACATCGGTCGAAAAATGCAGCGCGTCGGCCTCCAGCGCCTCGCTGGAGAATTTTCTCGCCACATGCAACAGCGCCCGGGCGCGCGTCAGGTCAATGCCGAGAGCGCAGAGCAGGATCACGATGGCGGTGATGCTCGGCTCGATATGCACGGTGCGAAAGAAAAGGCGGCTAAACGCTTCGTAAATAATGTACAGCGCCGTGAGCAAAAGCAGCCCGGTCTCGACGAACGCGGAAAAGTTCTCGAATTTTCCGTGGCCATAGGGATGCTTTTCGTCCGCGGGCCGGTCGGACATCCGCACGGAGAGAAACGTGATAATGGCGGCGACCAGGTCCAAGCCGGAGTGCAGGGCTTCCGACAGCACGCCCAAGCTGCCGGTGCGCAGCACCAAAAAAGTCTTGAGAGAAAGCAGCACCACCGCCGAGGCGACGCTCAGCAGCGCCGCGCGCTTCTTTTCCTTCGCTTCCTCGACAATGGGTGCGGTCCTCACGGTGCGCTTAGACTACCGCAGTCCACTCCCTTTCGCTCACACTCTGCAGGCATCGGCGGAAAGCTTCCAAGGATGAATATCCGGGCGCTTCGGGTAAGCCGGCGCGGCCGTTCTGTAGTTAGTGATATTGGGTTGTTGGGAGAGCGCACCGGGTCAGGCATTGGCGAATGCCGAATCACGCGCTGCACTCCCGCCACATTCGATTAGCGGCTGCAATTTACTTATTTCGCGGCGCTCAGCGGCGGTGCTGGCAACAGAGGCAGCCGTTTCGGCTCACCCCTCGCGCCGCGCACTTCCAACTCTTCAAAAAGCAGCGACGGAGCGACGACCGAAGCGGGCAGACCGCCTTGCGCTGATCCGAATGCGCCGAGCGCGGTGCCTGCGAAACCGTCAATCTGGCTCTGCATGTAGTTGTATACGAAATTGTCGTTGCCGATGCCCGCGAGATTGCGCAAAGAGCGCGAATTCAACCCGATGATGCGCGCTCCTCGAACAATCTCTTCGCGGCCATCCTGCGGATAGACTCTGTACACCACCAGCGGCAAGCGGTCTCCGGTTCCCGCGCCACCGCCGAAGCTCGCCAGGAGTTCCGAAAAGTCCTCCTGGTGCAGGAGACTCAGCGCCGGATTGTCCATCTCTCGCACGATCAGGCAGTAGTCCAGCTTTTCGGAGCGGCATTCATCCAGGAATTTGTTTTTCAGCTCCGCCGCGGAGACAGTTTCGGAGGCGTTGAAAAAGAGATTGCTCATAGTGGGCTTGGCATCGCCCAGAAAGCCGGAACGCCCGTGGCCGTTGGAACTGTCCGAATCCGGACCGGGACGGCGTGACATCAGGAGTTCCTTCAAATTGCCCTTGTCCACCACGGTGACCTTCTGCGCGCGAACGCCTTCGTCGTCCACCGAATATCCGCCAAGCAGCGGCGCGCCATGGAAATCCTTGGCGCCAGGATCATCGATGAGGCTTACGGTCGGCGGCAGCACGCGCGAACCCATTCGGCCAGTCCAATCGCTTTTGCCGCCGAGACCGCTCAGCATTTGCTCGACTACGGGCTGAAATGCAAGCGGCGGCCGCGAACCATTCATCGCGGGACCGAATACCTGTGCAAGAAGTGGCGCCGCGGCGCGCGCTTCAAAGAGCACCGGTCCGGTGTAATCCTGCGCGGAAGGCGCCGAACGCAGTGCCATCAACTCGCTGGCCGCGACGTTCAGACCCTTGCGCACCGCGTCGACACTTGGCAAATCGGCGGGCTTTGGCGCGTACGAAGCGTAGAGGTGGCTCAGCGGCATGCCGTCGCTGGCCAGCGTGTTCATTCCCCCTTCAACGGCCGCATAGGTCCGGTTGGTGCGTATTTCGGTGCCTTCGCTGGTCAGCAGATATTCGGTGGCGTACACCAAGTAGTAGGTGACGCGCGATTCGTTAATATCCGGGAACAAACGCAGCGCGGCGGAGGACTGGCGCGCTTCCTGCTCCCAATTGCGATTGCCCCAGTCGGGAGTGAGGAGCGGCTCGATGTGCTGTATCGCCTCGGCCTTGGAGAAATCGTCGATATTCGATTGCCGCGCCAGGCTGCTCAGATAAGCCTGCTTGCGCGAGTATGTTTCCACGGCTTGCTTAAACGCCTGATCCGTGGCGATCCACAGGTCCTGGCGGAGCGAATCGTAATCGCGGTCGATGCCCACCGAGCCCTGCGACCCGATGAAGCCGCGGAAGCTCTCATCACCAATGAAGTTGGAGCTGTCCAGCTTGTAGTTCCCGACGCGCGCTTCCACATTCATGAAGCGGTTGCGCCCGTGCGTGGTGGTTAGCAGCGTGCCGAATTCCGCCACGATCTCTCTGACATCGAGATCGAGCAAGCGGTATTCGACGTAGTAAGGTCGCACCGGCTGCTGTGTGCCCGGAATGTTCAATTCCAAGCGCGTCTTCGATCGCGCCATTTCGTCGCGCATCGCGCGCAGCGTTTGGTCGTTATCCTGCGGCGCCTGTGCCGCGCGAGCGCCGGCACTCAGAGTCGAAACGCAGCTCAGCAAAATCGCAGCGAAGGCAAATCCTTTCAAAATTCCCACGCGGCTCATTGCTGGCCTCCGGTCTTGACGATGTCATGCGCGGGCGCCGGCAAAATGGGCGGCCGGTCCGTGGAGCTTTCCTTCTTTTGCACTTCCAGTTCGGAGGTCAAAATCGCGGGCGACGCCGCCGAAACCGGCACGGAGCCTGATTCAGCCCCGCAATAGCCGTTGAAAACTTCCTGCTTGTCACCGGTAGCCACGATCTTCGTCAATGCGGCGAGCGGCGTTCCGACGATGTCCACACCGCGCACCAATTCGTCGGGCCGGCCATCCGCGTAGACCTTGTAGACGACGAGCGGCAGCACTTGAAACGCCTGCGGCTGTCCGCGGCCGGTGAACGTGAATCCGCCGGCGATGTCGTCAATCAACAACCCGAATTGCTTGTTCTGTTGCTTAATCAGCTCGATCAGCTTCGCGCGAAGCTGCGCGTCGGTCATGGTCTTGCTGCTCTCCACGATCAAGTTGCCTTGCCGCGAAACGGGCGAAGCTCCCAGCTGGCGGCGACCGTGACCGTTGGAATGCGGGAAGCCCACCAGCGGCGAGCGAGACATTTCGAAGTCCTTTAGCACGCCATGGTCCACCAGGACGACGCGGTGCGAGCGTACTCCCTCATCGTCGTATTCGTAGTAGCCGAGCAAATCGTTTGAACCCAGCTTGCGCATCGTCGTGTCGTCCACGATGCTCAGGAATGGCGGCAGAATCTGCTCGCCGACTTTTTTCGCGAAGGTCTGCCCCTCAGCCACGTCCTTCTGCCGATGCCCCTCCGCGCGATGCCCAAAGACTTCATGGAAGAAGACAGCTGCGGCCCGGCCGGTCAGAAGTGCCGGACCCACGGACGGCTCGTTGATGGGCGCAGCAACCAATCCTTCCAGTTCCTTGCGCATTGTCGCTTCGGCGGCATAAACCGCCTTGTCATCCGGCGCATCCGACGGATTCACCCAATCAAAGTTGTAGTAGCGGTTCAGGTCCATGCCGTCCGGAGCTTTGCCCTGAATGAAGAGCTCCAGCCGGTAGCGAATCTGCCCAAATTGCAATTGCGTCCCTTCGGTGGTTACGTGATACGCGTTTTGCGCTTGCGCCGAAAAGGTCACAATCGAATTAATCACAGCCGGTGAATCACGAAAGGCCTTGGTGTAAGCGCGCACTTTTTCTTCCCAGGGTTTGCGCTCGAGCGTGAAGGAGCTTTCCGGACCGATGTAGGTGTGGGGCTGCTCGTGCGTAAAATCCGGCGCCCGCCCCTCCGCGGTTTCCACCTTCACTTCGCGGCCGGTCTTGATCTTGATGAGCCATTCCGCGGCCGATTTGTATTGCTTGTCCGTCTCCAGCCAGATGTTGCGGCGCAAGACTTCCTGATCGTTATCGATCGGCACGCCGGTCCCTGGGCCGCCATTCTGCGCCTGCCGCTCGCCAATCTTGTGTGTGTTATCCAGATCGTAGCTACCGGTTCGGACCGCGACTTCCAGCCAGCGGTTGCGGTTCTCGCTGCTGGAAAGCAACGCTCCGTTGGAGCCGGAAACCTCCGCGCGCTGCGAGTCTGTAATCGTGTAGCCGATGTAATACGCCGGTGGATCCTGGGTGCTGAGTGTCTTGAACGAGCGGTCCAGCTCCTGCTGCATCACGGCCAGCAACGGAGAGCGCTTTGCTTGCGGCGCATCGGGAGCGGGAGGCGTGGCCGCCGCTGCCGGGCTTTTCAGCGCTCCCGCGATCGCGAACGAAACTAATACGCCAGCAATTATGCCAACGCGACTGCGAGCAAATGTGTTCAAGGAATCCTCACTCCGAATTGGACGGGGCTGCGAACTATTGAGTGTACGCCAGATAAGGAAGGCTGCACAAACGCCCTTGCCGTCTTCGATACCACAGGGGATTGGACGGGAAAATACGCGCCAACGTTGCACTTCCGTGCCTTAAATCCCGGAGCATTTTGGTCAGCGTCAGACCCAAGGGCGAAGCGGAGCTGGCGGGAAACGCGAGTTTATGCGCCTCTTACAGGAGTCAGCAGGCCGTAATGAAAGACGGCGGCCGCCATATCGTCGTATTGTTCCCGGCCCAGGGTAAAGGCCTCCACAGTCGCGAATATGCGTCTTAGCAGTTCCCGGGGCGGAGTCCGCAAGGCATTCTCGCAAAGGCTTTTCAGCCGCAAAACCCCGAAGGACTCGTCCTCGATATTGAAGGCCTCGGTGATGCCGTCCGTGCAAAACAAGACAGAGTCGCCGGGTTGCAATGTCAGGGTCAACATATCGTACTGCGCCTCTGAAAATAGTCCTGCAGGAAGCCCTGGAATTTCCAGGATGCGGCAACCTTGCGCCGAGAGATGGAACGGTCCTGGCATGCCTGCGCTGGTAACACGCATCTCCGCGGTGCGCGGATCGAAAACAGCGTATTGCGCGGCGCTATGGCGGCGGGGGACGCCCTGAACCAGCAATCTGCGATTCAGGGTGGACAGCACGGCACACGGCGATTGGCCCGTTTTGTGAACGCCTCGCAGGGTCCCCACAGCTAATGCGGCATACATTGCCGCCGCCAAGCCCTTTCCCGATACGTCGCCGAGGTACAGCCCGATACTCCCATCGGACATCTCGAAATAATCCAGGAAATCGCCGCCTACCGCGGTGACCGGCTGGAACGCGTGCGAGATCCTGACGGCGCCGACGCGTAACGGCTCGGCAGGCATCATTACGCTTTGAATCGCGCGCGCTTCTTCCAACTCTTCTTCGCGAAGCTTCTCTATGGCGAGTTCCGGAAGGGTTACGGTCATCTCGGGCGCTTCGGAAAAATGGAAAATACACCGAGAAAGGGGGTTCGGCGGCAGGTATGAGTCTAGCAAACTCCTCATTTAGCGGCCGAACAAAGTTGCCTGTTGTTTCCTTCCGCACGCCCCTTGACGCCGCTGTTGCAGTCGCTTCCGTGAGGTTTCACAATTTCCAGTATGAAGATTTTTGCCTCTTTGCTGGTCACGACCGGCTTGCTCTTTGGCATCTACTTTCTGTACTTGAAGAAGATGCCCACCGCGGCCGAGGGCACAGTCGCCACGCAGGCAATCAGCCTCACCGGCGTGAAGATGGATCTTTTGCAAATCGCCAGGGCCGAGCACAACAGCATTGGTGTTGACGGCCATTGCATGAGCATGGATGAACTCCTCGCTTCCGGCTCGATGAGCTTGTCCCGGCCCGAGCGCGACGGCTACACGTACACCGTGGAGTGCTCTGGCAACGATTTCACGGTCACCGCGCGCCACCCTCTGGCTCCCGCAGGTGCTGGATTCCGTTACCCGACCATGATGATCGACCAATCCATGGAAGCGCGCGAAGTCGAGTAGGCAGCGTTAACGCGGTCCTGCCGGCTGGCCCTAAGGCCTACTAACGTGACAGTTTCCAATCAGCGACTTCCGGCAGTGACTGATCATATTAAGCGGTGGGGATTGTGATGAAGCCTTTGACCTTTGCTCTCTGTGTTGTCTCTGCGTGTGGTGGTCTGAGCGCGCAGCAGACTACCTGGCAGCCATCGCCGGGACATACGCAAGTTCCGATATGGCCGGGGAGGGTGCCTGATCCGCAGCCTGTCGCGGGGCCGGAGGCAGTTGAGACGTCGGGGAAAGATGGGCGGGTGGCCGGCAGGCCGGTGGTCGGGGTGTCCAACGTGACGCGGCCTACGATGACGGTCTATTCGCCAAACGGGAAGAATACCGGTGTCGCGGTGGTCGTCTTTCCTGGCGGGGGCTATCAGGGTCTGGCCATCGACCTGGAAGGTACGGAGGTCTGCGACTGGCTGACGCCCCACGGGATCACGTGTGTGCTGCTGAAATACCGCGTGACGGATGTCGGGCCGTATCCAAAATCAGGGCCATATCCGGAATCACCGATGGCCCTGGAAGATGCCCAAAGGACAGTGGGTCTGGTGCGCTTCCACGCCGCGGAGTGGCATATCGATCCGCACAAGATTGGAGTGCTTGGGTTTTCGGCAGGGGGGCATTTGTCGGCAGCGATGAGCACGCACTTTGCGAAGCGTTTGTACCCGGCTATCGATGCCGCCGACAAAGAAAGCTGTCGGCCGGATTTTGCGGTGGCGATTTTCCCCGGGCATCTGTCGATTTCCGCGGCGGAATGGGACGCTAAGCAAGGCACCAAAAAGTTTGTGCTTCATTATCCGGCGACTGCCGATAAAGATTTGGGGTTGAATCCCGATCTCCATGTCACCCGCCAGACGCCGCCTACATTTTTGCTGCAGGCGGAGGATGACCACGTGGACAGTGTGAACGACTCGCTGGCTTACTACATTGCGCTGAAGACCGCCGGGGTTCCCGTGGAGATGCATTTGTACGCGCAGGGCGGGCATGCGTTTGGGCTGCGGCGCACGAAGTTTCCGATAACGGCATGGCCTCAGTTGGTGGAGACGTGGCTGGTGACGATAGGGATGATTCCGGAGTGATGTGTATTTGAGGCGAATAGAGCCCTCGTGCGCTCGAAGCATCCAGCGGAAGACTGGCTGAAAAATTGAGATTAAGGCTGAGCGCCGGCCTTAGCTGTTTGCGCCGCCACGGAACTTTTTCCAGACGTCGCGCGTACCTTCATCGACAGCGGTTCCTACAACGATTGGCGCCAGGGGCGCCCCAAAAGAGACAGGAGCGGAAAATGGACGGCACAATTATCGGTCTTGTGGCTGTGATTATGAGCCTGGGCATTCCCCTGGGCGCGATGTACACGTATTACCGCGTACGCAAGTTGCGCACCGAGGAGCGGCTCGCGGCCATCGCCCGCGGCGTCGATGTTCCCTTGGAGCCAGAGCTTTCGCAAGCAGCGCGTTCGCGGCGCTGGGGTATTCTCTTCGTATGCGGCGGGCTTGGTTTCCTGGTGGCCCTCGGACTGATCGCGCAAATCGAGCATGAACCGGACACGTGGAGCGCGGCAGTCCTCGGTATCATTCCCCTTGCCCTTGGGATCGGCTATTTCCTGGACTTCACGCTGATTCGCCGCGACCTGCAAGCCTCCTAGGGGCGCCATCCACCTACAGTGCAACGGAGAAACGGCGGATCAGCATTTCTCTTGGAATGCTGATGCGTATTTCATTTGATCTCCAGTGGCGTAAACAGGTCCCCGTGCTTTATGGCTAACCGGATCGGTCGCGGCGGACCGCTAGCCGGAAGGGTCACTTCGGCCCACAGCTCCCCTCCCTTTGCCTGTTGCCATGGATCGGTTGCGTGCTCAGGGAGAAAGAATAAGACCGGGTCGCTCAAGTTAGTTGTCGGTGTTTGCCCCGGTCGCCGCCACTGAAACATACTGGTTCCCTCTGTGGCTGAAGAGCAGTCCGAAGCCAGCCGACCATTTTCCACGCGAAGTGTTCCTCGCAACACTGGAAATAGCGAAATCGCAACATGTCCACCGTTGGTTGCCTGCGGATGCGGCATACCTGGCAGAGATGCGGGTGCTACTGCGACGTTGTCGCAAACGACCTCCAACTGCAATGCCAGGTATCGTCCGCGAATCGGCAGGTTCGGATCGTACATGGCTGCCTTGGCCCACGCTCGCGGCAACCAGTGACGATCCCACGCGAGCTTCGCGCCGAGGCTCGCCACGATCGCGACCTGTATGGCCCCAAGCAATAATCCCCGCTGCAGCGCATTCATGCTGCACCCCTCTGAACACGCGCTACGAGTTGGCGACGTGTCCGCTCCAGGATCCATCCGCCGAATATGAGCAGCACGCCCATTCCGATCAGGCTGGCCGAACGCCCTAGTTTGTCCATCACATCGGAGAAATAGAAAATGAGGACGGTCAGTGCAAAGCCAGCGACGCCCAAGTTGATCCGCACCCGCTGCCGTTCCAGCAAACCCCAGGCCACCAGTCCGAGCGCTCCCACCCCTGCCCAAAAATAAATTCCCAGGGTATTCCACGCGTATGCGGCCAGTGACTCCGGTCTTGTCCCAGAGTCCACGGGGCCAAATGTTCCAATCAACAAAACCCAAATAGCGGCAACCAAGTTCGTCCATGCCGCGCTCTTGCGTAGCACCAAGGCGAGCGCCAACGGTGCGCCGACCGCAATGGCCCAGCCAATGACCAGAAGGAACGTGGGAGAATGCGAGGGGTGCACCGACCCCCAGGGTTCGTGTCTTTCCACGAAAGCCAAAACACTAAGCGGTAGCAGCAATATTCCCCCGACCCAAACTAACGCCCTGCGGACCGGAGAATCCTCTTCGCTGGTCTTGGCAGTAAAATATGTAATAGCGAGGAGAATGAGTCCTTCCAACAGCAAGCGCCCGCTGACCTGGAAACGCTCGGTGCGTACTCCCCATTCGCCAGCCAGCCACGCAGGCACAAGCAAAGCGAGCAGCGCCGCCTGCGTCCAGTTGCGCAAAAGAAGCCAACCGGCGAGTGCTCCGATTGCCCACAAAAGAATGCCGTTCGGCCAATGTTCCTGAAGATTGAAGATTTGCGCCGCCAGGAAAATCCCGGCGCCTACACATACGGTCCCTATGGTGTAAAACGTTATCGACAGAGCCGGGAAGCGTTCCGACATGAGAGCGCCGGCGACTGGAAACGCCGCCACAAGCAACAGAACCAAACTGAAGCGCCAAGCCGGCGACATTTCATCCCAGTGCGCCGCGACGAACAACAAAACGCCGGCACACAACAAAACACCCCCCAGCGCCAAGGCCAGCAGCACCGGCCAACGCAGGCGTTCACTCGATATTTGCGATTGTTCAAAAGCCCGAATCCGCGCAGCCGTGCCTGCATCTAAAACCCCGGACGAAAGCCAACGCTCCAGCTGTTTCTCCAAGGAAGTAGCCAAGCGATGTCTCCTCTTATATGTGGGTTATATAATGCGTGAAAGTGCCGTGAGCCTAACGCAGACCCGCCACATCTGCAAGAGGCAAGGCGTCGCACGCGAGGATACACAGGGGGTCCGTTTCTGATCCGCGACCAAGACGCCTGCTTCCGCGTAATTCGTCGCGGCCACGTCGTGAAACGCTACGTGAATATTTTCGCGTTTCGCGCGTCCATCTTCGATCAGGACGTTGGTAATTCGCTCGGCAATTTTGCGCTTTTGTTCCGGCGTGCGTCCCTCGACCCACGTAATCTGCACATGCGGCATCGTTTTCCCCCATTAAATCGCAGGGCCGTATTCTATCCCACTCGTTCCGGCTCTTACGTCCGGACTTACCCTGCCAAAGGAATCTATTTAAGAGCGGTGGTAACCGAGGAAGCGTGCGTTCGGTTTGAAGGTTGCGGTGAGATGGCACTGGGCCAGATAACTTCGAGGGCCGTTTCGCGACGGACGAGCATCTTGGGCCGCTTGCTGACGCGAATTGTCAGCGTGTTTTGAGTGTCGGCGCGAAGCTCGCCCAAACCTTCTTTTTCTGTCTGCAGGCTTTTGTCGGCGCGATAAAGCGCCACGCGGAGTTGGTGAGGGCCCGCCGGCAAGAGGCGTTCAAGGCTCATCGGGTCAGCAGCCGCATAGTCGCGAAGACCTGTGGTCAGGAGCAGCTCATGGTCGGCAAAGATGGCGAGTGTGCCGTCACCCACGGTCGTATCGATCTTAATCCGCAGAGCGGCGCGCTGGACAGCGACGGGGACAGGACCCGCCGCGGGTACCAGTAAAGCCAGAGCCGGCACCGTCACATCGGAATGAGCGTCCCGCGTTATGGGTGCGACAGCGCGAGCCATTTGGTTATTGCTATGGATCCGGCTATCGGAGCGCGGTGCCGTCCGGACCCTGTTCGGCGGCACGAGGCGCTTGGCAGTCATAGGAACGGCGGGCACAGGTTGGGCGGGGCGATCGGGTAGCGCAACTTCAGCGTCGGCATAGCCGCGCAAATCCTCTGGCGCTTTCGGGGCAATCAGAGACGCCGGTGCAGGCGGCATATAGAAACGCGAGACAACCGCGCGGCCCGCCGGCACGCTGCCACCTGCCAGCAAAATGACGGACGCAAATGCCCACAAATCGCGGCCTTGAATCGGACGCGACCACCATGAGGCACTGGAAGTGGGCGCTGCCGGGGCGGGCGTGCGGCGCGCCAGCGGGTAGAGTGACGCGGCTAACGCGTCTCCAGACGGATAGCGGTCCTCCGGCTTCTTAGCCAGACAGCGCATGACGATGTGGTCGAGCCCCGAGTGCAGCGCCGGGTTACGCCTCGAGGGCGGGACCGGGTCCGCCGTCAGTATCTGTGCGCAGACAGCAGCCACGGAGCTGCCGTCAAAGGGCGGTACGCCGGTCAGCATCTGGTAAAGAACAATGCCCAGGGAGAACAGGTCGGAGCGTGTGCTGTGCGGCTCACCCAGAATTTGCTCGGGAGCAAGATAAGCCGGCGTGCCCATAATGCGTCCAGAGCCAGAAACTTGAGTGGCAAACCGGGCGATCCCGAAGTCGCTGAGCTTTACCTCGCCGTCTTCGGTGATCATGATGTTGGCGGGCTTAACGTCGCCGTGAATGATGCCGGCGTGATGAGCGCGCCCTAATGCCGTGGCCAAATCAGCGCCCCAGGAGCAGGCGCGCGGCCAGGGAATCGGCGACTCGGCAAGGACCTGCAGCAAAGTCCTCCCGTTCACGTACTCCATGACCAGGTAGGCGATGCCGGTTTCTTCCACGCCAACGTCGAACAGGTTGACGATGGCCGGGTGAGAGAGCTGCCCTACGATCTGTGCCTCGCGCAAAAATTGCTTCTGCTGGGGGGCGGCGCCGAACGAGTGAACGAGCGTCTTGATGGCAACGGTGCGGCCAATGATCTTGTCGCGCGCTTTGTCCACGCGACTAGTGGCACCAAAACCCAGGGGGCCAAGGATTTCGTAACGATCTTTTTGCATGGTCGAGGGCAAACCCGCAGCCCGGTTTTTAACGCCCGGGTTAATCGAAATATTGAAGGAAAAACGGTGGAAAAAGAATGGGCCAAGAGTTCAGGTCCAAAACTGGCCTTTAGTACTACGTCTGAAGGGCTAGATTTTTTGCTGCAAACGCAGGTGTTTGTAAGTTCCAGATAAACAGTAACTTATACCTCACTACCAGAAACTGTCAGACCGCCTCTCTGCGCTCCCCCTCCTGGGGCGTGGCGGAGGTTTTGAAAGAACAGTTCTACGCCGACCGCAGGAGTTGCCCGACCCGCCCGCGAAGCGAAGGCGCTGGCGCCGTCGCAGGAGCCTGTGGCCCGCTATTGCGGCGGGAAAGCGGGTGCAGCCGCTCGGCAAGGGTCTCAGCAGAGGCGCAGCGCTGCGCAGGGTCCTTGGCAAGGCAAGATGCGATCAGTTCATTAAAGGCCACCGGGACCGAGGGGTTGGCGTGCGAGGGCGGCAGCGGCGTCGAGGAAAGAATTCGGGAGCAGATGCCTTGTAGCGAATCGGCGTCGAACGGGCGGTGGCCGGTCACCATTTCATACATGACCACGCCAAGGGAGAAAATGTCAGACCGCGCGTCCTGGGGCTTGCCGAGGATCTGCTCGGGACACCAGTAGGCGGGCGACCCGAGCAGCGGTGTTTCCTTGGAATCGCGGCTCGCCAGACGAGCCATCCCAAAGTCGGTGAGTTTGACCCGGTCGTCCTCAGTGATAAGGATGTTTGCGGGTTTCACGTCCCCATGAATTACGCCTTTTCGGTGCGCGATCGCCAGCGCTGTGGCCACCTCGGCGGCCCAGGCACAGGCTTTTGTGCACGGAATACTGCCCTTTTCGAGCAACTTCTCGAGCGACTGGCCCTGAATGAACTCCATCACCAGATAGGGAGTCTGCGAAGGCTCATCAATCCCCATATCGTGAAGCGCGATCACGGTGGGGTGCGAGATCTGTCCAACGACGCGGGCCTCTTGCACAAAGCGATTACGGGCGTCTCCGCGCGCCAGTTCGGAGGAGAAAAGTTTAATGGCGACCATGCGCGCGATTAGTGGATCGAACGCGCGAGCTACTCGGCTGTTAGCGCCGACACCGATTACTTCCAAAATCTCGTAACGGCCGACCTTTCGGGAATCAGGGTGGACTTGCATGGGGACGTCCTCTCAGCAAACTCTTATCCGCAGGGTAAACGATACAAAAGAGTTCGGGAAAAGAGATGAAGCGGAAGTTTCCAAAAGTGGAGTACGCGCGTACTGGGCCAAATCGCTAAACCGTCAGCGTTGCGCGGGCGAGGCGTGCAGAGGAGCAAAGACTGGATCGGCGGCGAACCTTGCCGGGAATTCGCGGACGTAGGATTGCATTCCGGGATACAAATGGTAGTGAAAGCCGAAGGAATACATTTCGTCGACGGCCTGGTCCGCGGTCCAATTCTGCTGGGCAATACGATAGGCAGCGACCATCACGCCGGAGCGATCTTCTCCATAGTAACAGTGGACGAAAACCCTCTGCTGAGGATCGTCTTTGAAGAGTTTGAGAAATTGCGCCACCTGCGCGTTGGTGGGCGCCGACCAGCCGGGCACAGGAATATCGATAAAACGCATTCCCAGGGATTCGACCTGACGGCGCTCCGCGGCGACGGGTCCACGATTACCCCGCAAATCCACGACGGTGGTGATACCTAATTTTTTCAGCTCGGCGAGGCCTTGCGCGGAGGGCTGCGCCCCGCGGAAGAGCACGTCGCTAATTTTTCCAGCGCGGGGCACGCCGGCAAGTTTTAATTTCTCCGCTGGTGCGCCGAAAGAGGCGCGTGCAATCGCAGACTGCGCGGGAGCGTTGGCAACAACTTGCGCGTGCGAAGGACAAGCGGCGGCGGCGATGAAACACGCGGCCAAAAAAGTTTTGCACAAGCTGAAAAAAACGGGTCTGTTCACCATGAGTTCGATGCCTTAGTGTACTCCGCAGGATGGATGAAACGGATCGAAGGTAAAAGTGTGGTTCATGCAACATGACCACTACAAATAGACGTAGTACGAAAACGTCAACGACATTTAGCGTTTTTCTCTTGATTGACACGGATTAGACAGGAGTTGATACTTCGCTTCGCTGACTTTGACGGAACGTGGCAGCGCCGAGGCTGGTTTTTCGGATTCTTGGGGGAACGACCGGCTTAGAAACCACGTAGCCGCCAGGCACCAAACAAAAAAAGAACGCAACCACTTGCCGCGCAGAAGATGCGCTGCTAACAGCTGCCGTGAAGCCTTCCAGGATGAGGAGGCTCAGGTTGGCTATTTGCATTTTGTAGAGAAAAACGAGCGAGCTGACCAGGATTCTGATTCGTAAGGTAGTAAACTAGAAGGGTAGCCTCCGCGTGAGGCCGCCCACAAGCGCGGAGGAACGGAATGGCTACAGTGAAGCCGGCATTAAATGACAAAGCAATGGAGACGGGAGCGCGCACGCAGCATGGCGGCGCTGCCAAGGGGCTGGTGTTTGAACGCCGCTTCACGGACGGTAAGACTTCCGCGTTCGATAGGGTGGAGTGGGAAAAACGCACCGCGCTGATCGGCAATGAAAAGGGCACGACCATCTTCCGCCAGGAAGGCGTGGAAGTCCCCAAAAATTGGTCGCAAACCGCGACGAACATCGTCACCAGCAAGTATTTCCACGGAAAGCCCGGAACGAGCGAGCGCGAAAGCTCCGTGCGGCAGCTCATCAGCCGTGTGGCGAACACAATCGTGCGCTGGGGTGAAGAGGGCGGCTATTTTGCGGACGCGGCTTCGCGCGACGCTTTCAAAGACGAACTGACGCACCTGCTCGTCGAGCAAAAGATGAGTTTCAACTCGCCGGTGTGGTTCAACGTCGGCGTGCAGCCCAAACCGCAGTGCTCCGCGTGCTTCATCAATTCCGTGCAAGACAACATGGAATCGATCATGGGCCTGACACGGACGGAAGGCATGTTGTTCAAGTGGGGCTCGGGAACAGGGACAAACTTCTCGACTTTGCGCGGGAGCAAGGAAACGCTTTCGGGTGGCGGGATTGCGTCCGGTCCGGTGAGCTTCATGAAGGGCTTCGACGCGTTTGCCGGCGTGATCAAGAGCGGCGGCAAGACGCGGCGCGCTGCGAAAATGGTGATCCTCAACGTCGATCATCCGGACATCGTCGAATTTATCGAATGCAAGATGAAGGAAGAGCGCAAGGCGCACGTCCTGATCGAGCAGGGCTACGACTCGGGGATTGACGGCGACGCCTACAGCTCGATTTTCTTCCAGAACGCGAATCACTCCGTGCGCGTTACGGACGACTTCATGCGCGCCGCGGAAGAGGATCGCGACTGGTGGACGCGCAACGTGACGGATGGGCAGCCGAATGAAAAACTGCGCGCGCGGGATTTGCTCGCGAAGATCGCGGATTCCACCTGGCGCTGCGGCGATCCGGGAATGCAGTACGACACCACGGTCAATCGCTGGCACACCAGCAAGAACACGGCGCGCATCAACGCTTCGAATCCGTGCAGCGAGTACATGTTCCTGGACGATACGGCGTGCAACCTGGCTTCCCTGAATTTGATGAAGTACCGAACGTCGAACGGGCAATTTGATGTGCAGGGGTTCAAGCACGCGGTGGATGTCACCATTACGGCGCAAGAAATTCTCGTCGACAACGCCAGCTATCCGACACCGAAGATTGCCGACAATTCGCACGCATTCCGGCCGCTGGGACTCGGCTACGCCAATCTCGGCGCGCTGCTGATGTCCATGGCGCTGCCGTACGATTCCGATGAAGGGCGCGACGTGGCCGGCGCCATTACGGCGCTCATGTGCGGCGAAGCGTACGCGCAGTCTTCGCGCATCGCGGAACGCATGGGTCCATTCCCCGGTTATGAGGTGAACAGCGAGCCGATGCTGAACGTGATCCGCATGCACCGCGACGCAATGCGCGGAATCCAGCCGGACCATGTGCAGCCGGAGTTGTACCTGGCCGCGCAGGAGTCTTGGGACACCGCGCTGCAACACGGCGAAAAGTTCGGTTACAAGAATTCGCAGGTGACCGTGCTTGCGCCAACCGGAACGATCGGCTTCATGATGGACTGCGACACCACCGGAATCGAGCCGGACCTGGCGCTGGTGAAGCACAAGAAGCTGGTGGGCGGCGGGTTGATCAAAATCGTGAACAACACCGTCCCCGAAGCCTTGATGAAGCTGGGCTACACACCGGAGCAAAGCAGCGAAATCGTTACGCACATCGACAAGCAAGGGACCGTGGAAGGCGCGCCGCACATGAAGCCCGAACACCTTCCGGTATTTGATTGCTCGCTGACGCCGGCGGGCGGCGGCCGATCGATCGGCTGGACCGGTCACGTAAAAATGATGGCGGCGACGCAGCCGTTTCTTTCCGGCGCGATCTCAAAGACCATCAACATGCCTGAGGAATCGACGATTGACGATATTTCGCAGGCGTACCTGCTCTCCTGGAAAATGGGACTGAAGGCCGTAGCGATTTACCGCGACAACTCCAAGCGTTCGCAGCCGCTCTCTGCCGCAGGCAAGAAAGATGAGAAGAAGGCGGAAGGCGCGACAACACCCGCGCCGGCTGCCCTGCTGGAGCCACTACAGCGCGAACTGTTTGGACGGCAGCAACGCGAAAAAATGCCGGTAGAACGCGCTTCCGTAACGCACAAGTTCAGCGTGGGCGGACACGAAGGCTATATCACCGCGGGCATGTACGAAGATGGGCGGCCAGGCGAAATTTTCATCAAGATGTCCAAGGAAGGCTCGACGCTCTCGGGCATCATGGACGGCTTGGCGCTGACCATCTCGCTGGGCTTGCAATACGGCGTGCCGCTCAAAGTCTTCGTCGACAAATTGCTCAATACGCGCTTTGAACCTTCCGGCATCACCGCGAATCCGAACATTCGCTTTGTTTCGTCGGTGCTGGACTACATCGCGCGCTGGCTCGGCGGGCGATTTATTTCGTCGGATTATTTGAAATTGAACGGAGAGCAAGCTGCCGCGGCACATGGCGCAGCGCCGGCCGCGGCAACCGCTTCGGCTTCGGCCGCCAGTGCCGAAGCGCTGCGTTTAGCCCCACCGGTCACCAATCCGGCTTCGTCCAAGCCTCGCGATGCACACGAAGGCGCGCCCACCTGCTCCGAATGCGGCATGCTTATGGTCCCGAATGGCGCGTGCTACAAGTGTGAAAACTGCGGTAGCACTTCAGGGTGCAGCTAAGCCAAGCTGGCGCGATGTCAGCCTTAGTTTCGTTCTTAGCCTGCGCGTTAAGCGCAGGCTGAGAACGGCAGAGATAAGCCAGGAGGAGGGGTCCGCGATTCGATGAATGCCATGCGAACCGGTTCGGCAATCAGCGCTGTAAACGTCTCTCCACTCAAACCTAAAACGCATGGCTTCTTACGCATTGCCCGGCACGGCGCAGGTCCCGGCGCGATGTATGTAATCACCTATCACCGGCTCGACCACCTGGAAGGCTCGCGTCCGCGCCCGGTTGCGGCGGAAAGCGCGCAGGCGCTGATTGAATTATTGGAGCGCATCGGCGTGGACTTTCGGCTTCGCGAAGTGCGCGGCGCGCTGGAAGACATTTTACGCTTTGGTTCCGCCAATATCCCGGACCTGTGGCTTAGCGATGAGGAGATGATCGAGAAGGGGCTGGTCGAGAGCTAAGACCAGGGCGAAAAAGTATTGTCGACGCCGGAGGAAGCCACTCCGGCGTTTTCTTTTGCAGCGGAGCCGTGGAGTTAGCGAGGGCGGGGACGGAGCGGGGGGCGCGCCGTCAAGGGACGGGGGCGCATGCGGAAGCGAGGGCCGAGTGGCGGCGGGACATTGCGCAGGAAATCGCCGCAGCAGGGGCAGCGGCCTTCTTCACAAAACGCGCGGGTGGCGTCAGCGCGCAGCCAGTGGCCTCGTGCTTCGCATTGCGGGTTAATGCATTGCACGGTGAAGCCGGGCAAATACTGCATATCGTTCCCCCCTCAGCGACCGATGCGCTTTTGCGGCGCCGGTCGAGGTAGCGCGGACCCGATTACCCTGCGACGGACGAATGTTGACGCGGATTCTGGCGCAGGGCTGCCGTGGTGTCAAGCGGAAAGACCACAATATATTGGGGTAGGCTTGCAGGGAGGAGTTGGCACATTCGATGCCAGCAGCCCGCAGAAAACGAAATTGCACGCCTGCATGGTAGATGATAGAGACGCTGCGCGCGGCATTGGCCTGCAGAAGCCGCGCGATGGAGGCAGTCATGGTCAACGTGACACGAGGTGGGGGCGCGGACTTCGGAGGTTCGCTGCCGCCGATAAGGGATATTCGGCTGGCGGGCTCGCGGATTTTGCAGATCGGGCTCGCGATTGTGGTCATCTTGCTGTTGTTGTGGAGCACGACTTCGATTCCGACCGGCAACGTCGGCGTGCTCACTCTTTTCGGGCGTGTGACTGGAGAAACGCTGCCGGAAGGCATTCATCTGATCAATCCGTTGAAATCAGTGCAAAAGCTTTCCGTGCAGACGCAGTCGGTCAAAGAAAGCGCTAACGTCCCTTCCAATGAAGGACTGATTCTCGCGCTGGACACTTCCCTGCTGTTCCGCCTGGATAAGAGCAAGGCAGCGTTCGTGTATCAGACCGTCGGCGATAACTACGCCGAGAAAATCGTGGAACCCACATTGCGAGCGGCGATTCGCGCGGCAACGTCAGCGCACACCGCAAACGCGCTTTACACCAACGCGCGCGAACTGGTGCAAGCGCAAATTCAGGATGAGCTGACCAAGGAGCTCGCGCCGCGCGGCGTTATCGTAGAGAACGTGTTGCTGCGCGATGTGCAACTCCCTGCCATGCTGAAGGGTTCCATCGAGGCCAAGCAGCAAGCCGAGCAGGACGCGCTGCGCATGAGCTTTATTCTGCAGAAAGAAAAGCAGGAAGCAGAGCGCAAGCGCATCGAAGCGCAAGGCATAGCGGATTTCCAGAAAATTGTCGCGCAGGGCATCAGCCCGCAACTGCTGGAGTGGAAAGGCATCGAAGCCACAGAAAAACTGGCGGCGAGCTCAAACGCGAAGGTCGTGATAATCGGCAATCCAAAGAACGGGTTGCCGCTGGTGCTGGAGCCGAGATAGCCGCTGAGGATAGCTAGGATTGCGGCGGAGCGCTGGGTGGGTTTTCCGTTTGTGGCTGCGGAGCTGCTTGCGTTCGCTTCGGCTTGCGGTGGCTCTTTAATTCTTCGAGGACGGCGAGGCTGGTTTTCAGTCGCTCGACTTCCTGCTCTTTATCGTTGATCTGCTGTTTCTCGCTGTCGAGCTTGGCCTTCCCGGCAGTATCCTGGCTGTAATTAGGATTCGCAAAATAGGAATCCTGATCGAGAGAAAGCTCGCGTCGCGCAAGATCCAAATCTGTTTCCGCTTGCTTCACTTGCAATTTTAATTTGTCGATCTTTGCGTCCTGCTCGGCAGCATCCTTCAGATCAGCTTGCTCCGTTGCTTTGTCGGAGGCTTCGGCAGCAGCTACCGCTTGCGCGCTTGGCGGCTCGGTTTCCAGCTTCGGGGTGGCGCCGACGTTCAACCCTTCCTGGCCGGGCTGAAAATTTCGTTTATCAAGATCATCGTCCGTGATGACCTTGGCGGACTTAGGAGAAGTCGAGGGGTTCTTTTTCTTGTCGCGATTGCGGCGCGCGGCGTCGGCCACGGATGAGTCTTGCGAAGCCGATTGCTGCGATTGCGCGTCTTGCGATTGCGCCAACGCCGAAATCGGCAGGAAGATGCCAACGCCGAGAAGGGCGACAATCGCTCGCAGTGGCAGTCGCGGTGGCATGGAAAGACGCATGGATAGTCCTCGATACACGATGGGTAAAGGTCAGGATACGCTCCAGATTTCGGAGGGGCAATCTTCCAAAAGCTTTCTGTGCGAATTAGGCAACGGCCGCGCTTCGGCAACGGTAAGACTTTTCTATACGTCTAAGTTAAGTAAAGAATGGAGAAGCTGCCGCCAGGAGGTTCGGCCGGAGTTGCAGCCACACGCGCTCCGTCGCATACTCCCGGACCGAAAGCGCTCTCGGAAAGGAAATGGATGAAGAAGGACCGAGCTTTTTGCGTCGCGATGCTTTGGTGCGGGTTGTTCCCCCTGGTAGCGGCAGCGGAAGCTTCGCCGCTGATGAGGGCGGCGGCCAAGGCCGCTGACGCGCAGACGGCACCCCAGCGGCCTTCCTCTTCGCAAACGCCAGTTCCTGGATTGCCGAAGTCGGAGCGTGTTGAGCCGCAGCGCGGGAAAACCGAGCAATACACACTCTCGGAAGACCGCTATGAAAAAGCGGTCGCGTATTCGCGCGCGGGCTACACGCTCTATTTTATTTCGTATTTCGTCAGCCTCGCGGTGTTGCTGTTGCTCCTGCGCCAGGGAGTTGCCGCGAGGTTTCGAGATTTCGCGGAGCGCGTGACGGGGAGGCGCTGGCTGCAGGCATTCGTGTTCGTGCCGCTGCTGATTTTGACCTCTGACATTTTTGATTTGCCGGTGCGAATGTACTGGCATTCCTTGTCCTTGCGTTACGAGCAATCGGTTCAACGTTGGGGCTCGTGGTTTTGGGACTGGACCAAGGAAGAGTTGGTGGGCACGCTTTTCGCGCTGGTTCTGGTCTTAATTCTGTTCGCGGTGATACGGCGAAGCCCGCGGCGCTGGTGGCTGTATTTTTGGTTTGCAGCTTTGCCCATCCTCCTTGGAATTATCTTCATCGATCCGCTGGTCGTTGATCCGCTGTTCCACAAATTTGAACCGCTCGACAGGGAACATCCACAGCTGGTGGACGCCATTCAAAAGTTGACCTGGCACGCCGGAGTACCGATACCGAGGGAACGCATCTTTCTGATGCGCGCCAGCGAAAAGAGCAACGAGCTCAACGCGTACGTAACCGGACTGGGAGCTTCCAAGCGCGTGGTCGTCTGGGACACCACTCTGCAAAAGACCAGCAACGACGAAGCGCTCTTTATTATTGGCCACGAGCTCGGCCATTACGTGCTGGGACATATCTGGAAGGCATTTTTGTATGGCGCGATCGCGTTACTCGTCGCGCTGTACCTGATCTTTCGCGGCTTGCATTGGATGCTTGGGCGCTGGGGCGCGGACTGGCGGCTGTATGGCTTGGAAGATTGGGCTTCGCTCACCGCTTTTCTATTGCTGTTGCAAGTAGTCATGTTCTTTGCTTCGCCGGTGGTGAACGGCGTCAGCCGCATGGAGGAGCACGCCGCCGATGTGTACGGGCTGGAAGTGATTCACGGGATTGTGCCCAATTCGGACGAAGTGGCCGCGCATGCCTTTCAGATTATGGGCGAAGTAGACCTGGCCGATCCGAATCCGCCGGCCTTCATTACGTTTTGGCTTTATTCGCACCCGCCGCTTGCGGAGCGCCTGGTATTTGCGCACAGCTACGATCCCTGGTCGGCGGGCGAATCGCCGAAGTACGTGAAAACACGCGCGAATTGAAGTTACGAGGCACGGCGGCGAGCGAAGCTGGCCACTTTGTGGCGATTGCCGCAGATGGACATGGAGCACCAGCGGCGGCGGTGCGTGCGAGAGTTGTCGCTAAAGAAAAGACCGCAGTCGGGGTTACCGCAGATGCGCAGTCGGGCCAGCGCACCTTCCACAATAATCTCAGCCGCGGAACGCGCGATAGCCGCCAAAAGCCAGTCCAGGCCTCCCTCGCGGGCCTTGAATTCCATTTTCCAGGAGCTTCCTTCCGGGACCAATTCGTCATGCCCTTCCGTGATGCGCAGGATTTGGTTGATGGGCTCGGTCCATTCGCGCGCAATTCCTTCCTTTTTCACAATGGCGCCGAACGCTTTGCGCAAGGCATCGCGAAGGCGCAGGGACAGCGAAAGCAGGCTTTGCGCCGCGTCCGGATCGGAGCCGGAAAGCGCAAGAAGAGTGGAGCCACGCTCCTCTGAAACAATGCGCGAGGCTTGAAGGAAAAGAATCAGTTCCTCCCAGGAGAGATGGTAAGCCGGAGCACCGGGAAAGGACGGCATATTGGCAAAATCGATCGCCAGCCGGCCACCAAGCAGGACAGTGGGAGAGGCAAGGTCGGACAAGGGCAGACTCCGCAGATAACCGGTTAACTCTAGCACGACGGTTAGAAACGGAGCAGCAACATTTTCCACGGAATGCAATCTAAGTTTCGTCCGTCAAACCACAGAAGACGTAGTATGTAGTGAACTGCAGGAGTTGCGCCAAGCATGAAACACCCGTCTCATCTGCTGCCGGCCGCCCTCACCCTTATCGTCGCCGCTACTTGCCAATCGGGATCGGGAGCTCCGCAAGCGCAAAGCCCGGCAAGCAGCACCGTCAGAGTGCCGGTCGTCTTGGAACTCTTCACATCGGAAGGCTGCTCGAGTTGCCCACCGGCGGACGCTTTGCTTGCCAGACTGGAAGCGCAGCAGCCGATCGCGGGGGCGGAAATCATCGCGCTCGAAGAGCATGTCGACTACTGGGACCACCAGGGCTGGACCGATCCCTTTTCCTCCGGCCAATGGACGCAGCGTCAGGAGGCTTACGCCTCTGGGTTCCGGGATCATGGGATCTACACTCCGGAATTGGTGATCAACGGACGCGCCGGATTTGTCGGCAGCCACGAAGGTCATGCCTACCAAGCGATTTCGACCGCTGCGGCGCAATCTCGAACCGATATCACGCTATCGCTAGGGAAATCAGAGAAGCGCGAGCATGAACGCCTCAGCGTCAAGGTCGGAAAGCTGCAAGGAGCAGAACCGGATGATATCGCGGAGGTGTGGCTGGCGATTACGGAGACGGCGCTGCATTCAGCGGTCACCGGCGGCGAAAATGCCGGCCAGAACCTGCATCACGCTCCGGTGCTGCGCTGGTTGCACAAAGTGGGCTCGACGGACCGCAATGCGACGCCATCCTTCACCGGGGAATCCGACATAAAGCTGGACTCGGCGTGGAATCGCAGGAACCTGCGCGTCGTGGCCTTCGTGCAGGAAAAGCGCAGCCGCCATATTCTCGGTGCTACGGTCATGCGTTTGGAGCCATCACCTGCTGCCTCCCAAGCGCAATCCATGACGGGCCCGTAAGCTATCATTAAGTCCGGTGCTGAGCGTAAGGGCCGCTGCCAGTCTGCCCGGTGTGCGATGTGCTTTGAGCGCGTTTTCTTATGACCGACACAACCTCTCTGACTCCACAAGACCCGCCACAAGTAGATCAAGCTCCCGCCGCCGAGCACGGCGTATTTCAAAGCCCGTCGATATTATTCGTTCTTCTGCGTATTTGCATTTTCACGGTTCTGGCAATCGGAATCAGCTTTGCGCTGCAATGGATTCTGGTAACGCTGTCGCCAGGGGATCGCTCCCCGTACTCGCCGATAAATCTGGCAATTTCAGAAGTGTGTTCATTGGCGGCTGCGTTTGCGGCGGGCCTAGCAATGTCGCGCATGGAACGGCGCTCATTTGGCGAGTACGGTCTTCCCGCACGCGGCGCGTTTGGCAAATTGTTCTGGCAGGGCGCATTCTTTGGATTGCTGGAAATCAGCGCGGTGATAGGAGGAATCGCCGTATTCGGTTCCTACCGTTTCGGATCATTGGCAATACACGGGGCGGACCTGCTTCGCTGGGCAACGTTTTGGGCCGCACTTTTCCTCATGGTCGGGCTTTACGAGGAATTCGCGTTCCGCGGGTACGTGCAATTCACTCTCGCGCAGGCGATCAGCTTCTGGCCCGCAGCGGTGCTGCTATCTGTCGCGTTTGGAGCGGTGCACCTTACAAATCCTGGCGAAAGCAAACTCGGCATCGCCGGCGTGATCCTTACAGGCCTGCTCTGGTGCTTCACTCTGCGGCGTACCGGAAACCTCTGGTTTGCGGTGGGCATGCACGCCAGCTTCGATTTCGGCGAGACCTTTCTTTACTCCGTTCCCGACAGCGGCGTGGTGTTTCCGGGTCATCTTTCCAACGCGACCCTTGCCGGGCCAGCGTGGCTGACCGGGGGCAATACCGGTCCGGAAGCCAGCGTGTGCGACTTCATCGCCCTTCTCATCCTGTTCTATGTGTTTCACCGGCTCTACCCGGCGCGCGTTCAGAACTCGCCGCCAGAGAGCGGCGAATAACGCGGTTGTGTAGTCTGTTTCTCCGATTCCCCGCTTTCACAGCGAAAAAGCTGCCCCTGAAGGGCGAAGGCTCAATTTGTTTCATTTCTACCCATAGCCTTGAGCGGGTTTCTGCTGACGAGTCCTAATAAGCTTCTAAGTCTAACAATACACGGCGCTTATTAGCCGCTCTCCCTTGGCCCCCGTCCTGCACCTCTCATCGCCGAATGCAGCAACTCAAGACGGCGGAGCGTATGAAAAGAACAGCACAGAAGAAACAACAAGCCGGCTTCTCAACACTAGAAATGCTGATCGTGGTAGCGATGTCCATCATCATTACGGCGATCGCCGTACCCAGCTATCTCAACACGGCGACTTATTTGCGCATTGCGGGTGACCTGCGCGCCCTCAACGGAATAACTGCCCAAGCCAAGATGCGCGCTGCGGCCGACTTCACCCACGCTCGAGCCTACGTCAATCTCGCCAACAACACTTACCATCTTGAGATCTGGAACAAGGCTGGCAGCAGCGGCAATGGTTGCTGGCAAACGGACGGCGATACCGCCAACGCTTGTACGGCCGCTAGCAGCCCTATTCTGAATTTATCTCAGGGCGACACGTTCGGTTTTGGCAGTCTTACGACCGGTCCCACTCCCGGACAACCAGCCCCCAGCCAAGCAGCTCTTTGCCATGTCGGGGCCGCCAATAACCCGGGAGGCGGCGCCACTACCGCCAACACCGCTTGTATCGAATTCAACTCACGCGGTACCCCTGTTGACAATACCGGCGCACCCCTCGCCACCGGCGCCTTCTACATCACTAACAGGACCGTCGTGGACGGCCTCACCGCCTCGGCCACCGGTTCCATTCAGACTTGGTCAAGCCCGGCCTCGTCCGCCAATTGGCACGGTCAATGAGGGTAATTATGCACCGTCTTGTTAATTCCCGTCTCCGCTGCAACCGCGTCTCTCAGCGCGGCATGAGCCTGGTCGAGACTATGATCGCTCTTGCCATCCTTCTCATCGTCTCCGCTGGCCTTATGGGTCTCGCCGCCGCTGCCCTCTCCACGACTGAAACGCAGGGCCACCTCGCCGCCCGCACCGCGGAATACGCACAGGACAAGATGGAGCAGCTCATGGCCTTGACCTTCTGCGACGGCGGCGCGGATGGCGTCAGCGGCACCAACACTACTGTTTTTCCCGCGACCACCAACCCCGCAGGTACCGGTCTCGCCGGGTGCACTGCCGCCACCATCGGCAACGTCCCACCCGCCCCGCCGCCCACTCCACTTATTGGTGGCAGCATCGATACTACGGCTCCCAGCGCAGGCTATGTCGACTATCTTGACGCCAGCGGCAACCTTGTCGGCGCCGCCGCCAACTGGGAGTACATCCGCGTCTGGCAAATCTCCCAGCCCGCCGGCAGCGTCGGCATGAAACAGATTTCCGTACGTGCGCAACTACGCCACGCCGCCGGCAGTAACAATGGGTTGCTACCCAGCACGACCGTGGTAGCCCTGAAGACATTCCCTTTCTGAATTATGCGAGGACCCATGATCTCGAAACCACAAAACGGATTCAGCTTGCTGGAAACCATGGTCTCCCTGGTGGTTCTCTTAGCCGTGGGTGGCATTGTCATGTCCGGAATGACGGGACTCATAAAGACGCAGGCCACCATCGGCAATCGTACGGAAATGCATGCAAGCGTGCGTAGCGCCACCGAGCTCTTGCAGCAGGAGATCGGTCAGGCCGGTAAAATTTCACTCGGGCCTCCTAACGTCAACGTCACCATGGCCGCAGTCCTCCCTGGCTCGCAAAATATCACCTTTACTACGCCTGCCGGCGGCGGTGTTACCGTTTATCCGAATGAGTACCTAACCGTTGATGTCGGAAACAGTCAAGAGGTCGTCGCCGTCACGGGAACCTCGGCTTCCCCCTCTGCCACCTTTGTCAGGGCCCACCCCTCCGCCCTAACTCCCGTCGCAGCTTTGGGAGCTTTCGCCACCGGAGTTGTCCCTCCCGATGCTGCGAGTGTTACTGCCGGTTGCGCGAACTCCACTCTTCCTACCGGAGGGACTTACCCCGGCTTCCCCTTTGGTTCCACGTGCACGAAACTCAAGTTATACGGCGACGTCAACGGCGACGGCAACATCGTTTACATCGAATATTCATGCGCTCCGGGTCCACAGGCCAATCCCGGCTTTCTCTACCGCAATCAAACGTTAATGACCGGCGCTAAGCAGGCCATCGACCCTACGATGGTTCTGCTCAACAACGTTCTCGTCAACCCGAACGACCCCAACAATAACCTCGTACCCTGCTTCAGCTACCAGGTTCGCCAAATTGGCAATCTTCCGAACTACTGCGTCACCAACGTGGCCCTCACTCTGACTGTTCAGACTCAAAACAAAGACCTGCAAACACAACAGTTTCAGCCGGAAACCAAGGCCTTGTTGAACGTCGGTCCCCGAAACGTCATTGAGGTCTGGGGCACCGCGAACCTTGTGGACTCGACTCGCGCGCAGGCTATGCCTGCTGCCGTTACCGCCTTACTGCAACCGTAAAGGAATCTTAAAGGAGCAACTCACCATGAAACGATCAAGTCAAAAAGGCGCGGCTCTCATCTTCGCTATGATCTTCACCTTGGTCCTTACGATTGTGGGTGTCTCGATGATGTTCCTGTCCCAGTCTGAGACTTGGTCCACCCTAAACTATCGCCTGATGACCGAGTCGCGTTACGGCGCGGAGGCTGGTCTTCACGCGGCAGCAAACTATCTGATGAACAACTATGTGCCCCCAACAGACGCCGTCGGAGCAACTGATCAGCTTGCTTCGTACAACTCTGCCGTCAGCCCCGTCACTGCGGGTGGCACTCCCGTTGTCTTGGGCACAACCATGAACGGGCTCAGCTCCAATTACCCGGTTTCCGGCACTCAGACCACCTTTACGACTGCCGGCAGCAGCTACGTCACGGCCGGCAATAACACCATCAATTACTCAACCAACGCCGAACTCCTTTCCATGCGTAAGGTCAGACACTGCAACACCGACCTGACAATGACCGCCCAACTCTGGAAGCTCACCTCTCACGGCGACATTACCGGTGTTCGCAATTCCGAAGTCGAAGTCTCTGCCCTTCTCGAATCCCACGTCGTGCCCTGCTTTAACTATGCGGGTTTCGCCACTGGCACCGGATGCGGCTCGATCTCCTTTAACAGCGGCGGACAGGTTGATAGCTACGACTCCAGCGCGCTGGCTCTCTCGGGCGGGGCGCCGGTCGTGCAAACTTATATGGGGAATCTCGGTTCCAACGGTAACGTAAACACCGCCACAAACACCGTCATCAACGGCACGTTCTCCAGCCCCGATACCGGGGTCGGCGGTTGCTCCGCTGGTAACGTAGACGCACTCTCCGGCAACACCGCCGCGGTCACTGGCTGCGCTACCAGCGCTACCAACTGCGTGCCTGCGCCCGGAATTGTGAGACTCCCTCAAACCGTCACGTTTCCCTTGCCGACTATCCCCAGCTCAACGCCGAATCCGACGGCCAGCGTCAGTGGTTCCTCGACCCTTACTCCTTGCACCTCAAACTGCCCTCATAACGGAAACAGCAGTCCTACTGGCAGCTATGGAGACATCAACGAGCAGGGGAACTCAAGCGACATCATCCATTTCGTGCCCGGAGTAGTTGGTGGTGTCTGCGTTCCCGGTGTTTATTACGTCAACAGTATCGCCCTCGGCGGAAACGCATCGATTACCGTCGACCCATGCCCTGGCACCGGCCCCGGATCGAGCCCTTACGTCCCTGCCGCCTACGCGCCTGTGATCATAAACGTTGTCGGACAGGGCCAGAGCACGGTGCTTGACCTCGGCGGGAACGGCCTCGTCAACCCGAACTTCGATGCCTCCTTGATGCAGATTCAATACAACGGCACTGGCGCCATCAACCTGCACGGAAACGGTGCTTCCTCCGGCGTGATCTATGCCCCCAACGCCCCCGTCACCTTGAGCGGCAACGGCACCATCTATGGCTCTGTCATTGGCGCTCACTTGCTGGCCGACGGAAATCCCGTGAGAATCCACTACGACCGCAACCTCCAAAACAACCTGGTCACCGTAGGCAACTGGACCATGGATACCTTCACCTGGAGCAAGTTCTGACGTAAGAGCCTGGCGTCTTAATTTACTTCCTCCCAGGGCATGGGGCCGTGTTTACGCGGCCCCTTTTTTTCGCTTCTATTTCTCGCGCATTGCGCTCAAATTGCAGCCCCTTTCCGGCTATGCGGTATAATGTCGGGATGCCGAATCGCCATGGAAGCGCACTGATGCATGGCACAACTGTGCTCTGCGTGCGCAAAGACAATAAGGCTGTGCTGATCGCTGATGGCCAAGTGACCATGGGCGATCATGTCATGAAGCACACAGCGCGCAAGACCCGGCGCCTGTACAACGACAAAGTCATCGCCGGCTTTGCAGGCTCGACCGCCGACGCTATCTCGCTCTTCGAGCGCTTTGAGGGCAAGCTCCAGGAACACTCCGGTAATCTGCAGAAAGCCTCGGTAGAGCTGGCCAAGGAATGGCGCAAGGATCGCGCGCTGCGTCACTTGGAAGCGCTGCTGATCGTCGCGGATTCCAAGTCCACCTTTCTGCTCTCCGGAAATGGCGACGTGATCGAGCCCGACGATGGGCTCTGCGCCATTGGCTCCGGCGGAACCTACGCTCTGGCTGCGGCGCGCGCCATGCTCAAGCATACCAAGCTCAGCCCAAAGGACCTGGCCATGGAAGCCATGCGCATCGCCAGCGAAATTTGTATCTACACCAACGCGAACTTTACGGTGGAGGAGCTGTAGAGTTCTTTAAGCGCGGCGGCCTAATTCGCTTTCGAGCGCGGCACGCGGCGAGCATGACCATTATAAAGATGAGGTCACATAGCCGGAAGCCGACAGTAAGCTCTTGTACGCTGAAATGTTGTGGACTCAAAGCGTTGTGTTCGCATCTTAGGTAAGATGGAATGGTTGGTCCAGTCCAGGGGACTGGAACAGAAGGGTGCATGCCAAGCAAGTCTGAAAAAGAAATAATTTTGGTGCCCGGTGGCAATGGCGCCACGCCGGACGAAGCCGAGGACCTTCTCCCCGCCCTCGACGACATGACCCCGCGCGAAATCGTCGCGGAGCTCGACAAGTACATCGTCGGGCAAAATGCCGCGAAGCGCGCCGTGGCCGTAGCTTTGCGCAACCGCGTTCGCCGCCAGAAACTTCCGCCCGAAATTGCGGAAGATGTTCTGCCCAAGAACATCCTGATGATCGGCCCGACCGGTGTCGGTAAAACGGAAATTGCCCGCCGCCTCGCTCGCCTCGCCGGCTGCCCGTTTGTGAAAGTGGAAGCTTCCAAATACACCGAAGTCGGGTACGTTGGCCGCGACGTGGAATCCATGGTTCGCGATCTGGTGGAAACCTCGATCGATATGGTGCGCGAGGAAAAGCTCGATGAAGTCGCGGATCGCGCCGAGCAAACCGCCGAGGAACGCGTCCTCGACCTGCTTCTGCCGCCGTCGCCGCCGCCGGCGCAGGGCACGACCGAAGCCGAGCTTGCGCAGCAGCGCGAGCAGACGCAGCGCACGCGGGAAAAACTGCGCGCGCAGCTCCGCGAGGGCAAGCTCGATCAGCGCATGGTCGATATCGAAGTCCGCGAACGCTCCATGCCGTCGTTTGAAATCATCTCCAATCAAGGCGTCGAGGAGATGGATGTCAACATCAAGGACATGCTTTCCGGGATGTTTGGCCAGCAAAAGAAGAAGCGCAAGATGAGCGTTGCCGACGCCTTCGAGTACCTCATCCAGGAAGAAGAGAACAAGCTGCTCGACATGGACCAGGTCACGCGCACGGCCGTCGAGCGCGCCGAGCAAATGGGCATCATCTTTATCGACGAGATCGACAAAGTCGCCGGCCGAGAGTCCGGCCACGGACCCGATGTTTCCCGCGAAGGCGTGCAGCGCGATATCCTGCCCATCATCGAGGGAACCACCGTCAACACTCGCTACGGCATGATTCGCACCGACCATATCCTGTTCATCGCAGCCGGCGCTTTCCATGTCACCAAGCCCTCGGACCTGATTCCCGAGCTGCAAGGCCGCTTGCCCATTCGCGTCGAATTGCAATCGCTACGAGAAGAAGACTTCGTACGCATTCTCACCGAGCCGAAGAACGCGCTCATCAAGCAATATGTCGCCCTGCTCGAAACCGAGGGCGTTAAGCTGAACATCACAGACGACGCTGTCGACACCATCGCCAAATTCGCCACCAGCGTCAACGAGCAAACGGAAAACATCGGCGCGCGTCGCCTTCACACGATTCTTGAAAAAGTTCTCGACGAGCTGTCCTTCGAAGCTCCGGACCTGAAGAAGAAAAACGTCAAGGTGGATGCCGCTTACGTTAACAAGCAACTCGCTGAGATCGTGAAGAACCAGGATTTGAGCCGCTACATCCTGTAAAATCCGACATCGAAAATGGACACTCGAAGCTCGCGGAACTCCGAGGCGCACACAATTCATCGCTCCGCACGTTCCGTCTTCCCGTTTCGAATCTCCCTGTTGGTGTTTCTGCTTGCGGTTGGCTGTGGTGCTCCCGGCGAACCCACTCCCCCAACTCCTCCCGTTCCCGTAGCGATCAAGGACCTGGCCGCGCAACAAGTCGGTGACGCCGTAGAGTTGACCTTCACCATGCCGCCCAGAACCGTCTCCGGCGAGCGCCTCACCGAAGCTCCCGCCGTCGAAATTCTAGGCGGCTCGCTCAAGCCCGACGGCTCGCCCGACGCAAAATCGTTTCGCGCGATCGAAACTATTCCCGGCGCACTCGTTAGCCAATATCGCGCCGCGGATAAAACTCAAGTCCTCCACCACCTTTCCTCGGATGAGCTTCACGCTTCCTCCGCCGCGACGCTCGCCTATCGAGTGCGTACCCGCGCCTCCCGCAGACGCGCCTCCGCCGACTCCAACACCGTCTCCGTGCGCATTCATCCCGTGCCCGAACGCATCACATCACTCCGCCCCGCCGTCACCGAACCCGCTATCGAGCTCTCCTGGTCCGCCCCGGCACGAACCGCCTCCGGCGATCCGCTCCCGGCCATCTCCGAATATCGCGTGTACCGCGGCGAAATCGATCCCGCCTCCGTCGGAGCCGCCACAAGCGATCTGTCCCAAGCCAAATGGAAATCGCCGCTCAGCCTGCTCGGTTCTACTCCCAGCACGACCTATCGCGACACCACCTTTGAGTTCGGCAACACTTATCTCTACAGCGTTCGTACAGTGATTCCCGGAGATGGCCACCCGCTGGAGTCCAGCGACTCCGTCCCCGCAATCGTTATGCCTCGCGACACCTTCCCGCCCGCCGTCCCGCGAGGCTTGATCGCCGCCAGCGTAGTGATCCCTGATTCCAATGCCCCTGCGGAAGTGGACCTCTCCTGGTCCATAAGTGTTGAAACCGACTTGGCCGGTTACCGCGTCTATAGGAGTGAGCGGCCGGACACACCCGGACAAGTTGTTACTCCCGATCTGTTGCTCTCCCCGGCGTATCGTGATACCTCTGTACAGCCCGGTCACACCTACTGGTACTCCGTGACTGCGGTCGACCGCTCCGGCAACGAAAGCGAACGATCCGCTCCCGTCGCCGTCGAAGTGGCGCAACCTTCTTCGTAGAATCGGGTTTTTCACTAGGCAGGCTTTTGGGAGCTTCGCTGTGATTGCGGCTCGCGCACATCTGCCCAGCTATAGCAGGGTCCACGTCATCAAGAACGCGGCGGTTCGCACCGGCGTGTATTCCGGCGTCGGCCTTTCCCTAGTTCTCGTGGCTTGGCTTGTCGTAGCCAACCGCGCTCCGTCGCTCGAACAATTTGCGCAGGACCGCAACCTGGCAGCCGCCGTGGCTCTCGGTCTTTTCGCTGCCGTTCCTGCGCTTCGTTTCTTGCGCCTTCCCGGGCCGCTCCTGGCATCCGGCCTCGTCGCGTGGAGCATCCTGGCTCTCACCTATCGCCTGCTTTGTGTCTATTTCTGGGGACTCGCCGAACGCTTCAGCGCCATGCACATCTTCATGCTCGGCGCGGTTTTATATATGATATTGGCCACGCTTTCCTGGATCGGGACCTGTCTGTGGAGAGCTCGCGAATCAAGCATTTCGCACTAGCGTTCAAACCACTACGTGAGCTGACCCTAAAATGAAATTTTGCCGCTTCGTTCCTCTCGACCGCTCGGCCTCGTCTGCGCTCTATGGCATTCTCGACACGGACCAAGTGCGCGAAATCTCCGGCGCGCCCTGGACCGAATGGTCACAGTCTTCCCGCGCGTGGCCGCTAGCCGGTGTTCGCCTCGTCGCGCCCGTTGATCCCAGCAAGATAGTCTGCATCGGCCGCAATTACGCTGCGCATGCCGCCGAGCTCGGCAACGAAGTCCCCAAAGAGCCGCTCATGTTTCTTAAGCCTCCCTCCTCTCTCGTCGGCACCGGTGAACCCATCGTCCTCACATCCTATTCCCAGCGCATCGAGCACGAAGGCGAGCTCGCCATCGTCATCGGCCGCCGCTGCTCGCATCTGCGCGATTCAGAGGATGCTTTGTCCTACGTTTTCGGCTACACCTGCCTGAACGACGTCACCGCCCGCGACATCCAAAAGAGCGACGTGCAATTCACGCGCGGCAAAGGCTTCGACACCTTCTGTCCCGTCGGTCCGCACATCGAAACCGATCTGAACCCGAGCAATGTTCTCGTGGAAACTCGCGTCAACGCCGCGCTCCGCCAATCCGGCAGCACGTCGCTGATGATTTATCCTTGCGCCTTCCTGGTGCGCTGGATTTCCCGCATGATGACGCTTTATCCCGGCGACGTAATCGCCACCGGCACGCCCGCCGGCGTAGGTCCGCTGGTCGCCAGCGACGTCGTTGAAGTCAGCGTCGCCGGAATCGGAGTGTTGCGTAATCCGGTGCACGCTTCGCCGCTGCAGTAGTCTCTTGCCAGTGCGGTTCGGTAGAATTGTTTCCGTGGGGTTTGCACCCGCTGGGACCGGCAAATGTAGTGGCCGGTCGTTAGCCGGCCAGTGCTCTGCCCAGGTCCCACGCGAAACCACGGAGAAGTCTCCTTGAATACAGTGTCGTCAGATTGGAAACTCATGCTCGCGATGGGTGGCGCCGCAATCGCCGCTATCGCCATGATCGCGTATGCGTTTTTTCGTCCTGCGGAAGATCCCGAGGAAATCGAACGCAAGCGTCGCCTGCACTTGAATCAGATCGGTCGCATCGCGGAGGGCCAGGTCGTCGAGCTAGTCGCGCATGCCCCGGAGCCTGGCGAAAAAAGTAAGGGCCTCTTCAACTCGCGCAGCAAGCCGCTCGCCAACTTGAGACCGCGGCAGCTCGTCTCTTATAGCTACGCCATTTCCGGCGTCACCTATCAGACCGCGCAAGACATCACCGGCCTGGAAAGCCAGGTGCGCCTCGATAGGCTCGTCGCCGGCCAACCAGCCAGCATCAAGTACGACCCCTCCAATCCCACGGATTCGATCCTGGTGGCCGACGACTGGTCCGGTTTGCGCTGATGTGGAGTGCGGCGGTCTTGCCGCCGCTTTCACGGTGTCATGGCCTGCGACTCCGCTTGCCGCCGTTTTCGTAGAGTCGTGCATCCGCGTACCCACTCGGCAACAGCAGATTCTGATTTCCTCTCCATTGCGTTATCCTTCTACCGCGGCTACGCCCATGACACGAATCTTCCTCTCCATCCTGACCACCATCCTCATCGTAGCGATGACCCTCGCCGCCATGTTCACCCTCGTCCGCGCCACGGTCTACGTCACATCCATACCCTCACCGTTGCAGCGTGCCGCCGCCATCGCTGCGGAGCTGCTCCTCGGCGTGGTTCTGCTTCTCGGTACCGTGTGGCTCGCCACGCATCTCGCCGTGCGCATCTTCGGCGTGAAAGATGCGCCATCTCCGGGAGACCCACTTGCCTGAACCGAAGCAATCGCTTGCCAACCATCACGATCGCATGGAAGAGCTCCGCAAACTCGACGCCGAAGCGGAGGCCGGCGGCGGTCCGGAGCGTCGCGAGCGCGAACACAAAGCAGGCAAGCTCACCGCACGCGAGCGCATCCATCGTCTCCTCGATGAAAACACTTTCGAAGAGCTCGACAAATTCATGCGCCACCGCTGCACCGATTTCGGCATGGACGAGCAGCGTCCTGCGGGCGACGGCTTCGTCACCGGCTTCGGGCGCATCGACGGGCGCCTTGTCTACGTTTTCGCGCAAGACTTCACCGTCTTCGGCGGCTCGCTCTCCGAAACCAATGCCCTGAAAATTTGCAAGATTATGGACCAGGCCATGCGCGCCGGCGCGCCCGTGATTGGCCTCAACGATTCCGGCGGCGCGCGCATTCAGGAAGGCGTCGCGTCTCTCGCAGGCTATGCAGATATTTTTCTCCGCAATACTCTGGCAAGCGGCGTCATTCCGCAAATCAGCGCCGTCATGGGCCCCTGCGCGGGCGGCGCCGTCTATTCCCCCGCCATCACCGATTTTATTTTCATGACGCGGGACACTTCCTACATGTTTGTCACTGGGCCAGACGTCATCAAAACCGTCACGCATGAAGAAGTCACCAAGCAGGAACTCGGTGGCGCCATGACCCACAACGCCACCAGCGGGGTCGCGCACTTCATCGCCCCTGACGACGCCGACTGCCTGGCCATGATCCGCGAACTGCTCAGCTTTCTTCCCTCCAATAACGTCGACGACCCGCCGCGCCGCGCCACCTCTGATCCCGTTGACCGTCGCGATGAAGCGCTCAACACGCTGGTCCCCGACGATCCGCAAAAGCCCTACGACATCAAAGACGCGATTCACTCTATCGTGGACGACTCTTACTTCTTTGAAGTCCACGAACATTTCGCAAAAAATTTAGTCGTCGGATTTGCCCGCCTCGACGGCCGCTCGGTCGGCATCGTCGCCAATCAACCCGTTTTTCTGGCTGGCGTCCTCGACATCAACGCTTCGGTGAAAGGCGCGCGATTTGTCCGCTTCTGCGATGCCTTCAACATTCCGCTCATTACGTTCGAAGATGTTCCGGGCTTCCTCCCCGGCACGCAGCAGGAATTCGGCGGCATTATCAAGCACGGCGCCAAGCTGCTCTTTGCCTACGCCGAAGCCACGGTGCCCAAAATCACCATCATCACGCGCAAGGCCTACGGCGGAGCCTATTGCGTCATGGCCTCCAAGCACATCCGCACCGACGCCAACTTCGCATGGCCCACCGCGGAAATCGCGGTGATGGGCCCCGAAGGCGCCGTCAACATCGTCTACAAGCGTGAACTGGAAAAAGTTCCGGAGCCGGAACGCGAAGCCGTGCGCCAGGAAAAAATCGCAGAATTTCGCGACCGCTTCGCCAATCCCTTCGTAGCCGCCGAGCGCGGCTACATCGACGCCGTAATCGAGCCCGCCGCCACTCGCACCCGAGTCATCACCGCCCTACGCGCCCTGGAAACCAAGCGCGACACCAACCCCAAGAAAAAGCACGGCAACATCCCTCTTTAGTGCGTTGAAGCGAAGGTCGATCGAGCCGGTGTCATCCTGAGGCTACCCGATAAGGGTAGCCGAAGGACCTCAGCTTCGACATGGCCCAGTGTCTAATAGGCGCCTCGCTTTTCTCTGCGAACTCTGTGCCCTCTGTGGTGAAATCTTCTTCTTACTTCAGCAAATACTCCTGCAAGAATTCCACGGTCGAATAAAACTGGTAATCCTGGTTCGCCTTCTTGCGGTATCCGTGCCCCTCATCCTTCGCGATCAGCAGCCACACCGGCGTCCCCTGCTTCTTCAGCGCGTCCGCAATCTGCTGCGACTCGCTTACCGGCACGCGCGGATCATTTTTCCCCGCAATCACAAACATCGGCTTCCTGATCTTGTCGATGCTGTTCATCGGCGCGATCTTCTCCAAAAACTCCCGCATCTTCGGATCGCGCTCATCGCCATACTCCACGCGCCGCAAGTCCCGCCGGTACGCCTCCGTGTGCTCCAAAAATGTCACCAGGTTCGACATCCCCACAATGTCCACCGAGCAACGAATCCGATTGCTGTAGAACGTCGACACCGCCAGCGTCATGTGCCCGCCGTAACTTCCGCCGGTCACCGCGATGCGCTCCACATCCAGATCCGGCCGCGTCCCTATCCAGTCAAACAGCGCATCGATGTCCTTGTACGTGTCCTCGCGCTTGAATCCGTTGTCGAGCATCGTGAACGTCTTCCCATATCCCGTCGACCCGCGCACGTTCGGATAAATCAGCGCAATCCCCAACTCATTCAAGTAGTAGTTGCTGCGCCCCAGAAACGTCGGCTGCGTTTGCCCCTCCGGCCCGCCGTGAATCACCACCAGCACCGGCCGCTTGCCCGTAAACTTCGCCGCCGGCTTGTACAAAAAACCCGAAATCTCCTTACCGTCAAAACTCTTCCACTTCACCAACTCCGCTTCCGGAAACGTGTCCGTCTTCACCGCCGTTTCGCTCGTCGTCCACCGCTCCAGCTTTCCCGTCGCCACATCGTAGGAGTAACAATCACCCGGGCCCCGCGCATTCGTCAGCGAAAACCCCAGTTCGTTCCCATTCCGATGCCACCGCAGACCGGTCACCACTCCCACCGGCAGATTCCGCAAGGGAATCTCCTTCTGGTCCGCCGTTTTTCGCACATGGATTACGCTCAGTCCGTCCTCGTCCTTAACGTACGCGATCAGCTTTCCATCGTTTGACAGGTCGAAGCGTTCCACATCCCACTTCGCCTCCGGCCCAGTGATAATGTATTTCGCTTCCGGCTGATTGATCTCCATATACGCCAGGTTCATGTATTCAGACCCAGCGTCCGTGGTGACGTAAATGCCCTTTCCATCCTTGCTGAATCTCGCTTCACCATAGGCGATCTTGTCCCCGCGCTTCGTTCCCTTGGGCATGAGTGCGGTCTTTTCACCCGTCCTGGTGTCCACCAGCCACAGATACGCTTCGTTCAGCGAAATCTCTTCCTTCAGCAAAATTTTTGAATCGTCCGGCGACCAGTCTTCCGGGCCCCACCCGCCGCCTTCCAATTTCGTGAGCAGACGATCGCTCTTCGGGTCTGCCGGATTTATCACCCACAAATCCGTGTCCTTCCCCGTTCGCCGCGTCGACATATACGCGACCGAATCTCCGCTGGAAGACCACGGCCCCATCAAGTTTCGCGATTTTCCATCAGTCAGCAGCGTCACATCCCCGGTCGCGAGATCGTAGCGATAGAGCTGATACCACTCTCCTCCGCCGATGTCCTTCGCAAACACAATGTAATCGCCGCCATTCGGATGAAATCTTCCGTTGGCAACGGTGTCGGCAAAAAACGTAAGTTGCTGCCGCTCCCCGCCCGGCATCTTCACCAAATGCAGTTGTGCCGTGTCCGCAAACCGCGTTGCGATCAGCATCTCCCGTCGCGTCGGATTCCAGTCCGCCAGCGTCGCGCTCCGGTACGACCCATACCGCCCCGCCGTCTCCACCAGCGACCCCGGAATCGCCGGCACACCCGCTACTACGAGATTCTCCGCCGGCGCAATCGTCCCGTCCTGCGCGGCCTGCACCACTCCGTTGTAGCGGCGCAGCATGCTGCGCCCGAACTCCGCACCCGGCACGCTCAGCGCGATCGCCGCAACGATTCCCAGCGTCACTGCCAATCTGCTCTTCATCATCATCTCCAAAACGCCCGACCTTCTTACACGCAAACGATGCAACACGCAACCAAGTTGTAGGGGCTGCGCTTTAGCGCGTCCCAGCGGCTTTATCCGCCCGCGTCCGTCCCCCACGCCAACAATTAGACACGCCACCTCCCTGCTCCCCGAAACCCCGCCGCACCCGCATGCTAGAATTTCTCCGCATCCCAAAGCCCGGCATGTTCAACAAAATCCTGATCGCCAATCGCGGCGAAATCGCCGTTCGCATTCTGCGCGCCTGCCGCGAACTCGGCATCCGCTCCGTCGTCGTCTTCAGCGAAGCCGACCGCGCATCCCTGCACGTCCGTCTCGCGGACGAAGCCTACCCCATCGGTCCCGCTCCGTCGCGCGAAAGCTATCTCCGCATCGACAAGCTGATCGATGTGGCTCGTCGCTCCGGCTGTGACGCCATCCATCCTGGCTACGGCTTCCTCGCTGAGAATCCAGCGCTCCCTCGCGCCTGCGAAGAAACCAGCCTCGTCTTCATCGGTCCTTCGGCCGAAGCCATGGAGGCTCTCGGTTCGAAAACCGCAGGCCGCCAACTCGCCCGCCGCTCCGATGTTCCCACTGTCCCCGGCGCCAACGAGCCGATCGAAAAATCAGAAGACGCTCACGTTCTCGCGCAGTCCATGGGCTATCCCGTTTTGCTCAAGGCCGTCTCTGGCGGCGGCGGAAAAGGCATGCGTCTCGTCGCCGGCGATCCCGACTTCGCTTCCGCCTGGCGCGACGCCTCCTCTGAAGCGCTCAACGCCTTCGGCGACCCGCGCCTCTATCTCGAAAAATATCTGGAAAAGCCGCGTCACATCGAGATCCAGATTTTCGCCGACTCCCACGGGCGCGTCGTCTCCCTCGGCGAACGCGAGTGCTCCGTGCAGCGCCGCCACCAGAAAGTCATAGAGGAAGCCCCTTCGCCCATCGTCACACCAGAGCTGCGCAAAAAGATGGGCGACGCCGCCGTGCGCCTCGCGCGCGCCGCCCGCTACGTCAACGCCGGCACCGTCGAATTTCTCGTCGACGCTCATCTCAATTTTTATTTCCTGGAAGTCAACACGCGCCTGCAAGTCGAGCATCCCGTCACTGAACAAGTCACCGGCCTCGACCTCGTCAAACTCCAAATCGCCATCGCCGCCGGTCACCGTCTCCCCTTCGCCTGGGAAACCATCACGCCCCGCGGCCACTCCATGGAAGTGCGCCTCTATGCCGAAGATCCCGACAACAATTGCTTCCCTTCGCCCGGCAAAATTCTGTCGCGCCGCGTTCCGAGCGGTCCCGGCATTCGGCTCGACGACGGCGTCGACGAGGGCTGGACTGTTCCCAGTGAATACGATCCTTTGCTCAGCAAGCTAATCGCCTCGGGCAACTCCCGCGAAGAAACCATTGCGCGCCTGCGCCGCGCCCTCGACGAATACACCGTCACCGGCATCAAAACTAACGCCGGCCTGTTTCGCCGCATCCTCTCCGAACCCGATTTTCTCCGCGGCGAAATTCACACCAAATGGCTCGATCAGCTCCTCACGCGAAAAAAATACACCGCACCTGAAAGTGAAAGCAGCGCAGCCGATGCCGCCGCAATCGCCGCTGCGATGTGGCAAGCAACGCAGTCCGCGAAAAACTCCGCAACGCAGTGTTCCCCGCGCGAATCGCAATCTCGCTGGAAACAAGAAGCCCGGCGCGACCAATTGGACCGCACTCCATGAAATTCGAGGTCGTCATCAATAACGCGCGCCGCATCATCGAACTCGAGCGCGACGCCAACCGCTGGCGCATCGCCCTCGACGGCGAACCGGTGGAAGCCGACGCCATCGAAATATCGCCCAACATTTTTTCCATCCTGCTCAACGGCAAATCACACGAAGTGCGCGTCACGCCAACGCTCACCGGCGCGCTCACGCTGCAGACCGCCCACCGCGAATTCACCGCGGAAGTGACCGACCCGCGCGCGTGGCGCGGCCGCCGCCACGGCGCACTCGAAGCCGAAGGGCGCCAGCAAATCGTCGCGCCCATGCCGGGAAAAGTTATTCGCGTGCTGGTGCAAGCCGGAGAGAAAGTGCAGGCGGGCCAAGGCCTCCTCGTGGTGGAAGCCATGAAAATGCAAAACGAAATCCGCTCACCCAAAAGCGGCACCGTCGAGCGTCTGTTAGTAAAAGAAGGCCAGCCCGTGAACGCCGGCGAAGCCCTTGCATGGATCGACTGACTAAAGAGGTTGTTAGTGATTAGTTGTTAGTTCTTAGTGAGGAAAAGAGCTCTCGTTGTGAGTTTGTGGCCGGGGAGAAACACTTTCCAGCGTTTTGATATTTTTGATTTTTTTTGAAACTAAGAACTAAGAACTAACAACTAATCACTAACAACTGCGTTTATGGTTGGAATGCTTTGACTGGTTTTGCGGTTTTTGCGGCTTCGGGGAGTTTGCCGGCCGCTTCGATCACCTGCTCGGCCAGGTAGTTCCTCACGCGCGCTTCGTCGCGCGCAATTGCCAGATATGCCGCGCGGAGCAACTGCTCTTTGCGGTTGCGCAACGTGTCGCGGATGGTCTGCTGCACCTGCGGATCGGTAATCCCGCGCTGTCCGGGCGACTCGCGCGTCACTAATTTCAAAATCCGGTAGCCGTCCTTCACTTGCAACACCGGGCTTACCTGCCCCGGCTTCATCGCCATCACCATCTTTTTCAGCGCGGGATCGGACTGATTCAGCGCCGACTCCGGCACATACCCCAAATCGCCCCCGGTCGTCGTCGTATTCATGTCCTCGGAATAATCCATTGCCAACTGCGCGAAGTCCGCGCCGCTGTTCAGCCGGTCCACCAGCATTTTCATTTTGCGCTGCGCTTCCGCTTCGTTCGTAGCGTCGTCGTTTTTACGATTGCGCACCTGCGGCTCTTTGCGCGGCGTCACCACGATTTGCGCGATGCGGTACTGCGGCTCGGCCACGTTGAACTGCGCCTTATTGGCGTTATAAAAATCCGAGACGTCTTGATCGGTGATCGTGATCTTCGCGACCACTTCGCGGTTGAGCAATTTCTGAATGGAGAGCTGCCGCCGCAAGTCGCGCTTCAAATCGTCAGCGGAAACGCCGCGATCCTTCAACTGCCGCTGAAACTCATCTTCCGTATACGGGCTCTTCAGCTCCGTGAATTTATCCTCGACCTCGCCGTCGCTCGCTTCCAGATTCAGCTTCTTCGCGCGTTCCAGCAAAATCTCGTTGTTGATCAGTTCGTCCAGCACATTTAACTTGAGCGACAGCGCCTCTTCCTGCGACGGTTCCTGGCCTTCTGGGCTCACGCGCGTGCGGTAATACTTATCTACATCATCGCGCCTGATCTCCTGCCCGTTGACGATCGCCCACACGTCCGGCGATGCCTGCTTCTGCTGCTTGCAGCCCGCCCCGCCGAAAAGGATCAGCGCGCCCAGCGGCAAGGACAGCGCCGCGCGTGCCCACCTTGCCATGCGAGGGCGCGCGTTAGCGTGCCTGCGCAGGCAGGCGCGTCCAGCCACGGAACGAACTCCCTCTTTAGGAAAAGGAGAGATCAAGGTCAGGTGCTCAGGCAGCTTTCTTCACGCGGCCCGCGCGAATGCATGCCGCGCAAACGCGCATATGCTTTCTCGCGCCGCCCACCACGGCGCGAACGCGACGCAAATTCGGATTCCAGCGCCGCCGCCGCGTGTTGTTTGCGTGGCTGATCACGTTTCCAAAATGCGGGCCTTTGCCGCACAATTCACACTTCATCGCCATAATATTCCTGTTCAATCCACCGAAAATGTTCAAAACGCAACGCATTATTCTAGCAGACCCCGGGGCCTTTTCCCACTCGCCATTTGTGCTTGCTCAATTTGGCGTGGGAGAAAGAAAAGATAACGCAGAGACGCAGAGCACGCTGAGATCCGCAGAGCAAAAAAGGCAGCACCTCAAACTTGCGCCTTGCGTTGACACTGTTGCCGCGGTGCTGAATACTCTTCTCCGATGATTGGCCAGCTTCGCGGACGTCTCGCCGACAAGCGACCGAATCAAGTGCTCGTGGACGTAGGTGGCGTGGGCTACCTCGTGCAGGTGCCGCTCTCCACTTTCGCCTCGCTCGGCGAACTGCACACCGAAGTCACCCTGCTGATACATACCCACGTTCGAGAAGACGCGCTGGCGCTCTATGGTTTTCTTTCCTCCCGCGAAAAACACTTTTTCGAGCTGCTGCTTTCGGCATCCGGCGTCGGCCCCTCGCTTGCCCTCAAGATCCTGTCCGGCATGAGCGTTGAGGAGCTTGTGCCAGCGATTCGCGGCGGCGACTTGGTACGCCTGACGCGCATCCCCGGCGTTGGCCGCAAAACCGCCGAGCGCATGGTCGTGGAGCTGAAAGACAAGCTCGAAGCGGTGGCCATCGAAGCGGCGAAGCCCACGGCAGCGTCTCCGGCGGGGGTCGAATCCGATGTGCTCTCTGCGCTGATCAACCTCGGATACGATGCGCGCGCCGCCGAAAATGCGGTCAGCGAAGCCAAGCAGGAAGCCGGCACCGCCAGCTTCGAGAAGCTCCTGCGCGCCTCCCTGCAATCCCTAAGCGCCCCCAAAGGCCGCTCCACCCGCGTCGGCGCCTGAGCGCCGCCGAGTATTTCTCCCCATGCTCTCGGCGCTCCGCCCTCACGGGCGTCTGCGAATATCGCGTGGTTACGGGCGCAGAGGGGCCCCTCCCCCTGTTTTTTTATAAGTGTTCATTCTAAAGGGAGTTAAAGTCCTTTGTTTTCACACACTTTTACAAGTGTTGATTTTAAAGGTAGATAGCGGGACGGTGGGCGCTCTTGCGCAATTTGCGGCTTTCGATTCTCTTACGGACCGCTTTTCTCGGAAACGTGGGAAGGAAAGGAGTTAGGTGGCTGGTGGAATACTTCATCGGAAGTTAGCTGCACGTGATTCGGCATAACGGCGAATGCATGGAGATCGTAGAAATTCAGAGCAGTTTGACCAGTATAGATTCCATTTGACG
>WNFR01000318.1_pt1 | contig 48980 bp, 48 predicted proteins | sample 5400221 | NCBI WGS metagenome assembly WNFR01 (sample SAMN13153357, study PRJNA577476) | soil metagenome | isolation source: 40 cm soil under Madrone tree | place: USA:California | collected 2016-06-14 | reverse complement strand
TGTCGAAATCCAGAATATTCTCGACGCTTCTCGCATCAGCAGCAACGGCTTGCAGGCGAAGCTCGAATGGGCCGAACCCGCCGACTTCATCAATGCGGCGCTTCAGCGCTGCCGCAACCGTCTCGCGAGCCGCGCCGTCGAGGTAACGCTTCCAGACGAACTCATTCTGCTGCGCATAGATTCAGTCCTGATGGAGCGGGCGCTCGGACAAATTCTCGACAACGCAGCAAAATATTCGCCGCCGGAATCACCCATCAACGTACGTGGCCATGTCGAATTGGGACAGTTCGTGATTTCCGTCACTGACCACGGTGCCGGCCTTGACGCGGAAGACCGTCCCCTGCTTGGACAGAAGTTCTTTCGTGGTCATCGTCACATGCAGGTGACTTCGGGCCTCGGATTGGGATTCTGGATCGCCAGCGCTTTCATAGCTGCCAATGACGGGACCATTGAGGCAACGAGCGAAGGCGTGAACAAGGGTACGACGGTTACTGTTCGGTTGCCCTTGCCGATGAAGGAGAACCATCAAGGGTATGACAGTCACAGTTCGGTTGCCCTTGCCGATGAAGGAGAATGATAAGGAGTGACATGGCGGACGGCGATCAACATGTACTTGTCGTCGATGACGAGGCGCAAATCCGTCAATTTGTGCGGGCCGGTATGGAGCTCGGCGGCTACCGGGTAACCGAGGTGGCGAACGGCAGCGATGCTCTGCGCGAGATTACGCTGCATCCGATCGACCTCGTGATTCTAGACCTCGCATTGCCCGATATCGACGGATCGGAATTGCTCGAGCGAATTCGCGGGTGGTCCGGAGTGCCGGTGATCATCTTGTCGGTCCGGGCAGGTGAAACGGAAAAGGTCAAGTTGCTTGAACTCGGCGCCGACGACTATGTCGTGAAGCCGTTTTTCATGTCGGAATTGCTGGCGCGGGCAAAAGTCGTCCTGCGGCGTCAAACCGAACGCAAGGACGGCGAGAGTGCGTTGCGGCTGGATCGCCTTGTCATCGACTTTGCAGCCCGTACGGTGGAGCTGGAGGGTAAACGCCTTAACCTTACGCCCAAAGAGTATCGCCTGCTCCAAGTCCTCGCCCAGCACCCGGGAAAAGTCATAACGCACCAGAACCTGCTCAAGTCGGTGTGGGGGCAGGCGCACGTCAACAACACGCAGTACTTGCGGATCTTCGTGCGCAAGCTGCGACAGAAAATCGAGATCGATCCAAACCGGCCCAAGATCCTGCTGACAGAACTCGGCGTCGGCTATCGGCTGAGCGATCCGGCCTCGCGGGACCACGCGCGACTGGATTAGTGACAGTAGGGTGGGCAAAGTCGCCTGCCGCAGCTGATGACATCGCGCACCGCCTCGCGCGACTTTGCCCACGCGGTCAAACGGCGTGGTCGGACGGCGTGGGCAAAGGCGCATGAGAGGCTGTGCAAGTTGCGCCGCACCGAAGTCGGGCTTGCCCGACTTCGGCACTCAAAAGGTGTCGAAATCGGCAACAGCCGATTTCGATTGGATACGCCTTTGCCCACCCTACAAATGATCGCAATTCAAGATCATAGGAATTGGAGGTAAATCAATGTTTGCGAATATCCCGACGAATATTGCTTCGCCGTAATGAACATTTAATTCAAACGTAACTTGTATTCTCCTGCAGGCGGTCGTCTCAATGGCGCAGTTTAAGTTCCTTAAGCCAGGAGATCGCCATGTTCAAGACAGTCACAGCCGGCGCCGGCGCACTGATGCTCATCGCGGGGGCGTCCGCCTATGCACAGCAGCCGCCCGCCGGCCCGGATTTCGCCCGGCGTCAGCAGCTCAGACCGGAAGATCGTACGGCCTTTCTTGATGCGCGTGTCGCTGCGTTGCATGCCGGATTGCAACTGACACCCGAGCAAGAAAAGGCGTGGCCCGCGTTCGAACAGGCCTATCGCGATCTTGCCGCAACGCGCGGCAACGTTGCATTCGGTTCTCGCGGCGAACGGTCGCCGGAAGATCCGGTCCAACGCGCTCAGCGCAATGCCGATGCGCTCGCCGCCAGCAGCGCCGCGCTCAAGCGCTATGCCGACGCTTTGGCGCCGCTTTACCAGAGTCTTGACGATAGCCAGAAGCGGCGTTTCGGCTTCCTGTCGCGGATGGAGCGTCCACGCTTCTTCGCTTTCTGGCGTGGCCGGGACCATGGCGAGTTTCCCTTCCCTCGCGGCGAGTTTCGCTCTCCGCGCTGAACCGTGAAGTGGGCGCGTTAGCTCTCTCCGATCCCGCGCCCGGCGACGGGCCGTCGGTATCGCTTCCGGCGGCCCGTTCGCGCACTCACGCTATCCAGCCTTCAATGCATCGGAATGTGACGCTATCGTCGCGAAAGCCGCGAGACCTTCCTCGAGATCGGCAATGAGATCGGCAACATCCTCGAGTCCGATGTGGAAACGAACAGTGGGGCCGCCAGGCGCCCACCGGGTTGCGGTGCGAACCGGCGTGCAGTCGAACGGGATCGCCAGGCTTTCGAAGCCGCCCCAGGAAGCGCCGATGCCGAACAGGGTCAGCGTGTTCAGGAAGGCATGAACGGCTTCGACGGGAGCCGGCTTGAATACGACGCTGAAAAGCCCGCACGCGCCGGTAAAATCCCGTTTCCAGATCGCGTGGCCGGGATGGCTCTCGAGGGCCGGATGGACTACGCGCAGTATTTCGGGGCGTGCTTCGAGCCAGCGAGCGACCTTCATGCCGGAGGCGTGATGTTGGGCAAGACGCACCCCCATGGTGCGCAGTCCGCGCAAGCCGAGAAACATGTCGTCCGGCCCGACGCAGAGCCCCATTTCAAATACCGTTTCCTTGAGTTGCTGCCAGGTCGAAGTCTTGGCAGCGACCGCGCCCAACATCACGTCGGAATGGCCGCCGATATATTTGGTGCCGGACTGGATCGACAGATCGACGCCTTTCTCGAGTGCGCGGAAATAGATCGGCGTCGCCCAGGTATTGTCCATCAGCACCACGGCGTCGCGTGCATGTGCGGCGGCTGCGATCGCCGGAACGTCCTGGATTTCGAACGAGAGCGATCCCGGGCTTTCGAGGAAAACCGCGACCGTATTGGGGCGCATGAGCGACGTGATGCCGGCCCCGACCGTGGGCTCATAATACGTCGTCGTCACGCCATAGCGGGGGAGGATGGTGTCACAGAATTTGCGCGTCGGACCGTAGGAGCTGTCGGTCACCAGAATATGGTCACCTGTTCGGACCACCGACAATATTGCCGTCGAGATTGCGGCGAGCCCCGACGGCAGCAGTGCGACCGCCTCGCATTCCGGCCCCTCGATGTCGGCGAGCGCTCTTTCAAGGGCCTCCGCGGTCGGTGTGCCGCGCCGGCCGTATTGGTACTGGCCGCGGTGGGCGATGTAATCCTCCGCGCTCGGATAGAGCAATGTTGAGGCATGATAGACGGGCGGGTTGACATAGCCGTGGTGGGCGAAAGGATCGCGCCCCGCATTGGTGAGCCGGGTCGCCATCTTGTGGTCGCGATTGCGCTCGCCTCGGCTTTTGCTGGTCATTGCCTGGTCCTTATGCGGCGGGGCTGCGCCCACTGGCAAGCCTTTGTCGCCACGAACAAAAGTTCTATTGGTCGGGTCGACGCGCGTTCGTCAAGCCCTTGACGTATCAGCGGCAAAACGCGTGGCAGTACCCACTTGGTCATGGCCGGGCAGCAGCCCGTCGAAGACGAGAATAAAACGCCCTTATGTCCGGGCCATCCCGATAATCCGGCACCGCGCCATCCTGATCGAGATCGCCGGGACATGATGCCATGAGTTTTGCTCCTGTTACCCCTCGACCCGTTCATACCCTTGACCTTAACGGGCAACCGGCTTCTAGATACGGTGTGGGATTGCAATATCGGAAGGTGCGGCAGCATGCGGGCGTGAAAAGCCCGGCGCGAAGTGCTGTATTGCCGGCGCGGTGCCCATCGAGGACGGCTTCTTTCAGCCCCCTCCCTCCCGTCCTCCGCAAGCGGGCGGGCTTCAGTAGGATCAGCGTCAAATCAGGAGGTTCAAAATGAAGCAGATTGCCCAGGCGCTGTTCGCGGCGGCCGTGGCATTCGCGGCCGCGGGTACGGCCGATGCCGCGACCCTGGACACGGTCAAGCAGCGCGGCGTTCTCAACTGCGGCGCCAACGGCCAGTTGCCGGGCTTCGGCCTGCCCGATTCCCAGGGGAATTGGACCGGGCTCGATGTCGATTACTGCCGCGCCATCGCCGCCACAATCTTCAATGACGCCACCAAGGTGAAATTCGTCGCCCTGACGGCACGCGATCGCTTCACTGCGCTGCAGACCGGCGACGTCGATGTCCTGGTGCGCAATACGACCTGGACGTCGTCGCGCGACACGCAACTCGGGCTCAACGCCACCGGCATCAATTATTATGACGGGCAGGGCTTCATGGTCCGCAAGTCGTTGAAGGTCAATTCGGCCCTTGAACTCAACGACGCGGCGATCTGCGTGCAACAGGGCACGACGACGGAACTCAATCTTGCGGACTATTTCCGCGCCAATCGCATGCGGCTCAAGTCGGTCATCTTCGCCACTCTCGATGAGGCCCTGAAGGCGTATGAAACCAGCCGCTGCGACGCTTTCACGACTGATGCCTCCGGACTCTACAGCACCCGGCTCAAGCTCGCCAAGGCGGACGATCACGTGGTGCTGCCCGAGATCATCTCGAAGGAGCCGCTCGGTCCGTTCGTGCGCCACGGCGACGACCAATGGTTCGACATCGTCAAATGGGTGCACTTTGCGATGCTCAATGCCGAGGAGCTCAACGTCAATCAAAAAAATCTCGAAGAGCAGATGAAATCCGAGAATCCGGAAATAAAACGGCTGCTCGGCACCGAGGGAAATTTCGGCGAGCAGCTCGGACTGACCAAGGATTGGGTTTACCGCATCGTCAAGCTGGTCGGGAATTACGGCGAATCGTTCGAACGTAATGTCGGCCAGGGCTCTCCGCTCAAAGTCGCCCGCGGCCTCAACGCCCTTTGGAACAAGGGAGGCGTGCAGTACGCACCGCCGGTCCGCTGATTGCTCTGCGGAAGGTCGGCGATGGGAAACGCGAAGCCCTTACCCTACCCTCCCCCGCTTGCGGGGGAGGGTAGGGTGGGGGCTGTGCCGTTCTGTCGCGATCCGAAGCTGCGAGGACTTCTGCTGCAGGCGCTGCTGTGTGGCGCAATCGGGCTGTTGGCCTATGGCGCAATCCATAACGCGGCGGAGAATCTTGCGCGCGCCAATATCGCCACGGGCTTCGGCTTTTGGAATGTGACGGCCGGGTTCGACATCAGCCAGACCCTGATCGACTACTCTTCCCAGGGCTCGACCTATGGCCGTGCGTTTTGGGTCGGTCTCCTCAACACCTTACTGGTGGCGGGACTAGGCATCGCATTCGCCACCGTCATCGGCTTTGCGGTCGGCATCGCACGGCTATCCAAGAATTTCCTGGTGGAGCGGCTGGCCACAGCCTACGTCGAATTAATCCGCAATGTGCCGCTGCTGTTGCAACTTCTGTTCTGGTACAACGCGGTTCTTAAAGCGTTGCCGGAAATCGCCGCAAGCGTGGTCATGCCCGGCGGCTTCATCCTCAATAATCGAGGGCTGTTCATACCGCGACCCTTGTTTGCCGACGGTTCGCAGATCGTTGCGGTACTTGCCTGCACGGTCGTGCTGGCGGTTGTCTTCAACGTCGCGGCCGGCCGCGTCGAGCGGTTGCAACGAGCACTCACCGTCAGGATTGCGGCGATCGCCCTGATCGCGATCGGCGTTCCGGTTGCGGCCTTTGTTGCGGCGGGCGCACCGTTCGCATTCGAATATCCACAGATCGGCCGGTTCAACGTCCGCGGCGGTGCCGAAGTGCTGCCGGAGTTCGTCGCCTTGCTGCTCGGTCTTTCGATCTACACGGCCGCCTTCATCGCCGAAGTGGTGCGCGCCGGCCTTAAATCGGTTTCGCCCGGACAGACCGAAGCCGCACAAGCGCTCGGCCTGCGGCGGATGCAGACATTGCGCCTCATCGTCATTCCCCAGGCGATGCGGGTCATCATTCCGCCGCTGACCAACCAGTACCTGAACCTCACCAAGAATTCGTCGCTTGCGGTCGCCATCGGCTATCCGGACCTCTTCCTGGTCGCTGGCACCGTGCTCAACATCAGCGGACAAGCGGTCGAAGTCGTGGTCATCACCATGGCGATTTATCTGACGTTCAGCCTCATCATCGCACTGGTGATGAACATCTACAATGCGCGATATGCCCTGGTTGAGCGGTGATTGCGATGGACGCGCAGACGCTCGCTGTCAGCTCGCAACCAACCGCCCATGCCTTTGTTCGGGCGACCCCGGCACCATTCGTGCCTCCGCCGCTCGCCACGGTAGGTGCGCTCGGCTGGATCAGGGCCAACCTGTTCCCAAGCGTGGGCAGCGGCGTGCTGACGGTGCTGATCGCATTGTCGCTCATCTGGATCGCATTGCCGCTGATCGATTTCCTGATCGTCGATGCGGTGTGGACCGGATCGGATCGCGACGCTTGCCTCGCGACCGCGGAGCGACCTGTCGTCGGCGCGTGCTGGGCCTACATCGGCGACCGCTTTGCCTACGTCATCTACGGCTCCTACCCGATCGCTGGCCGCTGGCGGGTCGACATATTTTTCGCCATGCTGGCGTTCGGGACCGCGTGGCTCCTCTGGCTTGAAGCACCGCGCCGGGATATCGGCGCGATTTATTTTTTCGTTTTTCTGCCGCTTGCATCATTCCTGCTGCTGCATGGCTTCGAGCCCATCGGGCTCGCGGTCGTCGATACGGCGCTGTGGGGCGGCATCACGGTGACCATCGTGGTTGCGGCTGTCGGCATCGTGGTGTCGCTTCCGATCGGTGTCGTTCTGGCGCTCGGACGGCGGTCGCGGCTGCCGGCCGTGCGGCTGCTGTCGACGTTGTTCATCGAGTTTGTCCGCGGCGTGCCGTTGATCACGGTGCTGTTCATGGCGAGCGTGATGCTCCCGCTTTTCGTTCCGGATTCGTGGTCGCCTGACAAACTGATGCGGGCGCTGGTCGGGGTGGCGCTGTTCTCGTCCGCCTATATGGCCGAGGTGGTGCGCGCCGGTTTGCAGGCCATGCCCAAGGGGCAATATGACGCCGCCCACGCGCTCGGTCTGTCATACTGGCAATCGCTGCGCCTCATCATCCTGCCGCAGGCGCTCAAGGTGACGATACCCAATATCGTCAACAGCTACATCGCGTTGTTCAAGGATACCACATTGGTGTTTATTGTCGGCATCTTTGATTTCCTCAAAACCATCGAAGTTGCGCGCGCGGATCCCAAATGGTCGACGCCGGTTACCAGCGCAACCGGCTACATATTCGCGGCCTTCGTCTACTTCGCCTGCTGCTATGCGATGTCGAGATATGCGACCGGCATCGAGAAGAGGCTGTCTGCGGGAGAAAAGCGATGACCATGAGCGCCGGCCCTCCCCCTCCCTACCCTGCCCCGCAAGCGGGGGAGGGTAAATCGAAATACCCTCCCCCGCTGGCGGGGGAGGGTAGGGAGGGGGCCGTGGAGATCACCGGTTTACACAAATGGTTCGGCGAATTTCACGTGCTGGCCGACATCAATCTCAAGGTCGGCCGTGGGGAGCGCATCGTGATCTGCGGACCGTCCGGATCCGGCAAGTCGACCCTGTTGCGTTGCGTCAACGGGCTTGAAGACTTCCAACGCGGCGAGATCGTCGTCGACGGACTGCTGCTCACCCGCGACATCCGGCGGGTCGACGCGGTCCGCCGCGAGGTCGGAATGGTGTTCCAGCATTTCAACCTGTTTCCCCATCTGACCGTGCTTGAGAATTGCACTTTGGCGCCCATCCAGGTGCGGGGCATGCCGAAACGGGAGGCCGAAGAGCGTGCGATGCACTTTCTCGAGCGCGTGAAGATTCCCGAGCAGGCACGAAAATATCCAAGCCAGCTTTCCGGAGGCCAGCAGCAGCGCGTTGCCATCGCGAGAGCGCTGTGCATGTCCCCGAAGCTCATGATGTTCGATGAACCGACCTCGGCGCTCGACCCGGAAATGGTCAAAGAGGTCCTCGACACCATGGTGGCGCTCGCGCTCGACGGCATGACCATGCTGGTCGTCACCCATGAAATGACATTCGCCCGGCAGGTTGCCGACCGCATCGTGTTCATGGATGCCGGTCAGATCATCGAAATCAACGCGCCGGCGCCGTTTTTCGCCAATCCGCAGCACGAACGCACGAAGCTGTTTCTCAGCCAGATCTTGCATTAACGCGCGTTCCGATCACACCGGCGCGTCCCGCGTCAATCCGGCCCGGTCGCAACCGGCAGATCATCCCGCGCGCCCCACTCCGACCAGGAGCCGTCATAGAGCGCCGCCGGCTCCTTGCCGATCGCGTCGAGGGCGAGCCACAGGATCGCAGCGGATACGCCCGAACCGCAGCTCGTTATGGTTGGTTTGTCGAGGTCGACGCCGCCGGCCGCAAAGGCCTGCCTGAGTTCGTCCGGCGGCAGCAACAAGCCATTTTTCACGACCGAATTGGACGGTACGTTGTAGGAACCGGGCATGCGGCCGGAGCGGACGCCAGGCCGTGGCTCCGGCGCTTCGCCGCGAAAGCGCTCGGGCGACCGTGCATCGACGATTTGCGCGCTGCGCGAGGCGAGAGCCTGCTGCACCCGCGCCAGCGAGGCAACGACATCGCCCCGTCTGCGAGCCGCGAATGTCTTGGGCGGATGCGTAACCGGCCCGCTTTCGAGCGCACGGCCCTCCGCCATCCACTTGGGAAGGCCGCCTTCGAGGATGAAAACATTGTCGGCGCCGAACAGGCGGAATGTGAACCACACGCGCGGCGATGAAAACATGCCGTGGCCGTCATAGGCCACAATGGTGTCCTGATCGCCGATGCCAAGTTGACCTGCCGCAACTGCGAAGTCCTCCGATGAAGGCAGCATGTGAGGCAGATCGGTTGAGTGATCGGCGATCTCGTCGATGTCGAAGCGGATTGCGCCAGGGATATGCCCGGCCAGATATTCCGCCGCCGCATCCCGCTTCATGGCCGGCAGATAAAACGAGCCGTCGAGCACGACGAGGCCCGGTGCGCCAAGACTGGCGGCGAGCCACTCGGTGGTGACCAGCCATTTTGAAATCGGATGCGGGGGAGGAACGACCATTACATGCTGCTCCGACAGATCGACGCCGTCACGGTGTCTCGAACGGCACCTTGAGGGTCGATCTGCGTTCCAACCACGAGGGCACCGGCAGTTCTTTGCTGCGCAAAAATTCCGGATTGAACAGCTTGGTCTGATAGCGCGTGCCGTAGTCGGTAAGCACCGTTACGATGGTGTGCCCCGGCCCAAGCTCGCGCGCGAGCCGGATCGCCCCGGCGATGTTGATGCCCGACGATCCCCCGAGGCAGAGGCCCTCGTGCTCGAGCAAATCGAAAATGAGCGCCACGGCCTCCGCGTCGGGAATCTGATAGGCGATGTCGATCGGCGCGCCTTCCATGTTCTTGGTGATGCGGCCTTGTCCGATCCCTTCGGTGATCGAGGAGCCTTCGGATTTGAGCACGCCGGTCGTGTAGTAGCTGTAGAGCGCGGCGCCGAACGGATCGGCAAGAGCGATCTTGATGGACGTGTTGCGCTCCTTGAGGGCGATGCCGACTCCCGCGAGCGTGCCGCCGGTGCCGACCGCGCAGGTGAAGCCGTCGACCTTGCCATCGGTCTGATTCCAGATTTCAGGACCCGTCGTTTGCAGGTGGCCGTCGCGGTTGGCAACGTTGTCGAACTGATTGGCCCAGATCGCGCCATGCGGCTCGCTCTTCGCCAGCTGGTCGGCGAGCCGGCCGGAAACCTTCACGTAGTTATTGGGGTTCGAATACGGAACCGCCGGCACTTCGACGAGTTCGGCGCCGCACAAACGCAGCGTATCCTTCTTCTCCTGGCTCTGGGTATCGGGAATCACGATCACGCTGCGGAAGCCTAGCGCATTGCCCACCAGCGCAAGGCCGATGCCGGTGTTGCCGGCGGTTCCCTCGACGATGACGCCGCCGGGGCGAAGCCGGCCGCTCCTCACCGCATCCTCGATGATGAATAACGCAGCGCGATCCTTGACCGACTGGCCGGGATTCATGAATTCGGCCTTGCCGAGAATAGCACAGCCGGTCTCTTCCGATGCGCGCTTGAGCTTGATCAGGGGGGTGTTGCCGATCGCCTCGGCGATTCCGTTGCGAATTTGCATGATGCTTCGATCTGGGCCTCCGACCGCGCCGCACTTAAGGTGAGACGGACCCTATCGGGGAAACCGGGCCGCTACAAGTTGGAGAAAAATGGCACCGATATTCGGTGCGGTGTGGCACATATTGCCTATGGCTTCACGGCCGTAGAGCACGTTTCGTTTGATGGAACTATGGCATTTTCCATTAGGGGCGGAGCGGCAGCGGCTGTTCATCCAGCATCGCCCCGATGGACGCCCGGGCGGCCTCTTCCGCGATGCCGTGATGGGCGAGGAGATCGCGACATTCCGCCATCACGAGGTCCACATCCTGGAGGAGCTTCAGCCGCTTGTAATGGTCCGGATAGGCAATGCCCATGCTGGCGCCGACCACCTCAAGCACATTGAGGATGCGGAACGGCCAATCGCGCTCATGGGCGCACAGCTCGCGGTGATCGACGTGGTAGACGGCGACCAGCGCATCGATGCCGGCCTCGCGCGCTGCCTCTAGCTCCGCAAGCTGAAGCTTCTTCTTGTAATCCGGCAAGGTGCGCAGCGCATTGCTCATCAGCCCGATCGCAGGCTGGCCGAGATCGACAAGCTCGATGCGAGGCACGGCGGTGAGGAGGGCGATGGCGGCCTCGACCACGCCCGGAATGCCCGGATGACGGTGCAGCGCCACGCGCAGCGGCACCGGCAGGCGCAATAACGGCCGCAGGTCTTCGAGCCGCTCTCCGAGATAGCACATGAACGGCGTCATCTCGAAGGGACGGCTCCCAACCTGCCGCTCATAGGCTGGCAGCATCACTTCGGTGAATTGGACCTGACAACTCGCACACCACGTCAGCACCTGCCCCGAACGGGCGAGCTTCTTCAGCGTGGTTTCTGCCATGTTGGCGGAAACTGCGGTGTCGCCGGTCCGCAGTTGGCCGACGCCGCAGCAGTGGGTCGGCCCGCCCATGACTTGATAGCGCACGCCAAGCGCATCCATGATATCGAGCGCCAACAGGGCGATGTGCGGCGTCTTCAATAGATTGCAGCCGGTATAGAAGACGAAATCGGGGGCTGGCGCTCCGTCTGCGTCCACGCTGCCCCCCTCCCTACCCTCCCCCGCTTGCGGGGGAGGATAGGGAGGGGGCTTCTGGCCGAGCCGCGCCAGAAGCTCATCCTCAAGCTGCATGCGCGACTGCACCGTGACTTCACGATTGAGCTTGCGGAAGGTCTCCACGCCCCGCCGGCGCTGCTCGCGCGGCTCTGCGCTCGCTTTGGCCATGGCGAGACGCGCCATCGTCAGCATGAAACGCGGATTGACGCCGTAGTCGCAGGCCTCGATGCAATCCCCCGTGAGCATGCAGGTCGACGCCCAACGCCGCGACGCTTGCGGGCCGTCGCCGTTGCGCAGGATGTCGATCACCCCGGAGACAACCTCTTGCGCCGGCGCCGCGACGCCGGCCGGCGCCTTGACGGGGCAGACCTCGACGCATTTCCCGCAACGGGTGCAGGCATCGATGATTTCCTGAACGCGGCTCTGCAACGCGTCTTCAAAGAAATTGCCCATGAGGCATACGTCCGGTGGGTTGATCGGCTTAAAGATATTGTACGACGTTCATATGCCTGAGCAACGGGTCCCGGTCGTGGCCGGGCTTGTCCCAGCCACCCCGATTACCCTTGCTCTGTGCCTCAACGGTCGGGGTCGCCGGGACAAGCCCGGCGACGACGCCGTGTGTGATTCAACGCGATCGAAATCCGCTCAAGAAACCTATCTGGCCCCGCATCTCGTTTCCGGCTTAACTGCCGTGAGGTATCCTAGGGTTAGCGAAACCGCCGCCGAGCCGTGAACGGCCGGGCAACCCACAACGAGCCATAGGAGCAGCGAACATGCTCACGCCAGCCAAGCCTTCGGATCTCGCATCGCACGTCCCGTTTGATGCCGACCGGCTCGATCGCCTCATGGACGAGGCCGGCCTCGACGTGCTGGTCGCGACGTCCAAACACAATGTCCAATACCTGCTCGGCGGCCACCGCGCGCTCTTTTTCGACTACATGGATGCCATGGGGGTCAGCCGCTATCTGCCGGTTTTCGTCTACGTCAAGGGCGCCACGGACAAGGCCGCCTATTTCGGCCATCGGCTGGAAGGCTATCAAAGGCAGGTCAAGCCGTTCTGGGTCGCGACCGCAGAGACTGCTTCGTCGGGTTCCGTCGACGCCATGCAGAAGGCGATCGACCATATCCGCCGGCTCGGCGTCCGGCCGCGCCGGATCGGGGTCGAGATGGCGTTTCTGCCGCTCGACGCCGGCATGGCGTTGCGTAATGCTTTCTCTGATATCGAAATCGTAGACGCGCTGCTCGTTCTGGAGCGGCAGCGCGCGCGCAAGAGCGCCGATGAGCTTCAAAAGCTGCGCATCGCCTCGGATCGTGTCATCGACTCCATGCTGGCGGTGGTCGACAAGCATGGACCGGGAACCACCAAGCTCGAACTGACGGAGGCATTGCGGCGGGAGGAGACCAACCGCGGCCTGACTTTCGAATATTGTTTGATTGCCGCAGGCACGAGCCACAACCGCGCGCCTTCCGAGCAAAAATGGGAAGATGGCGACGTTCTGTCGCTCGATTCCGGCGGAAATTACCACGGCTATATCGGCGATGTCGCCCGCATGGCGATACTCGGCGAGCCCGACGCCGAACTCGACGAACTGCTCGCAGAAATCGAACAGGTCCAGCGGGCGGCCTTCGCGGCGATCAAGGCCGGCGCCATGGGCGGCGAGATCTATGCGGCGGCGGAGCCGCTGGTGCGTCGCTCCCGGCAGCACAATCACCTGCATTTCCTCGCCCACGGCATGGGCCTCGTCAGCCACGAAGCGCCCCGGCTCACCAGCAGCGGCCCGGTGCCGTATACCGACGACGACGCCCATCGCCCGCTCGAGGCCGGCATGGTGATTTCCGTGGAAACGACGCTGCTGCACCCACGCCGCGGCTTCATCAAGCTTGAGGATACGGTGGCGGTTACGCAGGAAGGCTACGAGGTCTACGGCGACCGCGCACGCGGCTGGCTCCGCGGCGGCAGCGCGCTATAGCGTGCCCCTTCCAGGGTCATTGCCCGGCTTGACCGGGCAATCCAGTATCCACGGCGGGTGGTTACTGGATCGCCCGGTCAAGCCGGGCGATGACAGCACAGAGGTAGGTCAACCGAGTCGAAAAATGCTCCACAGAACGACAGACGGCAAAAGATTGAAGTCACATGGGGTTTGAATGCTATATCGACTGGTGGTGACAATTGCGCTGTGCGCGCTATTGGGCGTGGCAGCGCAGGCGCAGACGAGCCGGATGATCAAGTTCGTGGTGCCGTTTGCTCCCGGCGGCACCGCGGACATTCTCGCGCGGCTGCTTGCCGAGGAAATCGGCAAGGCGCACGGGGTCGGAACGCTGATTGAGAACCGTGCGGGGGCCGGGACCATCATTGCGACCGAAGCGGCATCCCGCGCCACACCCGACGGCAACACGGTGCTGTTCAACGCCAATGCCTTCGTCATCAATCCGCATTTGCGAAAGCTCTCCTACGATCCCCTGACAGGCTTCGAGCCGATCTGCCAACTCGTGTCCTCCCCGCAGGTGATCGTGGTCGGCGGCGCCGCGCCTTATCGCAGTCTCATGGAGATGTTCGATGCGGCGCGCGCAAGGCCCGGCGCGTTGACGCTCGCCAGCGTCGGGCCGGCGAGCACCCAGCACATCGCGTTCGAGATGCTCAAGCACCTCGCCGGCGTGAACATGATCTTCGTGCCATTCAACGGCAATGGACCGGCGGTGAATGCGCTCCTTGGAAAACACGTCGATTCGGTCCTCGTGAACTACTCCGAGGTCGCGGAGCAATTGCAGGACGGCACGTTTCGCGCGCTCGCCACAACGTCGCGCAGTCGCATCGGTGAGCTGCCGCAAGTGCCGGCGGTCGCCGAGTTCGGTTTCAACGATTTCGAGGCGGAAGTCTGGTTTGGCACGGTCGTGCCGGCCAGGACCCCTGCCGCCCTGGTGTCCGAGCTTGCGGACTGGCTGAGGGCGGCGTTGGACGCCCCCGCCGTCAAGCCCAAGCTGAAAGCGCTCGGCCTCTATACGGTCGGCAGATGCGGCGCTGCGTTCGCGGCCGATTTGCGGCGACGGTTCGACGACTACGGGCGGGCGATCCGGGAATCAAATATCAGGGTCGAGTGAGGCTTGCGGCTAAAGCGACGAGGCTCTAGGAGCGCGTTCCGGTGGTGTAGCGGCCTCGTAGGGTAGGCAAAGCGAAGCGTCGACCTTGGGCCTTTCCAGGTGGGCACAGCGCGCCTTCGCCCACCCTACGATGCCGGCTGATCGAAATCCGCGCTCTCTCGCGCGCCTTACGCTTGCGACTTCTTGAGCGTACCGTCCATGATATAGATGACGATGATCCACGATATCGCAAAATTCGCGAAGAACAGGGAGAGAAACACGACCAGGCTGACGGTCGATGAGATGGCCTTTTCCAGGTAAATACCCAGCAAAGCCGACAGAACTGCGCCGACAACCACCAGACCGACATACAGGATAAGCGCTTTCATGGGTTCGCCCCAGCTACAAGAATTGTTGCTTGCTAGTACTTTCTACCAATTTGCCGGAATACGCAACGCCTTCGCGGCAGATCAGGCGAGGGCCGGGTGCCGCCGCAGGCTGCGGGTCATCAGGGCGAGCGCAATGACGAGGTTAAGGAGATTCCAGGCGAGGCCGTTGAGGAACGCCGCCTGATACGACCCAAAATAATCGAATATGGCGCCCGACATCCAGCCACCCAAGGCCATGCCGAACAACGTCATCATGAGGACGACGCCAAGTCGCGTCCCAACTTCGGAGGGCGGAAAATACTCGCGTATGACGAAAGCATAGCTCGGCACGATGCCACCCTGAAACAGGCCGAACAGAGCCGATATCACGTAAAGCGAGGTCATGCCATCGAACATGGCGTAAAGCAGCAACGCCAAACCCTGCGCGGCCGAACCAAGCAGCAGGGTTGCCAACCCCCCGATGCGGTCGGCGATGAAGCCCGAGCCGATACGGCTGACAATGCCGAAAGCCATCATCAACGACAGCATCTCGGCGCCCCGCGTCACGCCGTAACCGAGATCGCCGCAATAGGCCACGATATGGACCTGGGGCATTGCCATTGCGACGCAGCAGGCTAGTCCTGCGATACACAGCAGCACTTGCAGCACGCCGGGCGGCACATCGAGCTTAGCGCTGCGGGCGGTTGCCACCCGTGCTGTGGCGTTGCGCGGGGCGGGTCGCCGCAACAAGAGAAGCAGCGGCAGCATCAACGCAAGGCAGGCGAGGCCTATTCCCGCATGGGTTTGTCTCCAGCCCGCGGCTGCGACGGCGTGCTGGACCACCGGCGGCCAGATCGTTCCGGCGAGATAGTTGCCGGCCGCCGCGATCGCAATCGCGATGCCGCGATGCGCCGCGAACCAGAACGAGATATCGGTCATGATCGGCCCGAAGGTCGCAGAGCCGCCGACGCCGATGAGCAGGTAACTCAAGGCGAAGGTCCACAACGTGGGCGACATCGCGGCGGCAAAAAAGCCGAGCGAGAGCGCACCGATCCCCAACAGGGCAGGGGCCAATATGCCGAACCTGTCCTGCAGCCGCCCCATGACAACACCACCGCACGCAAAACCGAGCATGGTGAGCGTAAATGGCAGCGAGGCATCGGCCCGCAGCACGCCGAACTCCGCCTGGACCGCGGACAGAACCACCGGCATCGACCACATCCCGACGCCGCCGATCGTGCCCAATGCCACCGCTGCGGCGAGGCGGACCCACGCATAGCGTGAATCAATGTCGGAGTGCCGGGCGGCGCCAGTGCGAAGGTCGGTCAATAAACTCTTTCCAAGCGGGCGGACCTTCTAGCACATCGCGTCCGGGAGAAGTGTGAAATCCCGTCAGCACTGGGAGCGCGTTCCGGTCATATCGAACCATTTATTCGGAGTCATGGTCGGGCTTGTCCCGGCCATCCACGTCTTTTCTCGGCGAAAGCCCGCAAGAAAGACGTGGATGCCCGCGAAGACGGGGTCCCCGCCGCGTGACGCGGCGGGGTGTCTCTGCGCGGGCATGACGCCGGAGAGGTGATTCCATCTCATCGGAACGCCCTCAACCCTGAACTTCGCCGTCTTCTTGCAAGCGCGCGATGGCGTGTCCTTGCGACGCCGGATGAAATGGAGCACTCTGCGGACGTGAATGCGTCCGGAGCGCGCGTGCGGTTTGCGCAGCAACAATCATCCGGATGGCACCTCGGGGAGCGTAATGATTTCACTCAAATACGAGGCTCCGTCTTCGCTTGGCGATGCGATTGCCTTGCTGGCGCGTGCGTCCGGGACGAGCCGCGTTCTGGCTGGCGGCACCGACGTTATTGTTCAGATGGAAACCGACCTGATCGAGCCCGATCTCGTGGTCGACATCAAAAAAATCCCGCAACTCCGAGAGATCGCCATCGAGAATGGCGGCTTCCGCGTGGGCGCGGCAGTCACCGGCATGGAGCTGACCGATCATCAGGGTTTCTGCAAGGCATGGCCCGGCGTCGTCGATGGCGTGAAGCTGATCGGGTCCATGCAGATCAAAGCCCGTGCCACCATGGGCGGCAATCTCTGCAATGCCTCGCCGGCCGCCGACAGCGTGCCGGCCCTTATTGCGGCGGCAGCGATCGCGCGCGTTGCCGGCCCCGACGGCACACGGGATGTCCCGGTCGAAGGTATCCCGATCGGTCCCGGCAGGACCTCGCTCCGCAAGGGCGAGATCGTCGTCTCCTTCCTGTTCCCGCCACGGCCGTCGTATTCCGGCGATGCGTATCTGCGCATGACGCCGCGCACCGAGATGGACATCGCGGTGGTCGGCGTCGGCGTCAATGTTACGCTCGACGCGGACGGCGTGTGCGCGGCGGCGCGGGTGTCGCTCGGCGCGGTCGCACCGACCGTGCTCCTCGTCGAGGAGGCTGGCGCGGCGCTCGTCGGCTCGCGCCTCGATGCACCGGCGCTCGACCGCCTCGCGCAGGCTGCAGCAGCGGCATGTCGGCCGATCGACGACAAGCGCGGCACCAGGGAATATCGCATCAAGGTGGCGGGAGTGCTGGCGAAGCGCGCCGCCGCGTTGGCATTGGAACGGGCAAGGCAGAATCCATGAGCAGGAAATACCACGTCGCGACGACTGTGAACGGCGACGAATACGAGTATTTGTGCGAGCCGCAGCAGACGCTCCTTGATGTTCTCCGCGACGAATTGATGTTGACCGGCACCAAGGAAGGATGCGGCACCGGCGATTGCGGCGCGTGCACCGTCATGGTCGACGGCATCATGATCTGTTCGTGCCTGATGCTCGCGGTCGAAGCCGGCGGCAAGAAGATCGAAACCATCGAAGGCATGGCGAAGGGCGAGGAATTGCATCCGCTGCAGCGCAGTTTCCTCGAACTCAACGGATCGCAATGCGGCATCTGCACGCCCGGGATCCTCATCGCCGCCAAGGCGCTCATCGACCGCAATCCCGATCCGACCGAAACGGAAGTGCGCTATTGGCTCGCCGGCAACCTGTGCCGCTGCACCGGCTACGACAAGATCATTCGTTCAGTGCTCGCCGCCGCCAAGGAAATGAGAAGGGCCTGACATGTCCACGATTCTCGACAACAGCGGTTTCAATCCCGACAAGAAGCTCAAGATCGTCGGGACGTCGCCGATCAAGCACGATGGCATCGACAAGGTGACGGGCCGCGCCAAGTTCGGCGCCGACATGTTCCTGCCCGGCATGCTGGTCGGCAAGATCCTGCGCAGCCCGTATCCGCATGCGATCATAAAGTCGATCGACACGTCGGCCGCAGAGGCGCTGCCGGGCGTCAAAGCTGTTGTGACGCGCGCGGATTTTCCACAGTTGCCGAAGGGGTCGGTCGCGGGCGACATGAGCCGCAATGCCATGGCGCGCGAAAAGGCGCTCTATGACGGCCATCCGGTGGCGGCAGTCGCCGCCACCTCGGAGTCGATCGCCAAGCAGGCCCTCAAGCTGATCAAGGTCGACTATGAGGTGTTGCCCCATGTGATCGATCCGGTCGAGGCGATGAAACCGGATGCCCCGATCCTGCACGACCACATCCGCACCAAGGGGGTGAAAGACGCCGCCGACAAGCCGACCAACGTGGTCGAACGACTCGAGCTCAAGATGGGCGACGTCGATGCGGGCTTCGCGCAGGCCGACGTGATCGTCGAGCACGAATACGACACCAAGCCCATGCACCAGGGCTATATCGAGCCGCAAGGCTGCGTCGCCACCTGCACGGAGGACGGCCAGGTGGAGCTGTGGTGCTGCACCCAGGGGCCGTGGGTGTTCCGCGACCGCCTCACGGAGATCCTCAAGATCGAGTCGTCGAAAATCCGCGTCACCCAGTCGGAGCTCGGCGGCGGCTTCGGCGGCAAGACGGGCTTTTATCCGGAGCCGATCGCGATCCTGCTGGCGCGCAAATCGAAACGTCCGGTCAAGATCGCGCTGACCCGGGGCGAGGTGTTTCGCGCCACCGGGCCGGTGTCCGGCACCAAGTCGCGGATCAAGATGGGCGTGACCCGTGACGGAAAGTTCACGGCGGCGGATGCCGAGCTGGTGTTCCAGACCGGGGCCTTCACGGGATCGATGTTCTTTAATGCGCCGCAGGCGATGTTCACCCGCTACGACCTCAAGAACGTCAAGACGGTATCCTACGAAGTGGTATCGAACCGGCCCAAGGTGAATTCGTTCCGCGCACCCTGCGTGCCGCAGGTGGTGTTCGGCGTTGAGGGCGTGGTCAACGAGCTGGCGCAGAAGATCGGCATGGACCCGCTCGACCTGCGCATCAAGAATGCCGCGACGGAGGGGTATAAGACGATCTACGGCGAAACCTTCGGTCCGATCGGCTTTGTGGAAACGCTGATCGCCGCCAGGAATTGCGATCATTACAAATCGCCGGTGCCGCAAGGGCAGGGCCGCGGCGTCGCCGCCGGCTTCTGGTTCAATCGCGGCGGCGAGACCACCGGCACGCTCAACATCGCGACCGATGGGTCGGTGACCATCATTCTCGGCACCAGCGATGTCGCCGGATCGCGCATTTCCATCAGCATGATGGCGGCGGAGGAGCTGGGTCTCCCGGTCGACAAGGTGCGTGCCGTGATGGCCGACACCCACTCCCTCGGATGGAACCGGATCACGGCCGGCAGCCGCACCACCTATTCGAGCGGCATGGTGATCATCGATTCCGCCCGCAAGGCGATCACCGAACTATGCCGGCGCGCCGCGCTGATTTGGGGCGTGCCGGAAGAAGGCGTGACGTTCGAGGACGGCTATTGCCGGCCGGCCAGCTCCAATGTCGGCGAATTTCCGCCGCTGTCGATCGCCGAGATCGCCGGCAAGACCACGTTGACGCTCGGCGCCATCGCCGGACACTCGGAAATGAACGTGACCGGCGCCGGACCGGGCTTCGGCGTCCATATCGTCGACGTGGAGGTGGACCAGGAACTCGGCCGCGTCGACATCAAGCGCTACACGGTGGTGGAAGATGCCGGCAAGGCGATCCATCGCCTCCAAGTCGAGGGGCAATATCAGGGCGGCGCCGTGCAGGGCATCGGCTGGGCGCTCAACGAGGAATATATCTATGGCGAGGACGGGCGGCTGCAGAACCCGAGTTTCCTCGACTATCGCATGCCGGTGGCGTCCGACGTGCCGATGATCGACACCGAGATCGTGGAGGTGCCCAATCCGCGCCATCCCTATGGCCTTCGCGGCGTCGGCGAAGTGCCGGTCACCCCTACCATGGCGGCGATTGCCAACGCCATCGGCGCCGCCATCGCGGTGCGCCCGCGCTCGCTGCCGATGTCGCCGCCGAAGATTCTCAAGCTGATCGAGGAGGCGCGGGCGGGGCGGTGAGGCTGAGTCGCTGGGGTGGTGCTGTATATTGTATTTCGATTACATTGCCCGTCATTCCGGGGCGCCTACGCGAAGCGGAGGCGAGCCCGGAATCCATTCTCCCCGACCTGTGTTTATGGATTCCGGGCTCGCCGCTTCGCGGCGCCCCGGAATGACGGAACGTCAACGGTCAAACACCACACTGAACTGAATGCGCCGCCGACGGCTCGCGTTCTACTCCTCCGCCACAAAGCCCGATGCCTTCACGACTGGACCCCAGCGCTCCAAATCAGCCCTGACGGTGGCGGCGAATTGGTCGGGTAACTGGAATTTCGTGTCGTTGCCGATCCTGGCAAGGCTTTCGATCATTTCGGGCGACCTTACGGCGTCGCTGATCGCCGCGTTCAGCGCCCGCACCGCCTCGGGCGGCGTCTTGGCGGGCGCAAAGGCGCCGAGCCAGCTTTCGACGACGACGTTATAACCGACCTCGCGCATGGTCGGAACATCGGGGAGGAATTTCGACCGTTCGGCGCTCGCCACCGCCAAGATGCGGATTTTTCCGGATGCGGCTTGAGGCAACGTCTCGCCAATCGGGTTGACGCTCGCCGGAACATGGCCGCCGAAAAGATCCTGCAGCGCGGGAGCGCCGCCCCGGTAGTGCACCGGGCCCAATTTGACGCCGGCGGCATTCGCCAGCATGACGCCGACAAAATGCGTGGTGCTTCCGGCGGCCGTGGTGGCGAAGATGGCCTTATCGGGATTGGCCCTGCACCAGGCAACGAATTCCGCCAGCGACTTGATCTCTCCCGGCACTGCGGGGCCGATCACGAATGTCAAAGTGGACCGCGACGCCGGAGCAACCGGGATGAGGTCGCGCAACGGATCGTAGCTCAGGGTGCGGAAGCTGTGCGGATAGACGGTGATCGGAAAATCGGGCGTGAACAGAAATTCGCTCCCGTCCGGTTCCGCGTTCTTGACGTAATCGACCGCGACCCGCGCGGCGCCGCCGGGCTTGTTCTCGACGATCACCGCGGCCGCATAGCGACCGCGCAACCGATCGGCCAGGATGCGGGCGATCAGATCGGTCGCACCGCCAGCCGGAAATCCGACGACGATGTGGACGGTCTTTTTCAATGTTTGCGCGCGGCTGCGCACGGCGCCGATCGCGGCAACGGCTGAGGCGGCGAGGACGGTGCGACGGGTCAGCATGTTTGCGTTTCTTTGCATCTTGCACGATGAGAAAACTGCGCGGTCGATAGTCTACCGTAAATCCCGGCGGGCAAACATGGCCGAAATGCTTGGCTTGCGGAGCTTAAGGTTTCTGCTCACTCCGCCGGTTGATCAGAGCCTTGATTTCGGACAGGCTCCCGGTGATGCCGTCCACCTTGGTCTCCAGCCGGATGATGCGCTCGAATTGAGGCGCGGCGATCTGCATTTGTCGCTCCAGCTCGCCGACGCGGGTCCATAAGTTCGATGCGCCCCAGGCCGCCACGACGGTCTGGCCGATGATGGTCATGATGAGCGCGAGCGGCACCTTCTTGTCGAGATGCCATTGCCGGTCGTCAGCCTCGCTCATGTGCGGGCTCACGGGATTGCGATGCCCAGCGCGGAAAGCCCGACCGCGCCGCTGACCGCCAGGGTGAAGAACTGGACCGCCGTGAGCTTGAGCGCGGTCCAGGCGGGTGCGCATGCGGCCATCAGGGGGCCTGTCGGCTGCAATGCGTCCACAACCTCGCTGAGCTGCTCGAACGACGAGAATGCGTGTGGTTCCGGTGGCGTGAGCGCGTTTCCGCCGGTGTCCTTCAATCCCACGCCCTGGGTTTGCTCGATGGTGACGATCCAGGCCCCGTAGCAGGCCGAGCGCAGCTTGGCGCCGGGCGACCCCACGGAATCCGCCAGCGCCTTGGCGTACCTCAGATCGGCGGCGTTGGCGGCCTGGATTTTTTTCCACAATTCCTCCGGCGCCGCCATCGGCGCGGCGGCAGGTCTGCGGATCGCGCCGCCGCGTTCGGCGGCGACCTTCAACGGATCAGGCAGTCTCGTTTTGCTCTGTGCGATCGCGAGCGACGGCGTAAACAACAGGATGAAAATGAAAAGCGAACGCATGGGTCATGCTCCGATCTTCTGGGTGGCGACGACGCGGCCGTAGATGGCGATGAGGCCGCCGACCGCGCCCGGCGGGGAGTCGGGAGTCATCTCAGTCTTAACCGAGATATGTCAGGAACTTGACTTTCTGTTCCATTGATTCAATCAATAGACGTTTTCGATTGATCATAGGCGCTGTGGGGGCGGGCTATGCTAGTCTCGGTCGTCGTTCCAACACACGACCGCCCGGAAATGCTTGTCGAAGCGCTTGCCAGCGTGCGGGCGCAGACATTCACCGATTACGAAATCATCGTCGTCTCGAACGGGGAAAGCGCAGAAATGCGCCGCACCAGCCGCGAAGTTGCAGCCGGTTGCGTCTATCTCGAATTCGACTGCGGCAACGTTTCATTCGCCCGCAATGCAGGGATCAAGCGAGCAAGCGGCGACTGGATCGCTTTTCTGGATGATGATGACATTTGGCTTGCGAACAAGCTTGAACGGCAGATTGCCGAGGCTAAATAAGCCGGCGCCGACATGATCGCTTGCGACTATGCAACGTTTTTTCCTGACGGTCGCGAATCTATCGAGCGGATACGCATTCCGGATGGCTGGTCCTACGTCAAGGCGCTCAGCCGCCAACGCTGGCGGGCGGTGCCGTCAGCGGTCATGATCCGCAAGGCCGTCTTTGAGCAAGTGGGCGATTTTGACCAGAACCAGCGCTATGGCGAAGACAACGACATGTGGCGGCGGATTTCATGGTGTCACGTTATCCATCAGATGGATGAGGTCTTGGTCCGCTACCGCAGTGGTCACCCGAGCGCGATGCAGCACTTGAGGCGGGATGAGTGGGCGCTGCTGGTCTCTGAATTACGCCACCACATGAAGATGCGCCGCGATACGCCACATGACTTACGCTCTACATTGCCGCCGACTGCAAGCTTCATGAGATCGCGGTTCATCGGTTTCATTCGCCGCGGGCTTCATCAGAAGATGCGTGAGCTGACTCAATCATATCTGAATCTCCCGCGCCGAGGGTTGGGCATTACCACCGTAGGTCAGAGTAGTTAAGCTGCGCCGCAACGCACGCATCGCCCCAGCACCGATAGGGCCCGAGCCCGCGCGGCACGTTGATGGACACCCGGTCCCAGCGGTCGCCCTGCGCCGGCGAGCGCGAGTAGTCCGAGCCCGACTCCCGCTCGAAGGAGGCGAGCCCCCACAGCCGCGGCACCCCGGTCTTGGCTGCGACTTAGGCCCACTCGTCGCGATGGCGCTCGGAAAGCTCGAGCACCACGGCGGCGCGCGCCGCAAGCTCATGTTCGCGGGCAGGGTCGAGCCGTATGGCGGCGAGCAGGGCGGCGTATTCGGGGGCGAGGACGGAGAAGGGGTGTTGCATGGGGTCCTTTGCGATGTCATTGCAATTGACTTTGGATGCGTGTCGGTTTCAATCGGAGGATTCGAGGGAGGGCGAGAACGTGCGTATTGTTGCGATTGCGCGGAAGAAATTCCCGCGGCTCAGCGAGTTGCCTGTTTCATTTGCGAGAAATTTACTTCTTCGGCTCGGCCTGTACGCGCAAGTCCGCTCATGGTGGCTAGGTCGTGTCTCCTTAGGTCCTGCTATCCCTGCACAAGGGCTCAGCGCAGATTTCACGCATGACTGGTTCAGTGTGTACATTCCGCTGTTTGAACGGTTTCTCAGCGGCTTGAAGGGGCGGCCATGCCGACTGCTCGAAATCGGCACATTGGAAGGCCGTTCAGCAATCTGGATGGCCGAGAATATCGCCACCCACAAATCGTCGTCCGTTGAGACGATCGACGCCTATGAGCATCCTAAGCTGCGCAGCAACCTCGCTGTCACCAATGGCAAGGTGACGTTCCATCTTGGACTATCCGCCAAGGTGCTGCGCACACTTCCATTCGACGCCTATGACTTCATCTACATCGACGGCTGCCACTGGACCATAAATGTACTGGAGGATGCGGTTCTCGCGTTCCGCCTTCTTAAGGTCGGAGGCGTCATGGCATTTGATGACTATTTGTGGGACGATCCTCAGTGGAACCAGGATGGGCGGCCAAAGGAAGCTGTCGACGCCTTCTTGGCAGTCTATTCTGGAAAAATCGACGTGCTCCACCATGAGCATCAGGTGTGGATACGCAAGTGCCATAGGCTGTACCAGTAGGTCCAGCACGAGCCGAACAGGTGTTCGCAGCACATTAGACGAAGATCTCCTTCGCAGAGAGTTGAATCGAAGCCAACCAGGAAGTGCTTGTGCCGCCGCTCTGAGCACCTTGCAATGAATAGGTGACGCCGCCGACGGTGTTCGGTAGATCGTAGCCGAAGCACTCAAACAGAAAAGTGTCAGAAGTCCAAGTCGTTCCCCCTACACCGGAGCCAGAAGAATTACCGAACAAATTTGTGTTGTTGGTCGTGCCGCGTGACAGCTTAGAGGTAGCCGAATTACTGGCGCCCCCGCTTATTGTGGTGTTCGTTTGACCAGAAGCCTTCGCCATAATTAGGTTGACTGCTGACTGGATATTGATGGTGACATTTGCACCCGTGAGGGCGACAAAAGTCGCGCTACTCGTAGAAGCATTGCTGCCAGTAAGATTGGTAACTTCCTGGACCGTATCCCCAGACCGCTTCACGCCCGGTCCGAACAACTGTACCTTAGTCGGCGACGTGGCCCATGTCCCTGCCGTCGTCTGTGTCGACTCCACATAGCCGAGGATGCGGAACACGACTGATGACAGCGTGCTCGCCGCATACCAGACCTGCGGGCTGGTCGAGCTTCCGGTAATTCCGGTCCCGTTGGCGGGCGACGTCTCGTCCCAGCACAGGATGTTCGTGCCGCTGATCGAATTGTAGACGCCGAGAACCGCCGTCCCGCCATTGTTGAAGACACCGACCCAGATGCGGTTCGCCTGGCCATTGACGGTGCCGAGCGTGGCGCCGGACGGCACCGAGATCGACAGCGCCGCGGTCTGCTCGATCACCGCGTAGCCCGCGCTGGCGTCGCGGAACAGGAAGAATACCGGATCGGACGATGACGGGTTGTTTGGCCAGCGTCTTCACCGAGATCGTCAGCGCATTGCCGGCGACGGACGCGACCAGGGTGCCGTTAAGCATGCCGACGCCGAACGCCACCGCCGCGTTCGTCAGCATCGCCGGCGTGATGGTGTTCGCCCCGCCGACGATGGTGCCGCCATCCTGGAGCACCCTGCCGGTCGCGTCCGCGAATGTCGCCACATGCCCGGCCGTCGATGATCCCGGCCCGGTCACGTTTCCCGAGCCGACTGGCGGTTGGTAGCCCGCCGCGGCGGGCGAATTTGTCAAAACGATCGTCCAGTCCGCATGCGTTCCCGAACCGCCCGTCGCCGTCACGTTCACGGTCAGCGACGTGCCGCCATAGGCCGTGATCTGGCCCAGCATCTGGTTGGCGCTGTTCGAGGTCTCCTGAATCAGCACCCATTGCCCGGCCTGGAAGGCCTTGCCGGCAGAAATCGTGAGCGTCTTCGAGCCGGTCCCGATCGTGAGGCTTGTGGTCGAGGTCGCCTGTTGCGTCGCGGTCGCTACCACCTGCTGCGACGCGAAGGTGATGAGCGACGTGCTGACCACGACTGGATCATCCTGACACGTGCAGATGAACGTCTGCCCCGCATTGACCGCACCGAGCGCGACTGTCACGGCCATGCCGGAAAAGAACTGCGTGTTGCCGGTGGCGTCGGTTGTCCGCGTCCACGGACCCGTGGACGCCGCGTAGATGCCGTTGTTGACGGCCGACGCCTCGTCCTTTGCCAGCACCCGGTCGCCGGCGGCGAGCTGCACGCCGTCGACCACGAGAAGGCCGCCGGTCACGGGATGAAGCGGCGCGCCGGTCGATGCGGCCCGCACCGGCGGGAACGAGCCGGAGATGAGCATAGTGTTGCCGGTGATGGAGTTGAGGGCCATATCAGGTATCAGTCATCAGTGATCAGGGATCAAGAAGGAAGCGGGGCCGCAGAGGTCTCTTGATCCCTGACCTCTGATGCCTGATTACTGATCTTCGCCTCGAGGATGTCATCGACGATCACCAGCAGCTCTTTGCTGGCGAGGCCGAACACGAAAGTGTTCACGGCCCGCACGAGCGTGTCGTGGTCCGCATCCTCCAGATACATCCTGGTCGCTTCCGGCGGCACGCGGTCGAGGGCATCGAGCACGCGGCAGCGGGCGCGCAGCTCGCCGACGTTCACGCCCTGGGCCGGGCGCTCCAGCACCGTTTTGATGATCTCGCTGGTTTTGAGACCGGGGGATTCGCGCAGTGGAATGGCTTTCATGCTCTCACCATGCTGGGATACGTCTCGTGGTGCCGTTATCATCGAAGGAAATCCACTTGGTCGGCGTCGTGGCCCCGGTAGGTCCGTTTGTTCCTAGCGTCGGACTGCTTCCGCCGCCGCCGGCATTCGCCAGCGCCGTCTTAGTCCTGATGAGGAAATTGGCGTTGTTTGAGTAGAGATCGGTGTTTGCCAGGATGGCGCCAGCTCCCGGATCGGTCGTCGTGCCGACAGAAAATCCAGTTGCAAATTGTCCGACGTTTGAGCCGAGGTTCTGGAACGTCAGCAGGCTGCCATTGAGGACCAACGGCTGAAATGATCCGGTGCCGGTATTGTCGACGCCTTCGATTTGGGAGCTGGATGCACCGTTGCCGATGCGAATGCCTTTCGTGGTGCCGGCAAACAGCGCAGTCGCCGATGAATCGGCGTGCTGGACGGCAAAAGTGAAGCCGCCAGCAGGGTTGCCGATCTTCGTGTTGCCGGAGCCATCAACGGAGAAAAGGTTTGATTTGAACGCGCTTCCAGTGATCGACCCGGCACCGGAAAGATCGATGCCGTTGGTGATCGTCGGCGAGCCCTTGATCGCCAGGATCGAGCCTGTCGTCTTGAGCGGGCTGGCATTGAGGCCGTCGCCGATCTGGATCAGCGTTCCCCATCCGACGGCGCCGGATTGGTTACCGAAAAACAGGGCCGCGTCGTTTCTTGAGCCGGCAACCGCATCCGTCGATAGCTGGGTAATGCTCCAGCCATATTTGTCGAGGACGGACGATCCGGTTGCCGCCGAGATATCGACCTCGCCGCCAACAACGGCCGCCATACGGGTGGCGGAGGCGGAAAGCGTCGCAATTGGATTGACGCCGAAAATCGCACCTTTCTCGGTGCCAACACCGCCGCCGTCGTTGCTTGCGGCATTCGCCCAAAATGTCCCGGCGACATAATTGCGGTTCGCGTTGCTCGGGCTCGTCGGCGCCGTCAGCCACAGCGTCGATACGAAAGCTTGCCGGGCGCCATTGATGGCGCTGCCGGCCAGGCCGAGGAACACCGAGAGGCCATCTACCGTGTTGCCGCCCGAAGCGAGGTTGTCGGTGATGCTGATCGGATTGTAGCTGAAGGCCGGACCAACCGTGCCGGCACCGTTCTGGGAGATGACAAGGCCCTGGTTGGGGCTCAGCGCCGCCGGCGTGATGGTCAAGCCGCTGGCACCGGTCGGTGGCGTCGTCAGCGACCAGGTGAGCGCCGACGTGCCAAGCGTGATCGGGTTTGCGGTCGTCAGCCGGAATAGACCGTTGGCATTGACGGCGCCGCCCGCGACCGCAACCATGAGCCCTTGGGCGAACTGCGAATTGTTGTTCGCATCGATCGTGCGGGTCCATGTCGAGGACTGGGCGTTGTAGATTCCGTTCGTGGCAGCGTCGGTCTGGTCCTTCACCAGCACGCGATCGCCAACGCTGAGCGCCACGCCGTCGATCGTCTGCAAGCCCGATAGCGTAATGCCGCTCCCCGTCGTCGCCGCCCGCACTGGCGCCTTGATGGCGAGGTCCGGGTTTGGGTTGGTGCCGATCGGCGGATCGGCCGCGGATACGGTTGCGCCGCGACGATCGATAGTGGACATAGAGTATCTTTCTCCGTTCAAGCATCAGGGATCAGGGATCAGGTATCAGGGATCAGGAAGGCCGCTTCCCTTTCTCTGCCTCTTGATACCTGATCCCTGATCCCTGATGCCTGGGGCGGTCCAGACGAACAGGAGCTTGCCGGCGATCTGCTGGTGCTCCGCCGGCTGGAAGCCCAGCCGCTTCAACCAGCGCCCGGCGACATCGCTGCGGGCGTCCGCGGTTGCGATCACCTGTGCGACGTGAGACCCCCGAATCATCTCCATGGCCATCAGACCGGCGCGGTGAAATGCCACCGGATAACGCCTGGCCTCAGGAATGCTTGCGGCGGCGTCGCTGGGGCAAACGGTCTCCACTCTCGACGAAGGCGCGAGCTGCACGAACGCGATTGCGGGCCCATCAGGCGGAAACGCAATCCCGCCCATGCCGATGACGCGGTCGTCGATGAGGGCCGTGATGGCGCGGATGCGGTAGGGCAGGGGCTCGCCGATGATATGAGGCAGGTCGGCCAGAATCGTCGGACGCAGCGTTACTTTGGGCATTCAGGTGTCGGGAGTCAGGCGTCGGGAGTCAGGAAACGGGAGTCAGGAAACGGGAGTCAGGAAACGGCAATCTGGAGAAAAGAGTTCGGAGCTGTTCTCTAACTCCTGACTCCTAACGCCTGATTCCTGCTACCGTCAGCGTTCATTCGTGGTCAGTCCTATCACCACGCCGCCGACGGTGCAGGGGTTTGGCGCTTGTGCCAACAGACACAAGCGCGCGTCGGTCTGCCAGCTGCCCGGCGCTTCGATCATCGGTTCGTCGTATTCGCTCCAGGTCGTGCCGGCCGGCGTCGCGGCGCCGGCTTCGTAGAGCGGCAGATTGTCGAGCGCGTCGAATCGTTGCCCGAACGCAATGCCCTGGTAGTTGGCGTCGTACAGCACAAGCCCGACGTGATCGATCCGCTTCCTCTGGGTCAGAGCGGCTCCCAATTGCGCCGCATAGGCAAGTTTCGCCGACATGAACGGCGCCACATAGCCGAGGCACGCGATAATGGTCAGCGCGGTCTGTCCGTTGGGAAGCGTTATGGCGCCGTTCGCAACCACGATGGCACCGACATGAACCGGATCGCCGGTCGAACCGATATCGGCGAAGACCTCCGCCGGATACCCGTTGTATTGCGTGCCGACCGTGAGCGTGCCGGTGGCGGATGCGGCAGTGTTCGAGATCACGGCGCCGACGAGACCCGCCACGATATTGGCATGTGCCTGGCCGTCGGGCAGTGTCAGCACGCCGGAAGCACTCGTCGTGCCGGACCCGATCGCCCGGCCGTCAGCCCAAACCGAAACCAGAGTGTTCGGCAGATGCGACAGCGTGACGGTCGAGGCCGGCGCGCCCTGATAAACCACGTGGCAGTCGAGCTGCTGGTTGATGGCGCCACCGACGCAATTGCCGCGCGGGGCCAACCGCTCGACGAAGCGCCGCGTCACCCCGTTGATGGTGCGCCTGACCACGAAATAGACGAGATCCTCGATGCTGTCGGCTCCTGAGCCTGTCGAAGGAAGCACCGCGACATTCTCGATTGTGCCCAGCGTCTGGAGACGCCACCACGCCTCGACCTCGTCCTTGACGTCATATAACAGGCACGCCGCCTGCCCGTCGCCGCGCGGCAGGAAGATCATCTTGTCGGGCTGGGTTGCCTTGTCGATGTCGGTGAAGCCGGCCTTGCCGATGTCGAGGTTGAGCCTGGTGAGATCACGGTCGTCGTAGTCCATCTCCTGGGGCGAGAACGCGAGTTCGTAGACCCGGCGGCCCGACTGCTGCACGAAGATGCCGCGCTTGCCCGCCTTGATGGCGGGCAGCCGTTGCGCGCCTTGATCGGAGCAGTCGCGGATCACGATCTGGGTCGGAGTCACCGGTTGGTCGAAGTTCGAGGACCTTGCCGAGGCGATCGACTGCTCGCGCCCGATCATCAGCCGGGTGAGCGATAGCCCCCACGAGATGGTGTCCACTGGCCCAGAGCCGAGCGTGATGTTGATGGCGCCGCCGTCGCCGGTCGAGGAGCCGTCGAGGTTGATGTCGGCATAGCTGGTGAAGTTATCGGAGGCGGACAGCCACGCCTGGGCGCCGCCGAACCAACACAGACGCCCCTCATGGAAACCCACCGAAGTCGGGAAACCCTTCACCGCCGACCAGTCGCCTTCGACCCAATCGCTGGTGGCCTGCAGTGTCGTGAACGGGTTGAGGACGGCAATGTTGACCTGCGTCGGCGATATGTAGCCCGTGACCCGGAAGATCGCAAAGCCGCCACCGCCCGAATAGTTCGAGACGACGGTGGCGTTGCCGCTCGTGTATTGCCCCGCCTTGAAGCCGACCCGTTCCCAGCAGATGGCATTGTCAAGGTCGGGGATGCCGCCGGTACCGCCGGTATTGGATGGGATGGCGCCGTTTCCTGTCAACGCGCCGCCGCTGGTGACGCTGCCGTTGCCTGTGTTGGACGGCACGTCGACGAATCCTGACGTGGCGCTGTCGAACGAGCGTTGCATGGTCAGCGTTCCCGACCATGTGCCGCTGGCGGTCCAGGTATAGTTGCGCCCTTGGTTGGCCTGCGTGACCGGCGGAGAAGCCGTATTGCTGTAGCCGACGCCGGTCACCCGCACCGGCGGCGTGAAGGCGTTCTGGTTGCCGAGAATGGTTTGATTGAACTGGCCATTGGAGAACACGCGGAACAGGCAGCCGACGTGCCCGGGCTGGAACCACGGCCGGTCCGAGGTCAGCGTCGTATTGCCGTAATAGCTCCCCGGCGTGAAATTCGCCTTGACGCCGGGCGCGGACTGGAACGGCCCATCATTGGTGTAATAGGTCACCACCGACCACGAACGGGCGGAGCGGCGCTCGATCTTCTGTTGCTGCTGGCCGTAGCAGGCGATGAAGATGATGTCGCCCGACTGGTCGTTGCGGATATTGGGAAGGTCGCCGGTTGCGAACGGCGTCGGTAGCACCATGGTGCCGGCCGATTCGATCGAGCATTGGCTAATGTATTTGTTCCACGCGTCTGTCGACTCGATCTGAATCGTAGCGCTGCCGGACGATGGCGTGAAGGCGAGCGAGTGAGTGCCGATGTCGAGGGTTGTCTGGGCAATGAGGTCGGATGCGCCCGGCGTGGAGCCCACCCGGAACGTCACGGGGCCGCCGGTAACTGGGCCACCACCTGGCGCGACCACGATACGGATGGCGTGCTCCTTGCCCTGGTCGGCGGGCGCAATGGTGATCGTCTGTTGAATCTGCGCGAGGCCCCCAACCGGCTGACAGGTCAGCGTCGCGACCCCGCCCGTGACGGTCGCGCTGGCGCCGGACGTGGTGTTCGCCGTGCTCCAATTGCCGAGCCCGGCAAAGAACGGATCGCCGATCGTGGTGCCGACCGCAACGCGGCTGACCAGCGCCTCGTTGACCCATACGCGCATCTTGTTGGCGGTAAGCTCGATCAAAGCCGTATCGAGCTTCGAGAAAATGAAACGCAGGAGCCGCGCCGGTGCATCGCCCAATACCTCGCCCACGTAGGTGAGCCCGGGTCGCATTGCCATCGGCCCGACCACGTAGGGCAGCCAATTGACCTGACACGCAGCCGCCATGCGCAGCTTCGCCACGTCGACACGCGCCAGCGCGATCTTGGAGACCTCGCCGGCGTTGAGCGAATATAATGCTGGATTAGCCTTCATACTATTGCAACGCCCCTCTTTATGTTATATTACTTTCTGGCATGGGAAAGAAACTTATTAACCTCGTTGGCGAAACATTTGGGCACCTAACAGTAATCAAGCGGGACGGATCACTCCACAGCCACGCCACTTGGCTTTGCCAATGCGACTGCGGAAACTTTATTGTCGCACAAAGTGACAAATTACGAGGTGGCCGGGCCGTTTCCTGCGGATGTCGCGTTGGCGGTGCCACTCACGGACACACCAGAGGACAGGGTGAGGGAAAGAAGCTATCTCCTACGTTCAGATCATGGAACGCAATGATTGGACGTTGCACCTATCCTAGTATGTTTGGATTTGAATATTATAAGTGGAGAGGCATTAAGGTATGCGACCGATGGCGGTACGGTGAGCACGGTAAAAGCGGATTCGAGTGTTTCCTCGAAGACATGGGAGAACGACCAGGCTTGGAGTACTCGCTTGATCGCTATCCAGACAATGACGGCAATTACGAACCAGGCAATTGCCGCTGGGCAACGAAACGACAACAGGGCAATAATCGCTCAGATAATCAACTCTTCACCTATCGAGGCCGCAATTTCACTCTGACAGAGCTATCCAGGGAAACTGGCGTACCGGTACAAAGATTGCGACATCGCCTATTGCGCGCATCCAGTTGGTCTGTCGAAGAGGCTGTCTCTACGCCGAAGGGCGCGCTCGGAACTAGGCCAGATCGGCGACATTCGCCGAATTTTGGACGTACACGGGGCAAACCCAAGAAGCTATAGAAAAGACTACGATTGCGCCCCGATATAAGCCCAATACTGATTGCCACTCAGATTGGATGATGATGTCTGCTGAATCTGCCCGGTCACTGGTACCGTGGACTCGAAGCTTGAAGCCTCGTTTCCCAATGTGGTGATATTCTGCATTGCGTAGACGGAATCTCCTTCTTTGCATCGGGGACGATGCATGAGCCTGTGCCGTTGAGGGCCCTGAACTTGAGTGACAGGAAGGGAGCGCGGGATAAGCCGTTTGTACGCATCAATCATTCCCCTGCGGCCCGGTGACGATCGATCCGCCGGTTCCGCCGCCGAGCCATAGCCCTCCGGGCCCGAATGCGCCGCGCCGGGCACGCGCCCAGAAGGGCACCGGCGGAAGGCCGGGCGGCTCGTCCATGGCCTCCTCGGCCTTGGCGACACGGCGGGCGCGATCTTCTTCTCTCAGCAGCGCTGCCTTCAGCTCCTTGTCGTTGGTGATGCGCAGGCATGCCTGTCGGGCAAGACGAAGCGAGACGTAGTCGGCAAAATGCTCCGGCCAGGTCCCGATGTTCATCCCGTAAATCGGATCGTTCGAAACGTAGGATACGTAGATCGGCGTGAGATTGGCGTACCACAGCCCCGCCTCATCGCTATATTGCAGCAGCGGCGGGTCCATGTTCGGCGACGCCGAGACCTGGATGGTTCTCACCCAATCGACCGGAATCGAGAAGCAATAGTTGAAACCGAATTGCGGCGTGAGGGAGGAACTGTTGTCGACCTGGACGGTACGTCTTGCGAACTTCCACAAGCCCTGCGACAGGCAGTAGCCGACCACGTCCGACCAATAAGAATCAAGGACGCGACGCGGCTCCCGTGGTTCAGACAGGCTCGCGAGCTGACGCTCGCCGAGGTGGCCGAGCGCCTCGTTGTAGATGAAGAGCTGCGTGGTCATGAGAATGTCCTACCGGATGTCACCCACTGTCCGGTGTCATTCCCGCGAAAGCGGGAATCCAGTATCCGGCAGCATTGCCGGGTTACTGGATCGCCCGCTTTCGCGGGTGATAACACTGGTGTTTCGGGGCAATCAGCCTCAAAAATCCGCGTTTGCCTGAATAAATCCGGCGCCGCCGCCGCCCTGAAGCAGGGTGCCCTGGCCGGCGGTGCCGGCGGCGTTACCCGTCACGCTGATGTAGTTTGGTGTGTGGGTCGAGCCCGCCGCGAAAGTTCCAACCGCGGTGGCCGTGCCCGCGAGGTTGAACTTGAAGGAGCCGGCCGACACCGTAACGGCCGGCGCGGCGCGCATCTGCACCGGCAGTGGAATGAAGATGATTTCCGAGGTGGCGCCTGCCACCATGCCGGCGCCGACGATGACGCCCGAAGCCGGCTCCGGAATGTTGAAGAAGTAGCGCTGGGCAATCGCCAACTCCAATTCGATATCACGGTGCTCGAACGGAGTCGCCTGCGCGCCGATCTCGAGCTGGACGCCCATGATCTGCACGAAGTCCGCGGCGCCGGCGGTCCCCACTGGTGTGGCGTTGAACAGGACGCCGAGCTGCGTGCAGCCCGCCGGCACGGTCGCAGAGAAGGCGTAGCGCTGCCAGCTCGTCGTGATCTGCTGCGCAATGTTTGCGCCTGCTGTCAGCAGCGCCGTCGTGGGCGAGGAGTTCGGCGAGATGTTCTGCTGCGGCGTCAGCGCGAGCGAACTGTAGCCTGTCCAGGTACCGGCCACCAGGCTGGCGGCGCTCTGGTTGGTGCCTGAGCCGCTGCCGAGAAGCACGTTCAGGGCCCCGTTTGCCGGCGACCAATTAGCGCCAGCCTGGGCCCAGAACGACAGCGTGACGATCTGGCCCTGGCAGCGGATGGAGTCGAGCGTCTCGACCACCTGACCGAGGTTGATCACCGCGGTGTTGGCGTTCGCGGCGGCGCGGCCGAACTGCAACGCCAGACTGAACCCGGGCACAGCCGTGACGCCCGTGACCTGCGACACCGAGATCGAGGACGACGCGCCGCCGATGGCGAAGAACCGGTCTGCCGTGTAGGTGACGGTGCCGGCGATTGCCGTGAAGCTGGTGCCGCGCTGCCACGGATTGGTGGTGAAGTCGCCGCCATCGATGATGTTGCGCGGCAATGCCAGCTGCGAGCCGCCGACGCCGGCTGGAGCAGCGAGGGTTGCGGTGCCGGACACGCTCATGGTGCCGGCCGTCAGGTTCTGAACCTGCAGGATATAGCCCTGCGGGTTCGTCTGGTTCACCACGATGACGAAATCCCCAAGGCTCATGCCTTTGAAGGTCGCATCCGTGATGTAACCCGCGGCCGTCACCTGGGCCAGCGTATCGGTCGTGGTGTATTCCCACAGCTTCCACGCGCCCTCGATCGGACCGCCCGCAATGTAGGTAAGAGTGCCGGTGGTGTATGCCATTTTGAAATCCTTCGGATTTCAGGCGACCAGTAATCAGGTATCAGTGATCAGTAATCAGATTCTGACTATTGATGCCTGACCCTTGATTACTGATTCCTGATCACTGATCCCGGTTACGTGTATTTCGAGCCATCGTGGTTGACCACGACGACGCCGGAGTTCTGCAGCAATGCGGAGCCCATGAAGATCGAGGAGCGCGCCCAGTAGTAGGCGTTCTCCTCGTTGTAGCCGGCGCGGACATCCATCTCGCCCGTGTTCACCGCGTGACCGACGGCGGAGCGATGGAACGCAAAGCACTGCTCGCTGGCCGTGCCCACGTTCAGAAGGTGCGGATGGAATATCCAGTTGAAACCGGCCCAGCGGCGGAAGCGGCGAGCCGGCCCGACCAGGGGCTTGATCTCGACATACTCAGCCTTCTGGAATTCCGCGATTTGCATCAGGTAGGCCCGCATGGCGGGTGAACCGACGAAGAACATGTTGTCTTCCTCGGTGGTGTCGACGTCCTGCAGATCGAGGTGCGCCAGCGCGCGCGTTGCGAGGGCGAGAGTCATGATCTGGGGCGAGCCGAGATTGCTCGACGCGCCCGAAAGCACGCCGAGGATGTCCTGGTCGATCTTCCGGTTCAACACTTTGACCGTCGAACTCTGCATGATGCGACGGCCGTCGCCCTGGCTGGCGAAGATGTTGAACTCGGTGCGCTGAGGCTTGTCGTGCCATTCCACGAGAGTAGCGGGCACTTGGGTGAGACTGTCGACGCGCGGCGGGATATTGCCGTTGAGGCCGCGCGTGACGGCGGTTGCACCGCCGGAACCGGCCACCAGGAACATTGCCTGGTTGCCTTTGATCACCGCCTCAGTCGTGCAGACGTTGCGCAGCCAAGATTGGCCCTGCTCAAACTGTGCGATGAATTCCGAGCGATATTGAATCTGGAACGCCGAGTCGGCCATTGATCCAGTCCTTCATCGTCATCGTTGCGATGCCTCCGTTCCGGTTGTCTGCGGGCGCATGATCGGGGTTGGCCGACTTCAGGGGACGGAAATCAGTCGCTGGCGGTGAGATGCGCCCGGCGTCTGATTCTCGAATCCAGGAGCCGACGCCGGCACATGCCCCGCAGGGCTTTCCATCGGCGGGCGAAATTGCGAGCCGTTCGGGGCCGCCGCAGCCGGATCGGGCGAAGTCGCGAGGACCTTGCGCCTGCGGACACGGTGTTGACGGGATGTCCGATCGTCTCACGAATGGCGTGATCGTATCGTCGCAAGTGTGGCTCAGACATGGGTGTCGACAGCCGACGAAGACGCGAAAGTTGCCGCGCCTCGCGACCGCGCTTAAACGCCTCGCGCGTATGTCGTCGACGCTATGGCGAGCCTGCCGGGAGTCAGGTTTATTCCGTGCGGCCGCGCCGTGTCTGCTCGCGCGCTGTGAGCAAACCGCGATATTCCTGTTGCATGCGAGCGCCGGAATCGCCGGTCCAGTAGCTTTTCCACAGATCGGAGCCGTGCGGCGCGCGCATATGTTTCCCTTCGATCTCGGCAATGCGGCTCTCTACGTTGGAAAGGCCGCCGCCGGCGGCATTGGGCAGCATCGCGCCGCTCGGATTGATGGACTTCGCCACCTCCAAGATCGCCTTGTTGAAGGTCGGATGATTAGCAAGGACGCGGCCATTGGGCAGGCGGGCCGTCAGTAACGCCTCTCTAAAATCGTCCGGGAAGCTGCGATCGAAGAACTGCGCAATGGCGTTGCGGTTGGTCGCGTAATCATGGCCCCAGTCGTGCATGAGATCCGCCGACGCTTCGTGCTTGAAAGCCGCGTCGGCTTGGTCGCGTTGGGCCGCCAGCCGGTCCTGCATGTCGAAATACCAGCCGACCGCCCGGTTGTATTGATCCGCGGTCCATCGGCCTTTCAAGGCCTCGTCCGCAAAGGAAGCGAGCAACGCCTTCTCGGCTTCGCCCGTCACGGTGCCATCGCCAAGCTGCAATCCATCCACATAGGCGGTTGCGCTTTGCGGCAGGCCCTGTTCGGCGCGCCACGCTGCAAGCTGTTCCGGCGTCGCATTGTCGGGGGGTGGTTTCGTCGCCTTCAGGTCGCCGGCGGAAAGCCTGACGGTGAGCTCCTTGTAGGCCTTTGCAAGCGCCGCCGGGCTGTCGAATCGATCGAGCGTTTTGCGGAATGCCTTGTCGCTGCCGGCCAAGTCCTCACGCCAGGATGCCGGAAAGGTTTTGGCACCTGGCTCGGAAACCGGTGCTGCGTTTCTCGGCGTTGGCGCCACGTTCTTGGCTTGCGGATCGGCCGCAACGGCCGCATCGCTCCGCCGGCCAACCGGAGTGTCACCTCCGGCGCCGGGCAAGGCAGCACCATGCGCGCCGCCGCCACTCGGCTCGGTGGCCCGCGAGGCAATGCCCTTGTCGGGAGCGCTCACTTCATCTGCGGCAGCCATTGCAAAGTGCGACGCGGGCGCGACACGATTGTCCGGCATTGATCACCTCGTCTGTTGCATTTGGTCGTGTCGGAGTCCGCGACGCGACCGTGGCGGACGTATAAGCGTCGCGGCAGGCGCTCACATGCGCGGATGGCTGACGAAGGCCATGCTGGTCGGCATGTTGCGGGTGGTGACATCGCGATCGGCCTCTTCCTTGCTCAGGATGCCGTCGCGCACCACCGTTCCGGTCGGTCCGATGACGCACCAGCGCTTGGCCGGACCGCGCCATTGCGCATAGTGATTTCCCCGCGCCTCGATCCGGCCTATCGCCACCCCGCCGAGCGGCGCCTTGATCAGCTCGGCGAAACGAATGAATTTTGCCGGCACGTGCTCGACCAGGTAGAGCAGCGCAAACAGCGTGGACTGCTCGTCCACCACTTCGACGAGATCGCCGGCGCGCAGCTTCGCTTCGTTTGGACCCCACACCGTCACGTCGGCGAGCACGCGATCATAGGGCGTGCGTTCCGCGTCGATCACGACCCGCCACCAGTTGCGGGCGAATGCGGCATCTTGCATCGCACTCTGCGGGATCGGCGCAACCTGCTGTGGTGTGCGCGCGGCGACCTCGCTCGCCGGTGCGGGTTTCGATGTGTCCGCGACAAGCGGTGGGATGTGGGGTGGCGCAGCCTGTGCCTTACGTGTGGTCCGCTTTGTCGTCGGGGTCACCTGAGTCATAAGAGTATCCTGCCGCGCCCGGGAACGAGCGGTCCGCGATCCCGGCGCGTGGGATCGATGCCGCGTGGTCTTGCGATGGGACAATGAGATGATGCGTGTTCAGCCGGACGTATGTCCGCCGTGCCGGAACAAGGATTCCGTGTCAGGCGGCCGCTGTTGCGGTGCCGACGTCCTGCGGCATTGCCGGCGATGATGGCATGCTTTCGCCACCGGCGCCGTCGATGCCGCCATGCGCGCGCGCCAGTGCGTGGGCATAGTCGGTGCGCAACCCGGCGTCGGCCCAATAGCGGCGCTGTCCGTCGCCGCTCGGATCGCGAAGCAACGCCTCGATCTCCTCGATCCGCTGCCGATCCCGGCTTGCCTTGCGCGGCAGCGCGGCGCCTTCTGCCGGCGCAAGACCGTCGAGCCGCTCGCGCGCCTCGAATGCGGCGTCTTGCACCTCGATATCGCTCCAATAACGCGCTGGGTCGTTGCGCAGGAGTTCGTCGGTGCGCGCGACGGTGGCGCGGTCCTCATCCGGGCGCGGCGCTTGCATCACCGCTGTGGGGCCGTCGTCGCGGATGGTCCGGTAGAGATCGAGGACACCATCTCGCTGTTCCGCGGGCCAACCTTTGTCGGCGGCGAACTGGGCAAACGCATCGGCGAGTTGCACCTCGTCGGCCGCCGGCCGCGCGTGGTCGCGATACCAGGCGAGCGCGTCCAGAAACTGCGCAAACGACAGGCCAGCGCGCTTAAAACCGTCGCGAAAGGCGCGGCGCAAGACTTCGTCCTGTTCGCTGGTCAATCCGAATTCGCGATAGCGGTGCATGGCGGGCTCCCCAATTTCACGATGCTGGCGCGATTTGGAAGAAGATGTTCTTTGTGCTGAGGTTCGTTGCCGAGGTTTGGCGAATCTGCCCGGCCGTCGAAATGATGGCCTCGAAACTCGACGTCACATTGGCCGGCGTCGTGAGGTCGAGCGCAAACAGCACGACATCGCCATCCACCGCCGCCGGAAATGCGACGCTACCGACGCCGTTGTTGCCAAGCGCGAGTTGGGAAATGACCGGCCCGCGCTTGGAGCCGACCAGCTGGCTGTCGACCATGAGCCCCGATGAGGCGCTGAAACTGCCGTCGCCGACAAGCCCGAGGCGGCGGCCGTGAAGCCAGAGCAGAACGTTGTCTTGGGTGAGAGCAGGCATCGTGAAACTCCGTTGGTTGGCGAGGAAATGCGTGTCCGGGCGCTCGCGGGCTGGGCGACGCGCAAATGCGGCACTGCCGGAGGCAGCGCCGCTCCAGGTCCACTATTGCTGGATTCTCTGAGAACGGCCGCGCTGCGGGAGCGAGCTACTGGTCGTCCCGATCTTGACTGCGAACACCAGCGCCGGTCAGACCAATCGCGCCGAGCGAATTGAACTGTATGGCGTGTCTAAGATAAGGGCTCTCGTCGACGGCCTTACGAATCTTGGCGGCTGTCTTTGGCGCCGCTGTCTTGAAATAGTTTGGATCAGTCATATAGGCTCTTAAGCCCTCGGCAATGAGTTCTGCATATATAGCATCATTACCGCTATAGCCGAAGTTTTCAGGCTGGAGTAGATGGCCGCTCTTTGTCCGGCCGCGCTTTAGGTGGCCGTAGACGAAGCTAAGTTCGGCCATCTCGTCGTGCGTGAGTGTCGCTGATAGGTTTCCGGCAAGATGGTCGATAGCGTGACCAAATTCGTGCGCTATCACGAGGTCCCGGTCTCGGGCCTTAGGTCCGATGTTTAGGAATATCCTAGAATTCGGTGGCCCCTTGTCATTATCGCTCCCGTCATAGAACCCGCGAAGAGCTTTCGAAAGGGTCTTCGCGACATCCGGATGCGTGTCTTTTACTTGATATAGGCCTATACCCGTTTCCGCTATCGCTCCCTTGATATCCTTCGGCGAAAGGGGCTCATCGGCTCCACCGGAAAATCGTCGTCCAGCCACGAATTTCGCGCCAAGGGGGCGTCCTTCAATATCAGTCAGAAGTCGACCTTGTTCATCGACTGGAGGGGCCGTGGGGTAGTCCTCGGTGAATGGGCGCTGCGGTTTCGGCGGCGGCTGCTTCATAGGGACGCGTTTAGCCTCCGCGATCATTCGCGCCGACTCAGAAGTATTCAGGTTTGCCGAAGACCTGTCGTCTGCTCCCATGGGGGCGGCTTTGCTTTCGGCCGGAACGGCTGCGCTATCGGCCTGAGCAGACTCCGCAAGCTGTGCGGGCACGTTTGGTCGTGCGCTAGCTGCCGTCGCCGTCTCGTTGGTTCCCGCATAGGCATCAGGGAGCTTCTCGGAATCCGACCTGATGGCTTCGCCGATGGTTCGGTCGCGCAGCGCATCCGCCGCGACCTCGGCCGGAGGAATGCCGTGATCGGTCCATAGTCGGAGAAGCTTCTGCTCGGTGCGGAAGCTCGCTTGAGTTCCGGAAATGGCTGCGGCGGCGTTGCGAAAATCCTCCGCTCGCGGCAGCGCAATGGTTGGTCGGTTCGCGACATTGGGCGTTGGCGCACGGGTCGCCCCGGCCTTCGGCCCGTTCGCGCCCGCGAGAAGCGCGGCAATTTGCGCGAGTTGCGCAAAATCACGGGCCGCTTTGCCTTTGGCATATGGACCGGGGCCGAAGGCGGCATCATGGCCTTCTTTCACCGCCTGTCCTAGTCCTGCGCCGAGGCCTGCGATGCCTGCCGGCACTGACCTCAACATTGCGTCGATCGGTTTTGCGGCCGGAATGATGATATCGCCGACGACTCCGAGCTTGCTTAAGGCCTCCTTGTTTTCGGGAGAAAACCCCAATGGCTCGTCGCCGAAATAATTTTGCGCGTATTCCCCGGCGGCACCGAGGACGCGATGGAGCGGGTTTCCCTGCTTCAAGCGCTCGATGAACGCGGTCGGAACTTCTCTTGGGGGCCGCGTAACGCCAAACTCCTCGTCGATCTCGTTATCGGTAAATCCGGCCTCCTGCATTCGCCGCCGTTCCGTGGTCGCCCAATCGCCGATATCGCCGTCGGAAAAGCCAGCCTGTTTAAGCAGCTCGATTCTGGTCGGCACGATCGGTCACCTTGAAACGGGAACATGCACCTTGATATCGGGCAGGGTGGCGTTCATGCGCTTGAGATATTCCGACGGCGTTTCGCCGTTGAGACGTTGTGGAACGGACTGCGCGGATGCACCGGAGACAGTTGTGGATCGTTGGCGTGCATTTTCTTCCAGCGCCTCCGGAACCGTGGTCCGGTAGCGCTCGAGCGACTCCGGCTTTCCGACATAGTCCGGCTTTGTTCGATCGAACAGATCGAGCGGGTCTTTACCGTCCTTGATGTACTGACCGGTCTTTCGATCGATATCCCGCTCCAGGAGATACATTTTTGCCCGGCCGAGCTGATCGATCTCCCCGATCAGTGGGTCCGAGCGGTCGATCGCGGGCGCGACGCCTTTTAGAAAGGCCTGCTTGTGGGCGAGAAGCAGGGCGTCCGCGGGCGTCTGCTTCGCGAAGAATTCCTTGCGGACGAAATTGAAGTCGTCCTTGCTGAGTTTCCCACCGATGTACGCGTCATAAATCTGACCGAGCGAGGCGATCTTGCTCGGATCACCGTCGCGCAGACGGATGCGATCAAGCAATCCTCGCGCCGTGCCATTGGAGGTCGTCGCGTCGGGATCCGGGGCCGCAGCACGATCCTCAAGGGCGAGCATGTAAGCTTTCGCGTTTTGTGTAAGCCTTTGGTCGTCGGAAATGGAGGCCCTCGTAAGCGTCGATTTCTCGCTCATCAAATTTGCGACGATCTCGTTTTCGGCTTCGTCGGATGTGCGTTGGACCTCGTGCTGGCGGCGGAGTGCAGCGTGCTCCGCGTCCTTCAGGCTATTCACCTGCTGTTCCCGCGCCTGCTGGATCAAAGAATCTTTCAGCGGCTGCGGCAGCTGGGCGAGCAACGGGTGACCGCCCTCAGGCGATTCAAGCTCTCGGATGGCACGTGCGGGATCAACTCGGCTCATTCGGGCATATTGCCCGGCGGCGAGCGCAAGTGCGCTGCGGCGCTTCTCCTCCAAGGCCTGCTCGGGAGTGAGAAATCCCCGCGTAACCGCGTCGTCGATGGCGGAATGCAGGGAATCGACGCCGCCCGTCAGCAGGCTGTCGTTCGGGTCGAGGGTGATGTGCTGTACGAGATTGCCCAGATACCTGCCGCGGCTGGCGACGTGGGCATCGGCGGCGCCGCGGAACGCCTGGTTTTGGATCGCTGCACTTTCTTGCGCGAGCGGCACGGCGAGTTTGCTGCGCACATGCTCGCGCAAGCCTTCAGTTGAAATTTGAGAAAGGCCGTCATCGACGATTTTTCCGGCTTCCTCGTTCCAACGCTGCGCGAGCGTCGCGTAGTCGGGATCGTTGCGGTAGCGTTGGCGCGCCTCGATCAGCCTGCCATGGATGACGGCGTTGGCATTGACGGCCTCCGTCATGGCTTGTTGCCGGCCGACCTTGTAGGTCGCGTTCCCGATATCCGCGATCGCCTGACCGAATCGGGCGCCGGCGTCAGCGATCTCACGAGCGCCGGTCGCATAGGATGACAAGTCATAGCCGCCGATCGGGCGCGAGCCTGGCACATGCAGCAAGCCGCCGAGATCGTCAGGAGTGGGAACTGTGGGCATGGGTGCTCCCGTCCTGGATCATTCCAGCGAAAATGGGAACCGGGTACGTGGCGATATCGTCGGGGTTACTGGGAGATGCGATGCCGCCCGAGGTGGCGTACCCGAGGTGCATTGTTGCTGCGTTCTCTCAGAACCGCGATGCCGCGAGCGGGGCTACTGGTCGTCGCGATCTTGGCTGCGAACGCCGGCGCCGATCAGACCAAAAGCGCCAAGCGAATTGAACTGTATGACTTTCTTAAGAAGCGGGCTCTCGTTGACGGCCTTACGAATCTTGACGGCGGTCTTCGGCGCCACCGTCTTGAAATAGTTTGGATCAGTCATGTAGGCTCTCAAGCCCTCGGCAACGAGTTCTAAATTTACAACATCATCACCGCTATAGCTGAAGTACTCAGGCTGCCGCCTAGGGGCGCCTTTTTTCGCGCCGCCCCTGAGATCACTGTATACGTCGCGAAGTTCGGCTATCTCGTCCGGCGTCAGCGTCGCTGATAGGTCTCCGGCAAAATGGTCGATTGCATGACCAAATTCATGCGATGCGATTCTGTCCTGGTCTAATGATTTATATTTGGGATTAATGGATATATCACCAAACGGCCTGATCGGCGAAGGATACGCATATTTCCCGCCAACATCATCTTGAAGCACACCCGGATCCACATGCGCAAGGGGGATATTTAATTGTCCTATCGCGTTTTTGATATCGTCCGGCGACAGGCGTTCATCGGCCTTGCCTGAAAATCGTCGTCCAGCAACGAATTTAGCGCCAAGGGGGCGTCCTTCAATGTCCCTGAGAAGTCGTCCTCGCGCATCGGTTTGGTACCGCGGATAGTCCTCGACGAACGGACGCTGGCGCTTCCGCGGCGGCTCGTACAAGCCGATGTCTGAGCTCTCCGCGATTATTCGCGCCGGCTCAGAAGTATTCGGGTTTGCTGAAGACCTGTCATGCGCCCCCGCAGGGGCCGCTTCGCTTTCCATCGGAACGGTCGCGCTATCGGCTTGAGCAGGCTTGGCCAGCTGTGCAGGCGCGTCTGGTGGTGCGCTCGCTGCCGTCACCGTCGCGTTGGTCCCCGCATAGATGTCCGGGAGCTTCTCGGAATCCGAGCTGATGGCTTCGCCGATGGTTCGGTCGCGCAGCGCGTCCTCTGCCACCTCGGCCGGAGGAATGCCATGGTCGGTCCATAGTCGGAGGAGTTTCTGCTCAACGGGGAAACTTGCTGGAGTTCCGGAAATAGCCGCGGCGGCGTTGCGAAAATCCTCCGCTCGCGGCAGCACGGTGACGTTCGCGACATTGGCGGTCGGCCTGCGTATCACCCCGGCCTTCGGCTCGTTCGCACCCGAGAGAAGCGCAGCGATTTGCGCGAGTTGCGCAAAATCGCGGGCAGCCTTGCCCTTCGCATATGGGCCGGGCCCTAAAGCGGCATCGTGGCCTTCCTCGACCATCTGCCCCAGTCCTGCGCCAAGACCTGCGATTCCGGCGGGCACTGACCTCAACACGGCGTCGATCGGTTTTGCGGCGGGAACGACGATATCGCCGAGGACGCCGAGCTTGCGTAGGGCTGCCGTGTTTTCAGGCGAAAACCCCAACGGCTCGTCGCCGAAATAGTCTTGGGCGTATTCTCCGGCAGCGCCGAGGATGCGATGGAGCTGGTTTCCCTGCTTCAAGCGCCCGATGAACGCGACGGGAACTTCTTTTGGCGGCCGCGTAACGCCAAACTCATCGTCGATCTCGCTATCGGTAAATCCCGCCTGCTGCATTCGCCGCCGTTCCGTGGTCGCCCAATCGCCGATCTCGGCGTCGGAAAAGCCGGCCTGTTTCAATAGTTCGATTCTCGTCGACACGATCGGTCACCTTGAAAGGGGAAACACCGCGGGCGCCGATCAGAACAGCCCCTTGCCGCCATACATCCGCATGAACGACGCGCCGCCCCCCGCGATGGTTGAGAGTGCGTTGAGCCTCGAGGCGCGCTGCATCTCTTCGCCGGCAAGAGCGTCCAGCTCGCCCGAGTATCGCTTCCCGGCAGCGCGGTTCATCAATCCGGTGGCCTGGTTCTGGCCGGACCACAAGTCCATGTCGGCCTGATAGCGGCCACGGGCGGCAATCTGCGCTTGGTTGGTGAGCGCGCTGCCTGACCCTGCGTCGACGCCATTGGCGGCAGTGTCCGCGACTGCCGAGGAGCGCAGCAGGTCGGCCTTCTGATTGACACTGATCGCCTGGCGCTGGGCAGAAGCGATTTCGCCGGCCGCGTTGGAGACATCCTGGTCGGCCTCGAAATTGGCCTCGGCCCGTTTCGCCCGACCGATCTGCGCCGCATAGTCGCCGCCAGCGAGGGCGTTCGCCGCGGAAATGCCAGTGCCGATGCCAGTCAGCGCCATGGCGCCGCCGGTCGCCGCGCTGCCGCCACCGAGCGTCGCGAGCGCCGCCGCCGTGGTGCTGAGGGGATCGAACAGCGGCGACGTATATTTTCGCCACGGATGATACGGGGAGTACTGCATGACGAACCCTTTCCGAGTTGGTGATGCGGTTTCAGGGATCGTAGGGTGGGTTGAGCCACCGGGTCCGGCCTTTGGCCGGCCCGATGGTAAACTCCACGAAACCCACCATCGACCTCGCCGCCGGAAAGTCCTGATGGGTTTCGCTGTCGCTCAACCCATCCTCGGCTGTGGCTGCGCCCCTTCGTCGCGCACAGGTTCAGCGGGTAAGGCCCTCAGGCCATCTCGGTCGATTGCTCCCGATGATCCGGACGCATCTTCTCGATGCGCCGCAGTTGCACGCCGACCCAGCGTTTGCCTTCAGCGAAATCGGTCGCGCGCTTGCCATCCTCGCCGCCCGGCCAAAACGTCATGCGGTCGGTCTCACATAAGATGCGCACGACATATTCGTAGACGCGCCGCTGCTGCGCGTCGCTGGCGGTTCCGTTGGCGACGGCCTGGATGGCAAAGATGTCGGCGTCCTCGGTCCGCGGTATTTGCCACGGACGATCGGGCTGGGATTTCGAGCGCGGAGCTTTCATCGGCGCCTCACACCAAGCCCGCAGTCTGCAGCGATGAGGCCATTTCGCCGACGTTCTTCACTGCCGTTGCAGCTTTGCCGGCCTGTTCGCTGGCATGCCCAAGCGCTGCAGCCTGCTGAAGCGCCGCTTGCTGGGCGCGGGCCTGCGCCTTGGTGGCGGCGGCTTTGTCCTCGTCCTCCAACCATTCGGCCGGTGCCCCCGTGCCTTCGTAGACGCCACGGAACGCCTTGTCGAAATTGATGTCAGCGCGCACCGAGGGGTCGAACTGCATGACCGCCCCAAGGAGCTGCGCCATCTTGGTGAAGCTCACGACCTTCGCCTCCGCTTCGGCCTGCACCAGCGGATTGGCGAACTTGAACTCGATTTTCTGGCCGCGTAGCGGTGGCGGGCGATCGAGGTGGGAACCAAATGCGCCAGCGCGTTCGAGGACGTCGAACGTCGTTTGACACAAGCGGCCATTGTATTCGAGGTCCATCGGCTCGAACAGCGGCGTGGCGCGGCGGATGTATTCCTTCATCCGTTCGGATACTTCATAGGCGGTCATCGCCTTGCCGTCGAATTCCGGCAAGTTCAGTACATTGAGGAAGAAGGCCTCGTTGATGACGCGTTCGATCTTGTCCTCATACTCGGTTCCCCATTGCAGCCCCTCGCCGTTGAGGGTGATCGGCCGCAAGACTTCTCCGGTGCGCTCGTCATAGTCGGGGTCGACCCAGTTGATAGCGCCGGCATAGAGGTTGGTGCCGCCCTGGATGGCGTCGCCGACCGCGATCATGGGCGGATCGACGATCTTCTGTCCGATCTCGATCAAGGTCAGCGTCATCTGCTGGAGCATGCGCGCGTCCGGCAACGCCACGATGGCGGTCGGCGAGTAGGCGTATTGCGAAAATCCCCCGATCGTAATCCAGCGCGGAATGACGTAGCCGAGATCGAATTGCGAGACCTCCTCCAGAATGGTCTGATGGTCCTCGTCGATGACGCATCGCACGAACGGATGGGCATCGCTGCGCTTGGCCGGCTGGCCGTTCTCGTCCTTGCCGTAACTGTCGTATTCGTCGGAGGGCAGCACGATGACGCGGCAATTGACGGCGGTAAACGGGTCTTTTTCAGCCCTGGTTTTGACTTCGGGGGCGACCCTATCGGGAAAGAGCTTGCATAAGGCGCGAGCATCGAGCTTCCACTTGCGGTGAAACTGATCGATGACGAGGTCGGCGTTCTCGGCCCACACGCAATCGCGCAAGTGCCAGGTGCGGTAGATGAGCCCGGTGCGCCGCGCGTTCAGCCTCGGTTCGATCACGCATTGCCCGAACAGAATGTAATCGGCGTCGCCTTCCTTGGTGGCGCGGGTGAATTGCGAGGCGCCATCATACATCACCCGACGCATGGTGGCGCCGGCGCGATCGAGCCATTCCTTGCAGGCGCGGTCCTCGTTGACGGAGTCGATTGCAGTTCTCGGCTGGAACCAATCCATTCCGCGCGGCCGCAGAATTGAGGATAACGCATTTGAAAGCTCGCGGTGGGCGAGCACCGGCCGTCCGGTCATGAGGTAAGAGGCGAATTCCTCCGAGATGTAGCGCGAGCGGGTCATATCGGCGCGCACGGGATAGAAATTCTCGGCGAAGCTTTGCCACAACGTGAGCAACGGAAACCGCTTGGAGTAGAGCTGATCGCCGAGCTGCAAGAGCTCCTGAACGCGGGCTTTCATTGGGCAATCATCCCTGTCTTCAAAGGAAAAGCGGGTTTCGCCCGCGTGCTTCGCGGCTGACTTTAGGTGCCGCCCAATGACCTTGCGCTGTAGGGCACGCTCACGCCTCCGGCTGCCGCCTGTCCGCCGCGATTGGCCGCGGTGGTGAGAATGGTGGACGAACGGCCGGCTCGCGCGGCGGCCTGGGCCTTTGCGGCTTCCATGGTGGCCGGATTGAACGGATCCGGCATCGGCGGGGGCGGTAGCGGGGCTGGCGGGGGTGGAATGGTCGGTGGCTTGAAGAGGGCGCTCAACGGGCTTCTCCTTTTCCATGCCCCCTCCCTACCCTCCCCCGCAAGCGGGGGAGGGTAGGGAGGGGGGTTGGGGTCGCTATGACTCGTCGAATACCGGCCTGAGGGTTATGCCTGGAGGCAGGCTTCGGCGCGAGGTGCCGACGTCGCGCCAAAGGATTGCGGCGACGTCGCCGCATTCGATACCGACGCGTTCGTCCCACAGGATTATGCCGGCCGGTAAGTCCTCCATGGCGACCGGCTTGCCGTCCGCCATGGCGAAGCCGTCGCGATCCACATAAAACCGTTGCGGTGCAGGCGGCGCGGCTTGCGCCGTTACATGATGCCCTGCCGACACTGGACGGGGAGCGTTTGCGCTGTGACCAGCCTCATCGCGGTGGGTTCCTTCGGCCACGACTCGTATCCCGCCGCACGGCCCGTAGACCACGTCCAATGCCATCGCGATCATCTGCAACCATGCAATCCGATCCGCGCGAGGCCATTGCGCGACCTCCATCGGCAGTCTTGCGATCAGGGCCACGAGCAGGCGATCGCGCTTTGCTTTGGCCATGGGAGTTCTCCGGATGGCAGATGACAGAGGTCGGATAACGGATGACCGAGATCAGATGAAAGAGCTCAGAGGAGCAGAGGAGTCAGTGATCAGGCATCAACACATCAGAACATCCGCGATCTGATCTCTGTCATCCGTTATCCGACCTCTGTCATCTGTCATCTGTATTTGAGATGCCGGTATCCGACGTTTGCGAATTCCTGGCGGCCTGTCGCCGGCTCGGGATCAAGCCGACAGCGCACATCTTCAGACGAGCGGCCGAGCGCTTGCGCAATGCGCTCGAAGCTGTGGCCTTCGCAGGCCATGCATTGCGCTCGCACCAGCTCCTCGAGCGGCCATGGTGAATGCGATGTTCGCCGGCGCGCGGTCTGGGTTATTTTCTCCGTCATAGGTACTTTCCAACGCGCTTGACTCGAATATCGATGGCATCCATCAACCTCTTCCGGAGGAGCCGACCGAAGGTCGGCGTCCTGAGGATGAGGTCCGCGGGGGCCATTTCTTTCCGCCCGATCTGATTAGGGCCTGTCCTCAGTTAGGCGACATTTTCACGAGAACGGATCAGAATCAAACGCGGAACGGCGTTCTATAGTTGGCGCGATTCTACGGGAGGGATATGCGAAGCAGCAATTGACTGATTCATGGGTGGTCGGCTCGA
>WNFR01000317.1_pt1 | contig 49026 bp, 48 predicted proteins | sample 5400221 | NCBI WGS metagenome assembly WNFR01 (sample SAMN13153357, study PRJNA577476) | soil metagenome | isolation source: 40 cm soil under Madrone tree | place: USA:California | collected 2016-06-14 | reverse complement strand
ATCGGATAGCTTAAGTCTCCGATCGCGCCGTCGCGCGAATGTCCATTCTGAAATATGAAGGTGAGCGGCAGGACCAAGATGAATGAGCCGAACAGAGCCGCCTCCTTGTAGATCTCCCTGATAGGCACCAAAAAATAACAGAAAGACATCGCAACCAGCACGTACGTCCCAATGCTCGCAGCGATCGAGATTCGGTCTTTGAGAATACGTCGATACCAGGGCAGCAGAATCTGATGCGCCAGTGCTCCAATGAGAAAAAGCGCCAGCTCGGTGGGAAAGAACCGGTATGTCCACGGGTCCCGCCTGCCAAGACCTATGTACACGAAATACGCGCGCAGCGCGATGGACAATATGAGTACGGAGTAGATTGCCGCCCTTCTGGTAAGAATGAACGGTGCCACGAGATAGAAGGTAAGTTCGACCCCCAAAGTCCACGCCTGAGGCGCGATGAGGCCCTGCCATAGTGGAATCTCGCTCTGCGTAAAATCCGTACCGAGGACGAAGGAATGGTGCTCCACAGCCGAGAACATCACCCAGTCCTGACCGAGCAGGAACAAATTCGAGACCAACAGCAGTGCGTCGGCGGCGGGGGGCGCGGCTCGGTAAATGGCGAAAAATTCGACCGGGGGCCCGTGGTAGCGCAACGCTTCGGCGGCAAAAAACGCCAGCGTCGCCACAGCGACTACGCCGTAGACCGGATATAGCCGCAGATAGCGGTTTATATAGAAGCCCCTGAGAGTGCGGTAGCTCCGTCTCTCGACCAAGACATATGAGATCAGAAATCCGGATATGATGTAGAACAGTTGCACGGCATTTCGCCCCCCCACAAAAACGGGTCTCGGCCAGCAGTGTGCGAATACCACCGATATTGCGAAGATTGTACGTAGCGTTCCCATCGCGTCTTTCGGTCACCGGGGCCGACGTGCACTCGCAGTCTGACACGCGCGCCGCAGCAAGTCGCGCTCTCCGCGAATTCGCGAACCATACGTTCGGCTCATGATATGTTGGGAAATCGGGAACGTCTTGGCATCCAAGGATACTCGCGTGCGCCAACCTCTCTCCGTCGCCGCATTGTTGGCCGCGCTTGCGCCGCTCGCACCCGCATCAACATCCGCCTCCGCGCCGCCGCTGCTGCCGTCGGGCCAGGTCGCGGCGATCGCCAATGAGCTCAGCGGCGAGGCCGCGAAGCGCAACCTCGAGGGACTGGCACTGTTTCACCGGCAGCGCGGCTCGCCCGGAGAGGAATACGCTTATGAGGCACTGAACTTCGCCGACGGCAGGCATACCGTCCAACAAGTCGCGGATGAGCTGTCGGCAGAGTACGGGCCGGTCGCGGTGGATCTCGTCCTTGAGTATCTAAAGGCGCTGCAGCGCATCGGCGTCGTGGAATGAATATGGACGACGTCGCGCGACGAGGCCAACGAGCGCAGCACGGTGACCTGGCACGGTACTTCGGAGGTCCGCTTTCCGTGGGGCTCTTTTGAACATAGCGAGCAGCTCGTCTATCGCGTGGCCGACGCCGACCCGGCCGTGTCGGCCGTCGAGGGCGAAGCCGAGAGCGTCGAGACGCTCGCGGACCGCGTGCTCACCTACCGTGGACATCTCGCGATCACCAGCGACGCGGCCACATTTCACTATGCGTATACCCGCGAGTTGCTCCGTAATGGAACCGTGCTGCGCACGAAGACTTGGGCTGAGGCGATCCCCCGTGACCTGCAGTGACAGATCCCCCGTGCTCTGCAGTGACCGCGCGAAGTCGACGCTTCGCGTTTCATTTCGAGACCGCCGCTGCGGGTCCACGGCAATTTTGCTCTGCGCACTCTGGATCGGCGGTTGCAAGGGGCCGCAGTGCGAGAACGAAGCGTTCTACGGTCTGCCCTCGCCGGATGGCGCCTCGATCGCCTTTGTGTTCCACCGAAGATGCGCCGCGAACGTCCCTGTCACCACCGATGTGACCGTCCTCGACTTCCATAGCCCGCTTCGAAATGAGCCGGGTAATGTGCTGGCAGTGGGCAATGAGCAGCCGGTGCGCGTGTCATGGCTCGGGCCTCATAAGCTCGCCGTTACCGGATTCGCGGAGCCGATCTATCGGCGCAACAGCCAGGTGGGTTCAATCACGATCGAGTTTCGCCCCGAAAGTCGGTAGCGGTTCTCGGTTTACGGGATTGTGGCAGGCGCCCCCGATTCAGGGGGCGTATTGCGCGATGCCGTTGCCGAAGGACCAGTTCTCCTTCTTCACCTCGACCAGGTTCACGATGACATCCGCCGCCTTGATGACCCCGCCGGCCTCGATGGAGGAGGCCAGGCGTGCGAACAGAGCCTTCTTCTTTTCGAGCGTGCGCCCCTCATTGCAGGTGATCTGAATGAAGACCACCGGCCCGTCGTGTCCGATGCCGAGGTACTCGGGCGCATAGACGAGTTCGTTGGGGGCGTGCCGGGTGAGGACTTGAAAGCGATCCTTGGCGGGAACGTCGAATGTCGTGATCATCGACTCGTGGACCGCATCCGAAATGCGCTGAAGATGTTCATTGGAAATGTCCTGGGCAACGGAAATTCGAACGAGCGGCATGTGGTTCTCCTATGGGGGGTCAATGGTTTCCGCTGAGCGCAGGTCCAACGACCCGCAGTACGTAATAGCGTTCCGCCTGCGGCATCTCCAGGCCTGTAATTCTCGACAGGCCCAGTCTACTGGAGCGCGCCGTGGCCCGGGGCGAACTCGACATTGCACTGATATTTGGTCCCGATACACCATCGGACCGGTCCCAACTCGGAAGCACGCTCATGGCGTGGATCGCATCCGGCAGCTTTCACTGGCCGGGCGCCGTGGAGTTGCCGCTGTTATTACTCGAGCGTCCTTGCATCTTTCGCTCGGCGGCGATCCAGACCCTGGACGCGGCGGGCATCCCGTGGCGAGTGGCCGTCACCAGCCCGAGCCTTGGCGGCATCTGGGCCACGGCCACCGCAGGCATGGGGCTCACCCTGCGAAGCGCTGCGGCCATTCCGGCGGGCTTGCTGGACGTCGGCACACGATTTGGGTTGCCTGCCTTGCCTACGATCGGCGTGAAAATCCTCGAGACGAGCCCCACCCGCCACAGTGGTCGTCTTGCCGACCCCGCCTTTGATATTTGTGACGGCGATTATTTTCATTGTATCGGTTTGTCCGGCGGCGCCGCGCAACGGTTCGACCGAATTTTGCGAGGGCTCCATCAGGCATTGCGTCAGTCGTGTCGAAGCCGGCGCAGCATGCGCGGTGTTGCAAGCCATTTGAGGACTGCACGTCCGGCGCTTGGCGCGCCCTCAAACGAGACGCACGCGACCGCGTTTTTCTTCATTTCGATGGTCAGAGCCCCGTCCTCTCCAAGCAGGCAAGCCGTGAGCAGGGCCCCGAGTCCCGGTTCATGACCGACGACCGCAATCAGCTTGCTGCGTTTCTGGCCGAGCAGGGTCAACACCGCCAGCGCGGCGCCTCCCGGCGAGAGTTCGGGCGCTTCTTCGGCCCGCGGCCAGCCGGCAACGTCCGTCAGAATCTGCGCGGTTTGTCGAGCGCGAACCAGGGGACTGGTCAGAAGCCGATCGGGCGCCCTGCTGAATGCCTTCAATCCGGCCGCAGCCTTCCGCGACTGCCTGATCCCCGCAGGCGACAGCGGCCTTGCGCCATCGTCGCGCCATCGCTCGCGATTGCGCTCGAGGGCAATCGCATGTCGGACGATCAACAACTCCATCGTTCACGTCCCGGAGTCGGGAAGTCTCCCCGCGTCGTACACAGTCGAGTCCTTGAAGTTCAAGCGCAGTCTCTTCCATCTTCCTCGGACTTTTCGATAACCCTTGGCAGACAGCTTGCGTGCCCGGATGGCGGTGCTCGCATAATGCTCCGCAAGCCGCCCCATCAAGAACAAGGTCTCGGGCGGAATGCCCTTGGGTGGCGCGCTCGCGAGAGCCTTCAGGCGGCGGCTCGCCACGGCGGCATCCTGCTGCAGCCCCAGCTTCTCCTGCCAGCGGCGCAATGTGCGCAGCATCGCATCGGCAGGTTTCCCATAGATGACCGCCACCGCTTCCAGCGCGTAGCGAAGCTTCTTCACGCGGCCGCGAACCTCGTGATACGCCTTCATCGAGGAATCCGGCGTCAGGAGGTCCGCACCCTTGCGCAGCTTCCGGTATCGCCGCCGGATCAATTCCGGCGCCGCGTGCAGCGCCAATTCCGATGAGGGTTGCTGCGATGCCGCGGACGGTGCCGCCAGCAGCGACGTCAATTCCTGCAGATTCTTCTGCACCCAGATCGAATCGAGAACGCTCAGCATCCGCGCGCGCGCCCGGCCGCTCTCGGACGTCAGGTGCCGCTTCAAGGGCTCGATGCTTTCCCGTTCCGATTCCGGCAACTCTTTGCTGAACGCCTCCAACTCAATCAGGGCAACGTCCAGGTCGCGCGCAGACCCAAGAGCACGCAACACGGTCTTGAGCGTCGGCCGAATCCGCAGCAACGGCGCGGACAGATACGGACTGAACAGGCGCAGGACGGCATCCAATCTACGGCCGGCGACGCGCAAGTCGTGCAATTCTTCGGGATCGTCTCCCAGACGGGCACCCGGCTCATGGAGGTGCCAGTCAGACAGGTAACGACAAAGGTTCGCCACCGCAACCTCGGCCACGGTCATGGATGCGTCTACCGCCGCCGGCGCGAAGTTCGGCGCGGCGCCGGGCGCCAAACCCACGGACTTCAAGCCGTGCGAGTACTTGGTGTCGGACGCCGCCTCGAGAGCGCAGTCACTGCGGAGCGTCTTGACGAGCGATTGCAACTGCTCGTGGGCTTCCGTGAGGGCTTCCACCTCGACACGCTGCATGCTCGTCCGGGGTTCGCCATGAGGGGGTGAGATCACGGTCTGATCGAGGGCGATTTCACCCAGTTGCCGTGCTTCGTCTTCTCTTCGGATCGCGAATCTTTGCCTCGAGGTGCGCACTTCGAACAGTGGCAGCAAGGCGCGAGCGCCGCTGACGGCATGCACGCGCGTTCCAACCGGTCCGGTCAATTGCCGAATCGACTCGCTCTCCGGGTTCTCGAGCGTTTCACTCAATTCCCGGCGGTCCGCCGCCTCGGCGCTCGCCGAATGGAGCGACTTGAGCGTTGCTTCCGATTTTCCCGACCCCGAGCGGATGCGGAGCGCGAAGCCCGCACGATGAATTCGCCAGTCGTCCGTATCCAGGTACGTATCGAAGATCCGGAGAGTGGAGCGCGGTTCGAGCACGAGCCCGTCGATCGTGCCGTGATCGGCCAACCACCGGCGAACCGAGCCGAGATCGGTGCACGCGAGCTGCCATTCCACTTCGCGTCCGTCCTTTCGACCGGGGTCCTGATTTGCAGAAGGGTTGCTTGATGACATTTCGGCGACAGTTTAGGGCATCGCGGCCTCGTTTTTTTCATCTTGCGGACGAGCGCTTCCAACGCATTGATTCCATTGCGAGAAAATTTCGCCGGCACCTCGAGGAGCTAGCCGCGCTTACTTCGTGCCAACCGCCGTTTGCAGCTTCGTTCTATTGGGGCGGGAGATCCCGGCATCGTTGCTGGCAATAAAGGCTCCTGCGAAACTCATTTACTTGGTCCTGTTGGGCGTCGTGTCGACGGCTGTTCCCACGTTGGCCTTTGGCGTCGCTTCGCTCAGATTGCCCGCTGTATTGACGACTAGTTTGGCCTGATGACGCCGTTGTTCGCTGCTCTGTTCGCGGGATGGTTCCTTAAGGAATGGCCCTTGCCGTCCGCTAGGGAGCTCTCATTGCAATCGCGGGCTTGGGTTTGGTGCTGCGATCGCCTCCAAGAGCATCCCACCGCCCGTGAAACACGGGCGCCGTGACGGCCGCCATTGGTAGTCCCCGGTTCGTCGACCGTGGTCGCATCCAGTCGACCGTGGTTGCATCCAGATGCCGAAGTCGAACGTATACCCCTCGTCATTCGCATCCCGTGTGGGATTGCGTCAACAACCAACCGAGGGGAAATTTCCATGAACTCTATTGTTTTGAATCGCTTAGCTCTGGTCGGAGCGGTGCTGCTGCCGTTCTGCGCCGTGGCGTCGAGCCATCGGGAGGCGCCGGCCATCGCCGGGCAGCCGCGGGTGGATGGAACGGACTTCTACATGTTTCGCAGCTACGAACCGGGTCGCAGCGCGTATGTCACATTCATTGCAAACTATGTCCCGTTGCAAGACGCCTACGGCGGCCCCAATTTTTTCAATCTTGATCCGAACGCGGTCTACAAGATTCACGTGGACAACGACGGCGACGCTGCCAGCGATCTGACCTTCGAGTTCAAATTTACCAATTCGGTTAAAGACTTGACGGTCACTGCCGGCGGCCAGCGGATCCCGATTCCGCTGATCAACAGCGGTCCTGTCGATACGACGGGTGCGACTCTCAACGTCAAGGAGAGCTACTCCGTCACGGTTGATCGGCACGGTCATCGTGAACTCGCCGGCAACGGGACCTTGGGGGGATCCACGTTCTACAAGCCGGCCGACAATATCGGCAACAAGTCGATCGCCGACTACGCCGGCTACGCGGGACACTTCATCTACGAGGTGAACATTCCAGGGTGCGCGTCGCCTGGTAAGGTTTTTGTCGGTCAACGCAAGGAAGGCTTCGTCGTCAATATCGGCGAGGTATTCGATCTGGTCAATACCAACCCGGCGGGACCGCGCGACGGCGAGCCAAACACGCTGTCCGACAAGAATGTCACATCCATCGCACTGGAAGTGCCGGCGGCCTGCCTGACCCACGGTAAAGACCCTGTCATTGGCGGGTGGACGACTGCCAGTGTTCGCGTCAAAGGCGAAAGCGGGGATGACGAATCGGACTGGCAGCAGGTCTCGCGGCTCGGCATGCCGTTGGTCAACGAACTCGTCATTGGTCTGCCCGACAAGGACAAATTCAATGCCAGTCGGCCGGCTCATGACATCCAGTTCCTGCGCTATGTGACAAACCCATCCCTGCCCGTACTGCTGAACAGCTTGTTTGGCGGCGCCGCCGTAGTTCCCGGCATGCCGCGCAGCGACCTGGTCGCCGCATTTCTCACCGGAGTGAAAGGAATCAACCAACCGTTGAAAGTCGCTCCGAGCGAAATGCTGAGGCTGAATACTGCCATCGTACCGACGCCGGTGGCGGCGCAGAACGACCTCGGCGTGCTGGGCGGCGACTTGGCGGGGTTTCCGAATGGCCGCCGTCCCTATGATGACGTGGTCGACGTCACGCTGCGGGTCGCGGAAGGCGCGCTGTGCGGAGCCATCGGCGACTGTGGCACGCAGACCACCGATCCCAATCACGGCATACCGTATACCGACGGCGCGCGTGCGGCAGGCGCGGACGCAATGCATTCGCGCGTGACCGGAAGGATCAATTTGGCCGATACCTATCTGCCGGTTTTTCCTTACCTGAATGAGCCGATACCCGGCTCTCCGAATGGGGTCAATGGAGTTGGTCCGTAATCAAAGCGATAGCCGGCAACGAAGCGCCACGGTTCGAAAGAGCCGTGGCGTCCGGCCGTCGGCACCCGCCGGGTAGTTTTCCCCCAATCGCGCATCCAGTTACCTCTCTCGCGCGTAACTGGCTGCATTGACACTCAATAATCGGGAGCTTTCCGTGCACGTGCGCAGGGTCATAACGGGAGTTATCGCCGCCATGCGGACCATTGCCGCGTCGACCATCGCGCTGCCGGCTCTGGTGGCGTCGGCCTTCGCGCTGTCGACCCTCGCAGTGTCGGCTCTGGCAGTGTCGGCGGCAGCGGCGTCGGCTGCCGAAGGGGCGGCGCCATTTCGCCCGATCGATCCCGGTTTCGTGGTTGCCAAGTTGCCGGGAGGATCCCCGCGGGCGCGCGACGGCTCCGCCCGGCAGTTCGAACTCTCGCGCAGCGATCCGCAGCTGGCCGCACAGCTGGCCGGCGCGCTGCTCGAACAGGCACGAACCTCCGCCCAGCCGCAGCTCTATGGACGAGCGGAGAGTGTGCTCGCGCCCTGGATTGCGCGGCCGGCGGTACCGGCCCCGCTCTTGATCCTGGAAGCAAACATCCTGCAGCAGCGGCATGAGTTTGCCGCGGCGATCGAGCTGCTCGATCGGGCCATTGCACAGAATCCACGCTCGGGCCAGGCGCGCCTGATGCGCGCCAATGTGCGCATCGTGACGGGCGACTACGAACATGCGCGGCCCGATTGCGCCTGGCTGATGGGGTCGGGAGAGCAATGGACGGGATCCGTTTGTATTGCGCAAGTGTTGGGATCGACGGGGCAGTTGGAGCGAGCGCGCGCACTGTTGGAGCGGCTGATGGCGGGCGACGCCGCGGTTCCATCCGGCCAGAGACAGACCGGCCAGAGACAGACCGTCCAAGGGCAGACCGTCCAGGGTCCGACTGCTGAAGTGCTTGCCTGGACGCTGTCGGTTCGCGCCGATCTGGCCCTGCGCGCCGGGGCGCTGCCGGAGGCTCAAGACATGCTGACGCGTGCGGTATCCCTCGCGCCCACCAGCGACTATGCCCGGCTCGCCTTGGTGGACGTGCTGATTGCAGGAAACCGGTTGGCTCAGGCCGTCAGCGTACTCGACACGACGCGCCCCAGCGCAGGCGTGCTGTTGCGACGGTCCATCGCCCAGTCGCGCACCCATGCGGGCCGCACGCCGGACTCCCTGGCGGAGCTCAAGGAGCGGTTGAACGTGAGCGCACAACGGGGTGAACGCACGCATTTGCGGGAAGAGGCGTGCCTGGCGCTGGAATTTCCGCAGGATGGGGCTGGGTCTCGGCACGCCGCGTTGGTTCTGGCCCGCGATAACTTCAGTGTGCAGCGCGAGACCGAAGACATTCGTCTGTTTGCGCGCGCCGCCGTGGACGCGCGCGACCCTGATGCGCTCGCAACCCTCAAAGAGTGGCTACGACACTCGCATTACGAAGACATCGTGGTGGACCAGCTGTTGCGGTCAGGACAGTCGTCATGACGCGCATCCCGGGTTGGTTCACTTACGTGGGCGCGGCGCTGTGCGTGTTCTGCATTCTCGGTGCGCCGGTGGCCGAGTCTCATGAGTCGAGTACCAGCTATTTGAAGCTCGACGCGCGAGCCGATGGCAGTCTCGACGGCTCCCTCGACGTCGGAGTCCTCGATCTCTCCTGGAGTGTGCCGCTCGACGCCGACGGCGATGGCCGGGTGCTCTGGAGGGAAGTCGAGGCTGCGCAGCCCGCCATTGCCGGGCTGGTCGCCGACAGGCTGATCGTCGAGCGCGGCGGCCGGCACTGCACTATTCATGTAACGGACGTGCTGGTGACGCGCCATGTCGGTGAGCCTTATCTATCGCTGCCGTTCGTGGGACGCTGCGAAGCCCTCGGATTGCTCGGGATCCGCAGCGACCTGTTCTTCAACGAAGACTCGGGCCACCGCACATTGTTCGACGTGCGCACTGCCACTGGGTCCGTGGCCGGTTTCCTCATGGTAAGCGCGCGGGAGTGGAAGCAATCGCCGGCGCCCAACCCGTGGGCGACGTTCGCCGCCTTCGTCGTGCAGGGCATCTGGCACGTGTGGACGGGTTACGACCATCTCGCGTTCCTGCTTTCACTACTGCTGCCCTGCGCGCTCACCGCCGGCCGCGGCGCCTGGCGTCCGGCCGAGGGCCTCAAGGTGGTGCTTCGAGATCTGCTGCGCATCATCACCGCGTTTACAGTCGCACACTCGATCACCTTGGGACTCGCCGCCCTGCAAGTGGTCTCAGTGAGCGCGCGGATCATAGAGCCATTGATCGCGGCGACCATCGTCATTGCCGCGCTTCTGAACCTGTTTCCGAAGGCCGCGCCATTGCGTCTGCCGCTCGCGTTCTCGTTCGGATTGATCCATGGTTTCGGATTCGCGCTCGCACTCAGCGAACTCGCCCCCGTGCGGGGACAGATCGCCGCTCTGCTGGCGGGCTTCAATATCGGTGTCGAACTCGCGCAGTTGTCCGTCGTACTGCTGGTCGCCCCGGTGCTCGTACTGCTGAGGCAATCTGCCGTGTATGCCACCCGCCTGATGCCTGCGGCCTCGATGGCGGTGGCGGCGGCAGGATTCATCTGGCTGGGCGCACGGCTCGGCTGATGCGAGCTACAATCCGCACTTGCGAGCTACAATGTCCACTGCCCAATGCATGGCTCCCATGATGCCGACTGCCGCGGTTGTGCGCTGACGTGAATCCGATTGCCCAAGCTTCGGCGGGATCTCCCACCGAATTCGACGAGCAGCTGCTCCGCTTGCTGGAGCGTTGTGCGGCGGCGGATTCGAGCGCCCTGCAGCGCCTGTACGAGCTCGTGTCGCCGATTCTTTTTGCCTGCCTCACGCGTATCCTGCGTAGACGCGCGCTCGCCGAGGAAGCGCTGCAGGACGTGTTCGTCAGCATCTGGCAGCGGGCGGGCCAATTCAGCGCCACCCGAGGACGGCCGATGGCATGGATGGTGTCGATTGCGCGCTACCGTGCGATCGATCTGCTGCGCCACGAGCGGCATGTTCCTGCGTTGGTCCCGGACCTTCCGGAGCGCCTTGCCGCACAATCCGAAACGGAGTCGGAGGAAAATTCGCCCGCCTGGCTTCCACCCTCCGGACTGTTGGAGCAGTGCCTGGCCCTGCTGACAGAGCGACAAAAGCATTGCCTCGAGCTCGCGTTCGTAGGCGGAAATTCTCATGAGGATATCTCGCGGCTGACGGGCAGTCCGCTCGGAACGGTGAAGAGCTGGATCCGCCGCGGCTTGCAAAGCCTGCGCCAGTGCCTCGAGGGGGCGGCGACATGAAGCCGGACAACCCCGAACTCGTTGATCGTCTCGCCGCGGAGTACGTGCTGGGGACGCTGCGCGGCCCGGCCCGCCGCCGTTTCGAGCGCTGGCGCGCGAACACCCCTCAGGTCGATCAACGCTGCCGCTACTGGGAAGAACACCTCGTGCACTTGGCCAAGGGTCTGAAGCCCGTTCAACCGCCGGCGCACGTCTGGCCGGCGATTCGAAAGCGATTGAGTCTCACCCCCGGCCGTTCTCCAAGCCGCTGGATGAGGAACTTCGCGCTGGCCGCGAGCGTCGTGCTGGTGGCGGGACTGGCGGGATTGTTGTATTGGCGGAGTCTCCCGACCGAGCGCGCGACGACCGTCGCGACGATCTCCGCCAAATCCGGCGACGCGATGTGGCAGGTCGAGGTGTTCGGCACCACGAATCGGCTCGTGGTAGAGGCCGCGAAACATCCCGCGGGTCCCGCCGGCCATGACTATGAACTCTGGGCGCTGCCGAAGGGCGGAAACCCGGTGTCATTGGGTGTCCTGCCCGCCGTGGGAACATCGACTCGCGCGCTGAACGCGATTCAGAAGGCGGCACTGGCAAGTTCGAGCCAGGTGGCCGTCAGCATCGAACCGCCGGGCGGCTCTCCCACCGGCCAACCCACCGGCGAGATCGTATTCGTGGCGCCATTGCGGGCTTCCGGCTAGTGGGAGCGTAAGGCTCCGGCTTGCCCAAGCGGCGCGCCCAGTCGTTCGCGGACACAAACACCTGTAGCGGGCCCGTCACGTCGAGGATCTGCGCGTCCGGAAAGGCCAGGATTTCGACGACTTTCGGGGTTGGCGTGTTTCGAGGGGTCTTTGGCATATACGCCAATGCTAGGACTGAGAAACTGGCTCGTCAAAATCGAATGAGCGGGCTGTCATGGCGCTGAAATTGAGTCCGAACTGTGAGTATTGCGATCGGGATCTGCCGGCTGATTCGCCGGCGGCGCGGATCTGTTCCTACGAATGCACGTTCTGTGCCGACTGCGTCGAGCAGGTCCTGCACAACGTATGCCCGAACTGTGGTGGCGGGCTCGTTCCGCGTCCCATTCGGCCGGCACGCGAGTGGCGGCCGGGGTTGTCGGTCGCGAAGCGGCCGGCCTCCACAGTGCGCATTCACTCGCCCTATTCGTTGGACGAGATTGCGGCGTTTGCCCTGCGTGTCAGAGACACGCCACCGGAGCAACGCTGAGGAAGTCGCGCCGGCGTCGCCGCCAAGGTCGACAGTTTCCGGCAAATTTTCTACTATCGGAGGGCTTTCATGTTAGTTCCGCAGCGATTCTTTGAGGCGGTGTTCGCCGTACTTGCCACCTGCAGCGTGCTCTTGGGAATCGACTTTCTCTTCCGCTCGTCACGACACATACAAGAAGGTGCATCATGAATAGGAACAAAATCTCATCCCGTGTTGGCATCGGTAGTCTCCTTGTTGGGCTGATCCTTGCGGCGTCAACGGCGTGGACCGACGAAACGTGCAATTCGCCCTACATGAGCGGCCTCATCAAGGGCCAGGAGGACTTCATCCACGTATGGACTCTTGGCGAGAAAGGTCTCGGGGACGGATCGGACAAGCTGGTCACGGTCGACGTGAATCCATCCTCCAAAACCTATGGCAAAGTGATCGGATCCGTGTCGGTCGGCGGCCGCGGTGAAGCCCATCACATGGGCTTCACCGATGACCGCAAGTATCTGTGGGCCGGCGGTCTCGATGACAGCAAGATCTATGTCTTCGACGTCGGAACGAATCCGGGCACGCCCAAGCTGATTCAAACGATCACGGATCTGCCGGCCAAGTCCGGGTTCGTCGGGCCGCATACATTCTATGCGCTCCCCGGACGGGTGCTCATCGGCAATCTGTCGAATGGCGCCGACAAGGGAGGCGTCACCGGTCTCGCGATGTACAACAACAAGGGAGCCTTCATCGCCAAGTACGACCTCCCGACCGGGACCGTCGGCGGCGTCAAGGGCGACGGCTACGGTTACGACATCGCCGTGAACCCGGCAAAGAACGTGATGCTCACGTCGGGTTTTACGGGCTGGACGAACTACATGCGGAGCCTCAACGACGTAGTCAAAGACCCCGAGGCCATGAAACACTTCGGCTCAACGGTCGTGGTCTGGGATCTCAAGAGCATGAAGCCCACCCAGGTTCTGAGCGTTCCAGGAGCCCCGTTGGAGATTCGCTGGGCCCTGGCGCCTGGTCAGAACTGGGCAATAACCGGGGCAGCGCTGACATCCAAACTCTGGCTCATCAAGCAGAATCCGGCGGGTACCTGGGCCGCAAAGGAAGTGGCCACGATTGGAGATCCGTCCAAAATCCCCCTCCCCGTCGACATTTCCATCACAGCCGACGGCAAAGGGCTCTGGGTCAACACGTTCATGGACGGCGTGACCCATTACTTCGACCTCTCGGACCCCGAGCATCCGCGGGAAACCTACCAGAAGCACACGGGCCGGCAGGTCAACATGGTGTCCCAGAGCTGGGACGGCAAGCGTGTCTACATCACCTCCAGCCTGCTGTCGAAGTGGGATAAATCCGGTGCGGACAATGAGCAGGTATTGCGTGGCTACCGATGGGACGGACATGAGCTCAGCAACTCATTCGAAGTCGACTTCACCAAGGAGCAGCTCGGCCGGCCGCACCACATGAAATTCACGGCCAAGCCGGCCGCGCAGGTCGCGTTCCTAGGCCGTGCGCAAAGTGCCCCGAGCCCGTAAGTGAGTGCCATGCGCCCGTACGTGGGTGCCTCGAGCCTGAAAGCGCTGGCCGCGGCGGCGGGGATCCTCGGAGTCCCGGCCGCCGCGCTACCGGCCGTGGATCCTGGTGTGGCCGTCGCGCCGCGCATGGAGTTCACGCCGCCGCGGCCTGGAACCTATCGGTTGCAGAAGATCCAGCCCGCGGCGGACGCAACGCTTCTCGATCCGTCCGGGAGGCAGGTCCGATTGTCCGCGGTGACGACCGGGAAGATCACCTTGCTGACATTCTTCTACACCTACTGCGCGGATCCGATCGGCTGCCCGCTTGCCTATCGTACTCTGCTGAACATTCGCACCGGAGTGGACCGGGTCGCGGGCCTCGAGCCGCGGGTCCGCTTCCTGAGCGTCAGTCTGGACCCCACCATCGATACCCCGGCGGCCATCGGCAACTATCGCGAGATGGTGTCCCAAGATTCCGCGCTCGAGTGGGATGTGCTGACGGCCCGCTCGGTTCGGGATCTGCTGCCGGTGCTCGAAGACTTTGGCCAGGACGTCAGCGTCGAACAAGCCGCCGATGGCAGCGCGCGGCGCACCGTGCATCACATGCTCAAGATGTTCCTCATCGATCAAACCGGAATGGTGCGTGAGATCTACACGCTCGCCTTTTTGCAGCCGACGGTTATTTTGAACGATATTCAGACCTTGTACCTCGAGGAAAAATCGCATGCGCCTCGTTCGCTTCCTCCCGACCACTTGCGATCAAAAATACAGACTCAGCTTGATTGAATTCCCGGCGATTTTCTACCGCGCGGGACTCGGCGCGTTGTTCTCGGGCTGCGCAAAATGCAGGGTAATATAGCGTCCAATCTCCCGCCCCATCGCCGCTCCCACGCGTGTGGACGAACGATAATGGAAACCTGCCCAGACGCGCGCATTCGCGACCTCATTGGCGAATGCCTGTAGACTCGACCAACGATGGGTGACGCCCGGTACCATCGGGCTCGTGAGCCAAAATTCATGGGGATCGGGAAAACCCCCGTCTGCTTCGATCATGGCCACCGCCGTTCCGCTCAAAATACAATGGGCACACGGGTATTCCGGATGCAATGGCGTCGCATCGAGCGGCTGCCACGCCGGATCGATCTCGGTGCCAGGGTTCCCGTCGATATCGCCGTTGCGTATCGCCGTCATTGGGCGCCAGAATTCGTAGCGATACTTGGCATCGAACACCGCGATGTAGGCATCGGTCAAGGCTGCGGCAAAAGCCGCCATGAATCGCGCGCTGTCTACGAGGTTCATGTGGCGTGCGGCGACGAACTGACGGGCAATCGGGTGGTAGGCCTGCGGGCCCGTCATGAGCCAGAACTTTGCGATCTCTGTCTGCTCCGGCGTCCGCCGCGTGCTGTTGCGCGCACCGTAGGCTTTGACCTCGTTGTAGTCGGAAGCCCATTCCTTGCTTGAGAGCGCGACCGGGGGACCCGGCCGAAACTGGTCCGGGCGCTCAAGCACGAATGGCCGCATCGTCGGCCACGTCGATGCGACCATCGTGGCGGTCGGCACATACAGGCCGGGCTTCGTTCGTGGGCGGTAGGTGTCGGCACCGGTGGCGTTGTCGGTCGCGCGAAGCTCGACGACTCGCAGTGCCGCGAGCTCACCCAGGCGCATTCCGTTGGCGATGGCATCGTGAGCGGCCGCCAGCCCCATTACGTATTCGTCAAGCGCCGCCTTGAAGTCGGGCGCCTTCTCTGGATGCAGCTTTGCAAGCGCGGTCGCCGCGGCGCTCGCCGCGGCCGCCTCAGGCGACGCCCCGTCAAACCCCTCTTGGCGCGCCAGATAGGCACGGTACTTGCCGGCCAGGGAGTTCACTGCATCGAACATCGATAAGTCCACGATTGCCTGCTCGCGTTGCCCGAGCGCGGCGGACGAGGCAACCGCTGAAGCTTTCGTGTCCCAATCGGTAACGACATCCGCCGGGCACGGCCGAACGGCGGCGCACCAGGCAGCAGCTATCAAGATCAAGATTGCCGGGCATGTGTGACGGTGGTGAGCGGATTCGCGCAATTGCATGGTCGTACTCCTGTTGAGACAAGCAATGACTGTCGGGATTACCCGGCTCCCGATCGCGAGTGCGGAATATCCTGTCCGCGTGCACCGATCGGCGCAAGTGCAAAATCTGTACTACCCGTCAGACTCGATTTATGCTGATCTCCGGGATGGGTACAATTGAGGTGCGCGCAATGGATGGCTACGGTCAGTACTGCCCGCTGGCAAAGGGTGCGGAAGTGTTTGCGGAGCGCTGGACGCCGTTAATCCTGCGCGAACTGCTGCGGGGCAGTACCACATTCAATGATCTGCACCGCGGTGTGCCGCGGATGTCGCGCACTCTTCTAAGCAGGCGTCTCAAGAAGCTCGAGGCGTGCGGCGTCATAGAACGGCGCCCGGGCATCCGCGGCATCCACTACGGCCTGACGCGCGCCGGCCAGGAGTTCGGGCCAGTGGTAACCGAACTCGGCACGTGGGCACAACGTTGGTTCCGATCCACGTTCAACGCGGGCGAACTGGATGTTGGAGTGCTCATGTGGGACATTCGCTGCACTGTAGACGCGAACGCGTTACCATCGTTTCGCACAATTGTTCAATTCCTATTCACCGACTTGCCGGCTAGTTCCCGTGCGTGGTGGCTCGTGAATGAAGACGGTGAGGTGGATCTTTGCCCGGTGGATCCTGGCGACGAGGCGGCATTGCAGATTCGGACGACGCTGCGAGCGATGACGCGCGTGTGGATGGGAGACCTTTCGGTGGGCGCCGCGCAGCAAAGTGGACAGCTCACGATTTTTGGACCGCGTGACTTGAAGCGGCGCTTGGATGGCTGGCTACGGCTCAGTCCCTACGCACCGATTGCCGATGCGCGTTGTGTGCTCCGGTCCCATGGAGTCGGATATGCAGGCAACACTTAATTGCAAATAGGAACCCCGCCATGACTTTTGCCGCCAAGACCGTTGTCATCGTTGGCGGCGGCTTCAGCGGCGCCATCTTTGGCCTCAAGCTGCACCGAAAATGTCCGGATTGGCGCATCGTCATAGCGGAACCGAAAAAAAGGCTCGGCCGCGGCGTTGCATACGGCGCGTGTGGCCCGGATCATTTGCTCAATGTGCCGGTCAATCGAATGGAAATCGGTCTCGTACCGAGCTTTGCCGAGTGGCTGCAGCAGCGCCGCGCATCCCTCGCCGAGGCGTTGGTGGAAAGCGGCCTCGATCTTTCTGCGGCCTTCGTCCCCAGGCGTTTTTTCGGCGACTACGTCGAAGAGCGCGTCAAAGAGGCTCTTGACAGCAAGTCGCTGGTGGGCCTCTCCAGTGTGCGCGGCGAAGTAGTTCGACTGCTCAAGGACAATCGCGGCGTGTTGTTGACTGACGGCCGCCAGATCACGGCGGACATCGTCGTGCTCGCCATGGGCAATCTGCCGCCGCGGCCGCCCGGAGGCCCCGATGCCTGGCTATATGACAGTGGATTCTTCATTCCGGATCCATGGGCTGTGGATGCCTTGAGCGATATTACCCCCGCCGAACCGCTGTTGCTGATCGGCAGCGGCCTCACAACCGTGGATATCGCACTGCGCCTCGCGCAAACTGGCCATCGCGGTCCGCTCCTTGCCCTATCGCGCCGGGGGCTTGCGCCGCGAACTCATGCCGCAGGCGGCGCGTGGCCAGAATTCCTGCATGACAGAATCCCGGCTTCCGCGCTCGCCCTGACGAAGATCATTCGCCAGCAGATCGCCCTGGCCGCTTCGCAAGGTGTCGCCTGGCAACGAGTGTTCGACGCTGCACGCTCCGCGGTGCCCAGTGTTTGGAACGGGTGGAGTGAGTTCAGCCGACGCCAGTTCGTGCGCCACTTGCGCCCGCGCTGGGATATTCACCGGCATCGAATGGCGCCGCGGGTAAGCGATGCGTTCGCCAAACTGCAATCCAGCGGCGCGCTTGAAGTCCTGGCGGGGCGCGTTGTCGGTTACCGGTCGGCGGGCAGATCCGTTGAAGTCACGCTGCGCTTGCGCGGCGGCGCCATGCGAGAGTTCAAGGCGGGACATGTCATCAACTGCACGGGGCCGGGCGGCGATTTCGCGAATACGGCCATTCCGCTCATCGCGGAATTGCGCGACCGCCAGTTGGCGGTTCCGGATGCCCTGGGAGTCGGTGTGGAAACCGACGATTGCGCCGTCATCGGCGGTACCGGCGAGGCATCTTCCTGGCTGTTCGCCCTCGGGCCGCTGACCCGTCCGGCGTGGTGGGAAATCACAGCGGTTCCGGAGATAAACCTTCAGATCGAACGGCTTGTGGCCAAATTGAGCAGCCCCGTGACGGCGCATCGGCTGACGGTCGAGGACTTCATGGATATGGGGGGAGGGATATAAATAGGAAGTGGAACGACGGCGGATTGTCATTGCGATGCAATAACGTGACCTGAATCGCATGATCGGAATTTGCCGTAGAAAATTCATTAATCGCCCCAAGATAGGGCTTACGCTTGTGATAGGTCCCATGGTGTGCGAAGGAGAGGTGAATGAATGACTCCGTCGGCCGGTTGCCGCCCCGCAATTGGCCCACTGTATTGATGTTCGTGGTGACGTTGGGCGTAGCCCTCACCATAGTGCCCTGGTACGGACTCACCCACGGATACGCGGGATCGGCCTGGATTACATTCGCCGTGTTCTTGTGCGTCACCGAGCTGGCAATCACCTGCGGCTATCATCGGCTGTTCTCGCATGCCACCTACCAAGCACACCCCGCGCTGAAGGTGTTCTTTCTATTGTTCGGTGCAATGGCCCTGCAGAATAGTGCCCTGGTCTGGAGCGCCAGCCATCGCGTCCATCATCGGTTCATCGATGATCCTGAACGCGACCCGTACTGCGCACGCCGCGGATTCTGGTTTTCGCACATCGGGTGGATGCTGCGCAATTACCCAAGCGGCGATCCTGACCTCAGGTACGTGCGCGAACTGCAGAGCGACCCGCTGGTCGCATTTCAGCATCGACATTACCTCGCACTCGCACTGACCATGAATCTCGGTCTGCCGCTACTGATGGGCTGGGCGTTCGGCGACATCCTTGGCACCTTTTTGCTGGCCGGCGTCTTGCGGCTCGTCATCAGCCACCATCTGACGTTTTGCATCAACTCACTGGCGCATATCATCGGCGTTCGCCCATATTCGACCGAGAACACGGCGCGTGACAATGGTGTCGTGGCGCTGCTCACGTTCGGCGAGGGGTATCATAATTTTCATCACATGTTCGCGCACGATTACCGGAACGGCGTGCGGTGGTGGCAATGGGATCCCTCCAAATGGTTGATCAACGCCCTGCAATGGGTGGGGCTTGCCAAGAATTTGAAGCGAGTACCCTGGTTTAAAATCCAGCGCGCGTTGCTCGACACGCAGTTTCGCCGTGCGAAGCTCGAACTCGCCCGTCAAGTGGGATCCCCTCGGCTCGACGAGTTGCGCCGGCGCGTGGCGGAGGAATATGAAAGCTTTTGCAATGCGGTTGCAACGTGGACCGAGCTGCGGGAGCAGTCGGTTGCGGAAGCGAAGCGTGCGCTGGTTGATCGATGGGAGAAATCGAGCCTGCCGTCGCGGCTCAAGGCTCTTGAGTACGGACTGCAGCTTCAGTATCGGCGCATGCGGCTGCTGGGTGCGCAACTAGGCGCGGCGCACTACTGATTCCTGCATTGATCCCTGCGGGCCGCCTCAAGGCGGCCGCCGGGCGACAGAAATCCGGTCGAAGGCGCACAAGAACACGCATTCGTTCGATTAGCGTGTGCATTGCGGGAAACCCTGGCACACGAAGCCCATTTCGCCGCTTCATCGTTCCGTGACCCGAGGCGCATTCGCAAAAGTCAAATTGGAATAGTGTGCTGGTTCCCGCGACTTGGTTCCGGGATGCCCCGGTACCTCCATGAAAACCACGCCTTTATTCGCAGCCAGCTCGCACCACCGCCAGCCACAAAGGCCAGATAACCAAGGGCCGCCGGCGGCTCAGGCAACTTCGCGGCGGAGACTTGAACACGCCGGAACCCCGGTGAGGAGCACGTCATGAACCGCCGAAGCGTGTTCAAATTCAGGCTCTATACGGCGGACGGAACGCAAAACTCGGCGCAAGCGCTCGCCAATCTCACCGCGCTGTGCCGGTTGCACCTGCCGGACCGGTATGAAATCGAAGTCATCGACGTGTTCCGCGAGCCGGAGCGCGCCCGGGCGGATGGCATTCGCATGACGCCGACGCTCATCAAGTTGTCGCCTGCGCCGCTCTGCAGAATCGTGGGCGCGTTGAATCAATCACGGAGCGTCCTGTTGGCACTGGGGATGGAAGTCATCGCTGCATGACCTCCAAGGCGCCACCCCGGAGCGAGGACGACACCGAAATCTCGGTGCTGATCAAGACTCTGCGCATGACCGATCTGCGCTTGGAGGAATTGACCGCCGGTGAGGTGGACACGGTCACCGACCGCGAGGGCCGGTCGTACATGCTGCGTCGCGCCCAGAACGAACTGCGCTATCGCGAAGCGGCTCGACAGGCCGCCATCCTCAACGCGCTGCCGGCGCATATCGTATTACTGGACACGAACGGCGTGATCGTCTCGGTCAACGACGCGTGGCGGCAGCTCGCCGAGGCAAACGTCCTAATGGACGCGGCCCACGGCATCGGTGTGGATTACCTGGCCGTCTGCGATGGCGCATCGGGACCGAATGCACCGACTGCCCACGCGGTCGCCGCCGGCATCCGCTCGGTGTTGATCGGCCGCAACAAGCGCTTCTCTTTAAAATATCCCTGCCAAATGCCGAGCGGCTTGTCCTGGTTCCTGCTGACGGTGACGCCGCTCGACGAGCATCGTCCCCACGGCGCGGTCGTGATGCATGTCGATATCACCGTCGAGAAGCGCAGCGAACAATCCTTGCTGCGGTTTGCGGCGGCGATGGACGCCACCCTGGATGCCATCTACCTGATCGATCGCGCCACCATGCAATTCGTCCATTTCAACGACGCCGCATGCCGATTGCAGAACCAGACCCGGGAAGAGATCTTCGCGGGAGGGATTCTCGCCTTTCTCAACATTTCGCGTGCCGAACTCGAGAATACTTACGATCAGCTGATCGGAGGACTGGTCGACAAGCCCGTAGAATTTACGCGCCATAGAGCCGACGGATCTCCTTACTGGCTGGAAAGGCGGCGCCAGGCGCTGCTCCTGGAGGGCCGCTGGACCATCATTTCGATGCTGCGCGACGTGACCGACCGAAAGCACGCCGAACATCGCATTGCTCAGCTCAATCGGGTTCAAGCCATGCTGAGCGGCATCAACACGCTCATTGTTCGGGCTCGTGACCGCGCCGATCTGTTCAAGGAGGCCTGCAGCATCGCCGTCGAAGCGGGCGGCTTCGCCATGGCGTGGATCGGAATCCTGGATCGCGGCACATTGGAGATCGTGCCCGTGGCCTCGGTGGGCGCAACCGAAGCACTGCTGGCGTGCATCGGGGAGGGCCTGTCGCTGAAGGATGCAACCGCAATCGATCCGAGTCCCATCGTCCGGGTCGTCCGGGAGAAAAAATCCGTCGTCGTCAACGATGCCCGGATGGGTGCCAAACCCGAGTTCGCCCGGATTTATGATGAGGCAGGGATCCGCTCATACGCGAAATTTCCGCTGATCGTGGCCGATGAAGCCGTAGGCGTGCTGGCTCTGTATGCCAAGGATTCGGATTTCTTCCATGTCGACGAGATGAAGCTGCTGACCGAGCTGGCCGGCGACGTCGCATTTGCGATCGATCATATTGAGAAACAGGAAAGGCTCGAGTACCTCTCTTACTACGACCCCCTGACAGGTCTCGCAAATCGGGCGCTGTTTCTCGACCGGGTGACGCAGCACTTGCGGGCCGCCGTGAACGGCGGCCACAAATCAGCCCTGGTTCTCATCGATTTGGAGCGCTTTAAGAACGTCAACGACAGCCTTGGCCGGCCCGCCGGCGACGAGTTGCTGCGGCAGGTGGCTGGATGGTTGACGATGAGCATCGGAGACGCCAGCCGGGTGGCGCGCCTGGGTGCGGACCACTTTGCCGTCGTCTTGCCGACCGTGTCTCCCGGAACCAACTTGACACAGCTGCTTGAAAAGACCTTGTCTGCGTTTCTTAAACATCCATTTCAATGGAATGACGTGTCCTACCGCCTCGCGGCCAAAACAGGAGTGGCATTGTTTCCCGACGACGGCGCCGACGCCGATACGCTATTTAAAAACGCGGAAGTCGCGTTGAAGAAGGCCAAAACCGGCGGTGATCCCTACCTGTTTTATGCACAGACCATGACGGACAGCGTCGCGGGCCGCCTCAGTATGGAAAATCAACTGCGCCAGGCGCTGGATCAGGAACAATTCGTGCTCCACTACCAGCCGAAGGTCAGCCTGATGACCGGCAAGCTCATGGGCGCGGAGGCCCTGATCCGCTGGAATGATCCGCACACCGGGCTGGTGCCGCCGGCCCGATTCATCCCCATCCTCGAAGAGACGGGTTTGATCTATGAAGTGGGACGCTGGGCCCTGTGCAAGGCTGTCGATGACTATTTGAGTTGGCGCCGCGCAGGGCGGCCGGCCGTGCGAATCGCGGTGAATGTCTCGCCGCTACAGCTCGGCAATCGTGGCTTCGCCAGCGAGATCGAGAAGGTCATCGGCATCGACCCTCTGGCCGCCGCCAGTTTGGAACTCGAGATCACTGAAAGCTTGATCATGGCCGACGTCAAGCACAGTGTCACGAGCCTGCAGAAAATCAGGTCCATGGGCGTCACCGTCGCCATCGACGACTTCGGCACCGGTTTTTCGTCGCTCAGCTACCTTGCCAAGCTTCCGATCAACACGCTGAAGATTGATCGCTCGTTCATCGTCGAGATGACCTCGACGCCCGAGGCGAACGCGCTGGTGACCATGATCATCACCCTCGCTCACTCCCTGCAGCTCAACGTGGTGGCGGAGGGAGTCGAAACCGAGGAGCAATCGGGAATTCTACGCGCACTGGGCTGCGACCAAATGCAGGGATACTTGTACAGCAAGCCGGTTCCCGAGGCGATCTTCGCCGCACGTTTTTTCAGTTGACCCAGGTCGGGCCGTAGGCAATGGCCGATCAACTTCATATACTCCCATCCGCGCCGCGAGAGCCAAGGGACAAAACTGATGCGACCACCACGAAACGCGATCACTTGATTGGATGGTCTTAGCAGTCTCCGTTGTACGCACCAGCTTAGCGTGGGAAGATTGCGCCAATAAAGCATACGGGAGCTATGAATGAACGGACGGGTGGCGCTGGTGACGGGCGGCGGCCGGGGGATCGGGCGCGAGGCGGCGCTACTACTCTCGGCAGCGGGAGCGCGCGTGATGGCCGTGTCCCGCAGCTCGACGGAACTGGCGGCCGTTGGCCTTGAATACGTCGCAGCCGACCTCGGCACCGCCGAGGGCTGCGCTCTGGCAGTCGCCGAGACCGAGCGACGACTGGGGCCGATTGACGTGCTGGTCGTGAACCACGGCATCGGCTCGGCCCACGAGCGGCTCGTGTGGGAGCAGGATCCCGAGGTCTGGCGCGAGACGATGCGCATCAACCTCGACGGTCCGTTCGAGCTCGCGCGGCTGACGGTGGGCGGCATGTGCAAGCGGGGCTTCGGCCGGCTCGTATTCACGAGTTCGACCGCCGGCGAGAAAGCAGAACGCTCCGGCAGCGCGTACACCGCTTCCAAGCATGGGGTTATCGGGCTCGCACGCGCGGTCGCCCAGGACGCCGGGCCGTTCGGAGTCACCTCCAACGCAGTGCTGCCTGGCTGGGTGCGAACGGCAATGGCCGAGCGCTCGGCGAAGACGGAGGCCGAGCGGAGCGGAATCAGCGTCGAGCAGGTGTGGCGCGCACGCGCCGCCATCTACCCACAGAACCGGGTGCTGGAGCCGCGCGAGGTCGCGCAGGTGATCGCGTTCCTGTGCAGCGAGGCTGCCGGGGGCGTGAACGGCGAGGCGATCACCGTGGCTCTCGGCGGCATCTGGTAGCTGCGTTCAGTCGAAAAATGACACTGGAGAATTTCTTCTGAGCAGCCGCTGGAAGCGGCCGGCCTTTCCCGCAGCCTAAATCGACAAAGGTGCATGTCTCAAGGCGCGGCAACGCTTTCAGCCCTTCGCGCAACACACTAGGTTGCGATCCTGCATAGAAAACCGCGTGGACCCGAGCGGCTTCCTCGGCGGGCAATTGGTCCGCGGAGACGAAGCCACTCGTATCTGTGCCATGAATCCGATCGAATGGATGGACCGCTTGCCATCCACTGCCATACAGCAATTTCGCTCCGGGTATATTCTTGAGCAGACCCCACGCCAGCGGCCGGCGGATAAGGGATGACACCACCGGCAAGCGTCCGACGGCCGCTACGACGCGATTGAGGTTCATTGACACGATTGGAAACCGGGCAACATGCGCCTAGGATACCCTCAGCGTGGTCAATCATTCACCCCTCAACCCAGAGCAGAGGCTGCTATGACACGAATCGCATCCCTTCCCGTGGATAAATGGGACAAAGAGCTGCGCGAACTCGCGCAGGCGGACACCCTGCCCCCCGTTCAGCAAACGATGCTCGGCGTCTACGCCAACGCGCCCGAGCTGGCAAAGCCCTTCCTCAAGTTTAGCGGAGCGATGTCGCAAGCCTTTACATTGCGGCGCCGCTTGCTGGAATTGGTCCGGCTGCGGATTGCCTTTCACAATCAATGCCGCAGCTGCATGGCCGTTCGATATGAGTCGGCGCTTGCGGACGGTCTGACTGAGGGCGCGGTCTGCTCGCTCGAAAAGCCGATGGAGGCGCCCGATTTGACGGATGCGGAGAAAGCGGCGATCCATTATGCCGACCTCGCCGCGAGCAATCATTTCGCTATCAGCGATGAGACGTTCGCGAACCTTCGCAAGTACTACACGGAGAAGGAGATCGTCGAGCTCTGCATGCACGTGGCCTATTGCGTCGGCTTCGGCCGCATGGCCGCGGCCTACCGGATCATCGAGGAGCTGCCGGAAAGCTTCCAGGACACGACGCGGAAGATTACGCCATGGGCGGCGGATCACGCCGAGAAACTCGTCATCCGCGCTTGAGCCGCGTCATGCTTGGGTTCGTACTGGACAAGCGGTGGTAAGCGCGAGCCCGGGATTTCCGTGAACGGCTCAGCCGCTCGGCGCGCCGGTGTTTTCCGCGCCCATGCCGGAAAACCCGATGCAGTAGCCGCCGTCCACCGGCAGTAGGACGCCGGTGACGTAGGCTGCTTCGTCGCTCGCCAGGTACAGCGCGGCGGAGGCGATGTCGCTCGCGAGGCCCCAACGATCCATCGGAATTCCGGGCAGCCTGAAGGTGCCCGGCGGTGGTTCGGGAAACTGCTCGGACTGCTTCACAAGCCCGGTCCACATCGTCCCGGGGAGCACTGCGTTCACCCGAATCTTTTTGCCCGCGTAGTCGAGCGCGGCGGCCTTGGTCAGCTGGTTCACACCCGCCTTCGCCGCGCCATAAATGCTGTGATGCTTCCAGCCCACCAGGCCCGAGGCCGACGAGATATTCACGATCGCGCCGCCGCCGGTCTTCAACATCGACGTGATGCCATATTTCATACCGAAGAACACGCCCCGGATGTTGACCGAATGCACCCGGTCCCAGCTTTCGGCAGTTTGTTCGTGGAGCGGCGCCATCTGACCGCCGAAACCCGCGTTGTTGACGAGGATGTCGAGCCGGCCGAACTTGTCCTCGGCAACGGCAATCATCTTCCGGACGTCATCTTCATTGGCGACATCGGTATGGATGGGAACCGCTGCATCGCCGATTTCGGCGGCGACGGCCTCCTGCTTGCCGCTGATATCGGCGCAAACGACATGGGCCCCTTCGGACGCAAATCGTTTCGCCATCGCCCTGCCCATACCCGAGCCGGCCCCCGTGATAATGGCGATCTTGTTTTCCAGACGCATCGGTGATCTCTCCCCGTTCTCGTGCCTGCCTGATCAGGCGACGCGCTCCTCGCCCATGATGGTCGTTCGGTGCATCTTGCGGCCGGAATTCTCATCGTAAGGGACTACGCGGTGCATGCATCCGCAGTTATCCCAGATCACAAGGTCGCCCTCCTGCCATTCGTGACGGTAACTGTAGGCGGGCTGGGCGGCCCATTCCTGGAGTCGCACCAGCAGCGACCGGCCATGGGCAATCGGAAGATCGACGACGCTATCGGCGTGCGAGCCGACCACCAGCGACTTACGACCCGAGTTGTGCGTCCAAACGAGCGGATGGACCATGACCTCCGACATGCCGCGCCAGCGAGCGAGATCCTCCTCGGACAAATGCTCGAATACCGGACGCATGCTGGCTTCCATCTTGTGGACGACCTTGAGCTTCTCGAGCGCTTTCCTTTCCGTCTCGGGCAGGTTTGCGTAGGCTGCATACGTGCTGGCGAACTCGGTTTGGCCGCCATCCGGCGACAGCTTGCGAGCGGTGAGCAGCGTTGCTTTCGGCAGCGGCTGGTTGATCGTCACCCCATCGATGTGCCAGAAGAAGGTGCCCAGAACATATTCGGGTTGGGAATTGACCTTCTTGTCGAGCGTGATCTCATAGACGTCTTCCTCGCCGGCCGCGCCACTGCCGGGTGCCTTACGCGTGTAGTTGAGCCGCTTGCCGAGCTTGTCGGTGAAGGCCAGCTGCTCGGCGTCGGTCAGGTTGATGCGAGGGAAGACGAGAACTCCGCGATGCTCCAGCGCCTCGCGTACCGCGGCGCCCGTCCGGTCGTCCAGGAGATGCTCTTTGTCAACGTGGACGATGCCGCCGATGTCCGGTTTGATCGACTCAATATGAACTGTGCTCATTTTGGTGCGAACTGTGCTCATGTTGTTTCCAGCTTGGTGAATGGGCAATGGCAAATCTTGCGTCGATTTCCGCTCCAACGCAAGCTCCACTGTACATCAGTGTTGACCAATTCACACCGCGGCACGGTCAGGACGCGCAACCATCCTCGTGGGCCATCCAGTGCACGAAGCGATGCAGCGGATACATGGCGTCGTGCGGATTGCCGATGGTGCTGGGACCGGCCTCGCCGAGGTGGACGATGCGCTGTGCGCCGCCGCTTGCCAGCCGGTCCCGATATGTCGCCATACGATCGAACGGGTAGAACCCCACCGTCTGCGTCGCGACGTTGACATATCGCATTGCCTCATCGAGCGACGGCACACGGACGACGTTGGCCGTCTTGTTGATGGGATGGAACTCCACCGGCTCGTCCGAGCGGATGACGCAGCCCCGCCCGTCGGCCTTGCCCCAGACGCGATAGTCCTCGTCCATCATCATCAGCGTCTCGATCTGCTCGCGCAGGTCCATGTCGAGCGGACGAGCATCGCCGGATGCGGCGGCACGTTGGACGATGCGCTTGTGCAACTTTTCGCAGAAGCTGTCGACTTGGGTCTGGCCGCCCTCGACATAGATGAAGCGGCTTGCGACGCATGCTTCCTGGTTGAGAATCATGACGTCGGCGCTCGCCAGGTCCGCCGCGGCATCGAGCGTTTCGGGAGAGGCGAATGCCTGCCTGCCCACCATGGAAATCGAGGTTTTGGGATCGAACGAAACGAGTTGAAAGCCGGGGCCCAGATACTTGATGACGTTGTTGATCGCATCGCCGCCACCCCAGGCGACAATCTTGTCGAAATACTGCGGGCGATAGAGCACCTGCTCCACCGAATCGTCGCCGCCGCGCCAATAAACTGCCGACATCGACTTTACGATGGCGTGGTTGGGATCGATGTCCGCCATGGTCCGCAGGATGGCGACCGTGGTGAAAGGATCGCTCGATGACATCTTGAAGAGGTTGATCGCCTTCACCATCGCGCCCTGCGCGATGGATTTCACCGCAACGCCCGGCGAATTGCCCGGCAGGACGTGAACGAGCCGAGGCGCGAAGGCGCGGACGAAGCTTTGCCGGCCGGTGTAGTCTTGGTGGGGAACCCACTCGTCCAGCGCCTTGGGATTGGGGAAGTTCTGCTCCACCACGGTGTTGAGCAGCCGCTTGTCGAGGTAGGCGGCCGCACCCTTGACTTGGTTCTCCAGTACGCCGCGCGGCAGGATATGAGTGGCGCACATGCGATCAATGCAGCCCTGCACGAAAGGGTTGTTGGGATCATTGATCCGTTGGCCGGTCTCGACCAGGAAGTCGATGATCTCCGCCAGCGGAACATTGAGCAGCGGCGGTACTTCGGTGCGCGGATGCACGATCCGATTCAGGTCGATCTTGGGCGTCGCGAAATTGACGCCGAGATCGCGCGACCGATGAACGGCATCGTTGCCTTCAATCAGCTCGCCGCGCGCAAAAAACGGGGCGGAAACCGTGCCCGTCGCATCGCTCGCCGCGTCCTTCTTGAGATTAACTACAGAGTTCATGCCACACCTCTTACGTATGCGTCCACCGTGCCCGCGCACCCGATCTTGTCGTCGCCCTCGAGGTCCGCGTAACGGGTGATATTGTCGCGGATCGACGGTCCTTTGCTGCCGCAGGCGCAGGGGCGGAAGTCGATCGATATCTTGTCGCCCGAGATGACGCCGCCCCAGCGCCCGTCGAGCGACAGATCGAAGAACGCTGCGCGCCCTTCATACTCCCCATCGATCATGGGCAGGAGGTTGTCGCCCGCCTTGTCGAGGATCAGCGGCACCACCCACGGCGGCACGTGATAACGGCCACCCGCCTGGCAGCGCGGCATGCCGGAATGCAGCTCCTGCATGCTGTAGTTCTGATAGTTGCGCCCCGGCTGGATATTGAAGGTCTCATAGACGAACTCGCGATAGTCGTCCGGCAGCACGGCGCGCTTGAGCCCGCCGCCGACGTAGATCGAGTTCTCCGGATTGAAATCCTTGCCGCTGTAGCCCATTGCACGCACGGCCTTGGCAACGTTGTAGAGACCCGCCCACAGGCCGCTCACGTGGATTTTGTCATGACGCGCTGCCACCACGGCCTGCGCGGTGATGCCGACCGCTTCATCGACCGCCTTCTGGCGCGCCGCCGAGATTTCCTCGAAAGCGGCGATGTCTCCCGGCTGCGCCGTGCCATCCGCGATCGCCTTGCGCAGCACGACCATCTGCGTCAGGCCACCGACGGTGATGGGCGGCACGGGATAGGCGAAACGCTCGTAATTCGGGTCCTGCATGGCCGCCGCATAGGCTTCACCGGTTGCAAGGTTGCGTGCCACGTGCGCAATCGCCGCCATGCCAAATATACGCCGGTCCTGCGCGGGCTTTACGCCCGATCCCCAGGAATAAGCGGCGACGGCTTCCGTCTTGCACCAGTCCATGTCCTTCTGGGAAGCGACGAGCATGGCGGATTTGCCGGTGGTGCCGCTGGAGCAGGACACGAAGAATCCATTGTCGGCGAGTTTCTCGATCCAATCGTCAACGTCATCGGCGTCCGATACTTTGGCCACCGGCACACGATGGGTGGAGACCGTGTCCAGCCATTTGGACAACCGGTCCCAGCGCTTCTGCGCGAGCCAGTTCTCGGGATAGCTCTTATAGGCCGTGTGTGGCAGTAGAAGCTTGACCGCATCCTCATGGCTGCGCACTTCGGTAATGCCCGCCTCCCTGGCGCGGTGTCCCACCAGTTTGATCTGGCCCTTCCGTTCCTGGAAGCGTTCGTTCATCGCCCCGATTTGCGCCTCGCGGAGATCCGCAAAGGGGATGCCATAGCGATCTTTCGCTTCGACGAGGCGTGTCAGCCGCCCAACAGCGTCAGCCATATGGCTTTCTCCTTTCGCGTTGCACTGCAACGATGTATAATGGTACTCGTGCGTTTCATTATAGGCACTTTTCGCTGGAGGGCAAGAACATTCGCGGTCATACCAATCTGACGGTCTCGCGCCCCGGCGTGGGGCGGCCGACACGCGCCCAACAGGAGCAACGCCATGAGGAACTCCTGAACGTCGCGCTCGACATATTTTTGGAGAGAGGCTTCGAGCAGGCCACGATGGAGGAGATCGCCATCCAAGTTGGCATGTCGAAACGCACGGTCTATGCCCGATACGAAGACAAGGGCACTCTATTCAAAGCCGCGGTGAGGCGGGCGATTGAACGATATACCGTGCCACGGGAGGCACTCGAGGCGGTCGCAACAGATGATCTCGAAGAAACGCTGGCTGCGATCGCACGCCTCCGGATCGCGAATGTAGCGACGCCCGTCGCGACCAAGCTGCAACGCATCCTCAGCGCTCAGTCCTACCGCTTCCCGGAACTCTTCCATGCCGCCTTCGAAGAAGGGGCTGGACCGACCATCGGCTTTCTCACTGATCTGTTCGAGCGTTTCTCAAAGGAGGGAGAGATCAACGTGACCGAACCGCAACGCGCAGCCACAGCCTTTCTGAGTCTTGCGGTGGGTGGCCCGGCGCGCATCATCGTGTCCGGAAACAAGGTGGATGACACGGAGATTGAGAAGCACATTCGCTTCGCCGTGGGACTTTTTCTGCTTGGCGTTCGCCGCCGGTAGCGGATGCGTCATCCGAGCCCGGCTGCGAAGCTCGCTCGGTAACCGTGCTTCGTGAGATCTCCCGTTCCCCTGTTGCGCATACGACAGCCATGACAAGGCTTCAGCCCTTCGCGTACTCGTCGTGGCGGCGCCACCAGATGCCCGTCTCATTGCGACCCTTGGGGGCACGGTCGAGCCACTGGTACGCGCCCCACAGGCCGTCCAGTCCGCGAGCATAGGTGGAATACGTGTGATACACGACGCCGTCCTCGAGCGTGAACGTGCTCATGCCCGGCCGATCTCGCGTGTACGTGGCGGCGTCGGTTCCGCAGGTGGCCGCGAATTGCACGACGGGCTCCGGGAACGTCGTCGCGTCCATCGCGTGGCCGCCGCGCCGGTAGTTGTATTCGATGCCCCCCTCGCGCTGTTGCTCCTTGGTGAACGAGATGTTGAAGTCGAAGTTGAAGTCGCCGCCGAAGGAGGACGCCCAAGGAAACGTCCACCCCATCCGCCGCTTGTAGGCCTGCAGCTTCGCGAGCGGCGCCCGCGACACCGCCGACAGCGTGACGTCGTGGTTCGCCAGGTGCACGGCGAACCCTTCGAACCCGTCCGCAATCATCGAGCAAGACGGACACCCCGCCGTGTAGTCGGGTCCGAACATGAAGTGATAGACGAGGAGTTGCGAGCGCCCTTTGAAGAGATCTACCAGCGAGGCACTCCCCTCGTCGGTCTCGAATCGATACTCCTTGTCGATCCGAACCCAGGGCAGCTCCTGCCGTCGCCGCGCCAGCTCGTCGCTGCGCCGCGTGAGATCCTTCTCCGCCGCGAGCAGCTCGATCCGTGCTGTGAGCCACTCCTTACGTGTGCCAGTCAGGTGCTTTGTCATCGCTCTCTCTCCTGTGGTTGTTGGTCATGAGATAGTCTAAGCACGGGGTATCGAACGACGGGAGTTACAAGTGTGACGGGATTCCGATGGACTCGCTGATCACTGCCGCGGCGCGTGCACTGGCGGCGGGTGATCCTCTCGGCGCATTGAAGCGGGTCGCCCTGCGCGACGACGCGCCTGGTCTCGCGCTTCGAGGCATCGCAATGGCGCAGCTAGGTGATCTCATTCGAGCAAAGGCTCTCCTGCGAAGTGCGGCGCGCGCCTTCGGTCCGAAAGAGGCCGTGGCCCGCGCGAGGTGCATCGTCGCCGAGGCCGAGATCGCGCTGGTCTCGCGCGACTTGGGCTGGCCTGCAAAGGCGCTCGACGCGGCACGGGCGACGCTCGAGGAGCACGGCGACTTGGTGAACGCCGCGCACGCGCGGCATCTCGAGGTCCGGCGCCTGCTTCTGGTCGGGCGCATCGAGGGGGCTGAGCGTAAGCTCGCCGAGCTCGACCCCGCGCCCTTCCCTCCCGCGTCGAGGGCCGCGCACGAGCTGGTGATCGCAGGGATCGCGATGCGGCGCCTCCGGACGAAGGCGGCGCGCGCCGCGCTCGCTCGCGCCGAGAACGCAGCGCGCCACGCGCGCATCCCTGCGCTGGCAGCGGAGGTCGAAAGCGCATGCCTCATTCTGAACACGCCCGCGGCGCGCCTGATTGCGAGGGGCGAGGAGCGGCTCCTCCTGCTCGAGGAGGTCGAAGCGTTGCTGGCGTCGAAGGCATTCGTCGTCGACGCCTGCCGTTACGTCGTGCGTGACGAAAGCAAGGTGGTCTCGCTCGCAAAGCGTCCGGTGTTGTTCGCGCTCGCACGCGCGCTGGGCGAAGCATGGCCGGAAGACGTGCCGCGCGACACGCTCGTGGCGCGGGTATTCAGAGCGAAGCGCGCCGACGAGTCGCACCGCGCGCGGTTGCGAGTCGAGGTCGGGCGGCTTCGCACGGTGCTTCGGACGCTGGCCGACGTGAATGCGACGAAGCGAGGATTTGCGCTGGCGCCGCGCCTGGCACGCGAGGTCGTGGTGCTGGCGTTGCCCGTCGACGAGGAGCATGCGGCGGTGCTCGCGTTCCTCACCGACGGTGAGTCGTGGTCAAGCTCTGCGCTCGCGCTCGCGCTTGGTACAAGCCAGCGCACCGTGCAGCGGGCGTTGGACTCGCTTGCGACAGCAGGCAAGGTGCAGTCGTTCGGTCGCGGGCGAGCTCGTCGTTGGATGAACCCGCCCATGCCGGGATTCACGACGACTTTGTTACTCCCCACTCCTCTGCTGATCGACTAAGATGGAACCATGAGTAAATCAACCGCCGAGATCGTCCGGGAGTACGGACCCTTCGCAGATGCCGGCCACGTGCATGGAGTGACCTACGACGGTCAGAACGTCTGGTTTGCTGCCGGAGACAAGCTGAACGCCTTCGATCCCGCGAGCGGGAAGACGCTGCGATCGATCGATGTCGCCGCGCATGCGGGAACGGCCTTCGACGGCGAGCATCTGTTTCAGCTCGCCGAAGATCGTATCCAGAAGATCGATCCGAAGACCGGCCGTGTGCTCGCCACCATCCCGGCGCCCGGCCGCGGCGGCGACTCAGGGCTCACGTGGGCCGAAGGGACGCTCTGGGTGGGGCAGTACCGGGACCGGAAGATCCATCAAATCGATCCCCAGACCGGGGCGATTCTTCGAACGATCGAGTCCAACCGCTTCGTTACCGGGGTCACCTGGGTCGACGGAGAGCTCTGGCACGGCACCTGGGAAGGTGACGAGAGCGATTTGAGGCGAGTCGATCCGGGAACGGGTGAAGTGCTGGAGAGACTCGAGATGCCGCCCGGAGTGTTCGTTTCGGGGCTCGAGTCCGATGGCAGCGATCAGTTCTTCTGCGGAGGAGGAAGTAGCGGCAAGGTGAGGACAGTCCGCCGGCCCAAGCGAGGCTCCGCGACGGGCAGCGGCTCTTAAGATCACCGCCGAGGTTACGAGCAACTAATCGCAGCGGCCCTCGCCCAGCATCGGATACGCCTCTCTCCGCTGCTTGGCGTTTCGCAGAATGATGCGGCGCCGATGATTGTCGACAACCCACCATTCTTTGATTTCCTCCAAGGATCGAAAGCAGCCGAGGCAGGTAAGGTCATCGCCTAGGCAGCAATTGCGTACGCACGGGGATTGAGCGGAGCTGTCGATATCACTCATTGACGTAGGGCCCAATTGCGAGTCTCCAGATTTGACCACACAGGCAAACGGAAATCCGGGCAATGCATCACAAGGACGCGGGTGAAGAACTTATGGGTCTGAGAACTGACTTTTCACTCGACTCCACACGTTCTGACCCACGATTTGCCGTGCCGGAATCTTTGCGCAGCCAATGCGACGGATCTGCTGATCAATAACAGCCGATTTGACAATCGCATCGTCGGTGCCATGGGTAATCAATACCGGTTTGCGCAAGCGGACATAATCTCAATGAGATTGCCTTTTACCTAGCGGATATTCCTGTTGGCGGTTACTCTAAGGGGGTTCAAGGACGACATTCTTCAACTAGAACGCCGCAAAGGCCGAAAACGAAGGGACTTCGATGCGAACCAAGCGCCACGGATGGTATGTGCGGATGGCGGGGCGCGTACTCGCGCTGCTGTCCTTCGGGCTGGTGTCGGGCTGCGGCGGCGGTTCGGGCGGTGGGTCATCAGCGCCGGCCGCGCCCCCGGTCCTGAAGATTTCGCTCACGCCCTCCACCATTGCCGCCGGCCAGAGTTCATTGCTCACGTGGTCGGAGACCGGCGCCAGCGAATGCTCCGCCAGCGGGGCGTGGACCGGCGCAGTCGCCACAGCCGGGAGCCAGAATGTCACGCAGGTCTCGGCGGGTTCTTACACATACACCGTGACGTGCAGCGGCGCGGGCGGGTCGACCGCCAAGTCCGCAACACTCACTGTGCAGGTGCCGACGCCGGTCGTCTCGATTGCCGTGTCGCCGTCGTCCATCTCGACGGACCACTCGGCGACGCTAACCTGGTCGGCCTCCAACGCGAACAGTTGCGCCGCCAGCGGGGGCTGGTCTGGACCTCAATCCGTGACCGGTTCGATGACGGTCGGGCAGCCGACAGCGGGCAGCTACCCTTACACACTGTCCTGTTCGAATGGCTCGCAGTCCGCCAGCAATTCCGCGGTGCTGACGGTGGTAAGCCCGCAGCAACTGACGACCACCCTCAAGGCGAACCCGGTCTCGATCGCAGTCGGGCAACCGACCACCCTCACGTGGTCGTCGAACGGCGCGGACTCTTGCGTCGCGTCCGGCGCCTGGAGCGGCACCCTTCCCGCGTCGGGTTCGCAATCGGTGAGCGTCGCAAGCGCGGGGAGCAACTACTATGCACTGCAGTGTGCCAGCGCCACGGGTGACGGCAGCGCCCAGGTCACGGTCCAGGGGTTGGTGGCCACGGTCAGTCTCACAGCGAATCCGACGACGACGGGTGTCGGGCAACCCACGACGCTGACGTGGAGTTCCACACAGGCAACGTCGTGTACGGCTTCGGGCGGTTGGTCCGGCACCCTCGCCAGCTCGGGTTCGCAGGTCGTGAAGCCCGGCACCGTGGGCAGCCACTCCTACACGCTGACCTGCGGCAATCCCGGCGCCCCGGCCCAGGCCGGCGTCACGGTTACGGCATCCATCCCGGTCGTCTCGCTGTCCGTGTTCCCGACCAGTGTCGTCGCGGGCAAGACCGTGACGTTGCGCTGGAACGGTCAGTACGCGGACAGCTGTGTCGCATCCGGCGCGTGGAGCGGCTCGCAGTTGCCAAGCGGGTATCAGACATTGACCGCAGCCACCCAAGGCACCGAGAACTTCCACCTCGTGTGCACGAATGCGGCGGCGTCCATCCCTGCTGACGCTTCGGTGACGGTCGGCGCCGCGCCGGTCTCCCCACCGGCTACCGCATATCGAGTCACCGAGGGCCATGACGGTATCTTGACCACGTCAAACGGCATCAGTTTCCCCGCGAACTCGACGCCCACGTGGACCGTGGATCTTGGAGCGCCTCTCTCCTATCCGCTGATCGCGGGCGGCATGGTCTTCGTCGCGACCGCGAACCCCGACGGTTCGTACGGGAACAGACTCTACGCATTGAACGCCACGACGGGCGCGACGGTCTGGGGGCCGGTCGCGATCGCGGGTACCTACTTCGGGTCCGGCCTGACGTACGACAACGGGCGTGTCTTCCTACTCATGTTCGACGGCGCCATCCATGCGTTCAATGCCTCCAGCGGGGCGGCGCTTTGGACCACCCAATTGCCCGGTTACTGGTACGAGGCATCGCCGAATGCCTACGGCGGCATTGTCTTTCTCGTCGGCAACGCGGGCCTGTCCGCCGTGGACGAGGCCAGCGGGAACATCCTCTGGACGACCGCGTCGGCAGCCTCGACCGACTGGGATTCGCCCGCCATCTCGTCTGAAGGTGCTTACGCGGAGTCAGGCAACTGCCAAGCTGGCGCTTACGACCCGTCGAACGGCGCCTCGCTCTGGCAGGTGCAGAGCCAGTGCAGCGGTTCCTTTGGTTACACGTCGATCATCAAGAACGGCATCCTCTTCGGTCGAACGGGCAGCTCACTCACTCTATTCGATGCCGCGACCGGCAATCAGAAGGGTCAGATCGCGTCGGCAAGCGCGCCAGCGGTCACGAGCACGGCCGTGATCGCGCTCAATGCCGGAACGGTTTCGTCGACGCGCCTGAGCGATCTCGTGCAGACGTGGACCTTCACCGGCGACGGGCAACTCGTGACAGCGCCGGTCGTGGTCAACAACACGGTGCTCATCGGCTCGAGCAGCGGCAACGTGTATGGATTGGATGCCGGAACCGGCTCCCAGGTCTGGGTGGGCGTGTCGCCGCAGCCGATCAATGGGGATAGTGAAAGTGGAGGACCCATGCCGCCCTCCGGACCTGCCGCCGGCGAAAACCTCCTGATCTTTCTGGCGGGACACGCGCTGGTGGCGTGGAAATTTCAGTAAGACAGATGCGAGCGGTGGCGAACGCCATTGGCGCGCAGACAATCGGATGCATCGCCTGCGCTCCCCCCGCAGAATGCCACCCTCACTCAATACGCAAGCTCAAGTGTTGCGCTTGCGATACTCAAGCGCCTTGTTCCGCCACTTCTCGGCAAGCCCTGGCAGCGTGGCAAGTTCCGCCCATTCGTCCTCGCGAAACCCACGTCTCGCCTCCAGGGCAGCGAAACGTGCCACTGACCAGAGTGGATTGGGCCGCGCCACCAAGCGCACTTCGTCGCCCGCCTTCATGAATCCTTCGCGGATTACCCGGTAGTACCACCCACACCGACCGTTCTCGACCATCGCCCGCACGACCCGGGGATCGTTGAAGCGAAGCGCAAATTTGTGGCACGGTTGACGGTGTTGGCACACCCCGAGAAGAGCGGTGCCGATCAAGTGATGATCGCCGAGGCAAAGACTGTGCTCGTCAAACCCTTGGATAGCTAGATTTTCGCCTACACCTCCGGCAACGAACAGCGCAGCATGCTCCGGAAAGTCAGCCCGCCATGCAACGTAGTTTTCAACCGAGTACCCGTAAACCGCCTTATCGATACCGCCGTGAACGCGCAAGTCCGCTTGCTCATCACCCTCGAGTCCGAGCGACGTGACATGCACCCGGCCGTTGACGGCGCTCTTCACAAAGCCACTCAATACACCGGCGGGCCCAAGAGGTTGAATACGTCCGACGTGGATGGCGGTCACCAATCCGGTAGGCGCCAATTTATGGTTTGTCACTGAATCGCAAATCTCACGGTATGTTCAATTCATCGCGCTGAGCCCAAAAGAGCTCCCCATCTGGCTTTTCAACTCGGTACTGCGTGAGCCGCCCGGGAGTGCATTGAGCTCCCACATCCGCTTCGCCATGGTTCCCTCCTTCGAGGCGATGTTAGCACTTTGATCTGGCTGCACAGGGGTTGACGGAGGCGATATATGGTGGCCTGTCTTTTGCGCAATCTCGTGCGTAATATGCGTTACGCCGGGCCGTAGCACGAGGGCAGACAGTGAGCAATCGTCGATTGAGCATTGCGGGAACGATCATTCTGGTCTTCATTGCCTGAGTAACGCGTCGTGTCCCGCCCGTCCTACGGACGCGGGAGGGTTTGCGGGCTCTCGACGAAGGATACGAACAAGCGCGACGATTGGCCGGGGATACCGAAAACGGCGGATTTTCGCTAAGCTTCCGGTAACTGGATACCATGGAGACCCGCATGAGCACACCCGTCATTTCGGATAAGTTTCTCGATTTGTTCAAGAAGAAGGCGTTCGCGCATCTCGCGACGCTGATGCCCAGCGGAGAACCGCAGGTGACGCCGGTGTGGATCGACTACGATGGCGAACGGGTGGTCATCAACACTGCGGAAGGGCGTCAGAAAGACAAGAACCTGCAGCGTGATGGTCGTGTGTCCCTGTCGATCGCCGATCCCGACAACCCGTATCGATACCTCGAAGTCCGTGGCCGCGTGAGCGAACGTACGACGAGCGGCGCGGACGCGCACATCGATAAAATGGCGAAGAAATATATGGATAAGGATAAATATCCGTTTCGGCAGCCCGGCGAAGTACGAGTGATCTTCAAGGTCACGCCGGAGCACATCACCTCGATGGGCTGAAGTCGACCGTCAAGCGCGGTTGACCGGGTGCGCGGCACCCGCGGCAATCCCATCGAGAGTCACGCTACCTATGGGTCACCGAGGATGCAAATGAATCAAATAAGCACGTGAAAGCCATGACATGCGGTGAGGCCGTGATGAAGTTACTCTCGGCCTACGAGGTGGATACTGTGTTCGGCATGGCCGGGACGATGACGGTCGAGCTGTATCGCGGCATCGCACTTTCAGGGATCCGCCACGTGCAGTGTCGCAATGAGCAAGGCGCCAGTCTCATGGCCGACGGCTACGCGCGTGCGACCGGCAAGCCCGGCGTTTGCACGATCATTGCCGGTCCTGGCGTCACCAACGCGGCGACCGGCATCGCCCAGGCTTACTGCGATTCGCAACCCATGCTCGTGCTATCTGGAGCGTGCGCCACTCGCACGCAGGGGAAAGGCTGGGGAGCGATCCATGAGCTCGCTGACCAGGCCGCTGTCACGGCCGGGTTTTCCGCATTCAGCGCCATGGTCCGATATCCGGAAGAACTGCCAGAGTTGATTGCTCGTGCCTATGCGGTGTTTCGCGGCAGCCGGCCTCGTCCGGTTCACCTGTCGCTGCCGCGGGACGTCCTTCCGGAACCCATCGAGGAGGACTGGAAGGCCCGCCGCGCTCCGTCCCTGCCGATGCCCGATCCGGCGGCGATCGACGAGGCCGCGGATCGCCTCGCGCAGGCAAAGCGCCCTCTGATTCTCGTCGGCGGCGGCGCGGTCGGCACACGCAAGGCGCTGACCGCCATCGCCGAGCATATCGGGGCCCCGGTTCTTTCCACCAACGCCGGCAAGGGGATTCTTCCGGAATCCCACCCTCTGTCCCTGGGCTGCTCGATCGTGCAGAAACCGAGCCAGGAGGCACTGGCCGACGCGGACGTGGTGCTCCTCGTCGGCTCGGAGGTCGCCGCAGGCGACAGCTTCCTGCCGAAGCTCGATATTTTCGGCGACGTCATTCGCATCGACATCGATCCCGCGGAACTGACATCGATCTATTCCGCGGCGGTGCCCATTCAGGCCGACGCCCGTGCCGCGATGCTCGCCCTGTCCTCCGCCCTCTCCAGCCGGAAGCCGACGGCGCAGCGGTCGGAAGGCGAGATGCGGGTCCGGGACGTTCGCGCGCGCAATACCGCGAAAATGACCGGCCTCGAAAAGCAGCACGAGCGCATATGGAAGATACTGCGTTCAGCCCTTCCTACGGACGCAATCGTCATGGGCGACGCCTCGCAGATTGTGTACACCGGCAGTTTTGCAATGCCGATGGAAATCGAGCGCTGCTGGTACTATTCCGGCACGTACTGTTCCTTGGGTGTCGCCTTGCCGATGGCCATTGGCGCCAAGATCGGCGCGCCGCATCGGCCGGTGATCGCCGTCGCGGGCGACGGCGGGATCATGTTCACGATCAATGAGCTGGCCACGGCGGCCGAAGAGCGCCTCGCGCTTCCGGTCATCGTGTGGAACAACGATGCCCTGAACGCGATCGTGGAACAGATGGACCGACAGCAGATTCCGCGCATCGGCGTGGAGCCCAAGAGCCCGGACTTCCTAGGATTGGCGGAGAGCCTCGGCTGTCATGGCACTCGCGCCGCGAGCGCCGAACATTTGGCGCAATCCGTGCGGGATGCTCTCGTCGCGGATCGTCCGGCCCTGATCGAAGTCAGACAGGACAGCCCGTGGCTTTTGGCCTAGCCAACGGCGGGATCCACGCGACCGCGAGCTTCGCAGTTTACTCGCAATGGGTGCCCCGGGCTTAAGTCGGATGCAGCGCGCGGGGACGCCGCGCCGGGTTCTGGTCGTTGATCTCGTCGCGCGGCCGGTAGGGCGCCTCGAGGAAGGCCCTGTCCCCGGCATCGAGCCGCAGCGCCAGCGCCTCCACGGCGACGTCGAGGTGTGCCGTCTTCGCAGCACCCACGATCGGAACGTTGTGGTTGGCGCTGCCCGCGACCCAGGCCATCGCGACGTGCGCCCTGCTCAGGCCCCGGCGCGCGGCCACCTCGCTCACGCGGCGCGCGATCTCGCGATCGATTTCGTCGCCGTAGAATTCCTGATAGATGTCGTGGGCTGTGCGCGCGGTGCCGGCGTCGCGCGCGAGAAAACCGCGCGCGAGAGGACTGAAGGTCGTGACGGCGATGCCCTGGTCCCGGCAATAGGGGAACATCTCACGCTCTTCCTCGCGGTAGAGCACGTTGTACTGGCACTGCATGTTGACGAACGGGGTCCAGCCGTTCACCGCCGCCACGTGGTTCATCTTCGCGAACTGCCACGCATACATCGTGGATGCGCCGAGGTAGCGCACCTTGCCGGCACGGACCGTGTCGTGCAGCGCCTCCATCGTTTCCTCGACGGGCGTGCCCGCATCGAAGGCATGGATCACGTAGAGATCGACGTAGTCTGTACCCATCCGCGTCAGCGACCGGTCGATCGCGGTGGCGATGTGCTTGCGCGACAGGCCACGATCGTTCGGGTCGTCGCTCATGGGGTAGTAGACCTTGGTCGCGAGCACCAGCCGCTCGCGTGCGCTCATCTTGAGCAGGTTCCGGCCGACGACCTCCTCGTTGCGGCCGGTGGAATACCAGTCGGCCATGTCGAAGAAGGTGATGCCGAGGTCGAGGGCGCGCCGCAGGATGGGAATCGAATCGTCCTCGTCGAGCACCCAACCCTTCCAGGCGGAACTGCCCATCGACATCGTGCCGAGGCAAAGCTGCGACACCTCGAGACCCGTCTGACCGAACCGGATGTAGTCCATGCGAAACCCACTCTGCCGTGTGGCTTGATTCCGCGGCGATTTTGCATTTTGGCACGGGTCCGGTGTCCCGGATAGGTCGGATAACCGATCTTTCTGATGAGGCCGATAGACCGCGGCTTGATGTGGTCGCCTCAACTGTGCCTACACGGTAGGATGTGGGTCCATGCCGATAAGGGATTATCTGAAACGACGTAGAAATAAGGCGGTGCTGTTCGTGCTTCCTGGCATCCTCTTTTGCGTTTTGTCGGCAGTTTTTGCGCCCGATAGCTTTTGGCTGAATTGGCTATCGCTTGCCGTTTTGTTCGCAGGACTCCTGACGGTCATAGTGCTGCTGTACCGCACACCATGCCCGCAGTGCCGGCTTCCGCTTGGCTCGATTGGTGCGCGTGCTGCAAACGGATGGGCAAAGAATGCACATTGCCCACACTGTCGCGTGAGTCTCGACGAGCCGACGGAGAGCCCCGGCAATCGCGGGTGAGTTCATGCGGCCGCCCTCGCCGCCTGCCGCCTGTCGATCCACAGCGGACGTTCCGGTAGGTACGCTAGTATCACGCGATATTTGGAGAAGGAAGAATGGCGAGAGTTGCGTTTGTAGGTCTCGGGAATATGGGTCAGGGAATGGCCGGCCGCTTGCTCGAAACCGGGCATCAACTCCACCTCTACAACCGCACGGCTTCACGCGCGGAAATCCTTGTCCGGCGAGGAGCGCAGCTGTATGAGTCGCCGAAGGAGGCGTGCAAAGGAGCAGACGCAGTCATCTCGATGGTCGCCGACGATGCTGCTTCACGGGCAGTCTGGCTGGAGCGAGAGGGAATACTCGCTGCCGATCTTGCAAAGAACGGATTCGCCATCGAGTGCTCGACGCTGTCCCATGATTGGGTCACCGATCTTTCAATCCGATGTAAGGCACATGGCCTTCGTTATATCGATGCCCCCGTAACCGGACTCCCAGATGTTGCGGCGGCGGGCGCACTTACGTTGCTGGTGGGCGCGGATGCGGACGATCTGCACTCCGCACGTGGAATTTTGGATTCCTTGTCTCGGCGCATCATTCGATTCGGTCCCATTGGCGCCGGCACCGCTTACAAACTCATAATCAATATGATGGGCGCCGTGCAGATCGCGTCAGCGGCGGAAGCTTTGGCAATCGCTGAGCGCGCCGGCCTCGATATGGCCGTAGTCGCCGATGCCATGGCAACCAGCCAGGCGGCAAGTCCGCAAGTGATCCGCAATACCGCCCGTATGGTGGCGGGGGATCACGACCACAACATCGTATTCACTTCAGCGTTGCGCCTGAAGGATGTCGAGTACGCCGTACGGTTTGCTCGCGCTGTCGGGGCTGGCAGCCCTTTTGGCGCAGTGGCGGAAGGTATATACCGTCAGCTGTGCGATATGGGGTACGCCGAGCTCAACGAAAGCAAAGTCATCGATGTGTGCCGTACACAGGTGTCGTGATCGGGGAAATGGCCGCCGGTTCCATTGCCTAAACTTGACGGAGTCGTATGTCTTCCCCAAGCCGTAGCGGGGTCAATTAATTCTCCAGGAGATTGCCCAATGACAGATTCTCAGATGCCCGATCAGCTTTCCGCCGCCGAGATACACGAGCGGGAAGAATACATCCGCGGCCGGCCGCCGCGCCTGCCGGTGTTGCCGCCAGAGGAAAGAACCAAGCGGCAACAGGAACTGCTGGATGAAATGAGCATGGTCATCGTGGACGGTGTGCGCAAACCCAGAGAGGACAAGGTTGCTTTGGAGATTTTGATCCGCCATGCAGAGCTTTACAAAGCGCACGTGGAAGTCGCCCAGAAATACCTGTCAGACTGCGAAATGGACATCCGGGACCGAGAATTGGCGATATTGCGGATCGCCTGGCTTTCCCAGGCACCCTTTGAGTGGGGGTCTCACGTCAAGATTGCCAAGCGCAACGGCATCACATCGGAGGAAATAGAACGGGTTAAGGAGAAATCCTCGGCGCCAGGCTGGAGCAAACAGGATCGCGCCATCGTGCGGGCCATGGAGGAGCTGCATTTTGATTCGATGATCACCGACGCCACTTGGGCCGATCTTCAGGAGTTCTACAACGACAAGAAGCTGATTGAACTGGTGATCCTGGCCGGCCAATACAAGACCGTTGCCTATTATCAGAACAGCTTGAGGCTGCCGCTGCCCGAGGGCAATATGGGCTTGTTGGCGCGGTAGCGGTAGGATTGAACTCGACATGTAATGGATCATTGCGAAACAAGTAAGGACATCAAACTTGGGAGGTTCTGGCGATGAAGGGCAAAAGCATGCTGACGATTGCAGGTATTACGGTAGCGCTCGCCGTCTTGGCAGCCGGGGCTGCCATTTCCGCGCAGGACAAGTACACCCTCAAAGTGCCGAATGGGCTGGCGTTCTCCGAGTTCAAGGGATACGAAGGCTGGCAGACCATTTCTATCAGTCATAACGGAGAGATGCTTGCTGTAATCCTCGGGAACCCCGCGATGATCGACGCTTATAAGGCCGGTGTTCCCGGCAACGGCAAGCCTTTCCCCGACGGCGCCAAAATGGCGAAGATCCATTGGAACGCGAAAAAGAACGAGACGGCCCCCGGTCAGCCGCTGGTGGCCGGCGCCCTGCATGACGTTGATCTCATGGAGAAGGATAGCAAGAGGTTCTCGGACAGCGGCGGATGGGGATATGGCGAGTTCGAGTATGACGCCGCGTCCGATGCGTTCAGGCCCGGCACACTGGAGGACAAGCCGCCGCAGGGGAGCGACGCCAAGTGCGGGTTCGCGTGCCACACGGCAGTGAAGAAGCAGGATTACGTTTTCACAGAGTACCCCAAGAGGTGACGTTGTACTTGCCGGCGCGGCGGCATCGCCGCCGATCATGGAGTATTATTCCCGCTCCATGCGGCGGGGACGAAACGGATGCATTGGCGGGCCATTCTGGGATTGACGGTCATCGGCCTGGCCGGCGGGTGCGGCGGAGGCGGGGGCGCGAGCTCGTCTCAAGACCCGCCGCCGTCGTCGGCACCCCGCTTGGTTCAGACCAATACTTTCCAGACGATCGGCAGCAATTTTGCCACCGATACCACCGTGCAATTCAACGCTGTGACGAAGGCCGGCGATACCATTTGGGTGGCCGCGACCGTCACTGATTTTGGGGGCGTGCATGCAATCTCGGTGTCCGATACCCAGGGCAATGTGTACACCCTGCTCGACCAGGTGAACGACGGCGCACCGGGTACCCAGAGTGTGGCGCATTTCTACGCCGCGAATATCGTCGGCGACAGCACGACGCCCGACACCATCACCGTCACCTGGGGCAACGACGACTACAAGGGGCTACTGATCGCGGAGATTTCGGGCACGACCGCCGCACCCTTGGCGGGACATGCCCACAACGATCAGGTTGGGCTGGGCGCGGGATCCGACAACGTCACTGCCGGCCCCATCGATCTGTCATCGGCCCAGACTCCGGCTCTGCTGATCGCGCTCAGTATGAATACCTTTGGCGGCACCAGCGATACCGGCGGCACCGGGTACGGCGGACCCACCGCCGGCAGCGGCATGACTCAAGTGCAAATGTCTTGGAATTGGGGCGTCAACCTCGCCACGTTGGCGACGGCGAGCGTGACCGGCGCCGAGAGCGTATCCAGCCTGTTCAGCGCGTCGGGCCCGGGCTCCTACGTCACCGTGGCGGCCGCTTTTCATTGATGCTCGGCCGAAACCGCCTGGTTCATTTTTCCAGCTGACGCAGTCAGGCGATTGCGGTGCAATGCCGCACGACTGCCGGCTCAAGGCTCGCTTCAATCGCCACGAAAATTCAGCTCCAACAGTACTCCACCCGGCTCCGCCACGAAAATCTGCCGGAAGTTCATCTGCGGCACCTCCTTCGTATAATGGTCCAGACCGCGCTCCCGGAGCCGCGCGAGCACAGCATCGAAACCGCTGCACGACATCGCGACATGATGGATCACGCCGCTATCGTCGCGCGCCTTGAACGGCCGCCAGCTATCGGACGGATAGGGCTCGTCGGCGCTGCCGACATGGACGACCGGATTGCCGGCAGCATCGGTCAGCCAGTTTTTGCGCACCGGCGAGGACGGCATGCCCAGCACGTCGTTGAAGAAGGCGATGGTCGCCGCCGGGTCCTTCACCCGGATGTTCACATGGTCGAGGCTTTGCACAATCATCGCTTAGTCTCTCTTGCGGCCGCCGCTCGGCTTGCGTCGCGCCCGCCCCGCGGTTAGAGAACATCATGCATCGCAAGTGCGCGCAGGACAAGCGCCGAGAATTCCACTTGGCGCGGGCCTGAAGAACGAGGTCAATTGATGCGAACCGCGTGCGGATCACAGGCCGCCATGCGTTCGAGCAAGAGACTGCGCTCCCGCGCGTTACCCGCAAGGGACGCAGCGTGCGAGAACTCCGCCCGCGCCTCGTCCAAGCGGCCGAGTCGCTCGAGCAAGTCGCCCCGAACGCTCGGCAGTAAGTGATACCCGCGGAGACGCGATTCGTTCCGCAAACCATCGACGATCTCAAGGGCGACAGCGGGTCCGTACGCCATTGATACCGCGACGGCTCGGTTCAAGGTCACGATGGGCGACGGCTGCAATTCGTCGAGGGCGTCGTAGAGAGCCACGATTCGTGGCCAATCGGTCTCCGCCGCCGTGCGGGCACGCGCGTGACACGCCGCGATGGCGCCCTGCAGAGAATAGGGGCCGAGTGGCCCGTCGATGCTCTGCGCACGCGCGAGCGCCGCGAGCCCACGGCGGATGAGAAGCTGATCCCACAGGGTGCGATTTTGCTCCAGGAGAAGAATGGGTTCGCCGGACGCGCTGACGCGTGCCGGTGTTCGGGAGGCCTGCAGTTCCATTAGCGCGACCAGCCCGTGAACTTCTGGCTCGGTGGGCGCAAGTTCTGCGAGTATTCTCCCCAGGCGCAGCGCTTCTTCGCATAACGCCGGGCGCATCCACTCCTCGCCCGCCGTGGCCGCATAGCCCTCGTTGAAGATTAGATAGATGACTTCAAGGACGGATGCGAGCCGCTGTTCCCGTTCCGCGGCCCCGGGAACTTCAAAGGGCACTCGCGCTTCACCCAGTGTGCGCTTGGCGCGTACGATACGCTGCTGGATGGCCGATTCCGAGGTGAGAAAGGCCCGCGCGATCTCCGCGGGCGTCAAGCCCCCCAACATCCGCAGAGTCAGGGAAACGCGCGCCTCCATCGACAGGACCGGGTGACAAGCGACGAAGATCAAGCGCAACAGATCATCGGCTACGTCTTCGGCCTCGGAGACCGAATCACCCGCCATATTTTGACTTCCAAGTAAATCGGGGTCGTGAGACATGACGGCGCTCTTTCGCTCCAATAGTTGTCTGCGCCGCAGCTGATCAATAGCTCGATTCTTTGCGGTAGTCATGAGCCACGCGCCCGGATTGTCCGGAATGCCGGTTTCGCCCCACTGTTCCAGCGCCGCGAGCCATGCGTCTTGCGCAATCTCTTCAGCGAGCCCCACGTTGCGCAACATCCGGGCAAGCTTCGCGATGATCTTGGCCGACTCCATGTGCCACACGGCTTCGATCGTTCGTTCAATTTCGCCCCGATTCACTGTCTCTCCTCAACGAAGGACTCATATCACCGAAAACATGGGCCGAGCTCGCGCACCTCGATTGTCGCCCACTCGGCCGCGGGACATTCTCGCGCGATCTCGATCGCTTGCTCACGCGTGGCGCACGTGAGCAGAAAGAAGCCGCCAATCATTTCTTTCGCCTCCGCGAAGGGTCCATCGCGGACCAGCGACTTCTCGGCCCGCGTAGTCACTCGCGCACCGGCCGCGTCGGTCTTCAGAGACTGGCTCATGGTGAGAAGACCCCGCTGCTTGAGGTCCTCACTGAAACGCAGCATACGATCGTAGAGCGTGCGCCCCTCGCTCTCCGACCGCACCGCGCGGTCGCCAACTTTCTCCACCACGAGCAGCATGTATGCCATCAGCTCACTCCTTCGTTTTCCGCACAGCTATTTTGCGTACACCGCTTGCAATTCGCCGTTGACGATCCACGGCGTACCGAATCTGTCCGTGAGCATGCCCCAAATCTTGGCCCAAAACATCGGCTGAAGGGCCATCGAGACCGTGCCGCCCTCGGCCAAGGCGTTGAAGGCCGCGGTGGCCTGTGCCACGGTTTCAAAGTTCAGCGTCAGCCCGACGCCGTGGATTCCAGTATATTTCATCTGCGGCGGGCAGTCGCCCGCGTACAGCGCGCCGCCGCCAGGTAGTGCGAGACGAGCATGCATGATGCGGTCCGCGTGCTCCTTCGGCGTCTGTTCCGCCATCGGTGAATCGGCGTTTCTCAGCAGCACTTCCAGCGTGCCCCCCAGTGCACGTTCGTAGAAGCGCATGGCCTCGGCGCAGTTGCCATTGAAGGACAGATAGGGAATCGGGTGTGGCATGGAATGGATCTCCGCGTGTTGATGGGTTGCGTATTAACTGGGCGCATCGGTCTGGCGACGCTGGTCGGCCTCCCGGGCCTTGATCTCGGGTGTCATCGCTTCACCGAAATCCTCGGGTCCGAAGACGGGACGGATTTCGATATCTGAATCCGTCAGCATGGGGTTCGGGCAGCGCTTGACCCATTCGACCGCCTCCTCGATCGACCGGACCTGCCAGATCCAAAAGCCGGCGACCAGTTCCTTGGTCTCCGCGAACGGGCCGTCGGTCACCATGCGTGTCTTGCCGGAGAAGCGCACGCGCTTGCCGTGCCGGCTCGGCTTTAAGCCTTCTCCCGCCAAGAGGATCCCCGCTTTGACGAGCGATGCATTGAACTCACCCATAGCGCTCAGGAGATCCTGAGTCGGCATCACGCCCGCCTCGCTTTCTTGGGTGGCTTTGACAAGAACCATGACTTTCATCTGGTGACCTCCATTGGATCAACAACTTATGCCCCGTGAAGAGCGGATTGCACGCTCTTACACATTACAACGAACCACGGGTCCCGAGATCGACAGAAGTCGCCGGCTTTCTGACACAAATCTCTCCAGGACGCGATCGACCTGCCTATCCCCTCGGCCCTCCCGACCTGCGGCGTCATCGTGGGCACCTGCACCCACAGGTCCCCTTCGGGTGATCAATCGAGCGGTGTCGAAACGAGCGCCTGCCGTTCGTCGTGGATTTGTCGACTCATCAAAAGGCCAGCTGGCCTTGTCACATGAACCGGGAGACTCCCATGCTCAGCGTTCTGAAGATTGTTGGTCTGTTGGTGCTGGCGGCCGTCGTCATCCTGCTGATCTATGTCTCAACACGACCGGACCAGTTTCGCATTGCGCGCACGGTGGCGATCAAGGCCTCCCCGGATGCCATTTTCCCACGCATCGCCGATCTGCGCCGATTCAACGAGTGGAATCCGTTTGCGAAGGCCGACCCGGCGATCAAACTCGCCTACGGTTCGACGAGCGCCGGCCCCGGCGGCAGTTACAACTGGGACAGCACCGGTCAGGCCGGCAAGGGGCGCATGGAGATCACCGAGTCAGACGCACCCAATCGCCTCTCCATGAGCCTTCAGTTCGACAAACCGATGAAGGCCAATAATCATGTCGTCTTCACCTTGCAACCGCAGGGCTCGGCTACCGAAGTCACGTGGGAAATGACCGGAACGTACGGCTTTGTGCACAAGATGCTGGGCGTCGTATTCAACTTCGACAAGATGGTCGGCGCTGAATTCGAGAAAGGACTGGCCGCTCTCAAGGCCCAGGCGGAGGTAAGAAATGAAGTCGAGAAAATGTAACAGGAGACAACCGATGACGACCCGTGCAAAACCATTGCTAGTCAACCACCACATCGCGATGAAGAGCGCGATCCTGACCGCCGCTCGCCGCGGAGCTGCCACGCTGCTCGCGGCGACCCTTTGCTTGCAGGGTGGACTTTCCCAGGCGGCCGCAATACCGCGACATGATTGGCCTTAAGAGCGGTCATTCAGCCGACGTATCTTGGTGCAATTTGCGAGCGACTGCTTACAGGCCGTCTCTTCAGCCTGTTAACTGATCGGTCTTGGCCGTACCGGCAGCCGTCCCAGCCATGAAATGCCGACACACGGGTCAGTTTTCCAGAAAGACGTATTCATGTTGATTGTCGCGCAAATCCAGACTACGTTTGCTCCCCTGGGTGCCAACGACGTATTCAAAACCGCTCATGCCCGGCACGGTCGTAATAAACGATGTCGTCCCATCGGGATTCGCTCATGACCCAACCTCACTCGGGAAGACGCCCACGTCAAAGACGAGCCTGCCGCCAGTGTGGGCCACGGAAATCGTGCCCAAGGCCGCATTGACATAGCGCGGGGCAAGCATTTCCGCAGCCTTCGCGTCCGCAGGAATAGTCAGTAGCTGTCGCTCCGCAGCCATCTGCTCGTAGAACGCCTTAGATTGTGCCTCGATCTGTGCATCGGCCTCCGGCTTTCCATCAAAGAGCACTTCCAGCAACTTTCGACGGATTATCGTTCGAATCAGCCACCAGCGCTTCTAGTGGTCATCGCCATAGTCTACGACTGGAGGCGCGGTCTTCGGCCACACAAGGCTTACATCTATGGCGGCCTCGCGATGTTCCTTATCAATTTCGTCGCTGTCTTTGTCGCCGGTACCCAGACCTGGATGCAGACCGCGCGCCGCTCCAATTAGTGCGGAAGGCGACGGCGGAGTATATTATTTAAGCCATCTGAAGTTGCGATATGGACGGCATGGACACACCTACAGAC
>WNFR01000316.1_pt1 | contig 49048 bp, 35 predicted proteins | sample 5400221 | NCBI WGS metagenome assembly WNFR01 (sample SAMN13153357, study PRJNA577476) | soil metagenome | isolation source: 40 cm soil under Madrone tree | place: USA:California | collected 2016-06-14 | reverse complement strand
ACTTGCCGGCAGCGGCGCAGCACCACCTCGTACAGCCCCAGGTTGTCGAAATGGCCGCCATCCGAAAGATTGACGTACCGACGGTGCGAATTGGTCAGTCCGAATATCTCGGCAAACATGGGCATGATGGCCTGGCGCGGCCCCGAAAAGCGGTAGGTGCGCTGCCCGCGGCTGTTCGTATTTCCGAGCCACGCGCCCAAGCGGACATTGAATACCGCCATCAGAAATCCGAGCGCCGGCGATGAGCTGAACCCCATGTTGGGATTCGCCGCAGCGCCCGAAATCGCGACGGCGGTGCCGACGGAGATTCCGTTGTAGCTGCCGTATTCCTTCGAGGCCCGGTAGCCCTCGCGCCAATTTCCACAGTAGAAGGGCGTCATCGAGAAGGACGCCGCCTTGCGCTCCTGCCATGCCAGATTGTCGCCGCCCTGCACCAGATTCAAGGTGGTATTGATGATCGGCAGGGGTCGGGTGGCCGCGACGGCCGGATCGGCGTCGTGCCACACTTCATGGAGCCGGGGATTGTCGGCCGAGGCGAAACCGGTGAACGGGTCCGGCTGGCGATTGGCGTTGGACGCGCCAAGATAGGCTCGCACGATGCGATTTCGGTACATCCCGTGAAGCGAGAATCGATTGACGTTGACCACGCGTCCGGCGGTCACGGCAAAGACCGCGAGCGCGACCAACATCAAGAAATAGTGCAAAGCGGTCGACCAAGTCACCGCCTGCGACTCCCTGCAAAGCGGGCTCGGCCAGGTGAAGAGATTGGGTATGCCGGTCGCAATTTCGCCGAGTTCGGACGCCGCCCATGACATCAGGATGATGACGCAAACGACGAACACCGGAGCCGCCGCTGCCAACAGCAACTTGCGAATGGGGGAGACCTCTTTTACATCCGCATCGGCGCCTGCCGGTGTTTTGGCACTCGTTCCCGTGAAGGCCGCGATGACGCCGGTGACCCCGCCCAAGGCGGCGACGACCGCCTTGATCGCCTTGGAGACCTTTCCAGGGTCCGATCCAGGCAGATAGTTGCCGAACAGGCAGATGCTCGTGACCACGGCCCAGCTCAAGGCGATGAGCAGTATCCACCCCGACAGCCGCGCCCACCACTCGCGATCGGCATCGTCGCTCGAGGTGGGGCGCACCCGGCCCAACACGCCGTCGCCAAGACTTGCCAGCCCGACGAACAGCGTGCGCGCAATCAAGTACACGCCGAGCAGCGCCGGCAGTACGAATATCACGTAGAGCGCCGGGGCCTGATACAGGTCCACGAACCACGCTTTCGTGATCTCGATGAGCAGCCATGCCGCCACTTCGCCGGACGCGATGATCGCGAGCATCTCGAAGATCATCGATACGACGCGTTGCCGGGGTGAGGCGCGATCGCGGCCCAGGCCGGCTGTAGGTTCCACCGTGGGTCGTACCAGCGACCATAGTTCGTTCAGTGCCCAGCCGATCACCGGAACCACGATGCACCATACGATGGCGAATTGCCCCAACCCAGTTAGCTGAACCTGCGAATAATTCGAACCGGCACCGGGCTCTTCAAGGCCGATATTCAGTGCCGAAGTCGACAGCAGACTCGCCGCCAGACAGATCGGCAGCACGCACAAAAGGATGAACCGCGCCTGTGGGACGCCTTTCTGTTTGACGAAGCGGCGATGGTAGTACACCGAAATGCTGGCGATGAGCTCCACGACCAGGGCGGCCCATAGGGCGAATCGATTCCAGGGCGGCGCCAACCCGGTGCCTTTCACCACCAGCAGGAACAACTGCGGAATACCCACGCCGAGCACGAGCAAGGGGACGATCACCAGCCAATTGAGTATCAGGTTGCGCAGAATGATCGCCGCGGCCGACCAGGTGTCCCCTGAAAGGAGTCCGAGCTGCGGCGTGAGATAGTTGCTGTACTCCCGCAGATTGGCGACGGGTTTCGGCTCCACCGACAGCGGGCTGTCCGCCGGCTTCGTTGCCTGAAGCTGGGCGATGACGGCCGCCGTGCCTTCGCGGTGCATCCACGTGCGCAGCCAGCTCGCAATGTAGCCGCCGCCCGATACGCTCGACAAATAGTCGAATGACCCCAACAGCCGGCTCTGCGCGAGCCCCTGCAGCACTCCCAGGTTGAAAGTCGCGCTGCGGATGCCGCCGCCCGACAGACACAGGGCGGACAGCGGAGGATGGTCTGCACCGTCGGCCGGGGCGGAGAGCGCACGACGGTCAGGACCACCGGCCGGGGCGGCGCGCGCATAGATCTCGCGCAGGCTTCGGCTGCGTTCTGCATCGCTCGCGCTCTGGGCCGCCGGCGCCGCAATGCCCGTCAGCCATTGCGGGCGCAGCGCCTGGAATTCCCGGTACAACACCTGGGCGAGCGACGCGGGTTCGTCGGATGGGTTCATAGTTTGCTGAGAATCGCGGCTCCGTCCGGCGTGCCGAGGCCGCAGCAGGCGTCCCATCCGGGTCCGGCCTTGTAACCTTTCACCGTGTTGTGGATCGCATTGGTTCCGACCGTCACGTCGTGCAGCAGCGTGCCGGCGTTCGCGTACAGCAGCGTATTCAAGAACCCCACGTTCTTATTCTTCGCCTGATTGAGCAGTGCGACCAGCGCGGCCATCAGCGGCGCCACGGCACTGGTGCCGCCGGAGGCACCTTCCTGGCGGTCCACCCGGGTGAAATAGTTCGTTGCGCTCATGGCGATGTCCGGAACGCCGCGGCCGGCTTTGCCCGAGGCGATGGACACGGGCAGATTCGCACTCTGCTGATAAGCGGGGACGGCGAAAACTTCGCTGATCCCGCCGCCGCTGGCCCAGCCGCCGCCTCCCGCCACATTGGTGTCGAAGGGGGTGCCGTCGTTCCAGACCACATCCTTGCCTTTTGCGTCGATTTGCGTGCCGCCGCAACCGAGAACCAGATCGTCCACCGCCGGGTGATCCACGTGGATTTTGCCGTCCCAATCGGGCGAGGCCTCATCGGCGGTACCGTGGTCGCCTGATGCCACGCAGATGGTGATGCCGAGCGCCGCGGCGGCGACGAAGATCTCATGAAACGCCTGGATGCCCTGCGTGTCGGTGGTGCTTTCCGGTCCGCCCCAGCTGATCGAGATGACGCTGGGTTTGCGCTCGGCATCATGGACCGCGGCGCTGATGCCGTCGATGAAGCCTTTGTCGCCGTTGTTCGGTGCAAAGTACACTGCGATCCTGGCTTTGGGCGCGACCGCTCCCGCCACTTCGATGTCGAGCATCACCTCGCCGTCGTCGGAATCCGCCGTCGTCGGGCTGTGCTTGGCGTGATCCACCACCACCCGCGTCACCGTTGGCCGCGCCACTCCGATCTCATGGAAGTAGACCTTGAGATCGCTGGCGCGAAATCCGCCGCCCAGTTCGATGATGGCGATCGTCTGGCCGCTCCCATCGAGCGTCTGGCCTTGATAGGTCTTAGGAAAATTGTAGCGCGCAGCGAATTCCGTGGACGGCACGCCGTTCTGCCCACCGGGGCCGGCCGAGGCGCGGTATCCGCGGTGCAGATAACGATGTTTGGGACGCGTATCGAATCCGAATACACCCGTCACCACTCCCTCAAGCGCCTGCGGCATCTGAATCTCGCCCTGCCGACCCCGATAGCTTCCGTTCGAGTGGTGGTAGTTCTGCACATCCGCCGGAAACATGCTCAAGAGATCGCCCAGTTTTCCCTTGAGCACGATGGTGTGCTCCGCCTTGTTGCGATGCACGACCATGAGGTCGTGCTCGTGCGCCAGCTTCTCGACGAGGTCGAGGTCCTCCGTCTTGGCGCCATGCGCCGCCGCCAATTCTTCGTGCGTGAGGTAGGTTCTTTGCGCGAGAGGCAATGCGGCTTGCTCCTTCACGCGCTTCTCGAGCGCCGCAGTATCGCCGGAGGAACGAAGACGAATGGTGAGACTCGCGGTTTCGCTTGGATCGACCGGGCCCGCCGGGCGAGAGTGTGGCAGCAGCGTCCGCTGGCTGCCGGCAACAGTGACTCGAGTGGCCATCGCTTTCTCCTTCAGCTGGACAGGTTCGTTCTTCGGGACGGGCTTCTTCTTCGGGACAGGTTTCTTCATCGGGACGGGTTTCGCACGAGCTTGGGTCGCTGCGACGGAAGAGGTCTTGCGCTTTGACTTCTTGGCCATGGACTGACACTTCCTTGCGCAGCGAGGCAAACGACAGGGGGCAAATCCGATTGCGTCGTTGTGAAGAAAGCATCGTTGCGCGCGAGCGCGATGTCAAGTTCCGATGCGACCATTATTTTCCCTTGAGCGTTTCCCCGAGGGAGCGGGTCGCCGCAGGACGGATGATTCGACGCATTGCACGGTGTGGAAATTGCCATGCATGTGCGGTATCAATGGTAGGCCTGAGGCCGAAACGGTTCCGATTGAAGAATTCCCGAGGAGGTTTTGTGGGCGTCTTATTGCATGCGAATTACCGGCTCCGGGGACCGAACGGCCAGAAGATCGTCATGCCGGCCCCCATCGACAAGGACACACCGCATGCCCCCTGGTGGTGGGATCACCTGGCGGGTCAGGCGGCGGACTTCAGGCGCTGCGGATTTTCGGCGGTGCTGCTGCCGCCCGTATGCAAATCCCAATCCGGTGCGGCGCCGGACGCGGATGGCTATGGTCTTTTCGACAACTACGATATCGGGTCGAAGAACCAAGTCTACAACAAACCGACGCGCTACGGCGACGATGAACGCCTGCGGCGCATGATCGGCGTCATGCATGCCTGCGGACTCGACGTGTATGGCGATGTGGTCTTGCATCAATACGACGGCGGCAATGACGGCACGTATCGCTATGTCGGCGCCGATGGGAAAACCCTCAATGGGCGCTTTCCCAAGCACCCTTCCTGTTTCGTGGGCAATCCGCCGCGGGTCCCCGTCGATCCCGTGGCCGACCCGCAGGGCAATTTCGCCTTCGGCGACATGGTCTCTTACCTGCACTCGACGCCCAAAAATTACATGCTCGACGGCGCGATCGATGCGGTGGACTGGTTGACGCGAACCTTGGACCTCGAGGGTTACCGCATCGACGACGTCAAGGGCATGGCCGTGCAGGCGGTACGCGAAATATTGAATGCCAGATCCATGGCGGGGCGGTTTGCCGTGGGTGAATATTTCGACGGCAATCCATCCGCTCTTCATTGGTGGGTTTGGGATAGCGGCATGGGAGGGCGCTGCAACGTGTTCGACTTCACGCTGCATTGGACGATACAGGCGATGTGCAACAACAGTTCGCGCTGGTGGATGGGAGGGCTGCAAGGCGCGGGATACATCGCCGTCAATCCGATGAACGCCATCACCTTCGTCGACAATCCGGACACGGATCTTTCGGACGGTGAGAATGTCATTTGGAACAAGCTTCTGGGCTACGCGCTCATCCTCACCGCGGAGGGCTATCCGTCCGTGTACTACAAGGACTACAGCCCGGACCCGGGCTGCTATGGACTCAAGCCCGCGATCGATAATCTTATTTGGATCCACGAAAATCTGGCATTCGGTTCGACGGCCACACGCTGGGGCAACGACGCGCAGACCTATGTGTTTGAGCGCCAGGGATATCCCGGACTGCTCGTGGGACTGAACAATGATCAAGGGAGCAGCCACACGCGCACCGTTCAGACGAGTTTCGGTCCCAATGTGCAGCTGCATGACTATACCGGTCATCACGCCGATGTATGGACGAACGGGCAGGGCATGGCGACGATAACCATTCCGCGCAACGACAACGGCAAGAGTTATGTGTGCTTCTCCCGCGTGGGCTATTCCCAGGGGTTCGCTCTGCAGCGCCGGACCACGACGCAGACCTTCTTCGGCGCCGCCGACCTCGATACGGGACCGGCGGAAAACGACCGCGAGGTGCAGGTCGGGCGCGTGTGGTGCCAGGCGAATACGCACATCGAGGTATCGTTCAAGCCCAACACGGCATACTGGAGTGCTCAGGCGCAGATCGTCCTGGAGATTCTCGATGCCAGGGCACATGCACTGGCGACGCAGACTTACCGGGCCCATCACGCGGGCAATACCGTCAAAGCGGCCATTCAACAATCCGGGTGGCATACCTTGCGCATCTTAGGCCAGGGATTGCCGGCCGCCGGCGCACGGTATGAAGCAATCGTGACCTACACCGGCACCCAGGAGCTGCCATGAGTGCATTGTGCAATGCGTCGACCGGGTTTGGCGTCAGTCTCCTGCTGCTCTGCTCAGCATGTCCCGCGCAGATGGTGCCGGTATTGACGCGTGCCTACGACAACGACCGGTCAGGGGCGAACTTGCAGGAAACCATCCTCACCCAGGCAAGCGTCAAGGCCAAGGGAGTGCGCCGCGTCACCATCATTCCCGTGTTCGGCGACGCGCGCGGCTTGGAAGCGCAGCCGCTGATTCTGCCGAAGGTACAAACTGCAAAAGGCCTGCGTGACGTGATGGTGCTGCCTTCCATGGCGAACAAGGTGCGCGGGGTTGATGCCACGACGGGCGAAGACCTCTGGCAGGCCGATCTCGGGACACCGGTGACGGGAACCCCGGCGATCGACAGCAAGATGGTGAACGACAAATGGGGCGTGCTGTCCACCGGCGTGATCGATCCCGATACCCATCGCGTTTACCTCGTGGCCTGGGTGTCGCCGGACGGATCGGCGGACCGGGCTGCCCATTTCATGAATGTGCTGGATGTCAAAGACGGAACCGCGGTCATCCCCCCCGTTCCGCTCGCGGGCGCGATCGCCGGCGCGCAACACTACGACAGCATGCTTCGCAAGCAGCGAAGCTCGTTGTTGCTGACGAAGTTGAATGGAAGAAAGACCATCTTTTTTGCTTCGGGCACGGTGAGAGAGACGCAAACCGGGGCGGCCGGGTGGGTGTTTGCCTTCGACGTCGCCAGCAACACGGTCGCCGCTTCGTTGGCCCTGTCTCAAGGGCACGGGGCGGGCGTGTGGATGGCGGGCCAAGGATTGGCCGCGGACAAGACCGGCCGCCTCTATGGCGTATCGGGGAATGGATCCTTCAATGGAACGACCGATTTTGGCGAGAGCGTGTTCAAGATCCGGTATCGACCGGCGACGACTACGGCGGCCGCCTCACTGCGCATCACCAGCTGGTGGGCACCGTACTCGGATGCGGCAAGGCTTGGGCAGGATCCGACGCGGTCGTCACCCGATCTTCCCGCCGACGACAAATTGGCGGGAGTGAGCGCGCCTTCCGAGCAGATGCGGATGCCGGTGAACGGCATGCGGCCTCCCGCGCTGGAGGGCGCGAGGGAGGTGATGAACACGGACGAGAACACCGGCAAGCCCGTGAAATTGGTGTACCCCAAGGTGACGGCGCAGGAGCGCGGATTTGCGGACGAGGATCTGGGGTCCGCCGGCGGCACTCTGATCGAGAAGTACAAGATCTATCTGGCCGCCGGCAAGGACGGTATAGGTTATGGCGTCAAGACGCCCATCATGGGGAATACCCAACCTGCCGACTTCGCGAACATGAAGGCCAATTGCGCAAAGCTGGCGGCGCCGCCGGTATGGCTCACGGCGTCACCGGGTCCGGTCGATCCTTGTCCCCAAGACGCCACCACGCTCGATTTCCTGCCGTGGGGCAAGACGCGCCACATGCATTCCACCCCGGTGCAGTACTGGAGTGCAGGGGGCTTGAAGATTTTCGTGTGGGGAGAGAACTCGCAGCTGCACGAGTGGGCCATGTCTCCCACGGGGAAGCTCACTTACGCCGCCCAAGGCAACGAGTTCGCCTCGCCGCAGATCACGAACTCGCCGGGCGGCATGCCGGGCGGCTTCTGTACGCTTTCGGCGAACGGCAACAAGGCAGGCACCGCGCTCCTGTGGTGTACGGTGCCCTACGGAGATGCGAACGCCGGCGATCCCGGCACGCACGTCACGAACGGACGGCTTCTCTGTTACGACCCCGATCACATCGTCAACGGGACCATTCCCGTTCTGTGGGATTCCGAGCGCTGGGGAATCCAATTCCTCTTCAATAAATTCCTGCCGCCCATCGTGGACGGGGGCCAGGTCTATGTGCCGAATTACAACGGCGGCGTCGATGTGTACGCGCAGTGAACCGGCGAGCCCCGGCCGCTTGGATTCGGCACGGTGTTCGACAGTTGCCGCTGATAGTAAAAATCCCAGGTATTGGTGACGCGATCGCGGAAACCGATGACGGTGACGGTGGGGTTGATGCCTCTTTCCTTTTCGGCGTCATCGCTGTAATCGCCTTTCTCCAGCTTGCGCAGGCGAGGTTTTGCGCCGATTCCATTCCACGATCTTTTTGATGATCTCCTGCGCCTTCGGCGATTTGCTCAGGAATTCGATCGCGCTGTCATAGTCTTTCTTGGCGGTGCGGCGACATCTCCAGGTCCCACGGCTCCATCGGATCCAACACGCACTTCAAGCTCAACGTCTTTCCCATGATGCTGACGGTCATGCGACTCTCCCTCTTCGAATCCGATGTCGAAAAATCCTTGCATTGGCCGAGATTAGCACCTTTGCCCGACGGGATATCATCCTCCTCGATGGGCGAGGCACATCGGAGAAGCCGCGCGCAGGGCGTGCAGCGCGCACCCGGTTGGTTTATCCTCGCACGCTTGCCTCACTCGGGATGACCATGATAAGCCGAATCTGCACCAGCCTCGATGGCCGCATCGCGGCGCTGCCCGGAGTGCTGCTGGCCGCGGCCCTTGTCCTCGCGCCGTCGGCGCACGCGCAGACGCGCCCCGGGGGACCGTCGCCCTTCGAACAGTCATTCCTCAACTATTTGACATCGATTGCGAGTACCCAGTACTGCGTGGCCCAATCCGATGTCGGGACCTCCACCCAGTCGTCCAGCAATTGCAATGTCGCGCGTTCTTACGCCTTTGGCCAGATCGTGACCGGGTCCGAGGTGCGCGGGCTCATTCCGAATCAAATGTCGGGTGAGAACTCGCAGTTCAAGGATTTCGCCGGCAGTCAGTTTCACGACCTGGCCTCGCGCCTGAGCGCCATTCGCGCCGGCGCCAGCGGGTTCATGATCACTGCGGCGCCTGCCGCCGATCCCGGTTTCGACGCCGCGCTCGCGACCCGGACGCGGGCGCCCGTGATCCTGGGCGGCGCGGCCAGCGCGGATGAGCCGCCCGCCGATTTCAGCCGGTGGGGAGGATTCCTCAATACAACCTACGATTGGGGGCGGCGCTCGGCGACCGATTCCGAAAACGCGCTGCATTCGAACGCCTATGAGATGACCCTGGGCGTCGACTATCGAGCCACCCGGGGTCTCGTAGTGGGGGGAATCCTCGGCTTCGCCGACGACGATCTGAGCTTCAACGATTCGTCGAACATCGTCGGCGGCAAGCTGCAAACCAAGGCCGTCAGTCTGATGGTCTACGCGCAGCAGGAGTGGGAAAACGCCTATGTGAGCGGATCCGCGGGGTATCAGTCGATACATCAATTCCTGTCGCGCATCGGTACCTTCTACGACCCCGCGACCAGTTATTCCGCGCCGTTTCATGCAGACGGATCGACGACCGGTCAGTCGGGGCTCGTTTCGTTGAGCGGCGGCTACGACGCGCACTTCAAGGCGCTCACGCTGGAACCTTCCTTAAGCTGGCAGCATCGAAGCACGCGCGTAACCGGTTTTGATGAGCACGGTGCATCGGGCACCGAGAGCGACGGCTTCACGAATTATGACATCAACATGCATTTCAACTCTCAATCGCTGGTGTCGACGCAGGGTACGGTCGGCCTGAAGATTCAGTACGCAATGACGCCATCCTTCGGCGTGCTCGTACCGTTTCTCGACGCAAGCTTTATTCATGAATTCAACACCTCGCCGTACAATGTGACAGGTACGTTCGCGGGACTGACGAACAACGTGCCGAACTTCGTACTGGAGGCTGACAAACCGACGCAAAATTTCGTCAACCTGGCGGGCGGCCTCACCTTCGTGTTCAAGCACGGGGTGCAGGGATACCTCCGCTACCGCCAAGTGTTGGATCAGCGCTATGTGACCGATCACGCCATCGGTGCGGGATTCCGGGTCGAGCTCTAGCGCTCAAGAATCCGAACAAAGGCCACTCGCGTCGTGCAGATCGAGACCTTGCTTGGCGACTTGCACGACGGCGCCGTCGATCTGCAAGGTGCGGCCCGGCAGCTCGCTGACCTCATTGCGGGCAGTATCGTGAGACGGGCCGCCGTCAAACAACTACTGGAGCAGGCGTTAGCGGAGAACCGGCTCGCGCTCCCCCAGTACACCTCGCTGCTGGCGGCATTGGACGGTTTGACCATGCAGCGCGAGGCCACCTCGCGCCGGGCCGATGAGAGCGCCGATGCCACGACCCTGCGCCAAGCGGCGGATGCCACGACCCTGCGTCAAGCGGCGGATGCCACGACCCTGCGTCAAGCGGTGGATGCCACGACCCTGCGTCAAGCGGTGGATCCTACGACCCTGCGCCAGGCGACGGATCCCACATCGCTCCGATCCGTCGTCCCGGCGCGGGCCGGTGCCGATAATGAAGCGGCGGCCACCGGTCCCGGAACCTGGGTGCGCGCCCGGTATGTGCTCGTGCAGATGATCGGCAGCGGCGGCATGGGGCAAGTCTGGAAGGCGAAGGACTCGTATCTGGAACGCACCAACGATCCATTTCCCTTCGTTGCGATCAAGATGTTGAACGCCAATCTGGAGCAAGATCCCGACGCCTACGTGGCGCTGCAACGGGAAACCAAGAAGGCGCAGGAACTGGCCCACCCCAATGTGGTCACCGTCCATCTTTTCGATACGGATTCACCCGGCTCCGGCCGCGCCTTCATGTCGATGGAGTTGCTGGAAGGGGAATGTCTCGACGTCCGCATTCGCCGCTATCCGGACGGCGACGCCCGCGACAAAGTGCTGCCCATCATCATCGGAATGGCGAAGGGGCTCGAGTATGCGCACAAGCGCGGCATCGTGCATGCGGACTTTAAGCCGGGTAACGTCTTCATCACCGACGCCGGGGTCCCCAAAATCCTGGATTTCGGCATTGCGCGGGCCGCCAAGATCGCCGGCGTGAATCGACGCGCCGATTCCTTCGATGCCGGAACCTTCGGCGGCCTCACGCTCGGATACGCCTCCATCGATATGATCGAGCGGCAGGAGCCTCATCCCGCCGACGATGTCTATGCGTTGGGGCTCGTGGTGTACGAACTGCTCTCGGGCCGACACGCCTTCAAGGGGCTGAGTGCGGCGGAAGCCCGCGACGCGCGGCTGGTACCTGCGCGACTGCGCGGCGTACGGCGCCATGAATGGCGAGCCATCGAACGCGCACTGGCGTTCACCCGCGACCGTCGATGGCAGAACGCGGGTGAGTTTTTACGCGCGTTCGAGGGCAGGAGCGTCACCGCCAAGGTGCTGGGCGCTCTCGCGGCAGTTCTGCTGCTCCTCGTCGGCGGCCTCTGGTACCAGAACTGGAAGGCGCAGCAGCCGAGCGTACCGTTCGAGTCGCTGTCCCCGGCGCAGCGGGCGGAGTTCGCCCGGGACATGTCCGACGGCGACCAGGGCTTTCAGTTGCTCGATGCCGCCGGCGGAACCAATCCCACCGAGATCGCCGCGGCGTATTGCAACGCCTATGCCATTCACCCAAAGAACCCGCAGGCGGTACGTGGGCTGGTGCGGGTGGCGGAATATGCGCTGCCGAAATTCAACGGCCTGTCGGACGCCGCGCAACGGCGGCTCAATTTGGTCAATCTGCGCAAAACATGCGAGGAGTTCTACGGCCACTATGGGCCGTTAGTGCGAGCGCTCGGCGACAACGGCGGCGGCTGAGGCATCGGCCTGCGCGGCCGGGGGCAATTCTTCGAGCCTGTTGCCGATGCGCTTAAAAATCGCCGGCCAGTCGCGCCGCCAGCAGCAGGCGTGATCGTGGTCGTCGTAGATCCAAAATTCTTGCGGCTGCTGCCGGTCCAGAAATCCCCGCACACTGCTTTGTGGAACATTGACGTCCCGGCCTCCGGCGATGGCGATTTGTGTGATTCGGCGATCGAGCGCGGGCGCCGTGGCGGGATTGTCGCTCTCCGACAGGGAAAGATAGCCGTGCGCCCGGCTCCAGGCGTCGATGTCGAGATTGCCGGAGATGGTGACGACGGCCGAGACTTCCGGAATTCGCGGCGCCACGAGGTAGGCGATCGTACCGCCGCCGCTGTAACCGACGAGAATGACACGGCGGGTGGAGCTGTCTCGAATCAGCGTCGCGAGCGCCGCGGCCATGCTGGCGACCGCGGCCTTGCCATATCTTGCCGAGGTCCACAGGGAAGGATCGCAGCCCGCGTCGTGGGCGTGGCTGAAATAGCAAGGACGGCCGAGATAGGCGCGCGGCACCGGGCTTGCCTCGAACAGATCAAAAGCCATCGGGATCTTAGGTGATGGGTCACGTGCGATGCGGCGTCCTCCATCCACCCAGGGCTGACCGTCGCCCTCGAGAAAGACCCACAAGGTGGGCGCGGAATTCTGGCCGGCCGGCGCCACGACGGCGTGAGCGAACTCCTTCCCCTGAACCGTACTGACTTGATAGCCGGAACCAAGATCGTGATAAGGATCGAACGCGCGACGAGCGGCGCAGCCGGTAAGCTGCAACGAGGCCATCGCCAGGACCAAGGTGGCCAGCGCGGCGCGGGAGGCGCGGCTGCTCGCGGAGCGACGGCATGGCATGCGAAGATGACTGCGAAGTGTTATGCCGCCATTGTAACGCGAAGAGGTAGGGGCATGTTTATGGGCACATCGGCGAGATCATGGTGGCTCGGTTTCGGATGCGTTGCGGGCTTGGCTGTCGGCGGTGGCGGCAACGCCGCCGATCCGGGACGCGCGAAGGAGGGAATGGTCACCCTCCAGGATGTCGCGGTGGTCGATTGTCTGCTGCCGGGGCAGGTCCGTCAGCTCGGCAGTACCACCTACCTGACCCAGCGCAGGCCCATACGAACCGACGCGGCCGATTGCCGAACTCGAGGCGGCGAATACGTCGCCTATGATCGTGCCGATTACAAGTCGGCCTTGAACGTCTGGATGGCGCAGGCAAAGGAAGGTGATCCGGAGGCGCAGACGACGGTGGGCGAGATCTTCGAACGGGGTTTGGGTGGGACGCCGGATTATCCGGCAGCCGTGATTTGGTATCAAAAAGTCGTGGACAATCCGAAACTCGAGGACAAGGCCAGGTCACGCGCGCTGTTCGATCTCGGCACCTTGTACGAGCAGGGACTCGGGGTCGAGAAGGATCAGCTCAAGGCGCTCAACCTCTACCGACGTGCCTGGGGCGCCCCCGCGGATGATCTCGTATACAAGTCGGCCGCCGACCAGAAAGTCGAGGAGTTACGGGCGTCGTTGTCGCAGGAGATTGCGGATCGGGACAAGGAACTGCAAGTCATGCAGAAGCAACTGCAGGTCGCGGAACAGCAAAAAGACGGCAGTCTCGCGACGATGCAGCGCCTGGTCGCAAAGCTGCAAGCCGCCCAGGCGGCGAGTGCGCAAGCCCTTCAGAAACTGCCGCCATCCTCCCCGGCCGCGCCGGCCTCAGCCGTGCGTGCTCCCGCCTCGGCGCCGGAGTCGCCGCCGATCGATCGCGGTGCGGTGGACCGGTCGCTGGGCAACTTCCATTTCGGACGCTACTACGCCTTGATCATCGGCAATCAGAACTATGACCAGATGGAGAGTCTGAAGACGCCTTTGTACGACGCCGTGCGCGCTGCACAGATTTTGAAGGACAAGTACGGATTCACGGTGCAAATCATCGAAGACGGCACCGGCGTGGCCATGCTCAAAGCGCTCAACGAGCTGAATGCCGTGCTGACCGACAACGACAATCTACTCATTTACTATGCGGGCCACGGGTACCGTCTCAAGACCGCGACCACGGAGGCCGGCTACTGGCTGCCGCGCAACGCCGACCGTCCCCCGAACGACACATTCTGGGTGCCTAATGAACAAATTACGGCCAACATCGGCCGTCTGAAGGCCAAGCGCGTGTTGGTGGTCGCGGACTCCTGTTATGCGGGTCTGCTTTCGGATGATCCGTTTTTCTTCGTCTTCAACAATGCCGCGCAGGCCGCGCAGGCGCCTTCGGCCCAACTCCTGCAATATCGGATCGCCAAACGGGCGCGTCTCCTGATTGCGTCAGGCGGGGACAACCCGGTACTCGATGAAAGCATCGACGGCAAGAACTCGGTGTTCGCCAAGGCGTTTCTGGACATCCTCGAGTCCAATCAGAACATCCTCACTTCTCCCGCGCTGTTCGGCATGGTGCAGGGACGCGTCAAGGATGAAGCGGCAAAGAATCACTTCGTGCAGCAACCGGAGATGAAGGCCATCAAAGGCGCCGGGCACGAGGCGGGCGATTTTTTCTTCGTGCCGAAGGGGCTGGGTAAGACGTGAGGCTCGTTCGCCATTGCTTGCGATAGGCCCCGCCAATTTTATTCTGCACTCGCCTAGGCCGAAGGTCGCAAGGGGTCGTGTGCGCGAAGGCAGAGAAAAGTTGCCCGCACTTACACCAGCCCGTTCGATCGGACTCGCGAAATACTAACAGCGCCGGAATGGTCCCGGTGTACAGTGAAGACCCTATCCCAGGCGGTCGTCGGCCGCGACGCGACACGGTTCTTCCCGTTCGAGAAGCCGTCCTTTTGATCTATTCAAGACCTTGGGAGCAATTGGGGATTCCTCCGGGCGAAACTGTAAAATGCGCTCTTTATATAGAGCGTCGCGGCGCAAGGTTACTTTCGTCACAGCCCCCTTGAGTTCGGTGGCGACTTCCTATAGCGTTCTTATGTCGCGATTTCGCGACAGTGTCACGGAAGTCACTCAAATGGGGAAGCAAGCGCAGCCTGCATCGACGCACAATTGGTTCGACCATGCCCTGCGTCAGTTCGATTTCCTCACGTTGCTGCGGGAGCGTAATCAGGTTCGCCGCACCTGCATCGATACGCTGAAACTCTACCGTGATGTGGCGGCCGAAATGCCGGAGGCGAACAGCCACGAGCGTTACGAGCAGGTGGTCGCGCGACGCACCGGCGCAGACCCCGCGGGCGTCGCCAGGATTCTGAGACGCGCCAAGGAGAGTTTCGCGTCGTGGCCGAGCGAGCGCCCGCTCAAATTTCGCCATGTCGCACAGTATCTTGCCATCACTGAGCAATTGGATGCAGACGCGGGCGGCGGTGGGCTGCGTACTCGCGTTGATGTCGTCGTTGCCCGATTAATTCCGTCTGATATGTAAGTGGACCACATACTCCCAAGGCTCTGTCTTGCGCCGGCGCCTTTTCTCGCCGCATTGATGCTGGCGATTGCTTCACCGCAGGCCAGCGCGCAGCAGCCGGGTGTGGTCAAGATCGCCGACGGACCTCCTTTTACGATCATCCGCGGCGACAGACTGTTCGAGGCGGCGAAGGGCGTCAAACTACTGGCGGGGGATTTCATCGAAACCCAGCCTGGCAGTTTCACCGTCGCCGATCTGCCGGCGAGCACTGTCGTCGCCTTTGGACCCTCCACCCGTTTGTACGTATTGGGAGCCGACGGCTCGACGTTGGTCGTGCTGCGCGGATGGCTTAAATTGGATGCGCACCCCACCGGCGAAGGGGTGCCGCGCCGGGCCATTGCCATGCAGCTCGGAGCCACCGTGCGGCAGGGCGTATTCGTCTTGCATGCGTCGGACCACCGGGACGAGGTGTTCCAAGAGTCAGGCGTGATGACGCTGCTGGTGCGCGACGACGCCGTGACCCGCAACAACCGCGAATCGAAGATCACCCAATACTTCGCGCGCGAGGATCATAATTTGACCGTCGCGCCGCGCCCGACAGCTCCATTTGTCGCGGAAATGCCGGTGCAGTTCCGCGACCCGCTTCCCGAGGGGCCTGTCGGCGGTGCTGTCGTCAAGGTCACGGAGCCCAAGTTGATTCGCGATGTCTCCTACGCCGACGTCGCCGATTGGTTGACGATTCCGCGGGAATGGCGCACCGGATTCATCCGCCGCTTTCGCGGCCGCTTGAAGGATCGAGCGTTCTTTTCAGCGATGGACGCGCACCTGTCGTCGCATCCGGAATGGACCTTGATTCTGCATCCGCCGCCGCCGCCTGACGAAACCGGTACTGGCCCGGACGCTGCCAAGCCGACGCCACCAGTCCCTAGGCGACCTGAAAAAGAACGAGGCCCTGTACAGCCGTGAAACTATTACTGAAGTTCAATCTCATCTTGGTACTCATGTTCCTGATCGGTCTGGCCGCATCGTTCTATATGGCCAACGACCTGCTGCAGAAGAATGCCCGCGAGGAGACCCGGGAGAACGCCCGCATCATGATGGAGTCCGCGCTCGCGGTGCGGGCCTATACAAACTCCCAGATCAAGCCGCTGCTCGACACGCAGATGCGCTACCAGTTCCTGCCACAGACCGTGCCCGCCTACTCGGCGACCGAGTACTTCAACAATCTGCGCAAGAGTTTTCCGGAGTACATGTACAAGGAGGCGACGATCAACCCGACCAATCTACGCGACCGCGCCGAGGGCTGGGAGGTCGACGTCGTCAGTCATTTTCGCGAGAACGCCGAGGTCAAGGAACTCATCGGCGAACGCGAGAGCGCCACCGGACCGATGCTGTATCTCGCCAAGCCGTTGCGCATCAACGACGGCAAGTGTCTGGTGTGCCACAGCACCGTCGACGCCGCGCCGCAGACCATGCTCGACAAGTACGGCCCGGCGAACGGCTTCGGCTGGCAATTCAAGGACGTCGTCGGTGCGCAAATCGTTTCCGTCCCATACACCCTGCCGCTGCAGCGGGCAAACTCCGCGCTGCGAAGCTTCGTCTACCTGCTGCTCGGCGTGTTCGTGTTCCTGTTCGTGACGGTCAACTTCCTGCTGTATACGCTGGTCGTGAACCCGGTACGCCGCCTATGCTCGATTGCCGACCAGGTCAGCCTCGGGGCGATGGACGCACCGGAGTTTCCCGCCGGCGGCGGCAGCGAAGAGATCGCGAGTCTCGGTCAATCGTTCAATCGCATGCGACGCAGCCTGGTCGAGGCCCTGAACATGCTTCAAGAGTAAGGACCCGGGAAACCCCAACAACGTTCAACATGGTGACGCTCAAGTCCATCGGTAAGTATGAGATCGTCGACGCGCTCGGCACGGGCGGCATGGGCACCGTCTACCGGGCCTTCGACCCCACGCTCGAGCGCATCGTCGCCGTCAAGCTGCTGCAACTGGACACGCAGGAGGTCAGTCCCGCCGAGTTGAGCGAACGGTTCAGAAACGAAGCGCGCGCGGTCGCGCGTCTGAATCACCCGGCGATCGTCGCGATCTTCGACTACGACGACCAAGACCCGGCGGGTCCCTACATCGCGATGGAGTACGTGAACGGTTGCGCACTCGACGAATATGTCAGGCAGCGTACGGCGCCGCATCTCGAAGATGCCATCAGCGCGATGCTGCAGGTGCTCGCCGGGCTCGAATACGCGCACCGGCATGACGTCGTGCACCGTGACATCAAACCGTCGAACCTGCTCGTTACGCGCGACGGGATGGTGAAGATCACGGACTTCGGCATCGCCAAGATCGGCCCGCGAAGTCAAAAGCAGACCGGTCTCATGATCGGCACTCCGCAGTACATGGCTCCCGAACAATATATGGGCGGCCACATCGACCGCCACTGCGACGTCCACGCCGCCGGCGTCGTGCTCTTCGAATTGCTGACCGGCCAGGCGCCTTTTTCGGGCAGCGCCGCTGAGGTCATGCACAAAGTCTGCTACGAGACACCGCCTGCGGTTTCGGCCGCCAATCCCAAGATTCCCGCTGCATTCGACGCGGTCGTCGCCAGGGCGCTCGAGAAAAAGCCCGAAAATCGCTACGCCAGCGCCTCCGAGTTTGGCGATGCGCTGCGCTCAAATTGGAATTTGATCTCAAACCAACCGGCCTCGGCAACGCTTTCGCAGCAGGCACGGCTGATCACAACGACGATGCGCCGGGTGCCGGTTGCAGTGCGGCCGGCTAACCCGGCGCCCGCGCCGGACCCCGACGCGACGCGTGGTCCCGCGCCGCCGCCGCTCGCGGTCAGCGGTGGCCAAAGAGTCCAAGGATCCCGCGGACCGGAGTCCAAGCCGGTCGCCCGAACCGTGGCCGAAGCGCCGCCGGTGTCCTCGCCGAGCCCGGCGCCGCCGAACTCGACCCGACCGAATTCGACGCGACCGCAATCGAACACCGGCCAGGGCACCCTCGCCGCGTGGTCCCGTGAGCAACTGGCCGAAGTCGAACGCCAATTGACGCAGATCGTCGGGCCGCTGGCCAAGGTGCTCGTGCGAAGCGCCGCCTCGAACACGGCCAACCGGCAGCAACTGTACGCCATGCTTGCCGATCACTTGCACACACCCGAGGAGCGGCGCCGCTTCCTCGCGGGGGAGGCGGCCGCCGCCGCAACCGGACCGCAAAAGGCGGTGGCTACGACGTCAGGTCTGCGCGGCGGCCAACCGCTGACGCCCGAGATGCTGCAGCGGGCCACTCAACTCATGTCGCGATTCGTCGGACCGATAGCCTCGGTACTGACAAAAAAGGCGGCGCAGACTGCCGTCGACGAGCCCCACCTGTACTCGTTGCTCGCCGGCAAACTTTCCGATCCTGCGGAGCAGCAACGCTTCCTGCGCGACGCCGAGCGACCACCCTAGCCCAGAGCCCGGCGCGGCGCACGGGCGTACGCGGGTCCGCGCCGATCGAGACAGGCGCAATGGCTGACCGCGTCCACGCTCGCATATCCGAACTGACTACAGTCGATACTGTACATGCGATATGAAGGCGAAACTTATGTAAAGTTGGCTGTCAAAACAGCCTCATTGTGAGGAATCGCGTGATGCGTTCTCCGATAAATCAAATTACCCTATCGGCCGCGCGGCACTTTCGCGCGGCGGAAACTCCGGAGCGGAAAGCTCGCGCGCCAATCCGGGGTAAGATGACGGGCTCGAGCGCGATACGCGGCTGATTCGCAAGGCTGCACGAGAAAAAACATGGGGTCGACGACTTTGGATCGGGTGCAAGAGGCGGTGGCCGCGTTCGAAGCGGGTGAGAAGACACTCGCATCGCTCGAGGGCTTCATCGGTGCCTTGTTGCGCTCGGAAGTCGTTACGCCCGCCGATGCGAGCGCTGCGCTTCGAAGCGCCGTTGCGCGCGGCACACTCCCGGCTGATTTGCTTCGCAGGCTGCACCTTGCCCCTGCCGTCGATCCACCGGCGGTCGCGGAAGCCCGGACGCCCACCGCGGGTCCGGCGCCGGCTCGCGTTGCCGCTGAAACGATGTTCCGAGCGGCACCGGCGGCACCGACCATCGGTCCGATGCCTACCGACAGATCCAGCACCGGGTCGTCCTGGGTTGACCCGGACTTGCGCCCGGCCAGCACGGAAATCGCGGTGGGTACGCGGCTCGGCGGCCGCTACCTGCTGGAGCGCGTGCTCGGCCACGGTGGAATGGGCGTGGTCTATCTTGCGAGCGACCAGGAAGTTAAAGGCGAGTTTTTCGCGATCAAAGTCTTGAAGCCGGCGATCCGCGAGTACCCGGAAGCACTCGACTTGCTGCGCGAAGAAGTCAGGCGCACGCGCGCGTTGGGCCACCCCAACATCGTCGGAGTCTATTCGCTGAATTCCGACCGCACCAACGTTTACATGATCATGGAGTACCTCGAAGGCAAGACGCTGAGTGCGCTGATCGACGAGGCCTTCGGTCGCGGCATGCCGTTCATGCGCGCATGGCCTCTGATTGACGACATGTGCGCTGCCCTGGCGTACGCCCATGACCAGAACGTCATCCACAGCGACATCAAGACCTCGAACGTATTCGTCACGACCGGCGGCAAAGCGAAGCTCCTCGACTTCGGTATTGCACGCGCAGCGCGCGGCCGGCGGAATAGGGCCAATACCGCCGGACTCGGGGCGCTGACGCCGACCTATGCGAGCTGCGAGATGCTCGAGGGCCGGGATCCCGATGCCCGTGACGATATCTACTCCCTGGCTTGTGTGATCTACGAAATGCTGTCCGGCAGGCACCCGTTCAGCGATCACACCGCCGTCGAGGCGCGCACCGAAAAGCGCAGTCCCGCGCTGCTCGAGTCGCTGTCGCGCAGTCAAAACGCTGCGCTGGCACGGGCCCTGGCATTCGACCGCGAACAGCGTACGGCGTCCGTGGAGGCGCTGCTCGCGGGCCTGTCCCCCGCCGGTTCGGGCGGCGGGCGTGCTGCGGCGGATGGCGGCCCGAAAGCGTCACGCAGGCGGCTTCTGCTGACTGCCGGGGGAGTGCTCGTTGGCATCCTGGCGATCGGGCTGTTTTTCGCCTGGCCTCGCCTCTTCCCCACGGATTCCGTCAAGCCGAGAACCGCCGCAGTTCAGCAGCAGACCGCGGTGTCCCAGTTGATGGTCCGGATCGAAGCCAGTCGGCGAAAGATAGACGATAGGGTGCGTGATGCGCGGTCGCTGGTGGACCGGTTGACGGACCGAATCAATCTTGCCAGGAACAATGGCGAACAGGAAACCTTGCGCAAACAGTTGGCCGAGGCGCAGGCGGCCGCCGACACGGCTCAGACGGTCAACGAGATCGCCGAGAAAGGGATTTTCACGGTTGAGAACCTCGCGGCGTTGAGAGAGAAACAAAGGTCTGGAGAAGACGCGTTGCAGGCCGGCCGCTTCGACGAGGCGGCTCAGGCACTGGCGGAGGCTCGCCGTACCGGGGACAACGTGATCGCTGCCGCGGACGCACTCCCGGCGGCGGTCGCCGATCAGCGGGAATTGGCGGCGCTCTTGGAGCGCGCCCGAACGACGATCGAAGCCAGCCATGGCGACCCCGACGCCGCCTTGGCCAACGCGCGCGCAACGGCAACTCAGGCCGCACAAGCGTTGTCCGGCGGGGACGCCGTCGGTGCACGCAAGCTCTTCGCCACTGCGACGGCGAACGTCAACCAGGACGTTCAAGCGTTCCTCGACCGGGTGATCGCCTCATTCGGCGCCATTGCCCAGAAAAAAATGGCCGACAACGACCTCGATGTGGCCCAGGAAGCGATTTCGCAGGCCGAGGCGCTGCAGAAGCTCAAGGTTGAATTCCATTGATGGCGCGGCCGAAGCGCGGCAGAGAATGACATTGATGCAAGTGCTGGCGAAACGCGATCCCGGTCCGCGCCGCGGTGCGCATACGCGCCGGGCCCCGCTGCCGCATGCAGGCTGGATCGCATTGCTTGCACTTGCCTGGGGGGTGTCAGGCCTGTCTCCCGCCGGCGCGCAGACGGACGGCGTGCCGAATGAGAAGACCTTGGAGGAGTCGCTGCGGAAAAAGCCGGTCACCCCAAAATCGCCGACGAACGCCGCGACCACGAAAAAGGCCGCCGCCGCGGCCGACGCTTCACCCGCGCCCCCAAAACCCGCGCGTCGCGGCACCCTCATACCCATGGTGGTGGTCAGCGACGCCGCGTGCGCCTTGGAGGTCAACGGCGATCCCATCGCGGCTTTGGATCCGGACGCAGTGAAGAAGCTGAACGTCTATCCGGGCGATCAGCTCGTGAAATGTGCGAGCACGGAAGAACCCGGCGAGGTTTTTTCGGTGGTGCAGAACATCAAAGCGGGTGAACAGACGGTGCTGCAAATCGGACTTGCCTCGCGAATTGCGGCGGCTCGACAGAAACGCGAGGCGCAAGCGCAGAGCCTCATCGCTGAGGACGAACTTTGGGCGCACGCAGGCCAGAACGGTTCAACTGCAAATCTGCAGGCTTACCTGGACAAATACTCCGACGGAAGATTTGCCGACCAGGCCAGGGGATTTCTGACGGAGGCAACCCGGCGCGCAGCAGAGGAGGACGCCGACTGGAAGCAGGCGGCCACGAGTACGCAAATGGCCGCCGTGCAGGCCTACGTCGAAAAATACCCTACCGGCCGCTATCTGGACGCGGCCCGGCAGCGGATGGAGTTCTTAAGGAATTTGGCGGCTCGGCCGGATCTGCCGTACCCCATCGACGAAGATATCTGGCTGACCTTGCAAAGCTCCCCTTACTACATGAATCTGCCGCGTCGGACCCACAAAGTCACCGTCAGGGTCTCGAGCACCGTGCATGGCGAGCCAATCAAGGGGTCTTCCTTGACCTTACGCCAAGCCACGACACGGGAAATTGTGCCGTGGGGCGACAAGTGCGTCACGCTCCATTCCGTCACACGCAAATCCGAGGCCAGTGATGCGCCATCGGATGTCGTCGACGAGTATCAGTGCGGGGAGTTGAAGCTCGAAACCGTGGTCAACGGTAAAGTGATCCGCGCCGCCTCGCTGTCCGATGTTGAAGCATTTCTGCAGGACGACAAAGCAGTGCGGGAAAAGCCGCCATGCGAAGTTCCGAGTTCAGGACCGGCGAATGCATATCACACGGCGCTCACCGGGACTGCCACGCGTTATGGTTGCGGGTCCGGGGAGTACTACTTCGAAGATCTGAACGTGTGGCTGTATGAATTGGGAGAAATGGATCCGGAGAAGCAGCAATACATAGTCCCGAGTCCGGGGTACCATTTCGAGTCGGTTGCCGACGGCGACCCGGGACGCAAGATGACGACGACCTATGATGCCTATTCGTGGACCGATGGCAATTGACGGCCTCGCATCCATGCTCACTTTTAAACGCCTTCCGTGCCTCGTTTGTCTGACCCTGGCCATCACGGCGTGCCTGTTGTCGGTCGCCGGGAACACTCTGGCACAGGACGCGAAAACTCCGGCACAGGAACAGTCTGCGCCCGTCCCCTCGATCGAGGAGCTAAAGCGGCAACTCGAGGCGAAGCGGCTCGAGTTGAAGCAGCAAAGCGAGGCGAAGCGGCAACTCGAGGCGAAGCAGCAGGCCGACGCGAAGCAGCAGGCTGAGGCGAGGCAGCAGGCCGACGCCAAGCAGCAGGCTGAGGCGAAGCTGCAGCTCGAGGCCAAGCAGCAAGCTGAGGCGAAGCGGCAGCTCGAGGCCAAGCAGCAGCCCGAGGCCAAGCAGCAGCCCGAGGCCAGGCAAAAACAGCCCAAGTTGCCTCCTGCAGAGCGGGAACCCGCTGCGGCCCCGGAGTCACCCCGGACACCCGCATCGCCGGCCGTTCTCGCAAAGTCGACCCCGATCCCCAAAAACATCTCGCCGGTGAAGCTCGAACCGAACAGCGCTGCCGTGTCGGATTCATGCCCGTATCCGGTTGCTGCCCGTAACCGGGGCGAGACGGGCACGGTCGTCCTGTTGATCTACGTGACACCCGACGGACACGCAACGGACACCAATATCGAGTCCTCCAGTGGTTCCGACGAGCTCGATGAAGCGGCGGCGAGTTGCGTGAAAGAGTACGGGCATTTCCTGCCCAGGCGTGTCGGCGCGCGGGCGGAGGCCGGCTGGTTCCGCATGAAGTTCAGATGGTCATTCGGCGACTAATGGCGACTGGCAATACGCTGTTCCATCCATTTGACATCGACAACTAAAGGTTTATCCTCCATCGGCTCTTCGGCGGGTAAAGAAGTTCTTTGCGCCGCGATTGTGCAAAACGGGATCTAACTGGTCAGGAATAACTGCGCAGGGTCGGCATGGATGTAGAGGCGCTGGTCCGCCCGCTCGGAGAAAGCGCTCCATGTGGTACGGACTTGGAAGACACTCAGCAGATGGCCGCCATCGACGCGTTCCGCGTGTTTGGGCAGGCCATGCCGTTGAGTGCCGACACCGATTGGCGCGCCATCAATGACGCGGCGCTCGACGCTCTCGGCACCAGTCGTGATTTCCGCCTGCTCGCGCATGTGGCGGCCGCCAAATTGAGACTCGAGGGCTTGCAGCCGCTCGTCGACTCCCTCGGCGTCGCCTCGCGCTGGCTCGAAAATTACTTTGACGACGTGTACCCGCGCATCGACGACGATGCGGTGCGGCGTAAGAACGCACTGAACTGTTTCGCCGACCGTATGGCGGTGATCGATGCGCTGCGGCGGGTCCCGCTGGTGAGCAATCGGCAGCTGGGCTCGTTCAGTCTGCGTCACATGGAGATCGCGGCGGGACGGCTGGCGCCCGGCGAAGAGGAAGCCGGCTCACCGCCGACGGACGCTTTAATCAATGGCGCCTTCTCGGCCGCGCCTCAGGAAGACCTCGGGCAGCTCGTGACGTCGATCGATGCCGGGCTGGCGGCGTTGAAGGGCATCGAATTGGCGATGGTCTCGAAGCAGGGGGTGCAGGCGGCGCCCGATACCAAACCATTGTCCGAAGTGATGGGCCGGATGCGCGAAATCGTCGCCAAACACGTCCGCGCGCCCGCGGTGGCGGAGGGCAATGCCGAGGCCGCCGACGGAGCGGCATCGGCGGGCGGGGCACCGGGGCAGATTCGCTCCCGTGAGGATGCCATCCGCTGCCTCGAAGCCGTAACCGAATTCTTTCGGCGCTCTGAACCGTCGAGTCCCGTACCGATGTTCGTGGAGCGCGCCAAGCGTCTGATTGCGAGGGACTTCCTCGAAGTCCTCGCGGATCTCGCGCCGGATTCCCTGGCCGAGGTCAAAAAAGTTGGGGGAATCCGTGATGGAGAGTAGGCTTCAGCCAGAATCAGGACGGGCGCGTCAACACCCGATCGTCATCGAGACCCGACGTGCCGACAGCTGAGTTTTAACTTAATCTGAGGAGGTGTTCCGTGGCCAAGCCGAGTAGCCAAAAATTCATCGCGCGTAACCGCGCGCCGCGCGTCCAGATTGAATATGACGTCGAGTTGTACGGGGCGCAGAAAAAGGTGCAGGTGCCCTTCGTGATGGGTGTGATGTCGGACCTGTCGGGCGACTCCAAGGAGCCGCTGCCGGGAGTTGACGAGCGCAAGTTTCTGCAGATCGACATCGATAATTTCGATGAGCGGATGAAGTCGATGAAACCGCGAGCCGCATTTTCCGTGCCGAATACGCTGACCGGCGAGGGTAACTTGCAGGTTGACATCACTTTCGAGAGCATGGACGACTTTTCTCCCGCCGCGGTCGCGCGCAAAGTGGACGCGCTCGCCAAGCTGCTCGAGGCCCGCTCGCAGCTCGCCAATCTCGTCACCTACATGGACGGCAAGTCCGGCGCGGAAGACCTGATTGCGAAAGTCCTTAACGATCCGGCTCTCCTGAAGTCGCTCGCCGATAAGGCGAAACCGCAGGACGGCGGTAATTCCTGAGTCCTGAGAGGAAATCATCATGGCCGAAGCAGAAAAAGCAGCCGCCGCACAAGTTTCAACCACCGCGGCGGATCAATTTGAAGCCCTCCTTGCCAAGGAATTCAAACCGAAGACCGATCGCGCGCGCGCCGAGGTCGAGGGTGCGGTGCGCACGCTCGCCGAACAGGCGCTGCGTGAGACCACAGTCGTCTCCGACGATGTGATCGGCACCATCAAGGCAATCATCGCGGAAATCGACAAGAAGCTGTCGGATCAGATGAACGCGATCCTGCACAACGAAAAATTCCAGCAGCTCGAGAGCGCATGGCGGGGGCTGGATTACCTGGTCAGCAACACCGAAACGGACGAGATGCTGAAAATCCGGGTGATGAACATCTCGAAGAAGGATCTGGCGAAGACCCTCAAGAAATACAAGGGTGTCGCCTGGGATCAGAGCCCGATATTCAAGCGCCTGTACGAACAAGAGTACGGTCAGCTCGGCGGTGAGCCGTATGGATGCCTGGTCGGCGATTACTACTTCGACCACGCGCCGGGCGACGTGGAATTGTTGGGTCAGATGTCGCAGGTTGCGGCCGCAGCGCATGCGCCGTTCCTGGCCGCCGCCGCGCCTTCGCTGATGGGCATGGACTCGTGGCAGGAACTCTCCAACCCGCGTGACCTGGCCAAGATCTTCAGCGCACCCGACTACGCCGCCTTCCGTTCACTGCGCGAATCGGACGACTCGAGGTATGTCGGCCTCGCGATGCCGCGGTTCCTGTCGCGCGTGCCGTACGGTGCCCGCACCAGTCCGGTCGAGGAATTCGACTTCGAGGAGGAGACGGGTGTCGGCGATCAGAGCAAGTACACCTGGACCAATGCCGCCTACGCGATGGCGGTGAACGTCAACCGCTCGTTCAAGCAGTATGGCTGGTGCACTTCGATCCGGGGCGTCGAGTCGGGCGGTGCGGTCGAAGGGCTGCCGGTCCACACCTTTCCGAGCGATGACGGCGGCGTCGACATGACCTGTCCCACCGAAATCGCCATCAGCGACCGGCGCGAGATGGAGTTGGCAAACTCGGGGTTGATGCCGTTGATTCACCGTAAGAACACCGACGTCGCTGCGTTCATCGGAGCCCAATCGCTGCAGAAGCCGACCGAGTACACGGACCCGGACGCGACCTCGAACGCGCGCATCGCGGCCCGTTTGCCGTACCTGTTCGCGAGCTGCCGTTTTGCGCACTACCTGAAGTGCATGGTGCGCGACAAGGTGGGTTCGTTCATGGAGCGCGAGGACATGCAGCGTTACCTGCACAACTGGATCCAGGGCTATGTGCTCGGCGATCCATCCTCGGCGGGCGAGAACTCGAGGGCGCGCAAGCCGCTGGCGGCAGCAGAGGTGAAGGTGGAGGAAATCGAGGGTAATCCTGGATTCTACGCGGCGACGTTCCACCTCCGGCCGCACTACCAGCTGGAGGGCGTCAATGTATCAATGCGGCTAGTTTCAAAACTCCCGTCGCAGAAGAAGTAAGAGAGATCCGCGCGTGACGGGCGACTGCGTGGGCAGGCGCTCGGGATCGCGCCAAGGCAACATTGGTTCATGAGAACAGGAGAGAGTCTATGGCAATGGATATGTTTCTGTATTTTGACGATGCGTCGACCATCAAGGGCGAGACCAAAGACAAGGTGTACAAAGCGAAGGGCGGCATCGACGTCCTTGCGTGGAGCTGGGGCGTCAGCAATTCCGGTTCTGCGCAGATGGGCATGGGCGCGGGTTCGGGCAAGGCAAATTTTCAGGACATTTCGTTCACCAAGTACGTCGATCTGTCGAGCACGAAGCTGATGAACTGTTGTGCCACGGGCAAGCACATCAAAGATGCGAAGCTCGTGGTGCGCAAGGCCGGCGGCACACCGCTGGAATATCTTCTCATCGAGTTGCAGGATTGCCTCATCTCTTCCTATTCGACCGGAGGCAGCGGCGGGGAGGATCGATTGACCGAGAACGTGTCCCTGAACTTTGCCATCGTGAAGGTCGACTACAAGACCCAGAAAGAGGACGGCACCGAGGGCACGGACAAGGGCAACTTTTCCTACGACATTCCGGCGAGCGCCACGGAGTAGACGTCCAACCCAAGGCGCCGGGCGCGGGCGAGTCAGCCCCATTGCCCGCGTCCGGCGCCGACGAAGGATGACATGGGTAACGCCGAAGAGAGTTTCCGACAGGGTGACCTGGGCGCGTGCCTGAGGCTTCTGCAGGCCGATGTCCGGCGTCGGCCCGAAGACGCACGGCTGCGCGTGTTTCTCGTGCAGGTGCTGATGGTGCTCGGTGAATGGGAGCGGGCGCTCAACCAACTCGGGGTCCTCAAGGAACTCGACGCGGCTGCGCTGCCCATGGTGCATTCCTACGGCGCGGCGATCCAGTGCGAACGCCTGCGCGCGGCGGTGTTTCGCGGGGAACGCAGCCCCCTGCTGTTCGGCGAGCCGGAGCCCTGGATGGCGGAGATGGTCCAAGCCGTGGGACTGCAGGCGCAGGGCCACGGCAGCGAGGCGGCCGCGCTCCGGAGCGGCGCGCTCGAGGCGGCGCCTGCGACGGCGGGCACGCTCAACGGCACGCCGTTCGAGTGGCTGGCCGACGCCGATTCGCGTCTCGGTCCGTTGCTCGAAGTGCTGCTGAACGCCAACTATTATTGGGTGCCGATCCATCGGATCAGGGAAATCCACGTGGAAGCGCCGCAGGATATCCGCGACCTCGTGTGGCTGCCCGCCGAGTTCGTGTGGGCGAACGGCGGTGAGGCGGTCGGGTTCATTCCGACGAGATACCCGGGTTCCGAGTCGAGTAGCGACGATTCAATTCGGCTGGCGCGCAAGACGGACTGGGTCGACGCCGATGGGGCGGTGGGCCTGGGGCAGCGGCTGCTCGCCACCGAAGAGGCGGAGATGCCGCTGCTGGAACTGCGATCGGTCAAGTTCGAGGGAGCACCGGCGGACGGTTGATCATGGCCGAACTCGCCCTTGAAGACCGGCTGCAGCCGGCTCTGCTCGACCGCTTGTCCGACGACGCGCGTTCAGTGCCGGTCTTGGAGTTGCGGTCGACCCGGGCGCGCCTCGCAGCCAGCGGCATCCAAATTGAGGCCATCGAATCCACGCTTCGCGCCTTTGGACTGCGGCGATGGCGATCGGAGCGGGACGCATCAACCGATACCGATACCGATGCCGAGGACGAACCCCTGGTGCTCAAGTTTTCGGGTCCCACGGATGGTGCCACCCTCGCGCGCGTGCGGGCGGCGCCGGTGGTGGCCGTACCAGCGCCTTTGGCCGTCGCACGCTTTGCCGAAGTCACCGCGCGCTCGGTTGCGAATCTGAATCCCGAGCCTGCCGGACAGCGCGTGATCTCGATGCGCCAGTTACGCGAGTCGGTGCTGCGCGATCTGGCCTGGCTGCTCTCCACCTCGAGCTACGATACGGATCGCAGCCTGTCGGCCTGGCCGGAAGTGGAACTCTCGGTATTCAACTTCGGGTTGCCGAGCATGGCCGGACTCGGCATCGCCGGCTTCGATGCCGCCGCGGCCGCTGCGCGGCTGCAAAAAGCCATCGAAACCTTTGAGCCGCGCCTCTCGCGTGTCCATGTGACCTCCGAGACGGAGTCGGGAAGCATGGATCTTAACGCGCTCGTGTTCCGCGTCGACGCCGAATTGTGGGGCCAACCGACGCCGCAGCGGATGCTGCTTCGTACGCAGATCGACGTCGAATCCGCGGACGTGGTCATTACCGATACCGAGGCTGGTTGAGCCATGGATCCCCGGCTGCTCGACTATTACAACTCCGAGCTGCGCTATCTGCGTGAGTCAGGGGTCGAATTTGCAAACGCCTACCCGCGCATCGCGGCCCGGCTCGGCATGGATTCGCTGGAGGTCGCCGATCCCTATGTCGAACGGCTCATCGAATCGTTCGCCTTCCTGGCGGCGCGCGTACAACTGAAGCTCGACGCGCGTCATCCGCAGTTCACCGAACATTTGCTTGGGGTCGTGTACCCCGGATTCCTCAACCCGGTTCCGGCTTGCGGCGTCGCCGAGTTCCTGCCCGACCTCAAGGACGGGTCGCTGCAGGCAGGCGTAACCATCCCTCGCGGCTCGACCTTGCGCACGCCCCTCGGCAAGGGCGAACGCACAGCCAGCGTGTTCACGACCGCGCACGCGGTGACGCTCTGGCCGCTTGCCGTCGCCGAAGCGAAATACCTGTCCGGGTCCGGCTCACTGACGGGCGCCGGCATCGCTGTCGCCGGCCAGGTGCGGGCCGCAATCCGACTGCGCCTGCGGGCGGCCCCGGGCACCAAGATCAATCAACTGCCGATCGAGCGCCTGCGCCTGTTCATCAAGGCGACGCCCGACCTCGCCGCGCGGCTCTACGAGCAGATCGCGGCGAACGCTCTCGGCTACTACGTGCGCTCGCCGGACGGCGGCGTCAAGGCTGCGCCGGCGGACGCCGTGCACGCGGTCGGCTTCGAGGAGGACGAGGCGTTGTTGCCGACGCCGCGCCGCGGATTCGAGGGCTATCGGCTGCTCCAGGAGTATTTTGCATTTCCCGATCGATTTTTGTTCTTCGACATCGAGCAGCTGCGCGCCGGGTTTGCCCACTGCAAGGGCGAGGAGGCGGAGATCTACCTGACTCTCGATCGCGTCCAGCCGGGTCTCGAGAACGCGCTCGATCACACCCAGTTTCGCCTGAACTGCGCGCCCATCGTCAACCTGTTCCGCCACGCCCCGGATCGCGTGCACGTGGACGCTGCGGCGACCGAGCATCATCTCGTGCCGGATCGGAACCGGCCGATGGATTTCGAGGTCTATGAAGTCGAGCGTGTGACCGGCGTCAATGCCGCGGGCCAGGTCCTCGAGGAGATCCACCCGATTTATCTCTCGAGTCATCAGGCCGGCATGGAGTTGTCGCGGCCGTTCTACTCACTGCAGCGCCGGCCGCGGCTGCTGTCGACGCGTCAACAGCAATCGGGCACCCGCACCAACTATGTCGGGACGGAGGTGTTCCTGTCGCTCGCGGACGCGCGCGGCCGGCCGGTCGATGCCGAGATCGCGCAATTGGACGTGCACGCCCTGTGCACCAACCGCGACCTGCCGATCCGGGTCGCCTTCGGCAAGGGGCGCACCGACTTCCAGCTCGAGGGCACCGCGCCGCTCGATGGCATCCGCTGCATCGCCGGTCCCTCGACACCGCGTGCGTCGCCGGCGTTCGGCGACGCGGCCTGGAACATCATCAGCCACCTGTCGCTCAACTACCTCTCGCTGATGGAAGCTGACCCCAGCCAGGGGGCGCGGGTGCTGCGCGAGTTGCTCGCCCTCTACGCGGACCCTAAAGATCCGGCGGCGGTGCGCCAGATCGAGGGTGTCGTGCAGGTCGGCTACGCGCCGGTGGTGCGGCGAATCCCGATACCCGGGCCCATGAGCTTCGCCCGCGGTCTCGAGATCACCGTGGTGCTCGACGATGCCGCGTTCGAGGGCGCGGGGGTCCTGACGCTCGCCTCCGTTCTCGAGCGGTTTTTTGCCCGCTACGTGTCGATCAATTCGTTTGCCCAGACGCGCGTGCGCTCCGCGGCGCGCGGCGACCTCAAGCGCTGGCCGGTCCGCACCGGCGCGCGGCAGCTCCTATGAGTTCGCTGGACCGGTTGCGCGACGAACCGTACCGCTTCACGCTGTTCGCGGCGCTGCGCCTGCTCGAACAGCTGCATCCGGAGCGGCCGCGTCTCGGTGCGGCACGGCGGGTGAGCGAGGATGCGATCCGGCTGGCGCAGCCGCCGCACCTCATGTTTGCGCCGTCCGACGTAAGTGCGCTGGGGCGTACCGAGGACGGAATACCAAGGCTGGAGCAATACGGTTTCGGCATCTTTGGGCCCAATGGCGCGTTGCCGCTGCACCTGACCGAGTACGCGTTCGAGCGCGCCGCCCATCGCGGCGACCCCGGTGTCGCCGATTTCATCAACACGTTTCAGCACCGCTTCATCGCGCTGTTCTACCGGGCCTGGGCGGATGGAGATCCCGCCGTCAACCTCGACCGGCCGGCGTCGGACCGGTTCGTGCGCTGCCTGGGCGCCCTCGTCGGACTTGCTCCGCCGACTGCGCGGGCCGCCGCGCCGCTCGCTGCCCGGGCGGCGCTCGGCCGCGCCGCGCTTTTTGGCCGCTCGAGCCGCAGCGCCGCTTCGCTGGAGCGCGCGCTGTCCGACTATTTTGGACTCGCCGTCAGCATCCGGCCGTTCATCGGCGGATGGCTCGAGATCCCGCAGGAATCACGGCTGCGGCTCGGCGCCCGGTCCGGCGGCGCTCTCGGGTTGGGCGCCACGCTCGGCTCGAGTTCGTGGCAGTGCCAGCATCAGTTCGAGATCGGCATCGGGCCCCTCGATTACGCCGCTTTCACGCGCTTCCTGCCGGGCAGTCCGGCGTTCGACGAACTCGTTGGCGTCGTGCGCTTCTTCACGAGCGATGAATGGTCCTGGCAATTGCGGCCGACCTTGGCGGCCGCCCAGGCGCCCGGCATCGAACTCGGCCGCGCGGGCCGCCTCGGCTGGACCGGCTGGCTCGGCGGCCGGGCCGAAGGGGTGAACGACGTCGTGATTCGCGGCGAGCGGCCGATGCAGGGCGCCGCCGCCTAAAGGGCCAAAGGGCTGCACAGGGAAAATACAATCAACTTCGCCGGAGAGAGTCATGGGTGATATCAGCCGCACTGCATTGTTTGGCAAGCTCAACAGCGTGGCCTACAAGGCCATCGAGGGCGCGACAGTGTTCTGCAAGTTGCGCGGCAACCCCTATGTGGAGGTCGTGCACTGGATCCACCAGATTCTGCAGTTGCAGGGCTCGGACGTGCACGCAATCGTGCGCGCCTTCAATCTCGATCCGGGCAAGATCGCGCGCGACGTCACCGAAACGTTGGACCGTCTGCCGCGCGGCGCGACGTCGATCTCGGACTTGTCGCCTCACATCGAGGACGCCGTCGAGCGGGCGTGGGTGTGGGCCACGCTCAAATACGGCGACACCCAAGTCCGCACCGGGTACGTGGTGCTCGCGATGCTCAAGACCCCGACGCTCAGGAACGTGCTTCTCTCCGTGACGCGCGAGTTCGAGAAGATCAAGCCGGAACAGCTTACCGATGACTTCGCCAACATCGTGAAGAGCTCTCCGGAGGAGGGGCTTCGCGCCAAGGACGGTGGCCTTTCCGGGCAGGCGGCGCCGGGCGAATACAGCGGCGCCATGCCGCCCGCCCAGATGGGCAAGGAGGAGGCGCTCAAGAAGTTCACCGTCGACCTCACGGAACAGGCGCGCAGCGGCAAGCTCGATCCCATCGTCGGCCGCGACGAGGAGATCCGGCAGTTGATCGACATCCTGATGCGGCGCCGGCAGAACAACCCGATCCTCACGGGCGAGGCGGGCGTCGGCAAGACGGCGGTGGTCGAGGGTTTCGCGCTCAAGATCGTCTCGGGCGACGTACCGCCGCCGCTCAAGGACGTCACCTTGCGCGCGCTCGATGTGGGACTGCTGCAGGCGGGCGCAAGCATGAAGGGCGAATTCGAACAGCGGCTGCGGCAGGTCATCGAGGAAGTCCAGGCCTCGCCGAAGCCGATCATCATGTTCATCGACGAGGCGCACACGCTGGTGGGAGCGGGCGGCGCCGCGGGCACGGGCGATGCCGCGAACCTGTTGAAACCCGCGCTCGCGCGCGGCACTCTGCGGACGGTTGCCGCGACGACTTGGGCCGAGTACAAGAAGCACATCGAGAAGGATCCGGCACTGACCCGCCGCTTTCAGGTGGTGCAGGTCAACGAGCCGTCGGAGGAAAAGGCCATCCTGATGATGCGCGGCGTGACCTCGACGATGGAGCGGCACCACAAGGTTCAGGTGCTCGACGAAGCGCTCGATGCGGCGGTACGGCTCTCGCACCGCTACATTCCGGCGCGCCAGCTGCCCGATAAGTCGGTAAGCCTTCTCGATACCGCCTGTGCGCGCGTCGCCATCAGCCAGCACGCAGTGCCGCCCGAGGTCGACGACACGCGCAAGCGCATCGACGGTCTGAAGACCGAACTGGAGATCATCGGCCGCGAGACGGCGGTCGGCGTCGATACGGCCGAGCGCGAAAAACTCGCCCAGTCGCGGCTTGCCGGGGAGAACGCCAAGCTGACCGTCCTCGAAGGCCGTTGGAATGCCGAGAAGGCGCTGGTCGACAAGATCCTGGATCTCCGGGCGCGGCTGCGCGCCAAGACCGGCAAGGTCGAAGGCGCCGCCACGGTGCCCGCGGACCCGACCTTGAGCGATGCCGAGCGCGCGGCGCTGCTCGCCGAACTCAAGCAGCTGCAGGGCGAACTGCACGTTCTGCAGGGCGACCGGCCGCTGATCCTGCCGACCGTCGATCACCAGGCCGTGGCCGCGGTGGTCGAAAGCTGGACCGGCATCCCGGTCGGCCGCATGGTGAAGAACGAGGTGGAGTCGATCCTGAAACTCGCCGATACGCTCGAACAGCGCATCATCGGCCAGCGCCACGCGCTCGACATGATCGCCCGCCGGATCCAAACCTCGCGTGCCAAACTCGACAACCCCAACAAGCCGATCGGTGTGTTCCTGCTGGCCGGCACGTCCGGCGTCGGCAAGACCGAGACGGCGCTGGCGCTCGCCGAAGTCCTGTACGGCGGCGAACAGAACGTGATCACGATCAACATGAGCGAGTATCAGGAGGCGCACACGGTCTCCACCTTGAAGGGCGCGCCCCCGGGGTACGTGGGCTACGGCGAGGGCGGCGTACTGACTGAGGCGGTGCGCCGCCGACCCTACTCGGTGGTGCTGCTCGACGAGGTCGAGAAGGCCCATCCCGACGTGCACGAGATCTTCTTCCAGGTGTTCGACAAGGGCTGGATGGAGGACGGCGAGGGGCGCGTCATCGACTTCAAGAACACGCTCATCCTGCTCACCACCAACGCGGGCACGGAGCTCATCACCAAGCTCTGCAAGGATCCGGAGCTGATGCCGGACGCGGAGGGCATCGCGAAGGCGCTGCGCGAGCCCTTGCTCAAGATTTTCCCGCCGGCGCTGCTCGGCCGCCTGGTCACCATCCCGTACTATCCGCTCAACGACCAGATGATCGGATCGATCGCCCGCCTGCAGCTGCGCCGCATCGAGAAGCGGATCCGCGACAACCACAAGGTGCCGTTCACCTATGAGGACGACGTGGTCAAGCTGATTGCGAGCCGCTGCACGGAGCTCGAGAGCGGCGGGCGCATGATCGATGCCATCCTCACCAACACCATGCTGCCGGCCATCAGCCGGGAATTGCTGGAGCGCATGATGAACGGCATCCCCATCGAGCGGGTTCACGTGCGCGTGTCCGACGGCGATTTCCACTATGGTTTTGATCAATAGGCAGGCTGAGCGTGACCGGAGACGAGCAGGAATCGGGCGGCATGCCTGCTGACGAGCAGCAAGCCGTCGCGGCCCGCGAACGCCTCTTCGCCGCGATGCACGAACATCAGGAGGGCCGGCACGTCGAGGCCGAGCGCGCCTACCGTGCACTTCTCGCCGAGGATCCGGACGACGCGAATGCGACCCATTATCTCGGCATGCTGCGCTTCGAGGCGGGTGCACTCGAGGAAGGCCTTGCGCTCGTGCGGCGCTCGGTCGAAGCGGATCCCGCCAACGCACACGCCTGGAACAATCTCGGCAACATGTACGTGCAGACGCAGCGCGACGCTGAGGCCGAGCGAGCGTATCTGCGCGCCACGTCGCTCGACCCCCGGCTGCCGGCCGCCTGGTACAACCTCGCGCGCATTTACGCGCGCCTGGACAAGTTCGAGCCCGCACTCCTGTGCCTGCGCAACGTCACGCGCCTCGTGAAAGGATTCGTCGACGCCCTGCAGACTCTCGCGCATGTCTACTACCGGCTGGGGCGCCCGGACGATGCGCGCGCGGTCTACCAGGAGTGGGCAGAGGAACTGCCGGACGATCCGACGCCGCGGCACATGCTGGCCGCGAACTCGGGCCAGGATGTGCCCGAACGGGCCGACGATCGCTACATCGTCAAGACCTTCGACGGATTCGCCGATTGTTTCGATGAACAGCTCGCGGGGCTCGGCTACAGCGCACCGCAATTGGTCGCCGCAAGCCTCATCGTGCATCCGCTCTACCTGACCGGCCGTGCCGCAGTGCTCGATGCCGGCTGCGGAACCGGCTGGTGCGGCCCGTTGCTGCGATCGACAGCGGGGCATTTGGTGGGCGTCGACCTGTCCCCCCGCATGCTCGAGCTGGCCCGTCAGCGTGGCGTCTACGACGAGCTGCACGAGGCCGAACTCACCGCGTTTTTGGTTTCGCGGCCGGCGGCATTTGACATTATCGTGCTGGCCGACGTGCTGTGCTACTTTGGGCGGCTCGAGCCCGCCATTCGCGCCGCCCACGACGCGCTGCTATCCGGCGGATTGTTGTGTTTTTCGGTCGAGGCGTTGGCGGAAGCCGCGCAGGGAGAGTCATTCCAGCTTGGACAGCACGGCCGTTATTCGCATACCCGGCCGTATCTCGAACAAGTCATGAGCGACGCAGGCTTCGGACCGCCCGGCATCGATGCCGTGGTGCTGCGGCAGGAACTGGGCCAGCCGGTCAGGGGCTACCTCGTCAGCAGCCGCTGCGCCGCCCGGTGAATCGCAGCTCCGGGCGCGGCTCCAGGCGCGGCTCCAGGCGCGGCGATGCGTGACGAACGCGTTGAGATAGAATGACTTTTCCTGTAGTTTTACAAGGAATCGAGGGGCGTAAACATGGCGCGGTCCAAGGTGGTCGAGTTCGACTACTACCAATTCTTGAACCTACTGCAGCGCGCCACCAATGCGGGCGCGCGCATCGAGCGTTCGGATTCACGCTGGCCGGAGTACATCAAGCAGCACACCATCAACGAGGTGGCGGCGCACGCGATTGCACGGCAGAAATTCGAAGGCGCGATCGGCGTCATCATCGCTGAAGGCCTGCCCACCGATGGGTTGTATTTTTACGCCAAGAACGACGAAGGTTGCCTGCGGCTGGTCCCGCTCGAGTGACTCGCCGGCCCGCTGACCCCAAGCGCGGCCAGGCGGCAAACAATGGACTGAACACATCGTGGCACAGGATAATTTTCCGGTTCAGGTGACGAGCCCGCCAGCGGCGGGGGCTTTGCTGTTCGAACGGATGTCATGCAGCGAGCGGCTGAGCGAGCCATACCATATCGACGTGTCGGTGGTCAGCGAGCGGGATGACGTCGGCGCCGACCTGCTGCTCGGTCTGCCGGTCACCGTCAAGGTCATGCTCCCCGGGAAAAGTGCGCGCCCCTTCAACGGCTTGGTCACGCGCTTCGTCCGCACCGGCGAGCAAACCTTGGGGCAGACCCAAACCCAGCGGCAACTGTACCGCTATCAACTGCGGCTGCAGCCGTGGCTCTGGTTCCTGAGCCGCACGGCCGATTGCCGCATCTTTCAAAACCAGACCGTGAAGGGCATCTTCGAAGCGGTGGTCAAGGGACATGGCTTCAGCGACTACAAGCTGCAGCTCACCGGCGAGTACCAGCCGATGGACTATTGCGTGCAGTATCGCGAGACCGATTTGAATTTCCTGAGCCGGCTGCTCGAAGCCGCGGGGATCTTTTATTTTTTCGAGCATCAGGACGGCAAACACATCATGGTGCTGGCCGATGACGGCAGCGCCTTCAAGACCGCGGCCGGCTACGACAAGGTCCCATTCGTCAAGGCGCAGAGCGGCCGCACGACGACGGATAGCATCGACAGCTGGTCGGTGGAACAAGTGGTGCAGCCCGGGGTGTTCGCGACCACCGACTACAATTTTGAAACGCCGAATCAATCGCTGCTAGAATCGATGAGCCGATCGCGACCCTACGCCCACTCGGGATTCGAGGTTTTCGATTTTCCCGCTGAACCGCCGGTGCTGCAGGCGACTGGGGTCGGCCAGGTGGCGAAACTGCGCCTGGACGAGGCGCAGGCGGCGTACGAGCGCTACCACGGTGCCAGCTCCGATTGCGGCGGTTTGCGAACGGGAGCCAAATTCAGGCTGATCGACCACCCGCAGGGCTCTTTCAACACACCGGACTACGCGATCGTCGGGACCGAGCATACGATCATCTCGAATCAATACGCTTCCGGCGACGGCAGCCACAACTTCTCGGTTACCGTCGAGGCCATCGATGCCAAGACGCGGTTCCGGCCGGCACGGATCACGCCGAAACCGATCATCCAGGGAGCGCAGACGGCGGTGGTGGTGGGCCTCGCCGGCGAAGAGATCTACACCGACAAATACGGCCGCGTGAAGGTGCAGTTTCCGTGGGATCGCTACGGCAAGAAAGACGAGAACAGCTCCTGCTGGATGCGCGTTGCGCAGGTTTGGGCCGGCAAGAACTGGGGCGCGATGCACATCCCGCGCATCGGTCAGGAGGTGCTGGTCAGCTTCCTGGAGGGAGACCCCGACCGGCCCATCATCACGGGCCGCGTCTACAACGCGTCATTGATGCCTCCGTATGATCTGCCGGGCAACAAGACGCAGAGCGGCATCATCAGCCGCAGCTCCCTGAATGGTTCCCCGGACAACTTCAACGAGATCCGCTTCGAGGACAAGAAGGGCAGCGAGCTGCTGAACGTACAGGCCGAGAAGGATTTCAATTCCCTGGTCAAGAATGACGAGACCACCGAGGTCAAGCACGACCGCACCGACAAGGTCGGCAACAATGAGACCGTGACGATCGAGAAGGATCAATCGACCACGATCAACGGCCAGGAGACGCGCAAGGTTGCGAAGGACCGCACGACGAACATCGACGGTACCGAGAAGCTGACCGTCGGCAAGGATCAGAAGATCAACGTGGGAGCGACGTTTGAACTGGTCGCGGCCGACGAGATTTCGCTCACCACCGGGCAGTCGAAACTCGTCATGAAAAAGGACGGGACCATCGAACTCAAGGGCATGACCATCACGGTCGAGGGCAGTCAGAGCGTCACCGTGAAGGGCAACGTGGGCGTCACCGTCCAGGTCAGCTCAACCTCGGTGAAACTCGACCCGGCCCAGCTCAAGCTCGCGGCCACGATGATCGGGATAAACGGCAGCGCGCAGACCCAGGTCCAGGGGGCCATCATCCAGGTGAGCGCCTCGGGAATGGCCCAGATCAGCGGCCCCATGATCATGATCGGCTAGGGCGGGGAAGCACAAGCGCATGTTGGAAGCATTGGATCCGGGTTCCACTTCACTGGCGAAGCCGTTCGTCGAGTCGTTGACCTTGACCGACGAGGCCCTGGAGCTTCTGGACGGCGCCGCAAACGTGCGCCGTTACCTCGATCGCCTGCTCGAGGCCGGTCTTGCGGCCGATGTACTGGTCATGATCGCACGGGCTCTGCCCGCGCAGTTGGCCGTTGCCTGGTGCTGCGAATGCGTCCGCGCCGGACTCGAGGGCTCGGGTGCCGCCAATGAGGCCGAGCGCGCCGCGGTTGCCCTGGCCGAGCAATGCCAGCAGGAGCCGAGCGACGAGCTGCGCCAACTATGCCTCGAATTCGCCGAGCGCGCGCAGCGGCGCACTGCAGGGGCTTGGCTGGTCACGGCGGCGGCCTGGGCGGATGGCCACTTGAGCCCTCCGGGTGCGGCGACCAAGGTCCCCGCCCCGCCGCAGGCCATCGCGGCCGCGGTCGTTGCCGCGCTCAAGCTGGCGGCGGCGCGTGCCGGCGCCGAGGAAGCGTCGCGCTTGAACACCTATGCGAAACGCGCGCTGGCCCTGTTCGGTCCGCGCGCGGCGAGCCGCTGATGCCCCCCGCGGCTCGTATCACCGATATGCACGTCTGTCCGATGGTCACACCGGGCTTACCGCCGATCCCGCATGTCGGCGGTCCCATCCTGCCGCCCGGCGTGCCCACGGTATTGATCGGCGGTCTGCCGGCTGCCGTGGTGGGCGGTCCATGCGTGTGTGTCGGTCCCCCTGATACAATCATTCTTGGCTCGATGACCGTGTTGATCGGCGGACTACCGGCTGCGCGGATGGGGGATATGACGGCGCACGGCGGCACGATCGTGCTGGGATGTCCGACCGTCATGATCGGCGGTTAGCAGCGCGAACGGCAGGACGTTTTGAACCACATTCGACATCAACCTGGAAACGAGCCGGCGCGAGGCAGGGCACCATGCCGCTGACGCTCGAGGTGGTCGGTGTTCACGCGGCGTCGATGGGTGCGGACGTGCGCCGCAAGCTGGGCGACACGGAGCTGAAAATCGGGCGGGATTCGGACAACGACTGGATCCTCCCGCAATCCTACGTCTCGCGCCACCAGGCCGTCGTCCGCTGCGTCAACGGCATGTACTTTCTCGAGCAGGTCGGCAGCTGCCCCATCATATTGAACGATGCGGTCCGTCCGCTCGAGCGCAACCGGATTGCGCGGCTCTCCGCGGGCGATCGGATCATGATCGACGATATCGAGATCCAGGTGCTGGAGAGCGATGCGATGTGGGCGAGCGCGCCGCCCAGCGTCGAGGTCCCCACGGCGTATCCGGCGATGACCCCCGCACCACCCGCCGATTTGCCGTTGTCCCGCGGGGGACCCATCGATCCGCTCGAACTGCTCGGGGTGCGACCGCCGGCCCAGCGGCAGGCCGCGCCGCGGGTGCCGGAATTTGACTCGATCCTCGACAATGCGATGCCGCCGCGTCCGGCGGCAGGTCCGGCGCAGTCCTCGCCGGCGCTGCCGGACAATTGGTTCGGGACCGGCTCCATCCCACGGACCGTGCCGGTCGCGCCCGCTGTACCCCCGAGCCGTGCCGCGCCGCCCGGCCGCGCCCCCGCCGCGGGCACGCTCGAGAATCTACTGCGGGGCGCGGGACTCGACCCGGGCCAGACACAGCTGTCGCCGGAGGTCGCGAGTCAGCTCGGCGAGGTGCTGCGAATCGTCGTCGAGGGCACCATGCAGGTGCTGCAGGCGCGAAACCAGATCCGCAAAGAGTTCCGCATGGCGTCGACCCAGGTTGCCCAGAAGAACAACAATCCGCTCAAGTTCTCCGCCGACGTCGCCGATGCGCTGCACAAGCTGCTGGTCCAGAGGAGTCCGGCCTATCTGGACACGGTCAATTCGTTCACGGATGCGTTCGATGACATCCGCGTGCATCAACTCGCGATGCTCTCCAGCTTGCGGGTGGCGTTCGAATACATGCTGCAGCAGTTCGATCCGGAAGTGCTGCAGGCACAATTCGCGCGCCAGGCCGGACGCGGCTCGGTCCTTGGAATCGGCGGCAAACCGAAGCTCTGGGAGGCGTACGTCGCGCGTTACGGGGAACTGGCGGCGGACCGGGATTTCGCGTTCCGACGGCTGTTCGGCGAGGAATTCGGCAAAGCCTACGAACAGAATCTCGAGCAGCAAAAGCATTTGCTCAAAGCCAGCAAGAATGTCAAATAAGCGGCGCATCGGCGGTGTTCTCGTGACGCTGGCCGCCCTGCTTTCAGGCTGCGCGCACGCGCCGCCCCCTCCGCCACCCCCGCCGCAGCCGCTGGATGTCGAGGTGCGCGTCGTCGTGGCGCCCGATGTCAATCCAAACCGCAGCGGCCGGGCCTCGCCGGTTTTCCTGCGTGTGTTTGCGCTGCGCGACCAAGCCAAGTTTCAGAACGCCGAGTTCGATGATGTGACGCTGCGCGCGGACGCGACGTTCGCCGCGACCCTGATTGGCCGGGAGGAGCGAATGGTGGAGCCGGGATCGACCATATCGCTCACTCTCAAGATCGATCCCGCGACGCGGCTTCTCGGCGTCGTTGCGGAGTACAGTGATCTCGCCAACAGCCGCTGGCGCGCAACCAGCCCGGCCCCTGCGGGAGGACTGTTGGCGATGTTCAAGGACCAGTCCCTCCTCATCCATGTGGACCGGCAGGCCGTCTCGGTGGTCGCGGTGCCGGTCGGCAAAGGTAAGTAATTCATGTCGGATCGTAGCAAGGTCATCTGGTCCGAGGGCCTGTTCCTTCGCCCGCAGCACTTCCAACAGCAGGAGCGGTATCTCGAGGCCTACGTCGAGGGCCGCGCCGGGTCGCTGCGCGCCGACGGCTGGGGCTTCGACGAGCTCGAACTCGACCGCGACGTGCTCACCATCGGCAAGCTGGCGGTCCGGCGGGCGCGGGGTGTCTTTCCCGACGGCACGCCGTTCTCGATCCCCGACCGTGACCCGCCGCCGGCACCGCTCGAAGTATCCCCGGAGATGCGCAATACCCGCGTCTATCTCGCGTTGCCGCTGCGGCGGGGCGGAGCGCTCGACAGCGACCGCCGCACCGGAGCCGAGGGAGGCCTGGCGCGGCAGACGGTACGCGAACTCGAGCTCAAGGACGCGACCCTCGAATCGGCGGCCACGGCGCTGGTCGAGGTCGGGGGCCTCCGAACCCGCTTGATCGCGTCGGGCACACCGACCGAGGACTTCGCCTGCATCCCATTCGCGCAGGTGCAGGAGTGCCGCGTCGACCGGCAGGTGCTGCTCGATGATCGGTTCATGCCGACGGTGCTGCGCATCACGGCTTGCCCGCCGCTCGCAACATTCTTGAAAGAGCTTTACGGACTGCTGCATCAGCGCGGCGATGCGCTCGCCAACGTGGTCACGGGGACCGACCGGGGCGGCGTCAGCGGCGTGCGGGAATTCCTGAGATTCCAGGCGATCAACCGGTATGAACCGCTGGTGCAGCACTTCACGCGGCTTGCAGTGCTGCATCCGGAGGACCTATACCGCTGGCTCATCGTGATCGCGGGCGACCTCGCCGGCCTTGGCAAGGAGGGTCGCCGCCCGATCGAATTCCCCGCGTACCAGCATGAGGACTTGCGCGCCACGTTCGAGCCCACCATCGCCGCGCTGCGCGGTTACCTCGACGACAAGCTCATCAGTGACGTGGTATCGATCCCGGTGGAATTGAAGCAGCCGAATGTGTATCTCGCGCGCATCAACGACACCTCGCTGATCGATGGGGCGGTGTTCATCCTGGCCGCGAAGGCGGCGCTGCCGCCCGAGGAGATCCGCCGCAGGATCCCGCAGATGGTGACGATCGCGCCGGCCGTGCGGCTGAAGGAGCTGGTCGAGGGCGTGGTGCCCGGCCTTAGGTTGTCGCCGCTCGCGCAGATTCCGCCACGCATTCCCTTCCTCGCCGGCTACGTGTACTTCGAGGTCGACCGCACCGGTACGTTGTGGAAGGACATGAAGGGATCGGGCGCGTTCGGGCTGTTCGTCGGCGAGGGACTGGCGAACCTCGCCTTTTCGATGTGGGCGATGCGGGGAGGCTGAGCCCTTGAGCAACGGCAACGACAACGACGGCCACGTCCCGCGCAACAAGACGCTGCTCCGTCCGCAGCCGGGCGGGCGCGGGCCGGCCCGGCAAAATGCGCCGACGCCGGCGTTGGGCGTCATGCCGGCCGTTGCCCCGGCACCCGGCACGCCGACGGCGGCGGTCGAGGAGTTCATTACGCGCGGCGGCAATCCGTTGGTGGCGGCCGCGGGACCGATGCTCATTCTCGGCGCCACCGTCGGTTCGATGGTTTACCAGGCAGACGTGGAAGGTCTGCGCCGCAAGGCGGTCGAATCCGTGCAGGCCTTCGAGATGCAGGCGCGCGCCGCCGGCATCGACCCGAACGATGTCACCGTCGCACGCTACATCATTTGCACCTTTCTCGACTCGGCCATTTTCCAAACGCCGTGGGGCGGCCAGAACGTGTGGGGTTCGCGGTCGCTGCTTCTGACCTTTCACAACGAGGCCCACGGCGGTGAAAAGTTTTTCACCATACTCGAGCGGATGCGCCAGGATCCGGCACGTTATCTCAATCTCCTCGAGCTGCAGTACGTCTGCCTGGCGCTCGGCTTCCAGGGCAAGTACCGCCTGGAACCGAACTCGCGGGCGGTGGTGCAGATGCTGCAGGACGACCTGTATCGCCTGATCCGCACGCGGCGTCCCGGCATTGGCGCGGAACTGTCGTCGCATTGGCAGGGAGTCAAGGAGCCGAAGGCGCGGGCGTTCCGGCTGGTGCCCTGGTGGGTGATCGTGGCAAGCGCGGCCGCCATCCTGCTGTCCGTCCTGATCTTCCTGCGTTCGCGTCTCAGCGAGCAAGCCGCACCCGTGGTCGCGGCGCTCGCAGTGCGCGGCGTGGATACCGGCTACGAGGCGCCGCCGCCGCCAGTTCCCAGCAGGCTCAAGCAGCTGCTCGCCGAACAGGAGCAGGCGGGCGATCTCGGGGTCGAGGAGTTCGGCGCGCGCACGGTCGTGACGCTCAAGGTGCCGGAACTGTTCCAGAGCGGCAGTACGCAGGTGGCCGCCGGGCAAGGGCCGCTGCTCACCGCCATCGGACGCGCCCTCGAGGCGGTGCCGGGCCGGATACTCGTGGTCGGGCATACCGACGATCAGCCGCTGCGGTCATTTCGCTACGCCGACAATTTCGAGCTTTCACGCGAACGGGCGATCGCGGTCGCGCAGCTGCTCAAGCCCTCGCTCAGCAACTTCTCGCGAGTCGAGTGGACCGGGCTTGGCGCCACCCAGCCGCGTTACCTGCCGGCCTCGAGCCCCGAAAACCGGGCGCGCAACCGTCGCGTTGAAATAGTTCATACCGCCGAGTAGTTCGCATGGCCGCCCCCGTTAAATTTCTGACATTGCGCTGGTTGCTGACTCTCTTCGGCGTGATCCTGCTGTGCCTTCTCATCTGGTTCGCGGGTCCCTACCTCGCCTTTGCCGACGTCAAACCGTTCGCGAGCGCCGTCGGCCGGTTGATTGCCGTCCTCGTGGTATTCGTCATCTGGGCGCTGGTCGGACAGTGGCGGCTGTGGCGCGCCTCGCGCGCCACCAGCGAGCTGGCCGCGGCGGCGAGCGTGCCGGCGGCCGAGCAGAGGGCCGCGGGCGGCGCGGTGGGCGGCGCCGACGCGCAGCTTGCGGACCGCTTTCAGGAGGCGATCGCCGCGCTGCGCAAATCGAACAAGAACGCGAAAGGTCTTCTCGAACTTCCGTGGTACATGATTATCGGGCCGCCCGGATCGGGCAAGACCACGGCTCTCAGCAATTCCGGGCTCGAATTCCCGCTGGCCGACCGCTTTGGCAAGTCCGCGGTGCGCGGCATCGGCGGCACTCGCAGCTGCGATTGGTGGTTCACGACCGAAGCGATTCTGCTCGATACCGCCGGCCGCTACACCACGCAGAGCTCCGACGAGCGCGCCGACAGCGCCGGCTGGAGCTCGTTCCTGGCGCTTCTCAAAAAGAATCGCCCGCGGCGGCCGATCAACGGCGTCTTGATCGCACTCAGCATTTCCGACATCGCCGCGTTCAGCGATCACGAGCGCGAACGGCATGCCGTTGCGATCCGGCGGCGACTCGAGGAACTGCATCGCCAGCTGGGCGTGCGGCTTCCGGTGTATGTGCTGTTGACGAAGGCCGATCTGATCGCCGGCTTCACCGAGTATTTCGACGATCTCGATCAGACGGATCGTTCGCAGGTATGGGGAGTGACGTTTCCGCTGCAGGAGTCCCGGTCAGGCCGGGCCCAGGACTCCTTGGCGGCCGAGTTCGACGACCTCGTGGCCCGTCTCGTGCTGCGTGTCCCGGACCGCCTGCAGGCGGAACGAGATCTGGGTCGCCGGCGGGCGATCTTCGCCTTCCCGCAGCAGGTCGCAAGTTTCAAGAGCGCAGTGACGGCGCTGGTGCGCGAGATTTTCGCCAGCTCGACGCTCGACGATCGCGCCTGGCTGCGCGGCGTCTACCTGACGAGCGGCACGCAGGAAGGCACTCCGATCGACCGAATGTTGGGAGCGCTCGCGAAGACCTTCGGACTCGGCATTCAGCCGGGCCGCGAAGCGCCGGTCCAGGGCAAGGCGTTTTTCATCGGCCGCCTGCTCAAGGACGTGGTGTTTGGCGAAGCGGGGCTCGCGGGCAGCGACCGCAAAGTGGAGTTGCGTGCGGCGGCCGCTTTCGCGGTCCTGTATCTCGTGATCGCCGGCGTGGTCCTGCTTCTCGTCGCCGGAATGGTGGTCAGCTACCGCGAGAATTCCGCGTACCTCTCCGAGCTTTCGAGCGCCGCGGAGCGGCTGGCGCTGGTGAAATCGGCCGGCGCCGGCGCGACGCTCGCCGACACGGTGCCGTCTCTCGATGCGATGCGGCTCATGGCCGACACAGCCGACAAGTATCGCGACGGCGTGCCGTTGCAGGTGCGCTTCGGGCTATACCAGGGCAAGTCCATGAGCGCGGCTGCCGAAGATGCCTACTTCCGCGAGATGAACCTGAGCTTAGGTCCGGCGGTGGCGCGTCATCTGGCCGGGCGCATCGCGGCCTCCGGCACCGCGCCGGACCTGCTGTACGAGTATTTGAAGGCGTATCTCATGCTGGCCGACCCGAAGCGGCTGGACGCGGCGCAGATGAAACTCATCACGCATGCGGAGTGGGCTCAGGCTTTCGCGCGGGACATGGAGACCGGAAATCGCGTCGCCGTGCACTTCGATACGCTCAGCGACCATCCGAAGCGCGTGCGGCCGGTACCGGCGAACGCCGATCTCGTCGCGCAGGCCCGCGTGTCGCTGCAGCAGGCCTCATTGCCGCTTCTCATGTATTCGCGGGTGCGGTTGTCGTACGCGGCGGACACCGAACGGGCGATCTCGCTCGACAAGGAGCTTGGCCTGGGCGCGCAGGCGGTCCTGATCCGCAAGAGCGGCAGCTCCCTGCAGAAGCCGCTGCCGGCGCTGTACACGCGGGCGGTGTTCGATGAGTTCAACACCACCGGCAAGCTGCAGCTGGTGAGCCAGTTTCTCGAGGACTCGTGGATACTCGGCGACAAGGCGCCGCCCGTCACCGAGTCGCCGCGGCTTGCCGCGGATGTCGTTCAGCTCTATGAACAAGATTACATCAAGGCCTGGGACGCGGTGCTCGCCGACGTCACCGTGCGGGCGCCGCGCGATACCACCGACGCGGCGCAGATTCTCGGCACGCTCGCGAGCCCGACCTCGCCGTTGAAGCGCCTGTTGGTGCTCACCGAGGCGAATACGAATCTGTTGAAGCCGCCGCCGGCCGGCGATTTGCAGGGAGCGGCCGTCGCCAAGGTCGGTCAGTTGACCGGTGGGCTCGACAAGGTATTCGGCGGCGCCACGGGGCCGAAGCCGGGCAGCGCCGTCACGCAGCACTTTGCCGCCCTCGACGCGCTGGTCATCGGGACACCGCCGCCGATCGATCGGCTGTTGGCGCTGATGGGGCAGGCGCAGCAGCAACTGCAGTCTGCGAGCGGCCTCGGCGGTCAGCCCGGGTCGCCCGCCGTGCTCGCCGCGATCCAGAAGGCGCTCGGCGACCTGCAGTCCGCGAGCGGCCAGATGCCGCCCGTCGTCGGCGGGCTCATCGGCGGCCTGAGCGGCAAATCGCAGACCGTTGCCATGGGCGTTGCGCATACCGATCTGACCAACCGCTACGAAACACAAGTGGTCAGCCAGTGCCGCGAACTCGTCGGCACGCGCTATCCTTTCACGCCATCGAGCGCCAACGACGTGACGCTCGAGGACTTTGCCAGGGTGTTCGGCATCGGCGGCCTGTTCGATGCCTTCTTCCAGGCGAACCTGGCGCCGCTGGTCGACACCTCGAAGTCCACCTGGCGCTGGCGCGAGGGCGCTGAATCGGTCGGTGGTTCCGATACATTGCTGGCGCAGTTTCAGTCGGCGGAGCGCATCCGTCAGGTGTTCTTCAAGCCCGGCGGGCAGACCCCCGAGGTGCACTTCAATGTCGCGCCGGACGATCTCGACCAGGACGTCGATCGCTTCCGTCTCGAGATCGACGGCCAGGCGTTCGAATATCGGCACGGTCCGCCGCGCGTGGTCAGCATGGCCTGGCCCGGCGGCCCGGTCGGGGCCGCGGTCGCGAGCTTCGAATTGCACGACGGCTCGCATCCGCAGCTCGCCTTCCAGGGGCCGTGGGCCTTGTTTCGCATGCTCGATCACGCCGCCTTCACACAGGCGCTGTCCGATACCCGCTTCCTGGTGACGTTCCGCCAGGATGGCAAGTCGGCACGGGTGGTGCTCGAGGCCGCTTCGATTCGCAATCCCCTGGCGCGCCACGAACTGGCGCGCTTTCACTGCGGGTAGGGCCGCGCGTGTCCGGCTTCTACGGCAAGCTGCCGAGCCACGGCGATTTTCTTCAACGCGGCGTCAGCGACGACTTCGTCAATCACTGGGACGCGTGGTTGCAGGACGGAATGGCGCGCTCGCGCAGCGAGCTCGGTGACGAAGCCTGGCTCGATGTGTTTCTGACGAGCCCGCTGTGGCGCTTCGCGCTGGCGAGCGGCGTGGTGGGCGGGCCGGTGTGGGCCGGAATCCTGCTTCCCAGCGTCGACCGGGTCGGTCGTTATTTTCCGCTGACCATAGTCGCCGAGCTGCCGCCGGGAGTATTGCCGTTCGAGCTGGCGGTCGCCGGCAACGGTTGGTTCGATTGGGCCGAAACGCTCGCGCGACGCACGCTCGAGGACGAACTCGTCGACCTCAATCGTCTCGAATCCGAGCTGCGCGAGAGTGACGCATTGCTGGCGGCGGTACACCCTCCCGAAATGCCGCTCGATCTCGAACCGCTGGCCGCCGCGGACGCGGCCACCTGTTGGCTCGCGCTGGGGCCGGACGGCGATATGGGACGGTTTTTCGCACGGGTTGCCGATGGTCTCGCCGCCCCTCGCGAGCCGCTCGGGTTGTGGTGGTCGGTGGGCTCCGATCGGGTTGCCCCGAGCGTGCTGCTGACCCGCGGTCTGCCGCCGGCGAGCGAGTTTCGCAAGTTGCTGGGTGACGCGGCGCAGATCACAACCGCGTTTCCCGGCGATGCGGCGCCGATCGCACCGGCGTTGTTGGACGATGCGGCGTCGATCACGCCCGTGCTACCGGACGATACGGTGCCGATCCTGCCCGCGCTGCTGAGCGATGAGCTGTCGATCATACCCGCACTGCTGGACGATGCGATGGTGGACATGCCTGCGATAGTGCCGCCGCCGGCCGCGCACTGGCAGAGCGCCGCGATCAGCAGCATCGGCCGGGTGCGCGACGAGAATCAGGACGCCTTCGTCGAGCGGACCGATGAGGGATTATGGTTGGTTGCGGACGGGATGGGCGGACATCAGGGCGGCAAGCTGGCGAGCCAGTTGGTGGCGGAGCGCGTCCAGCATGTCGCGGTGACGGGCGATGTGACCGCAATCGCCCGGGACCTGACCACGGCCATCCTGGGAGCGAATGCCGAGCTGAGGAATCGCGGCGAGGAGCAACCCGGGTTCAACGGCGGAACGACGGTCGTGGCGTTGTGTGTTCGCGGCGAGCAGGGCATCGCGCTGTGGGCGGGCGACAGCCGTCTCTATCGCCTGCGACGCGGCGAGCTCGCACAGCTGACGCGCGATCACTCGGTGGCCGAGGAGGACGGAACCGCAGAATCGGGAACCGCATCGGACGACGGACATATGCTCACGCGGGCAGTGGGTGGGGCCGATCTGCTGGCGCTCGAAGAGCTGCGCCTCGACATACAACCGGGTGATCGGCTTCTTCTCTGCAGCGACGGACTGTACGGTGACCTCACGCCGGAGGAAATTGCCGCACGACTCGCGGCGCCGAACTGCGCGGCGGCCACGCAGAGCCTCGTGGCGCTGGCGCTGGAGCGGGGCGGCACGGACAACGCGACGGCGGTGGTGATCGCGGTCGATGGCATACAGCCAACTCAGTAGGCCGGTCGCGGCCAACGGCATCGTACACTCTCTCCTGCAAGATGACGCCGAGGAAAGCCCGCGAGCCAGATTTCAGCCGATCGTTCCAGGGCACGCTCAAGGAGATGGGCCACGACGCCGTCCTCGCGCAGTACTTCATCCCTGGACGATCATGTGGAGACTCTGCTGACCACACCGAATGCGGTGCTGGCGCGGCAGGCGCCCATCAAGCGGCAGGATCTGAACGAGAAGATCGCCGCGTATCGCA
>WNFR01000314.1_pt1 | contig 49103 bp, 45 predicted proteins | sample 5400221 | NCBI WGS metagenome assembly WNFR01 (sample SAMN13153357, study PRJNA577476) | soil metagenome | isolation source: 40 cm soil under Madrone tree | place: USA:California | collected 2016-06-14 | reverse complement strand
CACCGACCTCGTGTTCGTCGATCCGGTCTTAACCGGGTATAGCCACATCGTGGCGAACAGCGACAATATGCGCCGCCAGTTGCTCTCGGTAGACGGCGATGCCGACGCGCTCGCGGTCGTGATTCGCAAATGGGTCGAGCGGAACGGCCGCCAGGGAGCGGTGAAGTTCGTGGTCGGCGAAAGCTATGGCGGATTCCGCGTGCCCAAGGTGGCGCGCGCCCTTGCCGGCCAGCAGGGTGTCGGCGTGCGCGGGCTGATCATGATCTCGCCGGTGCTGGACTTCGGCAATTTCAGCCAGCGCCGCCACAATCCGTTGTCTTGGGTCACGCGGCTGCCGTCGATGGCGGCGACCGTGATGGAAAGCACTGCGCCGTTCGACCGCAACGCGCTGCGCGAAGTCGAGACCTATGCGTCCGGCGATTATCTGCGCGATCTCATGCGCGGCGAACGCGATGCCGAAGCGATCGAGCGCATGACGCCGCGCGTCGCCGCTCTCACGGGCCTCGATCCCGTCCAGGTGAAGAAGCTCGGCGCCCGCATCGACACCGGCACGTTCCAGCGCGAGCTCAATCGCGCCCGGGGAACGGTGGCGAGCGCCTATGACCCGACCATCACGGCTTTCGACCCGTCGCCAAATTCGGCGCAGGGCCGCTTTTCCGATCCGGTGCTCGATGCCATCGGGCCGCCGCTCACCGGCGCCATGACGGCGCTCTATCAGGGCCCGTTGAAGTGGCGCGTCGAGCAGCCCTATCGTCTGCTCAACGGCGAGGTCAACGGCCAATGGAACTGGGGTCGCGGCCGCGTCGGCCCGGAAGTCGTCGACGATCTGCGCAACGCGCTCGCCGCCGACCGCGATCTCCACGCCCTGGTGGCGCACGGCGCGAGCGATCTCGTCACGCCCTATTTCGGGACCCAGCTCATCCTTGATCAGATGCCGGTGTTCGGCTCCGCCGACCGCCTCAAGCTCACGGTCTATGGCGGCGGCCACATGTTCTACTCCCGCGATGCCTCCCGCCGCGCGTTCCGGGAAGACGTGCAGGCGCTGTATCGGGCCGCGCTGCAGAAGGAGTGAGGGGGCGACCTGGGGTCGCCAGTAGCTGGTCTCAGGCCTAACCAAATCCCAGACCTGTCATCGCCCGGCTTGACCGGGCGATCCAGTAACCCCTGGCCTCTCAATTAGGGCTACGGGCTCGCAATTCCTGGAAAAAGATCAGTCCAATTTGGATTCGTTTTTTCAATGAGTTCGATTTTCCACGCCCTGCTCCATTTCTTCAGACGCTTCTCGCGCCGAATCGCGAATTCGATGTCGCCAAACTGTTCATAGTACACCGATCTATGCACACCATATCTCCCGCTGAATCCCGGAACCGCGTTGGTGCGATGTTCGTAGACGCAGCGGATGAGATCGTTTGCAACACCGATGTAAAGCGTGCCGCCAACGTCACTCGCCAGGATATAGACCCAATAGCTTCGGTCGATGCCCATTTCGCAAGGCCTGTGGTTACTGGATCGCCCGGCCAAGCCGGGCGATGACAGGTCTATGTTTGTTTGACCGGTTGACGCCGATTGGATCAGAGATGTGCATCTGTCGCCGAAGTAAGCTACAATAGCGAAACTCAAAAACGGAACGTACCGTTGTGAAACCGGCCGGAACATGTTCGGTCGGATAGAAAAGGGAGGTACCATGAATCGAGCGATAAAATTATTTGCCGGCGTGGCGCTGGGGCTCGTCGGCATTCTGGCGCCCGCCGCCATCGATCCCATACGGGCACAAAACACCGCACAGAATCTGCAGATTTACTGGATCGACGTCGAAGGCGGCGCCGCCACGCTGATCGTGTCGCCGTCCGGCGAATCGTTGCTGCTCGATACCGGATTTCCGGACGCCGATAGGGACGCGAAGCGAATCTATGCGGCGGCGCAAAAGGCCGGCTTGAAGCAGATCGACTATCTCGTGGTCAGCCATTGGCACCGCGACCATGAGGGCGGTCTTGCGGCGCTTGCCAAGATGATCCCGATCGGCCGGTTCTTCGATCACGGCGACGGGGTCGAGGCCGTGGATAAAGTGAGGCTTGACGACTACAAGGCCGTGGCCGCCGGCAAGCGCACGATCGTCAAACCGGGCGACAAGATTCCCCTCAAAGGTGCCGATGTCCTGGTGGTGTCTTCGGAATTCACGCTGCTCGGGCAGCCCGTCAACGGCGGCGGGCCCAATCCGCTGTGCGCCGACGCCGCCCAGATGGCTCCGGCTGCGCCGGAAAATCAGCGCATGGTCGGCGTGCTCGTCAGTTTCGGCGCGTTCACGTTCCTCGATCTTGCCGATCTCGACTGGCAGAAGGAGATGGAGCTGTCGTGTCCGGTCAACAAAGTCGGGCGCGTCAGCCTCTACCAGACGAGCCGTCACGGCTCGTTCGACGGCGCCGGCGCACCGGCTTTTCTCGGCGCCATCAGCCCCCAGGTCATCGTGGTGAACAACGGTCCCCGCAAAGGTCTGGGCCAATCCGACGACCGCGTAAAGCCGCTGGAGATTGCCGGCAAGCCAGCCGCTCCTTACGAAAGAAATTCGTACCTGAGAATGGCGAAGCTGCCGGGACTCGAAGGCATCTGGCAGGGCCACCTGTCGTTGCTGGACAAAGATCCGAGCCACAATACGTCGCCCGACATGATCGCGAACTTCGAGGAGACTGCCGAGTGCCAGGGCAACTGGATCAACGCGTCGGTGGCGCCGGACGGCAAGTTCACGCTCACCAACGGCCGCAACGGGTTCAGCAAGACCTACGTGTCGCGGCAGGCAAAATAGGTCAGGTGCGCGACGGGGATTGTCGCTGCGCAACTGGCGGCCCGGCCATGATGATGAGGGGCAAGCCCTCGGACCAATCAGACGATCTCCCGATCGAGGGGGCTCTGCCCCACGACCGGGGGGTCGAATGGCTCAAGGGATAGTGAGCGGACAGCGGCTGTACAAGCTGATACTGGAGAACGGCAAATCGCCGATCATACCTTTGAGATCCAGTTCCTCGATCCAGGTGGTCACGCCCGCGCATTTACATTTGGCCGAAACGGGGAGGTAACCAATGACCGAATCGCCGGTGAGCCTTATGAAGCAGACGCATGTTCGATCCACCCTGCTCGTAACCGCGCTGCTGATCGCCGCGGGAGTGAGCCTCGCGGTGCTGCGATCGACCGCGGAGGTTGCCCGTACTCTACCCGGGCCCGCGGTTGATGAGCAGGCGGGGGAGGGTGCGCAGATGGCGGCCTCTGAGACCGCCGTGCTGGCCGGCGGCTGTTTTTGGGGCGTCCAGGGGGTCTTCCAGCACGTCGAAGGCGTGACCAACGCGGTTTCCGGCTACGCGGGGGGCGAGCAGAAGACCGCACACTACGAAATGGTGGGCTCAGGCAGGACCGGCCACGCGGAATCCGTGCGGATCACGTTTGATCCCCGCAAGATCAGCTATGGACGAATCCTGCAAATCTATTTCTCGGTCGCCCATGACCCAACCCAGCTCAATCGCCAAGGTCCGGATGTCGGCACGGAGTATCGCTCGGCCATCTTTCCGGCGAATCCGGAGCAAGCCAGGATTGCCAAGGCCTATATTGCGCAGCTCAACCAGGCGCGCGTCTTCAACGCGGCCATCGTGACAAAGATCGAGCCGGATCGGGAGTTCTACGCGGCCGAGGACTATCATCAGGATTTCCTCACGCAGCACCCGGGCCATCCGTACATCGTCTACAACGACCTGCCGAAGATCGAGGATTTGAAACGTCTGTTCCCCGCAGCCTATCGCGCGGATCCAGTGCTGGTTGCCGCCGCACGATCGTCGAATTAAGAGGCGTCGGGAAATAATTGCATCACTTACAATGTCATCGCCCGCTTTCGCGGGCGATGACACTTCTTGAAGCACTTATTCCTGGACGGGCCCTAAGACGGCGCCATGGCGGCTTCGTAGTCCGCGCTCAAAGCCAACCATTGGTCCTCGGCAGCTGCAAGCGCGCTTGCCGCCTCGGCGCGTTCCTTGCCGAGGGTTGAGAGGCGGGCCGGATCGCGGTCGTAGAGCGTGGTGTCGGCCAGCATCGCATCGATGTCGGCGATCTTTTTCGTCAGCTTCGCAATCGTCTTGTCGCATTCGTCGATGCGCCGCCGCAGCGGGGCAAGCTCGCCGCGCTTTTCGGCGGCGGCGCGACGCAGGTCGGCGCGCGACACACGCGCGTCGGTGAAGCCGTTGCGTTCAGTCGCCGCTTTGGGGTCGCCGCCGAGCACGAGCCGGCGGTAGTCGTCGAGATCGCCGTCGAAGGGGTTGACTTCGCCATTGGCGACGAGCCACAGGCGGTCGGCGCAGGCCTCGAGCAGAAAGCGGTCGTGGGAGACCACGATCACGGCGCCCGAATAGTCATTGATGGCCTCGATCAGCGCGGCGCGGCTGTCGATGTCGAGGTGATTGGTCGGCTCGTCCAACACCACAAGATGCGGCCCTTCGAAGGTCGCGAGGCCAAGCAAGAGGCGCGCCTTTTCGCCGCCCGACAGGTTCGCCGCCTTGGTGTCCGCCATGGCGGCCGGAAACCCGATGGCGCCGGCGCGCGCCCGCACCTTGGCCTCCGGCGCGTCCGGCATGAGCCGGCGCAGATGGTCGTAGGCGCTCGCCTGCGGATTGAGCTCGTCGAGCTGATGCTGGGCGAAATACGCGGTTTTGAGCTTGTCGGCCCGCGTCATCCGGCCGGAGAATGGCGCGAGGCGGCCGGTCAGGAGCTTGGTGAGGGTCGACTTCCCGTTGCCGTTGGCGCCGAGGAGCGCGATGCGGTCGTCGGGGTCGATGCGCAGCGTGAGCCGCCGCAGCACCGGACGGCCCGGCTCATAGCCGACGGCCATGTCGTCGAGTGCAATGATCGGCGGCGACAGCGGCTTTTCGGGCGATGGGATCGCGATCGCGCGCGCCTCGTCCTCGATGCGCACGTCGATCGGCTGCAGTTTTGCCAGCATCTTGAGACGCGATTGCGCCTGGCGCGCCTTGGTGGCCTTGGCGCGGAAGCGTTCCACGAAAGCGGTGAGATGCTTGCGCTGCGCCTCCTGCTTGCGCGCGAGGCTCTGGTCGAGGGCAAGGCGCTCGTTGCGCTGGCGCTCGAAGGACGTGTAGTTGCCGCGATAGAAGGTGAGCCTGGCGCGCTCCAGATGCAGGATCGAATCGACCGCGTTGTCGATGAGATCGCGGTCGTGGCTGATGACGATAACGGTGCGCGGATAGCGCGCGATGTGGTCGGCAAGCCATAAGGTGCCTTCGAGGTCGAGATAGTTGGTGGGTTCGTCGAGCAGCAGCAAATCCGGCGCGGCAAACAGCACCGACGCAAGCGCCACCCGCATGCGCCATCCACCGGAGAATTCCGCGCACGGCCGTTGCTGATCCGCATGGGAAAAGCCGAGGCCGGAAAGGATGCCGGCGGCCCGTGCGGGCGCCGCGTGGGCGCCGATGTCGGCGAGGCGCGACTGGATCTCGGCGATGCGGTGCGGATCGGCCGCGGTCTCGGCCTCGCGGATGAGGGCCGTGCGCTCGCGATCGCCGGCCAGCACGATGTCGATCAGCGGCTCCGGCCCGTCGGGGGCTTCTTGCGGCAGCCGGCCGATGGTTGAGCGCGCCGGGCGGGCGAAGCTGCCGTGCTCGACCGCAATGTCGCCCGCGATGGCGCGAAACAGGGTGGATTTTCCGGTGCCGTTGCGCCCCACCAGCCCGACCCGCGCGCCGTCGGGAATTTGCGCCGTCGCACGCTCGATCAGGAGGCGGCCGGCCACCCGCAGCGAAACATCGTCAATCACCAGCATAGGGCTTAATGAGCGGATCGCGTGGGCTTGCGCAAGCCATCACTTCCCCCTCCCTTACCTTTCCCCGCCTGTAGCCCGGATGGAGCGAAGCGTAATCCGGGAACGGCCTATCCCGGATTACGCTTCGCTCCATCCGGGCTACAGGGCGGCCTGCGTCAGCGCGTCTGTTGCCAATATTGGATTGGACAACGAGAATTGCGTGCAAAGAGAGGATCAACAGAACGGGAGAAGATATGTGCGTCGCCGGGTGTGAAGCAAAGGTCCGGGCAGCTTTGAGTCGGCGAAGCTTTTTTACGGGCGCGGCCGCAACCGGATTTGCGGCGGCCGCGGTGCCTGCTCCCGCCGCGGAAACGCGGAGCTTCAGCAAGGTGGTGGACCTCACCCACACCATGTCGGCCGAATTTCCGACCTTCATGGGCAAGCCCGGCATCGAAATGCAACGCGAGTTCGACTTTAAGAAGGACCGCTTTAATCTGTTCTGGTGGCACATCGTCGAGCATGCCGGCACCCATCTGGACGCCCCCATCCATTTCTCCGAGGCCGGCCTTTCGGCCGACAAGCTGCCGATCGAGCAGCTTGTCGTGCCGCTCGCGGTCGTCAATGTGGTCTACCAGGCCGAGCAGGACGCCGACTACCAGTTGTCACGCGAAGATCTCGCAAAGTGGGAAGCCAAATACGGCCGTCTGCCGGCGGGCTGCTGCGTTGCGATGCATTCGGGCTGGGGCGAGCTCGCAACCGCTGATCCGGCGCGCTTCGACGGTCGCGACGTCAACGGCACCATGCATTTTCCGGGCTTCGCCCCCGAGGCGGCCGCCTGGTTGATGAAGGAGCGGCGGGTCGCCGGCATCGCGGTCGACACCATGTCGCTCGACAACGGGCCGTCGCGGGACTTCAAAACCCATCAGCTATGGCTTCCGTCGGGGCGCTGGGGCCTCGAAAACGTCGCCAATCTCCACAAGGTGCCGGAGGCGGGCGCAACCCTGGTCGTAGGTGCCGCCAAAGTGAAGGATTCGACCGGCGGCCTTGCCCGGGTGATAGCGCTGGTATGATATCTTTTCCCTCTTTGTCTTCGCCAGAGTTGCTCCGTGCCGACAAAATTGTCGTCGCCGGGGCAAGCCCGGCGACGACGCCAATGCATGATTCAATCTGAGCGAACTCCGGTCCCGGCTAAAACGTCGTCAACGTCCGGAACCGACCGTGCTGGGTTGCCCCGAGAGATCCGCGAGCGTGGTCTTCACGGGATCGATGGTCGGCCTCAGCACGTCGCCGACGCCGGGGATGTCGAGAACTTTGTCGGTCAGCCGGTTGATCGCGGGCATCGCAGGGGCGATGGCCGCGGCAACGACTTTGCGCTGATCCGGCGTTAGCTGGCCAACCAAGCTGCTGACTCTGTCGATCTGAGTTCTGGCGGCCTCGAGCTTTGGCAGCGCCGCTCTGGCAGATGAGACATCAGTGATGCCCTGAAGTGACGTGCGCAAGTCACTGAGGCTGTCGCCGATCGTGTTCTTGATGTCGACGCCGCCGACCGTTACGCTCTGGCTCTGGGCCGCAGGGGCAGGCTCCTGAGCCACCCGCTCGTGCTCAGCGGGCCTGCCGAGCAGATACCAGAGGAGTCCGCCAAGCGCGAGCAGGGGAAGCGCCCAATAGGCCCAGTTTGGAATGCCGAATGTTGTGTCACGATCGGCGCGTTCGCGTTCGCGGGGGGGAGATGTATACTGCGTGAATTGTCCAGTTGCCGCCGTCGTCGCCCTGCGCGACTGGGCTGCTGCCGATTCGAGCCCGCTTGAGAGCCCGGTCCTGTCGAGCAATTCGCCCATGCCGTTGGGCAACGCCTGAGCGACCTGCTCCTTCTGCGAGGCGAGTAGGCTGGTGAGGCTGCCGATATCGACACCGCGCGTGCCGATCTGCCTGCCGATGAGGCCCATGACGACCGGCGCGAGCATGCCCAGCAGTGAACTGGCCTTGTTTTGTCCGAGACCCGCAAACCTGGCGATAGCCCCGGTCAGCGCAGCCTGATCATGACTGCCGAGCAATGAGGTGAGCAGTGACGATCCTCTTTCGATGAAGGACGATTGATTGTTGCCGCCAATCATGCTGGCAAAGTTGTCCAGCACACCGGATTGCTGCTTGATCGTATTGACGAGGCTCTGCGCTCCGCCCGGTTTGTCGGCGAGCCCGCTGAATGCGGCGAGCAGCGCCGGCACGACGGCACTTACGCCAGATTGCGCATCGTTCCGATTAAGCCCGAGCGCGCCAGCGATCCGCCCGATCATATCAGGCGTCAGGAATTGCATCATGTACGAGACGAGATTGGTAGCCATCGGCAATCTCCGCTTCCTCGATTCCAAGTCCGGTGATCCGCTAGAGTGAAACGCACGTTCGCGGTCCCAGTTCCGCCGGCGAAGGCGGCGGCGAGCGCAGGGAACCCTCTTCAATCTCCCCCGTTGCCCTTGAAACCATCCCAGGCGCGCCAAATAAATGCGTGTTGGCGGGGTTAAATGGCATTTTATTACGACGTGCGACTCACGCTATGTTGCGTTGGCGGTACAAAGGGCTGACTTCTGGGGAGAGAACGAGATGAATTATCTCAGCGACAAGAGATTGTGCGAACTTCTCGGCACCGCGACCTTGATTCTGGTGGGCTGCGGCGCGATTGCGGTCGGAGGATTTGGTTCCGCGTTTCCGGTTGGAATTCTGCCGGTCGCTTTGGCGTTCGGCCTTGCCGTAATGGCGATGGCCTACGCCATCGGGCCGGTCTCGGGCTGTCATATCAATCCGGCCGTGACGGCGGCGATGTGGGCGGCAGGCCGAATCAGCAGCGAGGAGGCCATCGGCTACGTGGTGGCGCAGTTGATCGGCGGCATCGTCGGCGCGTTTATCCTGTGGCTGATCCTGAAGGGCAAGATCGCCGGCTATGATGTGGCAGGCACCGGTCTTGGTCAGAATGGATGGGGCGCGGACTATCTTGGAGGCTTTGGCGCGGTTGCTGCGGCGCTGACGGAGTTCGTCGCAACCTTCCTGTTCACTCTCGTCATCCTTGGCGCCACCAGCGAAAAAGGCACCACGCCGGTGGCAGGCCTTGCCATCGGGCTCACTCTCGCGGTGCTCCATTTCCCGTTCATCATGGTGACGGGATTATCCGTCAATCCGGCGCGCAGCCTCGGCCCCGCCGTTTTTGTGGGTGGCACCGCCCTCGCGCAGGTGTGGTTGTTCCTGATATTCCCGACTCTCGGCGGCTTGGCGGCAGGATGGCTCGTGAAGTCGAAGGTGTTAAACATTTAGAGCGCGTTTCTGTCATATCGAATCGCCGTGGGGGGGCGAAGTCGGACAGCGTGGGCAAAGGCGCACGACCCCCTGCCAACAACTCCGCGCAACGCGATGCGCCTTTGCCCGCCCTACATGCTGGTGCTGATGCGACTTTTCCACATCGCCCAAGGGCGCTGGAAATTGGTATCCCGCCGGCCGGTGATCAACTCGCACTCTTCCGGCTCCAGGAAATTGATCGGCCCGCCGATGGCGATCGCCTGGGCTTGCAGTCTGGCGTTAACCTCGGTGTAAACGGCACGGTAGACCGCCGTCATGATGTTGGGGCCGACGCAGACATTGCCGTGTCCGCGCATCAGAGCCACGTCGCTTAAGCCCAAGGTGCGAGCGAGACCCGCGCCGTGTTTGGCGTTGCGGATCAACAGGTCTGTCATGCCGTCGCACTCGCGGATCTCGAAGTTCGGAACATCGTGCTTGAGAAATGCCGACATGTGGCAAATCGGCCGCAGCTTGACGGCGGTGACGCTGAACGGGATGACGGTCGGCGAGTGGCTGTGGACAACCGCATTGACATCGGGGCGCGACTTGTAAATTTCGCCATGGATGTAGCGCTCGATGTACATGAGCCGGCCTTGCTGATCGACCGGGTTGGAATCGAGATCGTATTCCATGATGTCTTCGGCCACAATGATTGCCGGAGACTTCGAACGCGACAGAAAATAGCGATCGGCGGCGCCACTGTGGCGCATGCTCACATGACCGTAGCCGTCGAGGACACCCTGGTCGGCGAGTATGCGGTTGGCGGCGACAAGGTCGTCGATTTCGCCGGGGTCGACCGGACCGCCGGATTGCGGAACGGCAGCGGAACTTTCGTTGTTCATGGGCGTTTTCTTTGATTGAGCGGGGTGAGCGGGACTAAACTAGCGAATTCCTGCATAGCCGCCAAATCAGTCCACTGGCCCACCGCTATCGGTGGAGCTATGAGTTGTGGCGTCCCAGGTTGTTCCGTCGTGATTCGGCAGCCGCCGCCGGGCGGCTGGGGTACACTAATTGGCTCCGTTGAACCGCGCCCACCCTAACCTGACCGCTTTCGAGGGATGGGTAGGGTGGGAGGGCGGGGTGAACGCGAAAGGTCAGAAACATGCTGGAAGTCGATGCGGCGGCTGGAACTTTGACCATTCCGATTTGGGCGGCGGGAGCGGTATCTGCCTTCTTTTTGGCGTTCATCGTATTGGCGATCGGCCGGGCGGGAGTGGCGGCTTCGATGAACGTGCTGTTTCGCGTGGCGATTGTGGCCATCGCGGTTTCTGCCGGCTGGCTCTACTTTCAACGCATGGAGCGGCAGGAGCAGGCGGCCGAGTTTCGGCTGCTCGATGAGCGCTTGGCGGCCCTGTTGGTGCGCGCGGTCGCACCTGGCTCGGCATTGTCCTGTCTTGACGAGCTTGCCGGCGAAACAGTCGAGGCGGCGTGCGAAAAAGCCGTGTTCGCTAGTCCGGAAGCCGTCTCTGCGGCGGTGGCTTACGTCACCGCGAAATTGGCGTTGCTGGTCGACCGCAACGACTATGCACGGCGGGGCGGGCCGACCTCTGCGTCGGAACTCGCGCCGCTCCTCACGGCTCTCGAGGTCGATCGCTTCGGCATCGTCGCGCACGTGCTCGCCCAGCGCCACGGCTGTACGGCGGCCAAATGCGATGCCCTGCCCTGGTTTAGTGATCGCAGCCATGTGCTCGCCAATTTGCGCGACCACACCTTCGACGAGCAGGTGGCGAAATTTGCAGCGATTTGGAACAACCCGTCGCGCGTCGCGATAGACGGTGCGGCGGCCGAACCGCCTCATCCCGCACCGGCGCCGCTCACGGTCTCGCCGCGTTATGATTTCCCGTCGTCCCAGTCGATTCCGCCGGTCAACATCATGGCGCCTGAACAGCCGGCCCCAAGGGGTCCGCCAAACGGGCCGTCGGCGGCGCCATCCGGCGACGGCAATCCCCGTCCCGCCACAACTCCGGTCCCGCCACGCCGTCCTCCGCAAGGACGCACTCCCGCGGCGGCGGTCGGCTCGCGCCCGCCTGGTTCGCATGCGGCAGCGCCTGTTGCGGTCGGGGAGGCGCCGACCGATGGTGCCGGGACGCGCCCGTCAGGCTCGGGGCTGCCGCAGTAGGAACGCGTAGCCCGGATGGAGCGCAGCGAAAATCCGGGATCGGCCCATCAATGCGGCGAGGCTGCCCCCGGGTTTCGCTCCCGCTCCACCCGGGCTACGGGGCCTGTTTTCCACGGCCCCCCGTGGAAAACGTCCGGCGACGTATATTCTTCGTCGCCCGGATGATATCGCATATCCATGTTCTCTTCGGTCCTGATCGCCAATCGTGGCGAGATCGCGGTTCGTATTGCGCGTACGGCGGCACGGCTCGGCATGCGCACGATCGCGGTATATTCGGAGGCCGACGCCGGTGCGCTCCACACGCGAGTATGCGATGAGGCGGTCCTGGTCGGGCCGGCGCCGCCGTCAGAGAGCTATCTCGCCATCGATAAGCTGATCGACGCGGCCCGCCGGACGGGTGCGCAGTGCGTGCATCCGGGCTATGGTTTTCTATCAGAGAATGCGCAATTCGCCGATGCGTGCGCGAAAGCCGGGGTGGTGTTTGTCGGCCCGCCGCCGGCGGCCATTCGCGCCATGGCGCTTAAGGATCATGCCAAGTCGCTCATGGAGCGGGCCGGCGTGCCGGTGGTTCCGGGCTATCACGGCGGCCAGCAAACGGCAGCCTTTCTCAAGCGCAAGGCCTACGAAATCGGCTATCCGGTTCTCATCAAGGCGGTGGCGGGAGGCGGCGGCCGCGGCATGCGCCGCGTCGACAAACACGCGGAATTCGAGGAGGGGCTTGCCGCCGCCCAGCGCGAGGCGATGGGAGCGTTCGGCGATGCGCGGGTGCTGATCGAGAAATACGTCGAGGCGCCGCGCCATATCGAGATCCAGGTGTTCGCGGACCGCAACGGCAACGTGATCCACCTCGGCGAGCGTGACTGTTCGCTGCAACGCCGCCATCAAAAGGTGATGGAGGAAGCGCCGGCGCCCGGGATGACGGCGGCCTTGCGCGCCGAGATGGGCGCGGCCGCGGTCGCGGCGGCGCGGGCCGTCGGCTATGTGGGCGCCGGCACCGTCGAGTTCATCGCGGACAGTTCGGCAGGGCTGCGGTCGGGCGGCTTCTGGTTCATGGAAATGAACACCCGCCTGCAAGTCGAGCATCCGGTCACCGAAGCGGTCACGGGGCTCGATCTCGTCGAATGGCAGCTGCGCATCGCGGCCGGCGAAGAGCTGCCGTTGCGGCAGTCCGAGGTTTCGCTCGCAGGCCATGCGGTCGAGGCGCGAATCTATGCGGAAGATCCGGCGCGGCACTTTCTGCCGTCGTCCGGCCGGATCGCCGTGTTCGAGCCGCCGGCCGGCGAGGGGATCAGGGTCGATGCGGGCGTCGCGTCGGGTGATGCGGTGCCGCCGGACTATGATCCGATGATTGCGAAACTCATCGCCCAGGCGCCGACGCGCAACGGGGCGCTCGCGCGTCTTGCGGCGGCGCTGCACGATTTCGTCATCGCCGGTCCGCGGGTCAATACGCCGTTTCTCAAGATGCTCGCAGAGCACCCGGAGTTTCGCGCCGGCCGTTTCGATACCGGCTTCATCGACCGCCGTCTTGGCGAACTCCTGTATATCGATCCGCACGAAGAAGCGCTGGCGATTGCCGATGCGGTCGCGCTTCTCATCGATCGTGAGCGCAGGCGCATCGCCGGGGTCGAATCGGCGCGCAAATCGCCGTCGCTCGCCGCGTGGCGTGATCCGTGGTCGGCGGATGACGGCTTCGCGCTCGACCCTGCTCGCATGATCGCGCTCGATATTCTGGTCGATGGCGCGGCGCGGCGGGCAACGGTCGCCTGGGGACCGGGAGGCGCCGAAGTCACGGTGGATGGCGTGTCCCCTCCCGACCCTGGGACCGCGGGCGTCCCGCCCGCCGCTGCCGTGCCCCCGCCTGCCGCTTTGGTGCGGGCGAGACGCCCGCGGTGGTCCCAGGGTCCGGAAGGGACCGCGCGGGCGCGCAGTCAGCTGATCGAGGTTGCCGGCGGCGCCGTTGTCGTCGCCGGCGCTCGCCAGTTTCATGTGGCATTGCGGCGTCACGACGCCGCGGACGATCGCCACTTTGGCGACGACGGCGTTGTGCGCGCGCCTATGAACGGCAAGATCGTCGCCACGTTCGTCGAGTTGGGCCAGCGAGTGAAGAAGGGCGCCCGCATTGCTCTCATGGAGGCCATGAAGATGGAGCACAGCCTGACGGCGCCGATGGACGGCATCGTGAGAGAAGTGGCAGCCGTGGCTGGCAGCCAGGCGGTCGAAGGCGCTGTCCTCGCGCGCATCGAGGCGGATGAGGGAAAGGGTTGATCTTGGCCAAGCATTCGGGAGCAGCCCGCGTGACCCTAGCCGATACGCGCCGCACCTTCCCGGTTATTTCGGCCTATGCGGCGCAACTATCGACGTTTCTCTACTTTCCGGACGAGCGCTTCGATTGCCGGGAGCGTTCTGCGAACAACAATCGCATATCCGGCCGGAGTCAAATGCCAGTTGGTGCTGTAGGGAACGTGCGAGGACTCTACGTGCAGGTCCGCTCGGTCAGCGATGCCCTGTTGCATGTTTTCCAACAGGTAGACTTCGGCGCCTTTCGCGCGGAGATGCTCGATGATTGTTCGTTTGTTGGCGACGATGGTATCGGGAGAGACGTGACGGTTCACCAGATCGTTGATACCGATCTTCAGGATGACGATGTTCGTGCCCGGCGGAACCGCGGCGTCCAGTCGCGCGAGGACTCCTGTCGTCGTGTCGCCGTTCACGCCTTGGTTCGTCACGGTGACTTGATGGCCTCTAGCCCTCAACGCGGCTTCCAATTGAGCCGGGTATGCCTGACTTTCTGGGACACCCTTGCCTCGGATTCCGCTGTCTCCAAGAGCGACGATGCGGATTTCTGCAAACGCCGTAGCGGTCGAAAACAAGACCATTACGGCGACTACGAAACACATCCCTTTGTTTGTAAAAAGGAAACGCTTCGCTCCCATGATCGTCCTCCCCAAGAGCTGATCTTACGGCTTCCCGGATGGACTTGGCTTGTCGTGCTTCGAGACGGGTCCGGTGGATATCGCAAAACTTGAATCGCCAGATTCGCGATGTCAACTGACAAACGAAAATACCAAGCTACAAAACCTCTCTAGCCCCCGGAGTCGCGAGGTGCTGCATCTCATCAAACTTTGCGTCGGCTGCGATTCCATCCGCGACCTTGAGGACTGGATCAACGAAAAGCTCAAGGCGCGCCGCAAGTCCGCCGGGAAGGCCGGCGCGCGCCGGCGCGAGCGTAACCATACCACCCGCATGGCGCCGAAGCGCGCGGCCGAGATCCTCGACGGCGGCTCGCTCTATTGGGTGATTCGCGGACAGATCATGTGCCGGGAGCGGATCCTCGACATCCGCCCATTCGTCGACAAAGAGGGCATCGGCCGCTGCCACATCGTGCTTGATTGCAAGCCCGTGCCGGTCGAGCCGCGGCCGTACCGCGCGTTCCAGGGGTGGCGCTATCTCGTCCCGGGCGACGCCCCGCGTGACCTCGACCGCGCCGCACCAGGTGCCCGCGACATGCCGGAAGATTTGCGACGCGAGCTGCGGAGCCTGGGGTTGCTGTAAGCGCCCAGTCTTGTCCGTGATTAGGTGAATCATAGCCGTGTCATGCCCCGCGAAATCGGATGTTTCCGATTTCGCTCGCCTCATAGCTGCCGAAGTCGGCCAAGGCCGACTTCGGGTGAAAGCGGGGCATCCAATAACCCCTGGCGAATCAGGTGGTTACTGGATCGCCCGCTTTCGCGGGCGATGACATGCAGTGATGCGATTATTTCCCGACGCGTCCTTAGCCGATCTGAAGGGATCGCAGCATCCAGTTGACGGTGCCCGCCGGCGTAGCTAGCCTATGCTCGGGCATATGTCTTGGCACGCCTTTTTTTGACGTTGCCGTTTGGCATATGCTTCAGGCAGGGGCCTTTCGCGGAATGGCTGAGCGGCGCGTCAAGCTTTTCAAGAACGGACGCAATCAGGCAGTGAGGATTCCGCGCGAGTTCGAGCTGCCCGGTGCGGATGCGACGATCCGCCGGGAAGGTCGGCGCCTCATCATCGAGCCGGCACCGCCGAAATCGCTGCTGGCTGTCCTGGCATCGCTTACGACCCTGGAGGAGGATTTTCCGCCGATCGAAGACCGACCGGCGGAGCCAGCCCCCTCCCTACCCTCCCCCGCAAGCGGGGGAGGGTAGGGAGGGGGCGTGCGGTTCATGCTCGACACGAACATCGTGTCGGATTTGGTGCGCCATCCGCACGGCCGTATTGCAGCGCGGATCGCCGAGGTTGGCGAAACGCGCGTCTGCACCAGCATCATCGTGGCGGCAGAACTGCGCAGCGCGGCAGCGCGCAAAGCATCGCCGCAGATCGAGGAGCAGCTTGAAAGCGTGCTCCGCGCCATCGAGGTGCTCCCCTTCGATCAGCCGGCGGATGTCGTTTATGGCGCGCTGAGAGCGCGCCTGGAAGAAATCGGCCAACCCATCGGGGCAAACGACTTGTTTGTTGCCGCCCATGCGTTGGCGCTGCGTTGCACGCTCGTGACCGACAACGAACGCGAGTTCGCGCGCATCAAGGCGCTTGCGGTCGAGAACTGGCTGCGTTGAGCCTCTCGCGGCGCCGTGGGCGCGTAGCCTGAGTTGACCCCGTAGGGCGCAATAAGCGGGAGCGCATTGCGCCGGTTCGTCTCAACACGCTCGCCGAAGTCGCGGTCGAGCATCACCCGTCTTTCGTACCGGAACGGCGCAATGCGCTCCCGCTTATTGCGCCCTACAGGTCGCGGCTACCTCATCGCCAGCACCACATCAAACCGCGCCCGCAGCGCATCGTCTGCGGCGGCGACCTGCATCACGAGTTCGCGATGAAAGAACTCGTCAGCGCGATTTTGCGGCTCATCCGGAAAATAGAATTGGGTCGTCAGCACCGGCCGCTTCGGCGCCTGGACCTTGACGTGATAGTGGCGCGTGCGCCCGGGATAGAGGCCCGGCATGATGGTGCGGAAGGCGTAGCGCCCCTGTGCGTCGGTGAAGACGTGGCCGCGCAGACGGAAGCCCTTGTTGTCGTATTCGCCGCCGGCGTCGGCATGCCACAGGTCAACCAGCGCATTTGCGACCGGGCGGCACGCGCGGGTGAGTACCACGCCCGAAAGCTCGACCGGGCGGCCCGCGATGCCTCCCTCGCGCAGATCGCTGCGCCGCGGCGACTTCGGCTTGAAGAACGGCCCTTCAGTCTCAGGGAGAGTTGGCTCGTCGCCGTCGTGGCACGCCGGCGTCGGGGCGACGTCAGGCTGAGCCCAGGCGTCGCCGACGGTGAACGCAAGACTCGCGTATGCTCCGGCCACAACGACACGCCGGCGCGACGGGAAACGGCTTTGCTCGTTCATTGTGCGTCTCCAGATGCGAAGGACCCAGCCCGTAGGGCGCAATAAGCGTAGCGCATTGCGCCGGTCCATCTCAATGCGCTCGCCGAAGTCGCAGTCGAATGTCGCGCCTCCTTACGCGCCGGAAACGGCGCAATGCGCTGCGCTTATTGCGCCCGACGGTCCTTTCGGTTCAGCACATGACCTTCGAGCCACGCGATCATGCGCAGCATGATGTCTTTGTTGTTCTTCTCAAGCATGAGCGTATGGCCGTTGCCCTTAATGCCGGCCTCGGGGAGGACATCGATGGTGATATCGCCGCCGGCGGCCTTGAAGGTTTTCTCGAATGCGCGCGAGGCGACGACGCGATCCTCGGCGCGGTCGCCGATCACGATGAGGATCGGCACGCGTGCGAGCGCCGCAAGCTTATCGCGCGGAATTCTGTCAAAGGCGTCGACCGAGGTCTCGACCGCAAGGATGCCCTTGACCAGTTCGGGGCGCTCGGCTGCGGTGAGATAGCCGAGCAATCCTGAAGATGACCACGTCTGCAACACCGCCGGGCCGACCTTGTCGATGAGGGCGGCGAGCGCCGTCACGGTCTTTCGGGTCTCGTCGGGATCGCGGTAAGTGCTCACGGTTTGCGGATAGTAGGTGTCTGCCGCCGCGATGGGAAATTGCGTATCCGGGTAAGGCTCGCCGAAGCGCGGCCCCCAGCGAAACGTGACCCACGACGACTCGAAGGCATAACGATTGATCGCCGGCAGTTCGGACACTGGAGCGCGGCCGAGCCGCACCGCATTGATTTTGCAGATGTCGGTGCCGGAGCGGCCGGTGTTGACCCGGTCGACCCCATAGGTGGCGAAGCCTTCGCGCAAAAACAACGTCAGCCACCCCTCGCGCCCGTCGGGTGTCGTGTCGTACACCCGCGCCGTGTGGCCGCCCCCGGAATTGAAGAGGATTGGGTAGGGCGAGCGCTGCTCGACGGGATACTGATAGGTCGCATAGACATTGTCGACGACCACGTGCCCGGGCGGGAAGCGCTTGCTGTTCGGGTCACCGCCGTCATTGGTCGGGCAGTCGATGACTCGGCCGCCGGCCTCCAGGCTGCCTTGGCGCGCGATGTGCAGCGCAGATTGGGCTTGCGCGGCCTGGAGCGCGAGAGCCAGGACAGTTGCCGCGATTGCGATGCGCCTCGTTGTCATTGCTCTAAGCTCCTGGCGTGCAGCGAATGCGTAGGATGGGTTGACCTGGTGGCTCAACCCATCCTGCACGGCGGCGGCGATCTCTCCCACCAGACTCCGGTCTTGCGACCGCTCACGCGACGATCGCAACGCGCTTCTGGTCCTCCACGTCTGGCGTGCGCGGAGCGGCCGGCAATTGCAGCACAATTGCGTGCTGCCCCTCGCACAGCCTGGTGACGAGCACAATCTGCCCGTCAGGGAACTCGAGCGCATCGTGATGCACGTGCGGCTCATCGGTGTTGACTTGCCGGAAGCGCGCCACTTTCTCCCCAACCTTTTTCGCGCGCTTCAGGCTCGGGAAGAAACCATGCTCGTATTCCACCTCTTTCTCAAACGCGACCTCGGTGCCGGGAAGCAGGCACACGGCAACGTCTGGTTCTCCGACCGCGGCAAAACCGCCAGTGATGGCGTTCGTAAATTTCGTCGACACCAGTTCGTCTCCGACCATTGCGGGTCGAGATGCAACGAATTGCAGACTGTAGTCGCACATTGCAGATGCTCCACTGCTGCGAACAGCCACTATGGTTGTCCTGTGGCAAATGTGCCAAAACCCGGTGGCAATTTCGTGTCGGCATACGTCGGCGTCGTCGCCGGGCTTGTCCCGGCGACCCCGATCCCGAAGGCACGGAGCAAAGATAATCGGAGTGGCCGGCCACGACCCGGGGAAAGACTGCGCGCGCTTCAACCTGACTGCAATCTGCCTTAGCTGTCGCCTCAAGCCGCAATCAACTGCAGCGCGGAGAATTGCTCGCGGCATGGCAGCCCGGTCGGCGGTGACGAAAGATCCTTGACAATCTCTACGAGCCGCGCGTCCCTGAAGGGGCCGCGGATGGCGAAGCCCGCCTTGCGGGCGAGGCCCTTCATGGCGTCGTTGGTTCGCATCACGTCGCCAACAAGGTAGCGGACGCCGAGCAGCCTCGCGCGGCATTCCATATGCGAAAGCAGCAGCGTGCCGAGGCCCTTGCGCTGCCACGCGTCTGTGACCGACAGGGCGATTTCGCAGCGCTGACTTTCCGGCGCAATCGCCATGATCGCCTCGGCGATCATGGCCGTCTCGCCGCCCACGCGGCCGAAGGCGATCATCGCCAATTCGCCCGGACCGCCCATGTGCGTGAGGCGTTCGAGTTCCTTCGGCGTCAATTCGCTGACCGCACCGAGAAATCGGTTGCGGCGCGTTGGCCCAGACAGATTGCGCATGTACGCCTGCAAGCGGTCCGCATCTTGCGGGTTGATCGCGCGCACCATCACGCACTCGCTGCCCGGCAGGCGGAACACGTCGGTCGGTGTGCGGAGTTTATCATCGGGCCGGCCAAAGGCCGGACCCGGTGGCTCAACGCTGCTCAGGGAGTTCATCGCGCAATTCCTGGCCAATCAGTTTGGTCGATCATGCGGCAAGCCACCGTAGGGTGGGCAAAGTCACCTGCCGCAGTCGATGAGAGAGCCACCGACCTCGCGCGACTTTGCCCACCCTACATGCTCCATGCAGTTTCCAACCACCCGAAATCCGCTAGGCCGCAAGCCGGATGCGCGGGGAGTTTCGCGGCCGCGACTGCGCGCGGGGCAAGAGCCGTAGCGAGACCGCGACCGCCACCGTGGCGGGACCGTCGGCCGCGCAGACAAGCGCAAGGCCCGGCTTGTCGAGCACAAAGGATTGTCCGGCCTTCAGCACGATGTCGCGGGGATCGTTCGATTGCGTAATCCAGACGGCGCCTTCGAGACACTCGACCGTGAACCCCTCGCCGCCGTCGATATCAAGCAGTTCGCCGCTGTTGAGGCGAACGGAGCTATCGACAAAAAGTCTTGTCATGGTGGCCTTCCTCGCATGAGTATGGCGCATGGGCCCCATCGATGGACTCCCGCGCGTAGCCCGGGCCGGGCGCAAGCGAAACCCGGGACTGCCCTTCCTTATAGGGCAACGCCTTTCCCGCGTTTCGGCGACGCTCGACGCGCGCTACAGGCAGGTAGATGCACCGCGCCGCGGTGAGGTTCAAACGAACGTTTCTCAGGCCAGTCATGAGTTCTGCGAATGCCAAACAGGCGCTATAGGTTGCCGCAGCTCGGCTTTATCCAGGGCTTCGAGGCCGCAGCGCGCAACTTAAGCTTCACCAAGGCGGCCGAGGAGCTCTTCATCACCCAGTCCGCCGTCAGCCGGCAGGTCAAGGCGCTCGAGGACCACCTGGGCGTGACGCTGTTCGAGCGGCAGCAGCGCGCGCTGGCGCTGACCGAAAGCGGCCACGCGCTCTACCGCGTTGCCACCGATGTGCTTGAGCGCCTGCAGGCCGCCACCGACCAGTTGCGCGCGTCCGGCCGCAGCCGCCAGCTCTCGCTCACGACCACGACCGGGTTCGCCTCGCTGTGGCTGATACCGCGGCTGCAGCGGTTCACCAGCCTTCATCCCGATGTCGACGTGCGCATCTCGGCAACCACCACGGTGATCAATCTGGAGCGCAGTCTCGTCGACCTCGCCATCCGCTATTGCCGGCCCGAGGACGTGCCGGAGCGGGCCATCCGGTTGTTCGGTGAAGAGGTCGTCGTGGTGTGCAGCCCCTCATTGCTGCGCGACCGGTCGCGCCCGCTCAAGCGGCCCCACGATCTCAAGCATCACGTCCTCTTGCATTTCGACTATGCGGGCACGCAATTCCTGGACGCGCAATTCCTGGATTGGGGCACCTGGCTGACATCGCTCGGCATCGGCGATTTGCGGCCCGCCGGAGCGCTGCACTTCAGCCAATACGAGCAGATGATCCAGGCCGCGATCAGCGGGCAAGGCGTGGCGCTCGGCCGCCAGCCGCTGGTCAACGACCTCATCCAGTCGGGCGCGCTGGTGGCGCCGTTCCGAAAGTCACTGGTGGGATCGCGCGCGTATTTCATCATCGAATCCGAGCACGGCGCCGCAAAGCCGCACGTCCGGCAGTTCGCCGCATGGCTTATGGAGGAGGCGAAGGGAAGTGCGCGGACGGAGTCGTAGCGCGCGTTTCGATCAGGGTGAACGGCATGCGCAGGCTTAAGCCCCACCCTTGAGTTGCATCTCGCTGTGAACTAGAACCGCCTGCATAACAACTTTGCATTCCGTGAATAGCCCCAAAGTGATTTCATGCCTCTCAGCCAAGATGCTCCCGACGAAGGGTTTATGCGCGAACTTCGCGAGGTCGCGCGCGACGCCATTGCGCTCAACGAGTCGCTGACGAAGCCGCTTAACTTCGATCTGCCGCGGGATTTTCCCAAGAGCCAGCTCATCGATATATGCCGCTCACTTGCGCAATTGCCTGACGGCACGGCCGAGGGCAGTCGCGCCGCGCTCGAATATGCCCGTAACCGGTTGCCGGCCATCCGGCGCGTGCACGTGCTGAGCGAGGAGTTGGATACTTCCTGGGGCGATCTCCCCCCGCCGGTGCTGCGGGGCGCTTTGATCGATCAAAGACTGACCAGCCTGATTGCCTCGGTGACGACCGCACTTGACGAATACCGACGACTTGCGGCCGAGGAGCCAGCCGACGAGTCGCAGCCAGAGGCGGCGGTCCCCCCGTTCGGCGAGGTTACCGATGGTGCCGTTGCCAGATCGGCCCAGCTCGAAGCGAAACTCTCTGAAGCAAAAGCTACCGTCGAGGCCACCACCAACCCAAGTTCACGGCGCGCCGAGACTCTCAAGCGCGAAATCAACGACGCCGTCGGCCTGAACCGCCTCGCCCGCGTCGAGCTGCAGATGCAGAAAATTTTTGTGAACTTGTATCGGAGGATAGTTCACGCGCTCAAAGATTATCCGCAGCTGATCAACGACACCGCCACGAATCTAAAGCTGGGCGCGGACATCGCTCAAATGGGCTACGAGCGGTGGGAAGAATTTAAGCGAAATTCAACGACGCATCTCTTCGAAGAGTTCAAGAAAACTTGCGATATGTTGATAGTTGTCGGGGCACGGCTTGAGCAACGGCGCGCAAAAAATAACGAAGATCGGATGCGTGCCGAAGGCCGCATCAAGATTCCCGTCTTTCCACCGGCCCGCGAGGAGGTCCGTTGGATCAAGCCCGGCGCCGGCCGTAGCAGTTCAGAGGTGTTTTGGGACCTTGAGGGCGGCCCCGAAATGGTCGTCGTCCCCGCCGGGAAATTCATGATGGGATCGCCGGATGACGAGAGGCTTACCAGCGAAGGTCCGCAGCATGAAGTGACGTTTGCGCTGCCGTTTGCGGTCGGCCGGCACGCCGTGACGCGCGGTCAGTTCGCCGCATTCATCAAGGCCACAAGCCACAAGATGGACGCGGGTTGGCGCAATCCGGGTTTCAGGCAGGGCGACAGCCATCCGGTCGTTTGCGTGAGCTGGGACGATGCCAAGGCCTACGCGTCCTGGCTGGCCGAGGTCGCGGGCCGTCCCTACCGTCTGCTAACCGAGGCGGAGTGGGAATACGCGGCCCGTGCCGGCACCGCGACTGCGTTCTGGTGGGGCTCATCCATCACGCCGACGCTGGCCAACTACGATGGCAACTATGTCTACGATGGCAACTATGTCTACGAGGGCGGCGGAAGGAAAGGCAAATTTCGCCAGGGCACCGTACCGGTGGGCAGTTTCGAGCCCAATCCATGGGGGCTCTACAATGTTCATGGCAATGTCTGGGAGTGGTGCGAAGATACTTGGCACGACAATTACAAAGGTGCACCAATCGACGGCTCGGCTTGGCATCCGAAAAGAGCTAGCCAGCGTGGCAAACAATCAAGCGACCGTGTGGTCCGTGGAGGTGCCTGGAGCAACGTTCCGAGCGTCCTACGCGCGGCCCAGCGCAGCTGGAAATCCACCGCGAACCGCATCGACTACCTGGGTTTTCGTCCAGCGAGGACGCTTACCCCCTAAATTTTCTTCTACTTATCTCCGGTGTCCAGGGGCATAGCCCCTCAAGCGAGTTTACACGCGTCTTCGACGCGATATGGCCCAATCCGGGATCTCCCTCTCCACTGGAAAGCCCGGCCCCAGATGACGCGCGGTCAACTCCGCGCTCTATCCGGGATCCGGGCTACCCGCGGTCGCGATCGAAAACCTACACCCTCACCAGCGGGATCTTCGGCACCGACCCGCGGCTCGGCGGCGTCGCCCCGCCGTCACCGCGCGGGCCGGGCGGCTTGGCGCGCTGCTTCCCTCCACCCCCGCCGCCACCGCCTCCACCACCCCCGCCGCCGCGGCGCTTGCTCTTCGGGCGGACGGGCGGGATCTTCTCCGGCTTCGGGACCACCGGGCCCTCAAGAAACTCAAAGCCGAGCTCGTCCTGAGCCGCCTTATCGCCGGCGTCGCCTTCGCCGCTCTCTTCCTTGATCACCACGACCCGCACATGGCCGCCATTCTTGAGTTTGCCGAACAGCACCTCGTCGGCGAGCGGCTTCTTGATGTGCTCCTGGATCACGCGGGCCATCGGCCGCGCCCCCATCTGCTGGTCGTAGCCCCGCTCGATCAGCCACTTGGCCGCCTCCTCGGACAGTTCGATGGTGACGTCGCGGTCGGCGAGCTGGGCCTCGAGCTGAAGCACGAACTTCTCCACCACCTTGGCGATGATTTCGGGGGTGAGATGGTTGAACGTGATGATGGAATCGAGCCGGTTGCGGAACTCGGGCGCGAACAGGCGGTTGATCGCCTCGACGTCGTCGCCCTCGCGCTTGGTGCGGGTGAAGCCATAGGCGGCCTTGGCGAGGTCGTGAGCGCCCGCATTCGTGGTCATGATCAGGATGACGTTGCGGAAATCGACCTGCTTGCCGTTGTGGTCGGTGAGCTTGCCGTGATCCATGATCTGCAGGAGCACGTTGAACAGGTCGGGGTGCGCCTTCTCGATTTCGTCGAGCAGGAGCACGCAGTGCGGATGCTGGTCGACGCCGTCGGTCAACAGGCCGCCCTGGTCGAACCCGACATAGCCGGGCGGTGCGCCGATGAGGCGCGAAACCGTGTGCCGCTCCATGTATTCCGACATGTCGAAGCGGATGAGCTGCACGCCGAGCGACGCCGCCAGCTGCTTTGCCACCTCGGTCTTGCCGACGCCGGTCGGGCCGGAGAACAGGTAGCAGCCGATCGGCTTTTCGGGTTCCCGCAGGCCGGCGCGGGCGAGCTTGATCGAGGCCGACAGGGCTTCGATCGGCTTGTCCTGGCCATAGACGACGCGCTGCAAGGTTTCCTTCAGATGCGCCAGCACCTCGGCATCGTCCTTCGACACCGTCTTGGGCGGAATTCGCGCCATGGTGGCGATGGTGGTCTCGATCTCCTTGAGGCCGATCGTCTTTTTGCGCCGGCTTTCCGGCAGCAGCATCTGGGCGGCGCCGGACTCGTCGATCACGTCGATCGCCTTGTCGGGCAGCTTGCGGTCGTGGATATAGCGCGCCGACAGCTCCACCGCCGCCTTGATGGCCTCGTTGGTGTATTTGAGCTTGTGATAATCCTCGAAATACGGCTTGAGGCCCTTCATGATCTCGATCGCGTCCAGCACGCTCGGCTCGTTCACGTCGATCTTCTGGAAGCGGCGCACCAGGGCGCGGTCCTTCTCGAAATACTGGCGGTATTCCTTGTAGGTGGTGGAACCGATGCAGCGCACCGTTCCGGCCGCAAGTGCGGGCTTTAAGAGATTGGAGGCGTCCATCGCGCCGCCGGAGGTGGCGCCGGCGCCGATGACGGTGTGAATCTCGTCGATGAACATGATCGCGCCCGGATAGGCCTCGATCTCCTTGATGACCTGTTTGAGGCGCTCCTCGAAGTCGCCGCGATAGCGGGTGCCGGCCAGGAGGGTGCCCATGTCGAGCGCGAATACGGTGGAGTTCTTGAGCACGTCCGGCACTTCGCCGTGGACGATACGGCGCGCGAGACCTTCTGCAATCGCCGTCTTGCCGACGCCCGGATCGCCGACGAACAGCGGATTGTTCTTCTGGCGCCGGCACAACACCTGAATGGTGCGGTTGATTTCCTGGTCGCGGCCGATCAGCGGATCAATCTTGCCCTCGCGCGCCTTCTTGTTGAGGTTGACGCAGTAATTGTCGAGCGCATCGCCCTTCTTTTTCGGCTCTTCGCCGGATTTCTGCTCGGTTTCCTCGTCGACGCCGCGGGTCGGGCGCGATTCGGTCAGCCCGGGGCGCTTGGCGATGCCGTGACTGATGTAGTTGACGGCATCGTAGCGCGTCATCTCCTGCTCCTGCAGGAAATAGGCGGCATGGCTCTCCCGCTCGGCAAAGATCGCCACCAGCACGTTCGCGCCCGTCACCTCCTCGCGGCCCGAAGATTGCACATGGATCACGGCGCGCTGGATGACACGCTGGAAGCCGGCGGTCGGCTTGGAGTCCTCCGAGCCGTCGGTAACGAGATTCTCCAGCTCGGATTCCACGTAGGTCACGAGATTGCGGCGCAACTTGTCGATGTCAACGTTGCAGGCCCGCATCACCGCGGCGGCATCCTGGTCATCGACCAGCGCCAGCAGCAGGTGCTCCAGCGTGGCGTATTCGTGGTGCCGCTCGTTGGCGAGCGCAAGGGCTCGGTGGAGCGATTGCTCTAGACTGCGCGAGAACGTTGGCATCAGATTCTCTTCTTTGCTGGTTGCTTCCGCGGTTGCACGTCCCCCCGGGACCCATGTTCAAGAACTCCCCCTCCCCACCGTCCCCCGCAAGCGGGGGAGGGGAGGGGCTTTGTTCCCCACACTTAGTCATCAGCCTTCTTAAGTCATCAGCCTTCCGATCGTTTCCCCGGTGCGTCTCCCCGAGTGCGTTTCCCCGGTGCGTTTCCCACAGTGCGTTTCCCCGGTGCGCTTCCCTGGTCGCAGGTGCCTAAGCCCGCCGATGCTATCATGGGCCCGATATTATTTCTTCTCCATCACGCATTGCAGAGGATGCTGGTGTTTTCGCGCAAAGTCCATCACCTGCGTCACTTTAGTTTCTGCGACCTCGTAAGTGTAAATTCCGCATTCGCCGATGCCATGGTGATGGACGAGCAACATGATCCGCGTCGCCGCCTCCCGGTCCTTGTTGAAGAACCGCTCCAACACATGGACAACGAATTCCATCGGGGTGTAGTCGTCATTGAGCAACAGCACCCGGTAAAGACTCGGCTTCTTGACCTGCGTCTTGGTTTTCGTAATGACCGCGGTGCCTGGCCCACCCGGATCGTTACGTCGTTTACGGTCATCGTCGGCCGCGCGCGGTGCGACGGGCATCCGGGGTTCCGACGAGATATGACGAACAGAAGTAGTCATGGACTTCGGACAGCTTGTGGTTTCCCGTTCCGATTAGAATGCCGCAAACCGAGGCGATCTTGTAGTTAAAAATAAGATCCCGGTTGGCATGTTCCAGAGGAAGCGCATTATACCATTGTCAGTGCGGTCAATCGGCAGCACGTGCACGGCGCCCGTTGCGGGCGTTGGAAGGCATGGTCGGCAAATCCGATCCATGATTTCCAGCCATGAGTTACAGCAAAGTTGCAGCAACGGCGGCAATTGCGGACACAAAAAAAGCCCGTCCGAATGCCGGTCGAACTTGTCAAACGCCACGACGGCAAGACAACGCATTAAGACAACGCATTCGCCTGGGAGCGCGGGCGTCCCCGCCCGCCCTTTCTTTTTGGATGCGGGCGAGACCGCCTGCGCTCCCAGGGCGCGTCGTCGACTCAACGCGTGCAACCGGATACGCCGGAGTTACGTCTCCTCTGCCCAGCCTCGATAAGCAATGACCTCGATAAGCAATGACGGGGCGGTCGGGCAAACCCAACCATCCCCGTAGGAAAAAACGGTTCGATGTGACTGGATCGGCTTAACTGCCGTCCATTGCCGCATCATGTTGCCGACTTGCCTGGGAGCGCGGGCGTCCCGCCGCCCCCACCCTACCCTCCCTCGCGGGGGAGGGTAGGGTGGGGGACTGCAGGCGGGACGCCCGCGCTCCCACTCTATTTCACGACCGTCGACTTGCCGACGAAAGATTCGAACGGCTTGTAGCTCTCCTTGGCGAGATCTGCGTACAGTTCCCCCATCTTGGTTGCCTGGGCGACAAAGCCCTCGTAGGCAGTCTTCGCATAGGCCGCCTGGATCTCGATGGCTTTTTCGAGCGATTTGGCGCCGAGCAATTTCTCGACGGCCGCAGAGCCTTCCTCGAACGACCTCTTGGAGTAGTCCGCAGTCTCGGCAGCAATCGCCTGGACCCCCTTCGACACCTGGCCCCACGCCCTCATCGTCGAGTCCATGTGCTCCTTGCCATATTTTTGCATGTCGTCGAAATTCTTCAGCATCGTGATCTCCCTGAACGGCAACCGCCGCATTCGCCAGACCGGGCCCCGCAGCCGTCCAGCCTTTACTTGTACCGCACTGCACAATAAGTCAAGGGGGTTTTTTGCGTCGCAAAACACACATTCGGCCAAACACACATTTGGGTTGAAGCCCCCCACCCTACCCTCCCCCGCAAGCGGGGGAGGGTAGGGTGGGGGGCGCTGCTTAATAACTTAGCAACTTTGGAGACCTACCTTGACAGGCCATGCCACGCTACCGCCTGTTTTCGTCGGCACGAAATGATTCGGCTGCGCCCCTCCGGCTCTTCCGCGCATGCGGGAGAGCGTAGAGAGGGCGGGCTCGCGGCGGCTAGCTTGCCGGGGTGGCACGCCCGGAAAGTTCGCGTTGAGGGTAGGGAAGGGGTAGCGACCGGGCTACTATTGCCGCACTGGGAGACTGGAGACTGAAGTTGAAACGAGATCATCCGAGCATGCGCAAACGGCTGAGTGTTCACGTTTGTTTTGCCGGCGTTTTCGCCATTGTGACCGCAGTCCATCCGGCCGCCGCGCGCCATGCGCCACATCACGCCGCCCATGGAGCGCATGAGTCACGGCACAGCAAACACGAATCCGCGCCCGCCCCACCCTATGCGGCGATCGTGCTCGACGCCAATTCCGGCCGCGTGCTGCACGCCGACAAGGCAGACGAACTGCGCCATCCGGCTTCGCTGACCAAGATCATGACGCTCTACCTGCTGTTCGAGAGGCTTGATGCGGGCAAGATCCGGCTCGACTCGCAGCTCCCGGTGTCGGAGCACGCCTCCATACAGGCTCCCACCAAGCTCGGCCTCAAACCGGGGCAGTCGCTCGAAGTCGAGGATGCCATTCGGGGCATGGTGACAAAGTCGGCGAACGACGCCGCGGTCGCCGTCGCCGAAGCGCTCGGCGGCGGCGAACGGGAGTTCGCCGACATAATGACCGCCAAGGCCCATGCGCTCGGTATGAGCCGCACGATCTACCACAACGCCTCGGGCCTTCCCAACGACGAGCAGGTCACGACCGCGCGCGACCAGGCATTGCTCGGTCGCGCCATTGCGGAGCGCTTTCCGCGCTATTACCAATACTTTGCGACGCCCTCCTTCACGTATCATGGCCAGACGATGCGCAATCACAATCAACTGCTTGGCCATGTCGAGGGAATGGACGGCATCAAGACCGGCTATACTCAGGCATCGGGCTTTAATCTCGTCGCATCCGTGCGGCGCGACAACAGACATATCGTGTCGGTGGTGATGGGCGGGACTTCGGCCGGCTCCCGCGACGCCCACATGCGCAGCCTCATCGAGGAGTACATTGTCGCCGCCGCCCCGCAGAAGACCATGATCGCAGCTGTTGCCGGTACGAAGGCCGACGCCGCACGCAAGGAGGAGACTCGCACCGGAAGGGCGCGAATTGCCGCCGACCCGAATGCATCTGGACCCGGAGCCGCCGACACGCGCCCCTCTCCCAATCCTCCCCCACGCGCAGGGGAAGGGGAGGGGGGCTCGCCTGCAACCTATTCGGTCGCATCCGCTTCATATGACCGGCCCGCAACCTTGCCTTCATCGTCGGCGGCGCCAGCTGTGACCTCCGTCACCGTTACCAGGGGCCTGCCCGCCATCGAACCTGTTATGACGGCGCCAACCCCCCCTCCCTCGCAAGCGGGGGAGGGTAGGGTGGGGGCCGCAGCGTCAGCCACCGATCCGATCAAGCCGATCCAGGTCAAAACCGTAAAGGTGAAAATGGCACCGGCGCAGATCGCTGCGCTGGCGCCGGCCGCGCCGCCCGCCGCACAGGTTGCAGTCCGAGATGCGTCCCAGGATCGCCTGCCGCCCGCAGCGATACCACAAGCCGCCGCGGCGGCAGAACCGAAGCGCGAACCCTCGCGGGATTTGATTGCCGAGGCCATCCGGGCAACCACTCCGCCCGAAAGCGCCGCAAAGCATGCCGCGCCACCCGTCCCCTCGGTCCATTATTCCGGCTGGATCATTCAGGTCGGCGCCTTCGATGTCGAGCGGGAAGCACGCGACAGGCTCAACGCCGTCCAAGCCAGGGTGGGCGAAAAGCTCAAGCACGCAAGCCCGTTCACCGAGGCCGTGGTGACGGGGGATAAGACGTTCTATCGCGCCCGTTTCGCCGGCATACAAAAAGACCAGGCCGAGGCCATTTGCCGGCAACTAAAACGTAACGACATCGCTTGTATGACTATCAAGAACTGACGGCAAAGATAGAGTTACTGATGGCGTCGCAGCAGCACATCCTTCGCTTGGTTGACGCGGGCGGCAAGGTACGTCGATCCCCCCTGGTCGGGGTGCAGTTTCATCATGAGGGAGCGGTGGGCGCGCCCAATTTCGTCGGCGCTCGCCCCCGGCCGAAGGCCAAGAATCTGATAAGCCTCCTCCTCCGACATTTTTCCGGAGCGCGTCGGGCCGCGGCGCCCCGCTGTCGCACCATCGCCAACGTCTTCACGCCATCGGGGATGCCGGCGGTCAAGATACGCTGCCAATAGGTTGCGGCTCTCCTCATCGAACTCACCAAGCAGACCGAGCAGCACGGACAATTCGAGGGCATCGAGCGACGTGCCCTTGAGACGGCCGGCAACGATCGCGCCGGTCATGGCGCCGGTATCGTGATCAAGGGTCATCTCGACAAAATTGGAGCGCACGCGCGACACTTGGCCACTGCTCTTCTGCCCGAACGGCCAAGAGTAGGGGCGGATCCACGCCGGAAGCCATTCCTGCAGACCCAGCAGGCTCAATCCCGTCACGCCAAGCGGAACCGCAAAAAAGAGCTGACCACGCACACCGAGAAATGCCGCCCCCGCAAGCGCCACCACGCCCCCCGCCGTCCTGCCGATCTTGATCAGGGAGCGCGGATCGCTGCGGGCGAAAGATTTGAGCAGCCACAGCAGCAGGGCGAGCGCAAGAAGGCCGATAAACAGCGTCGGCATGACTATTTCATCTGCTCCAGCAGCCGCATCGCGCCGGTATTGCGCCGCGCTGACAGATCGCTGAGCGCCTTCATGCCGCCGGCCGCATAGGCCGCGACGGCGCGCAGCAGTTCCCGCAGCTCGTGGGCGGCCCCGGCATTGAAGCGGCAATAGGCGCCGCGCGTCAACCGTGCGATGTCGCGGAATGTTTTCTCGACGGTCGGATCGTGCCCCTCCTGGAACACGAAGGCCGGAACGCCGTGCAGTCCGAGCTCGCCCGCCTTGGCGCAGACGTCATCGACCGTCTCCTCCATGGCATCGCCCACGTACACCAGGGCCTGTACCTTGGCCTTCTCGGTTTCGCGGCACGCGTGGCCCAGCACCCTGCGGATTTGGGTGTGGCCGCCGCGGCAGTCGATCTGTTCCATCAGGGCGGCAAGCGCTGCGGGCTCCGACACCCAGCGCGAGGCCCGGCATTCGCCCAAGCCGCGGAAGTAGAGCAGTTGCACATCGAGGCCGCCGATCGCTTGGGCCTCCAGGAACATCTCGCCCTGAAGCTTACAGGCGGTATCCCAGGTGGGCTGCCGGCTCATGGTGGCGTCGAGGGCGAAAATCAAACGGCCGCGCGGGCCGGCCGGCGCAGCGCGCTCGATCGTGCGCACGCGCGCCAGGAACGTATCGATCTCGGCACGCGAAGACGTCTCGGCAGGAGTACCCTTTCCGACCGGCACCGGCGCTCGATCGTCGGGAGACTTCGCCATGCCCAGCGGACCCCTTATTTTGCGAATGCCTTTGGCTGGGGCCGGACTCGGTCCCGGTGCAGGCTCCTATAAAGTGGCCGTCGCTACGGTCCGGCGCAATGGGACATAAACGTTACGCCGGCAGAGCCACATAGACTCCCTCCCCCCTTCTGGGGGAGGGATGGGGTGGGGGGTCGTGCCGTGGAGCACCGAAGTGCCACATCTCCCGACCCCCACCCCCGACCCCTCCCCACAAGGGGGAGGGGAGGAGTCCGAGGCGACGTCGAGCCCTAACCTAGCGCCTTTTAACTCGGCGTCAGTTCGGCAGGCTGAACGCGATATATTCGCCCGAGTAGCTGCCGCCGCTGACGGCCACGACGATGTATTGCTTGCCATCCACCGCGTACGTCATCGGATTGCCACTCTGCGGCGCCGGCATGAACACGGCGCCGACCTGCTGTCCGGTCGCCTTGTCGTAGGCTCGTAGCATGGCGCCGCGCGGGTGCTCAGGCGTGGTGGTCGCCGTCGGGTCGCCCATGATCACCAGCGTCTTGGTGATGGCAAGACCGACGCCTGAGGTTTGCGCCTGGCCGGTCTTGGCGATGTTGAGCCCCTTGAGCGCTGCGTGATTGCGCACCGCATCGGGGGTGTCGCCGTGCGGCGCCTGCCACTTGAGCTGCCCCTTGTCGAGGTCGATGGCGGCGAGCAGGCCATAGGGCGGCTTCGAGATCGGAAGCCCGTCGACGGCCAATCCGCCGAATCCACCCGGGGGCGGGCTCGCGTTCGCGGCCGCCGGATTGGTCCGAGCCAGGCGTGCCCGCGCTTCGGTCTGCGGCGCGCCGACGGCGCAGCAGTCGCCCGGCCCCAGTATCTCGCGGAATTGCTGTCCGGCGATTCCCGCGACATAACGAATATCCGACCACTCACCGGGCGGAGCGACGAGCGTGCGCACGCCCGGCGTGTTTCCGGACGGCATGTAGGCGGTGTGGGTCTCCGGATCGTATCCGAAGCCCGGCCAGTTGGTCGCGGTGCCGGAAATGATCGCCCCAAGGGTCCCGTTGACATCGCCGAGCACGCCCGGTGCGAACGGCGACGGCACCACCTTATATCGCTTGAGAAACTCCACCGCCTTCTGCCGCAGCTCGGGCGTGAAGTCGATCAGGTCGTCCGGCACGTTGAGGAAGTTGCGGGCGTATCGCAGGGTATCGGGCGGGAACGGCTGCGTCGGCGAGGTCTTCTCGCCCGGGACATCCGATTGCGGCACCGGCCGTTCCTCGATCGGCCACACCGGCTGGCCGGTCACGCGATCGAAGACATAGAGCCAGCCTTGCTTGGAAGCGACCGAGACGGCCTTGACGGGGCGGCCGTTGACGTTGATGTCGGAAAGGATCGGGGCCGACGTCATGTCCCAGTTCCAGATCGGATGGTGGACGAACTGGAAGTGCCATTTGCGCACGCCGGTCTTCAGATCGACCGCCACGAGGCTTTCGGCGAACAGGTTGGCGCCCGGCCGATGGCCGCCATAATAGTCCGATGTCGGCGTCTCCACCGGAATGTAGACGAGGCCGAGCTCCTCATCGACCGTAATATGCGCCCACACCCCGGTGTTGCCGTTATTCGCCCAGGAATTGTTTTCCCACGTCTCATTGCCGAACTCGCCCGGCCGCGGAATGGTATCGAAGCGCCACAGCTGCTTGCCGCTCCGCACATCCCAAGCGCGCACCACGCCCTTCGTATTGTCATGTGTTGGGACGGTCGCCCCTTCCCGCATGGAGGATCCCACGATCACCACGTCCCCGGTCACGGTCGGGGCCGCATGGATGCCGATCTCGCCACCCTCCAGATCGATCTGTTGGTTGTTTCCCTTCTGGACGCCGACCTTGATGTCGAGGATGCCATTGTCGCCGAAGGAAGGGATCACGGCGCCGGTCTTGGCGTTCAGCTCGACCAGGCGATAGCCGGTGGTCACGTAGATGATGCGCTCGTCGCCGCGGCCGTCGGTCCAGTAGGAGACCCCGCGTCCCGATAACTGCCGCGCGGAGTTGGCGGCCCGTTGGCCTTCGCGCAGGCTGTGTGACCAGATCAATTCGCCGGTCTTGGCGTCGAGCGCGACAACCGAGCGCCGCGTGCCGGCCGTGGTATAGAGCACGCCCTTGACCATGATCGGCGTGCCCTCAAGCTTGTATTCCGGATACGGGCCGAAAGCGTCGGTCTTGAAGCGCCACGCCACCTCGAGCTTATTGAAGTTCGATGCGTCGATCTGGTCGAGCGGCGAGTACCTGGTGAATTTCACATCGGCGCCGTTGGTCGGCCATTCGCCGTTGCGTGTCGAGGGCTGGCCCTGTCCGGCGAATTGTTGCGGTACCGGCGTTCCGACAAATGTTTGGGCGGCGGCCTGCGGGACAACGCATGCAAGCCCGCCCGCGGCTAACACCAGCGCCGACACGGATTGGAGAAATTTTCGCGACATCGTTTCGCTCCCAGATTTGCGAGTTTTTCACTGACGCGCAGAGGTTCATCAAGACGGCATCGCAACTATAGGGCAAAACGTGTCGCGCTCCAATGCATCTTCCAAGGCCCATTAATCCGCATTAGGTTCCGCCGCAAAAGCGAGCACAAGAGGACGGAATGGCGCGCGGCCCCCTCATCGTACGGACCATGAAGACACTCGACCGAACGACCGGCGCCTACCGCGATGCCGGCGAGAGGCTGGCCCTGGTGCCGACCATGGGGGCCCTGCATGCCGGACATCTCGCCCTGGTTCGCCGCGCGCGCCGCCGCGCCGACCGCGTGGCGGTTTCGATCTTTGTCAATCCGGCGCAGTTCGCGCCCACCGAGGACTTCGCCAGCTATCCACGGTCCCTCGAGAGCGATATCGCGGCCCTGCGGGGCGAAGAGGTCGATCTCGTCTGGGCGCCGCCGCGCGAAGTGATGTACCCGGAAGGCTTCGCCACCAGCGTCAACGTCAAGGGGCCGGCAACCGTCGATCTCGAAGACCGATTCCGCCCGCATTTCTTCGGCGGCGTCGCCGCCGTGGTGGCGAAGCTGTTCGCGCAATGCCGGCCGGACTTCGCCATGTTCGGCGAGAAGGACTATCAGCAGCTCAAAACTGTGATTCGCCTGGCCGCCGATCTTGATCTCAAGGTCCACGTCATCGGCGTACCGACCGTGCGCGAGAAGGACGGCCTCGCCCTGTCGTCGCGCAATGTCTATCTCTCGCCGGCCGAACGCGCCGCGGCGCCGATGCTCTACCGCACGCTGAAGGAGAGCGCAGCGCGGATCGCGGCGGGCGAACCGATCGCGCGGGTGATGAGCGAGGGATGGCTTGCGATCGAAGCGGCGGGGTTTGCGGTTGATTATTTCGAGGCGCGCCACGCGGACACCTTGCGCCGCATCGAGACGGTCGAAGACGGCCCGCTCCGTCTCCTCGTTGCCGCCCGCCTTGGCAAGACGCGGCTGATCGATAATATCGCGGCGTGAGCGCCAACAAAATGCAAAACCTGCCGGACGGTCTGCGATGATCCTCGCCATCCCAGCGGCCCTCCTGGTCCTCGCGCTCATCGTCGCGCCGCAGCTATGGATCACCAGCGTGATGAAGCGGCACGGCTCGCAGCGGCCGGCTATACCCTGGACCGGCGGGGAGTTTGCCCGTGTGCTGCTCGACGGCATGAAGCTCACATCCGTGAAGGTCGAGGAAACCACACAGGGCGATCACTATCATCCGCTTGCCAAGTCTGTTCGCCTGAAGACCCAGCATTATTTCGGGCGGTCGTTGACTGCGATCGTGATAGCGGCCCACGAAGTCGGCCACGCCATGCAGGACGCGACCGGTTATGCCCCGCTGCAGACCCGCACCCGGATTGCTGGCGTGGCCGACTTCATCCACAAAGTCGGGGCGGTGCTCATCATCGCCTCGCCGGTGCTTGCGGCCCTGCTGCGCCACCCAGGCGGGCTCGTCATTGGCCTCGCCGCCGCTGTGCTGATGAATCTTTCCGCCGTGGTCATGCATGCCGTCACGCTGCCGGTCGAATTCGACGCCAGCTTCAATCGCGCGATGGTCGTGCTCAAGCACGGAAAATTCATCCCCGAAGAGGAAATGGGCGCCGCCCGCCATATCCTGTCGGCAGCCGCCTACACCTATGTGGCGTCCGCCCTGATCGACCTCGTCAATCTGCCGCGGCTGGTGCGGGGGCTGTGGGTTTAGCTCCGAGGATGAGATGCTCACGTTTCGTCTTGCGAACACCAAATACGATCACGGATGGTGCGTGTTGATCCGGACGTTAGCATTCGAAGTCGAACTCAACGTCGATATCGCGTTGGAGATCGACGAATACGAGGACGATTGTCGTCATATCCTTTGCCTCGACAACAATAGGCCTTGCGCGACCGCGCGTTGGCGGCGTTACCGGCCCGGCATCGTCAAAATAGAGCGCGTTGCAGTTCTGAGAAGCTGGCGTGGCCGGAACGTCGGAAGCGCGCTTATGAAGCACGTGATGTCCGACGCATTGGACAATGGCTCGGATTGTCTCGGCTTCCTTGTCGAAGCCCAGGAATATGCTGTCCCGTTCTATGAGAAGTTGGGATTCCGCGTCGTCGGCGAACCATTTCTCGAGGCAAATATAATTCATTACACAATGGAAAAAGCCGCGCCCGACCCGCGAAGTTAAATTCGAGCATGAGGCGATCTGTGCTGGCCGCTGTCGGCCCGGGTGTGCTATTCATTCGCACCCGCAAGTTTTCCGGCTCTTGGGAGTGATAACTGTGGAACACGTGATCCAGCTGCACATCGAAAGGCTGCCGGAAGGTGGATACCTTGCCACCAGCGATGCGGTGCAGGGCTTGGTAGCGCAAGGCCGCACGATCCAGGAAACCATCGAGATTGCGCGCGACGTGGCCAAGAAGCTGATTGAGGCGCAGTCCGACTCCAGCGCCGTTTCCCTGCCGCCGGCCCGCGAGGTCTTCGACTATCCACTGATCGTCGCCACCTGATGGGCGCATTGGCGGGTTTCCGTTATCGTGAGATCGCCAAGCGGCTGAAGCGTCTCGGCTTGGTGTTCCACCGACAGGCAGCGGGTTCGCATGAGATCTGGTTCAATCCGGCGCTCAACCGCTACACCACCATCCCCAACCACCCCGGCGACATGCCTGAGGCTACGTTGCGTGCAATCCTCAAGCAGGCCGGCATCGACGCCCAGACCTTCTTGCAGATGAAATGACGCGGGCGCTGGAACTTGAATGTCGACGAGATCGTCATTGAAGGATCTGTCCGGACCACGGGTGCGGGTCCGGGACGTACCCCGCGTCGCCTCCGGTTCGCGCGCAATGCGGTGAGGCAGGCTTTGGTGAGCGAAGATTGAAAGTACAACGCTGGCCGTCCGCCTGAAAACCTCGTGATGATTGGAACCCTGCGACAAGGTTCGAGATTGAATAAACGGGATTGAGGCGAACCTCGTAAGCAGGCTGTTGGGCAGGCTGCGGACTTTCAACAGCCGAGATCCCGCTGAGATGCAGGACCGCCCGGATCATTCGATATCGCCTGCTTTCCGGATGAGCGAGGCGCAACGCCACGACTTTCCGGGCCATTTGCCGATGATCCGAAACAAGAAAGTGGACGATAATGTCATTACGCAGCGAGCTTCGTCAGCAATATGACATCATAGGCTCTTTGCAGCCCGCTACTCATGTCCCGCAAAATTGGAACTACGAGATTCCCAGTTCTCTGTACCGCGCCTACATGCACCCGCCCCACGATGTGGGCGGCCAGCGCGATGTCCCTCTCCAATACGAGGAAAAGGAAGAAGAACAATGGGAACTCAACACTTATGTGACATGCGAGGTGCTTGGCTGGAGGGGCATATGGAGCGCCGAGGAAAGGCGCCGGCGGGCCGATAACGATCTGGGTTATACGCTCTATCTCGGCATGCCCTACTACGGGCGCTGGATTTGGGCGGCGGCCCGGATGCTCGTCGACAAGAACCACGTTCCGCTCACCGAGTTGCTGGAAAAGATTGCCGAGGTGAAGTCCCGCCATGAAAGATAAGAAAACTCCTAAAGCACCCAAGAAGACCGATAACGCGCCCGCCCGTTTTAAAGCGGGCGACCGCGTCCGCGTAAAGGATCTGCCGAACATGTTCTACTCCCGCACGCAGATGTATGCGCGCGGGGTGTCGGGGACGATCGCTGCTCGCACCTACCAAGACCTCATTCCCGAGGATGAAGCCTTTAACCGGGATGGCCGGCTCGAACAGTATTACATCGTCCGGTTCCGTCAGAAGGATCTTTGGGAGGAGTACCCGTCCGAGAAGGATACGTTGCAGACCGAGTTCCCGGATCGCTGGCTCGAGCCCGTTTGAGACAGACCGTGATCGGCAGAGATTGAGAAAGACGGCACATGCAGACAGCGCACAAACACGCCGGGGGCGGCCACGATCATAAAGCGGCGCCAACGGTGGAAGAGATAACTGACTTCGAGGTTCTGGAGATTGCCGTGCGGGAGCTTGCGATCGAGCATGGCCTCTTTACCGCGGAGGATCATCGCAGGTTCACCGAATGGGCCGAGTCAGTCGGACCCGCCGCGGGCTCTCGCTTGGTCGCTAAGGCATGGGCAGACCCGGGCTTCAAGGCGCGTCTCCTGGAGGATGGCGGCAAGGCCTGCAAGGAGATCGGCATCGACTGGGCGGAACCCACCGGGTTCGGCACCCCAAGCGACTACATGAATTTTCGCGTGCTCGAAGATACGCCGAGGCTGCATCATGTGATCGTTTGCACGCTGTGCTCGTGCTATCCACGTCCTGTGCTCGGCATGTCGCCCGAATGGTACCGTTCAACCAATTACCGGCGCAGGCTGGTTCGCTGGCCGCGCGAGGTGCTCGCCGAGTTCGGATTGATCCTGCCGCCTGAGGTGGAGATAAGGGTCGAGGACTCCAACCAGAAGTGCCGCTTCATGGTCCTTCCTGTGCGGCCTTCAGGGACTGAGAACTGGACGGAGGAGCAACTCGCGGCGATCGTCACGCGCGACTGCATGATCGGTGTTGCCTTGCCACGGCCCGGCAGGACGGCAGACATTCATCCCGTCCACAAGGCGCGCCGCCCCGTCCACAGTTCGCCGCAGCATGGGAAGGCCGCCGAATGAGCGTGAAGAGTAACGCGGCCCTTGGCCGGATCGCACTGCTCGACGCAATAGGGAGCGAAGGGAAAGCTTGGGATGTCATTGCGCCACGTTACGGCGTTACCAATCCAGATCCGCCGTGGAAAACGAGTCTGATGGCGATGTGCGAGTGTCTCTCGGTCAGCGGGGCGCTGCCAACGCTGGACCGGCGCAGAACTGAGGATGAGCTTGCGCAGGCCGTGTATAGCGAGGTTCCCGCGCCCGAACGTCAGCTGCTCGCGCTCGTCCATACTCTGCTCAGCCGCGGGCTGGTGGTTGAGGGGGATCTCGCGAGCCGCATGCGCACCGTTCGATCGCGGCTTGAAGCGGTCTGATGAGGCTTCGCCTCAGACCGACGAGGCGTGTTCTATACCCTCCCCTGGAGGGGGAGGCTCGGACTGCCGAAGGCAGTCCGGGGTGGGGTGGCGGCGGCGCCCCGAGACACCCAGGCCGGATTTGTGGCACGGCCGTCACCCCCACCCGGCCCGCTGACGCGGGCCGACCTCCCCCCTCCAGGGGGAGGTGAAAAGTAGGCACGTTTCGCTTTGCCAGCGTCCACAACGCCATATCAGGGGACATCCATGCCCTTGCGCTTGAGTACGTCCAACGCTGCTTCGGAGCGCAGGAAGCTCACCAACGCGCGCGCGGTGGCCGCGTCCTTTGCCTTGGCCGCGATGCCGGCGGAATATGGGATCTGCTTTTGCAGATCGGCCGGCAATTCGCCGATCACATCGATGCCGGCGACGGGCCGTAGTTCAGCGACCTGCTGCATGCCGATCTCCGCTTCGCCGGACGCAATGGCGGCGCCGACGGGCCGGCCTTGCGCGATCACCGCCTTGGCCTTGACTGCATCCGCAATGCCAAGCTTTTCGACCACAGTCTGGACATGACGGCCGCTGGCACCCTGGCTGTAACCGACGGTCTTCGCCGCCATCAGCGCGGCCTTGAATTTGTCCGGCGTGCTGATGTCCGGCCTCGGCGCTCCCGCCTTCACCGCGATGCCGACCTTCGAAATCATCAGCAGCGTCTTGCCGTTGCCCGCTACATCGCCGCCCGTGGCAAGCTCGTCGACAGTCTCGGTGTTGGTGATGACGAGGTCCACGGCGCCCTGCTTGAGGTCGGCGGTGATCGCAGCTTCACCCTTAAAGCTGATCTTCACCTTGTTACCGGTCGCGCTTTCGAACATCGGCACCAGTGTTCCCATGACGTCGGGCAGCGGGCCGCCGCTCGCCACAACGGTGATTTCTGCGGCATTCGCCGCGGCGCCAGCAACGAGTGCGCTCAAGCAGCCCGCCACTGTGACGGCGGCGAACTTGCACCATGCATTCATGACAATCTCCCTCGATGACGGTTGGTGAAGACGACCCGATTACACGCCGATCCTTCACGCGCTTCAATATCCCCCTCCCTACCCTCCCCCGCATGCGGGGGAGGGTAGGGAGGGGGGACGCAGTGGACAGACGGCCAGCATTGCAGTCGATACGTGGCCGTGGGCGGGCCGCAACGCCTCGCAGAGGCCTTCTATGCACACAGGCAACCGGTGTAAGCTCAAGCACCGCTCGCGGAGCGTACCGATGGCTTGCGAACGAGGCGGCAGCGGCGATACGGCTCACGATCCGCAAAACGATCCAAGGGGAGGTCCACCATGCATCACCGAAAATTGGTCTTTGCAATCGGATTAGCCGGCGCTTCTGCGATGATCTGCGGCGGCGTCAAAGCGGCCGACGGCGCCAAATATCCCGAATGGAAGGGCGCCTGGGAGCGGTGGGTCCCCGCGGTCTCCGTGGTTTCCCCTTCTGGTCTTCGCACGCCCGGGGGCCAGCCGTCGTTCGATCAGACCAAGCCGTGGTCACGCGGACAGGAAGCCCCGCTCACGGCGGAGTATCAGAAGGTTCTCGAGGACAGCATTGCCGACCAGGCCGCCGGCGGTCAGGGCAACAATTTTGACCGCGCCCGCTGCATGCCCACCGGCATGCCGCATATGATGACGTTCGGACCCCTGGAATTCGTCGTCACCCCGGACACCACCTATATTTTGATCGGCACCCAGGCGCGTCGCATTTTCACCGACGGCCGCGACTGGCCCAAGGAGATCGAGCCAAGCTATGCGGGCTATTCGATCGGACGGTGGATCGACGAGGACGGCGACGGCACCTATGACGTGCTCGAAGCCGAGACGCGCGGCTTCAAGGGGCCACGCGTCTACGACGCCAGCGGCCTTCCCCTTCACTTCGACAATCAGTCGATTTTCAAGGAGCGCATCCACCTCGATAAGTCCGATCCCAAAGTCATCCACGACGAAGTCACCGTGATCGACCATGCATTGACGCATCCATGGACCGTGGACAAAAGGTATGTGCACAGCGCCAATCCGCGTCCAGAGTGGCGGGAGGCCAGTTGTATCGAAGGATCGGATTTAGTCGCCATCGGCAAGGAAATGTATATCCTGCGCGTCGACGGTTTCCTGATGCCCGCCAAAAAAGATCAGCGGCCGCCGGATTTGCGGTATTTCAAACAAGTCACGAAATGATTCCAAGATAGAAGCGTAGGGCGCAATAAGCGCAGCGCATTGCGCCGTTTCGTCTCAACACGCTCGCCGAAGTCTGTCGAGCGTGGTCCGTCTTTCGTACCGGAACGGCGCAATGCGCTGCGCTTATTGCGCCCTGCTGCGCTTATTGCGCCCTACGGACTATTTCTTCGCTCCCCTCACCGGATCCTTGACGGCCTCTATGGTGGATAGTTCCACATTATAGAGCTGCCCGTTCACCTTCTCGACCTTGCGGATGTATTCATTATGCACGACGTCGCGCGTCTCGGGGTCGATCGACATCGGCCCGCGCGGGCTCTCCCACTTCATGCCTTTCATCGCCGCCAGCATGGCGTCGCCGTCGGTCTTGCCGCCGGTCTTCTTCAGCGCCTCGTAGATCACGTGCATGCCATCGTAGCCGCCGAGCGAGACGAAGTTCGGGCGCTTGCCATAGGCGGCCTCGAAATCCTTGACATAGGCCTTGTTGAGGGCCGAGTCATGCAGTGCCGAGTAATGCAGCGCTGTGATGATGCCGAGCATGGCGTCGCTCATGCCGGGCAATTCGTCGTCGTCGGTCAGATCGCCCGGACCAATCAGCCGGATGCCTGATTTATCCATGCCGCGTTCAACGAATTGCTTGGCGAAGATGCCGGACTGGTTGCCCGGGAAATAGGCGAATATGGTGTCAGGACCGAGGTCGCGCGCGCGCTGCAGGAACGGCGCGAAATCCGGATTGGCGAGCGGAACCCGCATCGACTCCAAGATCTGTACGCCGCCTTTTAAAATACGGTCCTTGAACGCCGCTTCGGCCTCCAGTCCGGGCGCCCAGTCGTTGACGATGGTGACGATTTTTTTGGTGCCGTTCTGGGTCGCCCAGTCGGCAATGACCGCGGAGGATTGCCCGAGCGTGAAGCTCGTGCGCACCATGTAGGGCGAGCGATCGACCGTGATCGATGCTCCCGACACCATCACCACGGTCGGGATTTTGGCCTCGGTCACCAGCGGCGCGATGGTCAGCGCGGACGGGGTGATGCCGGCGCCGATGATGGCGACCTTGTCATTGACGATGAGTTCCTGCGCCAGCCGCTTTGCGGCTTCGGGCGATGTGGCGTCGTCCTTGACGATGAGCTGGATTTTGCGCCCGGCGACCGTGTCGCCGTGCTGCTGAACGTAAAGCCGCGCACCGTTCACCGCCGCCTTGCCGACGGTGTTGAACGCGCCGGTCATCGACTGGATGAGCCCGATCTTGAGCGGCTCCTGGGCCGCGGCGGCGCCGACGGAAAAAGCGAGCGCCAATCCGGCGATTGCGACTGAGCTTTGCAATATCGATCTTTGCAACATGTGTTTTCTCCCCACACTCTTGTGCGATCATGCGCACTTCGCTTGATCATACGCCGTAGGGTGGGCAAAGGCGCATGATAATCCGTGCCCACATCCCTCCTCTGCGCGACGCGCCTTTGCCCACCCTACGCATTCTCCTTCACGCCCGCTTCAATCGTTCGATCGCCGGCCGCTCGCCGCGTGCCTTGCCGCTGATGGGCGCGCGCGGCCATTTGGCGATGCCGGGCTCGATGCCGAAGGTGTAGTCGAGCGAATACCATGGGCCGGTAACATCCGGCGCGGGCGCCGGCTCTTTGTCATGGCGGACGTAGTGCCCGATCAGGGCGCGCGTCACGCCGAACTGGGAATCGGTCTCCAGGTGCGGATCGTCGTCGGTATAGACCTGCGAAATGTGCGTCTTGAATCCGGGCTTGTAGATCAGGAAATGCAGATGGGCCGGGCGCATATTGGCGCGGCCCTGGGCGCGCAGGAGATCGCCCACCGGCCCGTCGACCGGGATCGGATAGCCGGCCGGCTTGATGCTGCGGAACGCGATGTGCCCGTCGGCATCGGAGGTGAACTTGCCGCGCAGGTTCATGTCGGCCTGCACCGGATCCTGGTTCTCGTAATAGCCTTCGGTCGAGGAATGCCAGACGTCGACCTCGGCGCCGGCAACCGGTCGGCCCTGCGGGTCCTTGATCCACGCATTGACAAAAATCGGCTCGCCCGGCGTCGGCGAACGCACGATCGAAGCGCCGTTCTCCGCTGCGGGCGAATCCGCCCGCCAGAATGGGCCGAGCAGGTTTGCGGTGGTCTCGGTTGAGCCGTGGTTGCCGTTGTTGAGGAGGCAGAGAAGGGTCGAGAGGCCAAGCGAACCCGCCATCAGCACCGCCTCGTTGTGGGTCTCGGTGGATTTCTGGCCGATCGCCACGATGTAGCTGGCGGCCGCCTGGAACTCCGCCTCGGTCAGCTTCACCTCGCGGGCGAAGGCATGAAGGTGGCGCACCAGCGACGACATGATTTCCCGGAAGCGCGGGTCTCCTGCGCGGGCGATCTCGCTCAGCACAGCGCCCGTCACGTCTTCCTGGGTGCGGATGATCATTCTCTTCTCCGTCTCGCCGGCGTGATCCCGCCGTCACCATAGCACCTGTTGAATTTCCGCCAAATCGGCGCAAAGTGGCTTCTACTTTTCCTTCCCCACTTTGCGGGTGGGCGATCGGTGTGACCACCCTCCCCTGCAGGGGGAGGGTCGGACTGCCGAAGGCAGTCCGGGGTGGGGTGGCAGCGACGCAGCGTATGCTGAAGCGCTGTCACCCCCACCCGGACCGCTAACGCGGTCCGACCTCCCCCCTCCAGGGGGAGGTGAAGACTGGCGCTCGTCATGTGAGGATGGATCCTGCCCGGAGGAACGCCTTGTCCACACTCGCTAATCCATCCCCCGCCCCAGCCGCGCGCCTCAACGCGCGTGAGGCGATGGAAGCGCTCAACGCCGAAGCCGGCAAGTTCAATATCTGGTTGCGGACCCAGGCGAATGCGCCGGCTCAGCGGCCGTGGTTCCGTGACACCGGCATCGAGGCCGGCGGCACGCTTGCGGCGGGCCGGGTCGGCGCCAACCAGATCAAGGCGGCGCCGCACCGCTGGCGGTGGAGCGAGATCGGACCCTATCTCGACCGCATCGCCGAGATTGCGCGCAACTGCGACGTACCGCCGATCGAGTTCGCGGAGCGCCAGCAATTCCTGCTCACCAATCCGGGTTTAGGGGGCCGGCTGCAGGTTACGAACACGATCCGCTGCGCGGTCTCGATCTACAATCCGGGCGACGTGGCGCCGGTCCACATCCACACCCCCAATGCGAGCCGCACCATCCTGTCGGAGAACGGCGGCTACACCGTCGTCGAGGGAGAGCGCTGCGAGGCGGAGCGCGGCGACCTGATCCTCACGCCGCACGGCACCTGGCACGACCACGGCAACGATGGCGCGACCCCGGTGGTGTGGATCGACGTGCTCGATTTCCCGTTGATGGAGTTCCTCGATTGCGTGTGGCTCGACGACGAATTTCACGGCGAGCGCGCCGGCAACAGCCGCGCCCAGGCGGCAAAGCTTGCGGACGGTTACTCGCAGAGGCGCTACGGCGCCGGCGGCATGCTGCCCGGCTTCGGGTCGCATCAGCGCGGCATCTCCCGCCATGCGACGCCCATGATCCACTACCGCGGCGCCGAGGTTCGCAGCGCGCTCGCCGGTCTCGCCAAGGAGGCGGGCGACCCCTACGAGGGCATCACGCTTGCCTTCGTCAATCCGGTAAACGGCGATCCGGTGTTTCCGACGCTGTCCTATGCGGCACAACTGCTGCGGGGAGGTGAGGAAACGCGCCTCAAGCGCGAGACGGCGAGCACCATGTACGTGGTGATCGAAGGCCGCGGTGCCACCGAAATCGCCGGCAACCGCTTCGCCTGGGATCGCAACGACATTTTCGTGGTGCCAAATTTCCTGTGGCGGCGCCACATCAACACTCGCGACGACGACGCCGTGCTCTACGCGGTCTCCGACGCACCGCTGATGGAGAAGATCGGGCAATACCGGGCGCAAGGGCGCGGCAAGGATGGGGCGGTGGAGAACTTGGTGGCGTGACTCGCGAGGTTGACCTTGCCAGTGTCATTGCCCGGCTTGACCGGGCAATCCAGTATCCCCGGTCGGTGGTTACTGGATCGCCCGGTCAAGCCGGGCGATGACAGCACAGAGGTTGGGAAACCGCTCAACCTATCCTGCGCCGAACTCACCCCTCCGCCAGTGCCGCGGCGAGCTTGTTCGCCTGATCCGACAACACCGCGGGATCTTCCTTGAAGCTTGCCGGCGGCTTGAGCGCGACGCCCGCCTGGCGCGGCATGACATGGACATGCAGGTGGAACACCACCTGCCCGCCCGCACGTTCGGAGAACTGCTGTACGGTCACGCCGTCCGCGCCGAACACCTTCATGCCGGCTCGGGCGACCTTCTGGACCACCTTCATCACATGGGCGAGGTCGTCGGGCGCAACGTCGAGAATGTTGCGGGCCGGCTTCTTGGGGATCACTAGCGTGTGCCCGGGCGAACGCGGCATGATGTCGAGGAACGCGAAGGCGTGATCGTCCTCAAAGACCTTGTAGCTCGGCACCTCGCCGCGCAGAATCTTCGCAAACACGTTGGTCGGGTCGTAGCTCGCCATCGGTAGTCTCCGGGTTGGCCGGGGAATGTCGGGGGTGCGGAACGATCAGTCAAGACGGGGGTCGAGCACGGCGTCAACTTTCATGATTTCAAAGCCCGCCGCGATAAGTTCCCTCATCTCCGCCCCGAAGCATCAACTCGGCGGTCGAACAGGCTTCTGTACAGCACCAGACGGGAGCGATAACTTCCTTCGCCCTCATTCGGCTCGCGGTCGATATGAAATTTGCCACCACGATCGACGCAATCGTAAACAAAAACGCTTTCGGTCTCGACTCGATTCAAGTTGGGCCTCCTCAAAACCCCGCGTCCTCGTCGGCCAGTTCCTGCGCCTCCCGATCCTCACCGCCCGAGCATTTGCGGAACGGGCTTGCCTCCCGGAGTTCCCGTCCGGCGGCCTCCACGTAGGCGCGCTCGCGCTTGAGATAGTCGTCGATCGCCCGCCGCAAGCCGGGATCCGCAATGTAGTGCGCCGAGTGGGTGGTGTTCGGCAAATAGCCGCGCGCGAGCTTATGCTCGCCCTGGGCGCCGGCCTCGACGCGGTTGAGCCGGTGGACGATCGCATATTCGATCGCCTGGTAATAACAGATCTCGAAATGCAGGAACGGATGATGCTCGACCGCGCCCCAATGGCGGCCAAACAGTATGCCGTCGCCGATGAAGTTGATCGCGCCGGCGATGAAGCGCTGGCCGCGCTTTGCCATGATCAGGAGGGTCTCGTTCGCCATGGTCTGCCCGATCAGCGAAAAGAATTCGCGCGTCAGGTAGGGGCGTCCCCACTTGCGCGAGCCGGTCTCCACGTAGAACGCGAAGAAGGCGTCCCACGCGGCTTCGGTGAGGTCAGCGCCGGTCAGCCACACCACCTCGATGCCAGGGCTAAGCGCGTCGCGGCGCTCGCGCCTGATGGTCTTGCGCTTGCGCGACGACAGGGCGGCGAGGAAATCGTCGAAGGTTGCGAAGCCGGCATTGTCCCAATGGAATTGCTGGTCGGTGCGCATGAGGAAGCCGCGTTCGCCAAGCGCGTGCCATTCCGCCTCCGTCATGAAGGTGATGTGGACCGAGGAGGCAGCGCGCAGTCTTGCGAGCTCGATAAGCCCTCGGGCGAGCGCCGCTTGCGTGGTGTCGACGTCGGCGCCCGGCGCCACCATGAGGCGGCGGCCGGTTGCGGGCGTGAACGGCACCGTGACCTGAAGCTTCGGATAGTAGCTGCCGCCGGCGTGCTCGAAGGCTTCCGCCCAGCCGCGGTCGAACACGTATTCGCCGCGCGAATGGGATTTGAGATAACACGGCGCGACACCGATGATGTCCCCGTCGGCGGTCTCGGCGACGAGATGCTGCGGCTGCCAGCCGGTGCGCGCCGTCGCCGACTTCGAGGTTTCGAGGGCGGCGAGGAAGGCATGCCGGGTGAACGGATTGGCGCCTTCGCCGCCAGCGCACGCGTCCCACGAGGCCGCGGCGATGTCGCCGATCGCGGGAAGCGCGCGGATGCGCAAGGCCTGACCGGCAACGGTTTGCGGGGATTGCGCGTCCTTCGCGGCGTCTTTTGGGGTGGTCTTGCGGAACATCCTGATTGGTTTGGTCATCCCCGGGTGAAGCTATGCGAGCCAGGAAGCGCGTTCATTACAATTTCTGAGACCGCGAAGCTCACGAGATGGCCGCTAGTGTAAGCAAGCGTGGCGGCAGTTCAAATCGAAATCGGCCCTATCTCAAATCATTGATCGCGTTTCAGCATTGCGCTGGCAGCAGGCCAACAATATGGCTTTGAATCTTGTGGTGTGTCGTTTCTAACGTTTGATTCTCATTGCTGTCATCGCCCGCGAAAGCGGGCGATCCAGTAACCACAAGCCTTCGTTTTGGGCACAGCATAGTTCCCTCGATCGCGCAGGGGTTACTGGATGCCCCGCTTTCGCGGGGCATGACAGCGCGCGATGGGGATGACCCTCAGAGTCACAGCCTAGCGTCATGCCTGCCCGCTGGCGTCACAAGCGGTCGCCGTCACCGCATCCCGGCGAACGGATCGCTCAGCATTTGGACCGGCGAGCTCTGTTGCATGGCCGCTTTCATGGTTGGCGGCGTTTTCATTCCTCTCGCGTCCTCCTGCTTGCCGGCGACCGGTAGCGCGTAGGTCAGGATGGTCTTTGCGACGAGCCGGTCCGACCCCGGCGTCAGCCCGTAGCCAAGCCCGAAGTCGACATCGACATCGCCGATCTTGAAGTCGACCACCGCGAACAATTGGTGCGCCTGCTGCTCAAAGGGGAGAAAGCTGCCCGGCCGCCCGAGAGCGGTGTAGTACTCCAGCCCGAAGGCGAGGTCTTTGCTCAGCGTGCGAGCGAGCCGCGCGGCCGGCACGAAATCGATGTCGCCGCGGCTTCCGAAGCCGAGGTCGACGATCGGATTGACGATGAATTCCCACTGCGGGTTGCGCCAGCCGATGATCGGCCGGATCTCCATGGCGAAGCGGGTCTCCGAGAACCGCGGCGTCGTATAGTCGTACTCGAAATTGAGGCCATAGAAGAAATTCTTCTTGTCGGCATTGGGCGTCACGAACAGCGTGCGCAGCTTTGCCGCGTTTGAAAGGAAGCGGCCTTCGGAATCGATCGCCCACGGAATGTAGAGACCGAGTTCGAACCACTCGGTGATGCCCCAGGCGAATTCCGGCGTGGCGTTGAGGGCATGGTTCGGGGTCAGCCCGCCCGGAAAGTCCGGCTCCTTGCGCCCGCTGAAGGCGTAGTTGAAATGATGCTGAATGGTGAATTGGCCGACATCGGCGATCTCGGCGTTATAGAGCTGAATCTCGTCGACTGCGCGGGCTGGACGCGTATGCAGCGGCAACGCCGCTAAAGTAACGACCACCAATAATCCGGAACCACGCCCAAGGTTAAACCACGCGACCATCGCCACCCCCCGAACCACTTCCCGGTGCACTGCGGCACCTTTGGAATTATTCTAAGCTATAATTGGAATAATTCCAAGTCGGAGGCGGAACATTTTTCCAGGCAGGTGGTCTTGATCGCTGGCGGGGAGGCAAATGGGCTTTTGCTTGGAGGCCCAGGTCCTGTGCAACAAAATTTGCACACAGATCGAACCTTTGGCTCGCTGCCCAACACTAAAGTAGCCTCCCGCTCCAGACAGTCGAATTCTCGAACCTATCAATTTTGTGGGCTGGTTGCGGGAGGCACCACCAGTCGCGCCGTCGCTAGAAGCCTTCGACCTTCGCTAGAAGCCTTCGACCTTCGTCCAGCCGTTGGGCTTTGACGCGGTAGAGGGAGCAGCGGAGGTGAGGATCGTGCGCTGAGAGCGCGCGGCGCTGGCTTCCCCGCCTACGTCGAGCGGTTCGTCAGCGGCTTGTCGACCAGGATCATGTCGCCTGCCTTGAGTGATAGGTTTCGGCCGGCCGAGATCTTGTTGTCGCCGCCGATCGTGGCATCGCTTTTGCCACCCGCTGCAGCATCAGCGAGTTGTCCATCGGCAATGTCATCGTGAGTTTCTCCTGCAACCAAGAGCTGTCAAATCGGGTCGAGACTGACAGGCAGTCCACTCGTACAAAATCCAGCGCAAGGCATACGATGGGCAGTCGTCCGAAACCCTTCACAGGACCGGACAGTTGGCGATCCTGGAGAGCTGTTCTATCGTAGGCGCGTTGTGGATCGTCGAACCGAGGCGGGTGCGGATTCACCTCCGCGAAGACGAAGAACGATAACTTGACCGCCGTGACAGGCGCAAAATCGGCGCCATTCGGCAGCTACAGCTATTCCGAAGTGGCGCGCTCGGAGAGATTCGAACTCCCGACCCTCAGATTCGAAGTCTCGATTTACGTCAATGCAATCAATAGGATGAAAAATTCAAAGTGTCTAACTTCGCAATGAAGATCAATGAGATAGAACGGATTTGTCTAACAAATTCGCGGGCCGAGAAGGTGATGCCGGATCACGCTCTGACCGAACAGGAGGCGCTCAACGCCTTGCGCCAGGCGGGCGTGATCGAGGCCGCGTCGATCACAGCGCTTGGCGATGGTTGGAACTGGGAACGGTCGCGCACCTCGAAAGCAGTTATCCGGTGGGAACGCGCCGGCCACATCGAGCGTGAACCGGGAACGGGAAGGAAGATTGTCATCCGGATGCGGGAGGGGGGCGGGAACGGGAACGGAAACACCGCGAACGGTACTGGTCCCGGGCACAAGCGTAGGGCGGGAATGAACGG